>Ga0209573_1000348_pt1 | contig 104229 bp, 79 predicted proteins | sample TNRBio252014_DNA_FD_185870 | JGI IMG/M metagenome (GOLD analysis project Ga0209573, IMG submission 185870) | Wastewater treatment Type I Accumulibacter community from EBPR Bioreactor in Madison, WI, USA - TNR Reactor_6/25/2014_ DNA (SPAdes)... | ecosystem: Engineered > Bioreactor > EBPR >...
GCGGAAGTTCGCGCCGGCGAGGGCGATGCCTTGCCGGGCAGCGCTGTGCAGCCCTGGTTGTTGGTTCGTAATCTCGGGCGCGTCGACTACCAGCAGACCTGGCAGGCGATGATCGACTTCACCGCCGCGCGCAGCGACGAGACCACCGACGAACTGTGGTGCTGCGAGCACCCGCCGGTGTTCACCCTCGGTCAGGCCGGCCGAGCCGAGCACTTGCTGAGCGATGTTGGCATCCCGCTGGTGAAGAGCGACCGCGGCGGCCAGATTACCTATCACGGTCCTGGCCAGGTGGTGATTTACGTGCTGCTCGACCTGAGTCGGCGGCGGCTGAAAGTTCGCGAGCTGGTCAGCGCCATCGAGCAGGCGGTGATCGACCTTCTCGCCGCGCACGGGGTGCTGGCCGAAAGGCATGCTGGCGCGCCGGGAGTCTATGTCGGCGCGGCCAAAGTTGCGGCGCTTGGTTTGCGCGTGCGCAGGAGCTATAGCTATCACGGCGTCAGTCTGAACGTGGACATGGAGTTGTCGCCTTTTGCCGCGATCAATCCTTGCGGCTATCCGGGTCTGCCGGTTACGCAGACCAGGGACCTCGGCATTTTTCTGACTCCGTCGCAAGCGGCGACGGCGCTGGCTGACCATCTGGCAGTACAACTGGAGCGCAGGTAACGATGAGCAATCACGATCAGGACCAGGCGAGCGGCGCAGGCAAGCCGGCCGCCCGGGTCGCCGGAGTCAAGGAGCGGGGCGAGCTGAAGACGGCGCGCATTCCGATCAAGATCGTTCCGCAGGCGCCGCAGCGCAAGCCGGACTGGATTCGTGTCAAGGCCGGGAATGCAACGGGTCGCTTTGGCGAGATCAAGAAAATGCTGCGCGAGCAGAAGCTGCACACCGTTTGCGAAGAGGCCGCTTGCCCGAATATCGGCGAATGCTTCGGTCGCGGCACGGCGACTTTCATGATTCTTGGCGATGTCTGTACGCGCCGCTGTCCGTTCTGCGACGTCGGCCATGGCAAGCCGCTACCACCGGATGTCGACGAGCCGGCGCATCTGGCCGATAGCGTTGCCCGCTTGCAGTTGCGCTACGTGGTGATCACCAGCGTCGATCGCGACGACCTGCGCGACGGCGGCGCGCAGCACTTCGTCGACGTGATCAGCGCCGTGCGTCGCAGCTCGCCGACGACGACCATCGAAACCCTGGTTCCCGATTTCCGTGGGCGTATGGAGATCGCGCTCGAGGTGCTCGGCAAGTCCTTGCCTGACGTCCTCAACCACAATATGGAAACCGTGCCGCGGCTCTACCGGCAGGCGCGCCCGGGCGCCGATTACGCGCACTCGCTGGCCTTCATGAAAGGCTTCAAGGCGCGCTACCCGCAGATTCCGACCAAATCGGGACTGATGGTCGGCCTCGGCGAAACCGACGATGAGATTCTCGAGGTGCTGCGCGACCTGCGTGCCAACGCTGTCGAAATGCTCACCATCGGTCAATACCTGGCGCCATCCAGCCATCACCTGCCGGTCGCCCGCTACGTGCATCCGGATGTCTTCAAGATGTACGAGCAGGAGGCACTGGCGATGGGCTTTACCGGTGCCGCCTGCGGGCCGATGGTGCGTTCGAGCTACTGGGCGGACGTGCAGGCGGAAAGCGCTGGCGTCGCGTGAACGCGGGTTCGTCGCGCTCAGGCGGTTGAACCATCGGCGGGCTTGGTCGCTTGCCGGATCCGCAGCGCTCAGTTGTAGCGCATGAAGCGCGTCGGATAGTGAGCTGTGGCCCAGGCCATGAACAGATACTTGGCGGTCTTGCCGATGGCCACCGCGGCCAGAATCCCCAGCGACGAGACGTCGGCCAGTGCGCAGAAGAGCAGCGCCGGGGTTTGTGGCATCGGTGAGCCGGCAATGATCAGGACTGCCAGCAGGCCCCAGTCTTGCAGCCATCCGCTGGCCCGCTGCCAGACGTCCATGCTCACCAGTTCAGGGTAGCGGGCAGCAATGAATTCCCCGCCCAGGTACTGGAAGATCTCGACCAGCACGGCGGCTCCACAGCCGCTGGCCAGGCCGCAGAGCAGGCCGAGTGTGCGCCAGCGCCGGGGTGCCAGGAGCACGGCCGGGATCAGTACGGCGACGAAGGGGAAGCTGAAGGTGATCGTGGTCACAAAAGCGATGGTCGCAACGACCAGCGAATAGTGGCGATAGCCGACGCTGCGCATCAGCAGCGTGCGCAAGCGGTTGGGAAGCAGATGAGTTTTCATTTGCGCATTTCAGGGTAATGCCGCTTTTCGCTTGCTTGCCCGCCGGCGGCCGCGGCGATCACTGTGCGGCTTGTGCGGGCGCCCGCGAGCAGGCTATCCTTACGCGTTCGCGCCATTGCTGGTCAGTGGATGCCACCGGGGAGGGAGTTTTCATGCGCCGTTTTGCACAAAGTTGGGATTGTAAGCGCTCTGCCGATCGCTGCGCAGGTTTTGGCGTCGGCTACCCTTGGCCGCTAGCTGGCAGGCGGCAGCCAGTGCTGCTGGCGCTGGTCAGGGTCAGCGTTCGGTGAAGCGGCTGTTCGGGCTGCTCGCCCTGGCCTTGACCTTCGCCGCGTTTTCGGGACTGGCCCTGGGCGAATCATCGACGGTCCTCAAGATGAGTGGTGAGTGGCCGGAAAAGCCGTCAATCCTGGCCGGTCGGGCGAGTTTCTACGGGAAACGATTTACCGGCCGCAAGACCGCATCTGGCAAGGCCTTTCATCACGAGAACCTGTCGGCGGCCAGCAATCGCTTCCCGCTCGGTACGCTGGTTGCCGTTCGCCGCCCTTTTTCCGCCTCCTGCGTGGTGGTCAGGATCAACGACCGCATGGGCCATCGCGGCCGTGTCATCGACCTGTCGCGGGCCGCGGCCGAGTTCCTGGGAATGGTCGAAGTGGGGGTCACCGATGTGGAAATCGTTCCGCTGCCAAAACCCTTGCTGGGGCACGAACGTGCTTGCACCCTGGCCTTCCTGCCACCGCCACGCCTGCCCGCCGCAGAAGGTCTGCGCTCGGACAGCGCTGCTGACGCCCGGCTTGCCGGGGGCCAGGAGTCGGACAACTTCGGGGACTGAGATCCGCGAGTGGGCGGGCGCATGCCGGCCACCGTCAAGCGCTGGAGTCGATTGCACGTAGCGGCGCTTGACCGCGAGTGCCAAGCGCGGGAATACTCGTCGGCAGCGTGCCGGCTTGCTTACCAGAGGAGGGGGCGATGAACGAAGTGCTCAAGAACCAAGTGCCCGCGAGCGAAGTGCCCAAAGGCAAAAAGTCGGTCGCGCTGTCGGGCGTGGTGGCCGGCAACACGGCGATCTGTTCGGTCGGCCGCAACGGCAACGATCTCCACTACCGCGGCTACGATGTCATCGCCCTGGCCGAGCACGCTACTTTCGAAGAAGTGGCCTATCTGTTGCTCTACGGGCGTTTGCCGAGTCTGAACCAGCTCAACCAGTACCGCAAGAAACTGAAGACCTTGCGCGGGCTGCCGGTGCGGCTGCGACCGGTGCTCGAAAACCTGCCGGCGTCGGCGCACCCGACTGATGTGCTGCGCAGCGGCTGTTCGGCGCTGGGTACCATTCTGCCCGAGGCGCAGGATCACAACCCCGGTGGCGCGCGCGAGATCGCCGACCGTCTGATTGCCAGTTTCGGGTCGATGCTGCTGTACTGGTATCACTGGTCGCATAATGGCCGGCGCATCGAAACGGAGACCGACGACGACTCGATCGCGGCGCACTTTCTGCATCTGCTCTGCGGCAAGGCGCCCTCGGCTCTGCACGCCGGCAGCCTCGACAAGTCGCTGGTGCTTTATGCCGAGCACGAGTTCAACGCCTCGACCTTCACCGCGAGAACCATCGCCGGCACCGGCGCCGACCTCTACGCCGCGGTCAGCGGCGCCATCGGCGCGCTCAGCGGTCCTCGACACGGCGGCGCCAACGAAGCCGCGTTCGAGATTCAGAGCCGCTACAACGATCCGCAGCACGCCGAGAGCGACATCCGCAGCCGGCTGGCGAGGCGGGAAATCATCATTGGCTTCGGTCACCCCTTGTACACCATCGCCGACCCGCGCCACAAGGTGATCCGTGCCGTTGCGCAGCAACTGTGCAGCGATGGCGACAATCAGACGCTGTTCGACATCGCCAGTGGTATCGAGCAGGTGATGTGGGAGCAGAAACGGATGTTCCCCAATGTCGATTGGTTCTCGGGGGTTGTTTACCACATGTTGGCGGTGCCGACACCGATGTTCACGCCGCTGTTCGTGATGGCGCGAACCAGTGGCTGGGCAGCGCACATCATCGAGCAACGCATCGACGGCAAGCTGATTCGTCCGTCGGCGGAGTACGTCGGGCCGGAGGTGCAGGAATTTGTTCCCCTGGCAGAGCGAAAATAGAGTCTTGTCGCGCGCCTCTGCCAGGCGGCCGGAAAGGCTCCAGCAGTCGTTGTTTCGTCGTTAATGTGAAAGTCGCCTATGCGACTCACGAACCTCCCTTCTCCCCCTGCGGGAGAAGGGCCGGGAGAAGAGGGGGACGGTCATGACTTTCATCCTCCGGGGTATCTCGACTGTCATGACCGTTCGTCGGGATAGTCCGGCACGGCACCAGGAGAAGCAAGATGTCGTCACGAATTCCAGATACCCGCCCCGATGCGGACCCGCTACTGGTCGCTATCGCCGACTACGTCCTGGACTACAAGATCGAGTCCGCTAGCGCCTTCAATACCGCCCGCTACTGTCTGATCGATGCCCTCGGCTGTGGACTCGAAGCGCTCGCCTATCCTGCTTGCAGCAAGCTGCTCGGACCAGTCGTCCCCGGCACAATGGTCCCGCATGGCGCGCGCGTCCCGGGTACCTCGTTCCAGCTTGACCCGATCCAGGCGGCCTTCAGCATCGGCACGATGATCCGCTGGCTGGACTTTAACGATACCTGGCTGGCGGCCGAATGGGGCCACCCCTCGGACAACCTCGGCGGCATTCTGGCCACCGCCGACTGGTTGTCACGGACTCGTCTTGCCAGCGGCGAGGCGCCGCTCCAGATGCGCCAGGTGCTCGAAGCAATGATCAAGGCTTACGAGATTCAGGGCGTGCTGGCGCTGGAGAACAGCTTCAATCGCGTCGGTCTGGATCATGTGCTGCTGGTCAAGGTGGCCAGCGCGGCGGTATGCACCTGGCTGCTGGGTGGTGGGCGAGCGCAGATCATCAACGCCGTCTCGCAGGCTTTCGTCGATGGTCAGCCGCTGCGCACCTATCGGCACGCACCAAACACCGGTTCGCGCAAGTCCTGGGCCGCCGGTGATGCGACCGCGCGTGGGGTCATGCTGGCCTTGTTTTCGGTGAAGGGTGAAATGGGTTATCCGAGTGCGCTGACGGCCAGGACCTGGGGTTTCCAGGAGGCGCTGTTCAAGGGGCAAGCCTTGCGTGTGCCACGACCGTACGGCAGCTACGTGATCGAGAACGTCCTCTTCAAGATCAGTTTTCCCGCCGAGTTTCACGCCCAGACGGCGATCGAATGTGCGGTGGATTTGCACCCGCAGGTGCGGGAAGCGCTCGCCGGCATCGACAAGGTCGTCATTCGCACGCACGAATCGGCGCTGCGCATCATCGACAAAAAAGGGGCGCTGCATAATCCCGCGGATCGCGATCATTGCCTGCAGTACATGGTCGCTTATGCCCTCATCAACGGCGGACTCAATGCTGACGCTTACGAAGACGAAGCCGCGGCAGACCCGCGCATCGACGCCTTGCGCGCAAAAATCGAGGTCGTCGAAGACCTGCGCTTCTCGGCGGACTACCTGGATCCCGAGAAGCGCTCGATTGCCAACGCGCTACAGGTTTTTTTCGCCGACGGCAGCCGCACAGAAGAGCTGCTCTGCGAATACCCGCTGGGCCACCGCCGTCGGCGCGCGGAAGGCATTCCGGTGCTGCTCGAGAAGTTCAGGAAGCATCTGGCACGCCAATATACTGCCGAGCAGCAGGCAGTCATCCTCGAGTCGTCGCTCGACGTACGCGGTCTGGGGACGCTGGCGGTGAACGATTACGTGGATCGCTATGTCCCGTGAAGCTTTTGCTGCGCCGTCGGCAGGCATTGGCGAGGCGGTGCACTTGGGAGGAGGGAAGATGAGAGGAAATTTCGCCGCCATCGCGCTGATCGTGATTGGCGGACTGGCTCTGGCCAGCAACCTGGGCCTGTTCGACGTCGATCTGGGGCAGTTGCTGCGTACCTGGTGGCCTTTGCTGCTGATCATTCTGGGCATCGGAATGTTTCTGGCGCCCGGCACCGAGCAGCGGAGAAAACGTGATTAGGCGGGGCGCTCGGTGATCGCCGCGCTGCTTGGCCGCTGGCGCCGCCGAAGCAAGCGTACGCCCGCGCTGGAAGCCTTGCCCTGCATTCCGGTCGTGGCGCAGCGCGTGCTCACTCTGTCTGGCCCGGAAGAGTTTCGCGAGAAGCTACTGGCCCTGATCGCTGCGGCTCGCGAGCGAATTCTGATCAGCACGCTGTATCTCCAGGACGATGATGCGGGCCGGGAGGTGCTTGCGGCCCTATATGCCGCCAAGGCCACATGGCCGGCGCTGCAGATCGCGATCTTCGTCGATTGGCACCGCGCCCAGCGCGGCCTGATCGGCAAGGCACGGAGTGCCGGCAACGCCGCTCTGTATGCGGAAATAGCAGGTCGCCTCGGGCCAGGCGTGCCGATCTACGGCGTACCTGTGCAAAAGCGCGAGCTGATGGGGGTGATGCACCTGAAGGGTTTCGTCATCGACGACACTGTTCTTTACAGCGGTGCCAGTATCAATGACATCTACCTGCATCGCCACCAGCGTTATCGGCTCGATCGCTATCATCTGATCGACAGTCGCCAAGTCGCCGACAGTCTCGCCGGACTGATGATTGAAGTCCTGCGGCCGGATCCGGCGGTGTGCGTGCTGGACGTCGCGCTCAGGCCAAAGACCTCGTCGCTGCACCGCGCGATTGGCAATTTGCGGCGAACTCTTGCGCACAGCAGCTACCTCATCGCTGCCGCTCCTGTTTCGGCGCCTGTTTTCGCGCCGATCGGCGGCGGGCAGGTCGGCATCACGCCCTTGCTTGGCCTGGGCACGCGGGGCAACGCGCTGAATGCGGTGGTGCTGCAGTTGATCGAACGTGCCGAGCGCCGTCTGGTCATCTTTACGCCCTATTTCAACCTCCCGCGCTCGGTCCGTCGGGCGATCGACGAAAAGATCAGGCAGCGCTGCCAGGTGAGCATCGTCGTCGGCGACAAGACGGCCAACGACTACTACATCCCCGTTGACGAGCCCTTCTCGACGATCGGTGCGCTGCCCTACCTCTATGAGGCCAATCTGCGTCGCTTCTGCAAGACGCATCAGGAGGCCGTCGAGCAGGGTCGTCTCGACCTCTACCTCTGGCGGCACGAGAAGCACAGCTTTCACGTGAAGGGTCTGCTTGTCGACGACGATTACGCCCTGCTCACCGGCAGCAACATCAATCCGCGCGCGTGGCGTCTTGACCTCGAGAACGGGCTGCTGATTCACGACCCGCAGCGCTGCCTGCGCGAGCAGCATGAAGCGGAGCTCGAGCGCATCCTGGCGCACGCGCAGCGCCTGGATCACCACCGTGCGCTCGACAGCGTGGATAGCTACCCGCCGCCGGTCCAGCGCCTGCTCAAGCGCCTGGCTCGTACGCGTACCGATCACCTGGTGAATCAACTCCTCTGATCGATTCGTCGCCGTGCCGTGGCGAAAAAAAAACAGGGCCGCAGCCCTGCTTTTCGTACAACCTCTGGATCGCTTACTGCTTGGCGGACTTCACGTCGGCATCGACACCGAAGCCCATGGTGTAGCCCATCGAGACGTGATGGAAACGACCGGTGGCATGGTCGGCGTGGACTGCGACGCCGAAGGGTACGGCCTTGCCTTCGGCCAGAGCACCCGACAGCTTGCGGGTGAAAGTCACCGTGTAGGTGTCGCCGGACTTGCCGCCTTCGACCTGCACGTTGGCGGTGCCGCCTTCCATCTTGCGGCTATCGCTCACCGAGCCATCGACAGCTTTGGCGCCCGGGGCGCTCTTCCACTGCATCAACTCGTAGGCGCCGGTCCGGGTGTACTTGGTTTTCTTGTCGTCACCTTCGGGCATCGTGCGTGCGTCACCGTGACAGGTTGCCCAGCAACCGACCTGGTCGCCCTTGGGAACCTCGGCGTTGGCGAACATGACCGCCACCTTGACTTCATTTTCCTTGTCGACGGGGTCGAAAGCACCCGCCGGTGCCTTGAAGCTTACCCGTACATAGGCGTTTTCCTTGTCATACGCCGACTGGATGGTGACCGGGAAACTCATCGTCTTCGGCGCGCCCTTGGGTTCGAGTTCCTTGCTCGCCAGGCGCTTCATGTCGAAGTTGAGGCCGCCTTTTTCTTCATGGCAACCGACACAGCTTTCGCCTTTGTTGATGCCTGTGCGCCCGCTGTGGTCGGACTTTTTCATCACCCATTCGACCGGCGTTACGCCAGCGTGGAAAACCTGAACAGTGCGCTTTGGAACCTTGTTCCAGTCAGGGGCAGCAGCGTGCGCGAGCTGCGAACCGAAAGCCAGCAAGGCACCGAACAGGGCCAAGGAAACGGTGGTTTTTTTCATTTCACACTCCATTCAGGATTGATACGGTTATCACTGCGCAAGGCAGGCAGAGGATTCCCGCCTGCCCGGTTGGCAGATAAGGTCGACTGTAGCTTGCTTCGGTTGCCGCGACTAGAAGGTGGCGTCCCCTTCCTCTTCTTCGTCTTCCGGCATGTTCTTCGGCTTGCTGTGCGCGATGCCCTTGTGGCAGTCGATGCAGGTCTGCTTGTCGTCCTGGCCGATTTTGTGCATCTTGGACGCGCGTGCCTTCTGCTTTTCGATGTCCATCGCCGTGAACGAGTGGCAGTTACGGCACTCGCGCGAGTCGCTGGCTTTCATGCGCGCCCACTCGTTGGTCGCCAGTTGGAGACGTTTGGCTTCGAACTTCTCCGGAGTATCGATCGTTCCCATGACCTTACCATAGAGTTCGCGGCTGGCCTGGATCTTGCGTATCATCTTGTGCGTCCAGTCCTTGGGAACGTGGCAGTCGGAGCAGTAAGCGCGCACACCGGTACGGTTGCTGTAGTGGATGGTCTTCTTGTATTCCTGATAGACGTTGTCTTTCATCTCGTGACAGCCGATGCAGAACTCGAGCGTGTTGGTGGCTTCCATGGCGGTGTTGAAACCACCCCAGAAGAAAACGCCGGAAACGAAGCCGACCGTCAACAGCGTCAGTAGCGAGTACTTGATGCTTGGCCGTTTGAGTTTTGCCCAGAATCCTGAGCTGTTATCTGACACGATACTTCCCTCCCCTTAGACTTTGCTGCGAAACGCCTGCTGGCCAGCGCCGAGGCAGCGCAGAGTCTAGCGGAGGAGGGCGCGCCGGCGGTTTGATCTAGGTTAACAAACCGGGAATTGTCGCCGCCCGGAGGCTTGTTGGCATCGGCAGTGACGGTTTCAGCCTCAGGGTTGAACCTGATCGATCAGCAGGCGCAGGCCCTGGCTGCCGGGTTTGACGCCGTTGAGGGTGCCGAACAGGTCGCCGCTCGAGCTCTGCGCCTTGCCCGCCTTGGCCACCCGTGCCTCGATGCTGACGGTCTTGAAATCGGAGAGTTTCTTGCCGCCGGCAAGGGCCATCGAGTCGTCGAAGCGGAAGCGCAGCGGCAGGTCGCCCACGCGGGCTCGTGTCGCGGCGAGCGGCATGCGCGGACCTTCTTCGGCGCGTGCGAAGACAAACAGCACGTCGTCCGGGCGGGCCTGGCCGGCGACCTCGCCGCTCAGCGTCACTTCGCCGCTGACTGCACCGCTGCCGCTGGCCACGCTGGCCTGGCCGGCCGGTTCAGCCGAGGCAGGCTGCGTGGCGAGCTGGCGTGCCCGTTCGACGGCTGCTGCGAGTGCCTTGGACTCTTCCGAGCCGGGTTCGATTTGTGCCAACAAGCGTGCCCAGTAGTCGGCGGCAAGGGCGAACTGCTGTCGGTCGCTGGCGGCGGCGCCGGCCAGCAGCAAGGCCTGCGGTTCGTTGGGGTCGATCTTCAGCGCGCGTTCGACCAGCTCGGTCGGTTTGCCCTGCAGGTTGCCACCCTGGCTGCGGCTGAGGACCTCGGCATAATCGGCGAGCAGTTCCGGATTCTGGTCGACCAGTGCACTAGCCCGGCCATAGGCTTCGGCCGCCTGGGGAAAACGCTCCAGGACCTTGTAGGACCGCGCCAGCATCAGCCAGCCTTTGCTGTCGTCGGGGTTCTCCTTGAGCTTTTCGACCAGCCCCGCAACCATGCCCTCGATCTGTTGCGGCGTGATCCGCGCCTGTCGCTGCAGCGGGTCGAGCGCTTGTTGATTGCCCAGTAAAGCATAGCCGCCTGCCGCGGCCAGCGGCAGGACGACGAGCAAGGCCAGGGCCGTCTTGCGGCCCGGGCGGGCCTCGCTCGGCGCGCTTGCCCTTGGCTGAACTTCGTCGAGCAGGCGACGCTGCAACTCGTTCTGTGCCTGCTCGAAATCGGCTAAATCAAGCGCGCCGTTGGCGCGCTCGCGCTCGAGTTCGGCGAGCTGGTCGCGGAAAATGGCCAGATTCGCTTCGCGGTGGTCAGCTCCTGCCGACGGCTTCGGCGCGCGCAGCAGCGGCGGCAACAGAAGGGCAATAACGGCGACGACAAGCAGCACCGCGAAAAGAATGAAACTGGTCATGAACGTCCTTGACGGGAGTCGTTGTCGTGTAGCAGCGCCTCGGCCTGGAGGTGCTCTGCGGCGCTTAGTGGCGAGTCCGTGATGGCCCGGTCACGGCGGCGCAGGTAACGCAGCAGCGCCGCGAAGCCAAGGACGAAGAGCACGCCCGGCCCAAACCACAGCAATAGCGTCGTTCCTTTGAGTGGCGGCCGGTAGCGGACGAAGTCACCGTAGCGGCTGACCATGAACTCCATGATTTCGTCGTCGCTCTTGCCGGCATCGATCAGCGTGCGGATCTCGCGGCGCAGGTCGTTGGCCAGTTCGGCGTGTGAGCCGGCCAGCGATTCGTTCTGGCAGACCAGGCAGCGCAGCTCCGTGGAAATCGCGATCAGCCGCTTCTCGGTCGCCGGATTCTCGGCGAGCGGCTGCGCTTCGCCAGCGCATGCCGCGTTAAAGCTGCCGCCGAGCAGCACCAACAGCAGCGCAATCACCAGTTGCCTCATTTCGAGAGCTCCGCGATCAGCGGCAGAATCGTGCTCGACAGTGCGTCGGGCGTGATCGGTCCGGTGTGCTTCATGCGGATGATGCCGGCCTTGTCGATGACGTAGGTTTCGGGCACGCCGTAGACGCCGTAGTCGATGCCGACGCGGCCGTCGATGTCGAGCACCGACAGGGTGTAGGGATCACCATGGGCGGAGAGCCAGGCCCCGGCACGTTCGATGACCATGCCTTTCTCACTGTCAGGCGCCACTTTGTCGATGTCGATCGCCGCATCGCCGCGGACTTCCTTGTAGTTCAGTCCGACCAGCGGCGCACTATGACGTTTCGCCAGCTCGACCAGCAGCGGATGCTCCTGTCGGCACGACACACACCACGATGCCCAGACGTTCAGCAGCCAGACCTTGCCGAGCATGTCCCGGGGCGAGAACTGCTCTTCCGGCGCGTGCAGCCGCGGCAGTGAGAAGGCCGGTGCCGGCTTGCCGACCAGCGGCGAAGGCACGTCGCGGGGGTTGAGGGTCAGCCCGACGCCGAGCAGGACGACGAGAACGATGAAGCCGACCAGCGGCCAGAGAAAGCGGTTCATGGCGTTTCCTCAGGTGGTTTGCGCGAGCGTCGTAGCGACAGTCGCCGAGCTGGGGGCCGTAGCACGTGCCTTGATCCGATAACGGCGGTCGCTCATCGCCAATAGCCCACCGAGGGCCATCAGCACGCAGCCGCCCCAGATCCAGTCGACGAAAGGCTTGTAGTAGACGCGCACGGCCCACGCTGCTTCGGGTTTGGCCTTGTCGATCGGTTCGCCGAGCGAGACGTAAACGTCGCGCAGAAAACCGCTGTCGATTGCCGCTTCGGTCATCGGCATCGATGAGGCGACGTAGAAGCGCTTTTCGGGGAAAATTTTCCGGATCACACGCTCGTCCTGGCGCAGATCGATGTCGCCGACCAGGGCCCGGTAGTTCGGCCCCTGCCTCTCGCGCACGCCGTTGAACATAAAGCTGTAACCACCGACGCTGACCGTATCGCCGATTTCCATCTTGACGTCTTTCTCTTCCTGGTAGGCGCTGACCATGCTCACCCCGACGATGAAGACGGAGATTCCGATGTGCGCCAGATGCATCCCGAAGAAGCTGCGCGGCTGCCTGCTTGCCGTACTCAGGAAGGATTGGCCGGCGCGTGTCGACTGGATGCGTTCGACGATGTTGAGCAGGGAGCTGAGAACGATCCAGGTGGCGAGCAGGAGGCTGAGCGCGACCAGCGGCTTCCACTCGCCGTGCAGGAAAGGCGCCGCGATACCGACCAGTGCCGCGGCGAGAAACGCCCAGCGCAGGGCGTGCGCGAGTTCGCCGACGCTGGCATGCTTCCAGCGCGCGAACGGCGCGACGCCCATCAGGAAGGCAGCCGGCAACATCAGCGGTACGAAGACGGCGTCGAAGTAGGGTGGGCCGACCGACAGCTTGCCGGCACCGAGGGCGTCGATGAGCAGCGGATAAAGTGTGCCGAGGAGTACCGAAGCGCAGGCCACGACCAGCAGCACGTTGTTGGTGAGCAGCAGCGATTCCCGCGAGAGCAGGCCGAAACGGCCGCCGAGACCGACCTTTGGCGCCCGCCAGGCAAACAGGGCCAGCGAGCCGCCGATGACCACTACCAGGAAAGCGAGAATGAAGACGCCGCGGCCCGGGTCGGTAGCGAAGGCGTGTACCGAAGTCAGGACTCCGGAGCGGACCAGGAAAGTGCCGAGCAGCGACAGCGAAAACGCCGAGATCGCCAGGAGTACCGTCCAGTTCTTAAAACTGCCGCGCTTTTCAGTCACCGCCAGCGAGTGCAGCAGCGCCGTGCCGACCAGCCAGGGCATGAAGGAGGCGTTCTCGACCGGATCCCAGAACCACCAGCCGCCCCAGCCGAGTTCGTAGTAGGCCCACCACGAGCCGAGCGCAATGCCCAGAGTCAGGAAAATCCATGCGGCGGTGGTCCATGGTCGCGACCAGCGTGCCCAGGCGGCGTCGAGCTGGCCCGAAAGCAGCGCGGCGATGGCGAAGGCGAAGGCCACCGAAAAACCGACGTAGCCCATGTACAGCATCGGCGGATGAATGATCAGGCCCGGGTCCTGCAATAGCGGATTGAGGTCGCGCCCTTCCTCTGCGCCCGGCAGCAGGCGGTCGAAGGGGTTCGAGGTGAGCAGGATGAAGAGCAGGAAGCCGGCGGCCACCAGCCCGAGAACGCCGAGCACGCGCGCGACCATGTGCTCGGGAAGCTGCTGCGAGCGCAAGGCGACGGCCAGCGTCCAGAGCACCAGCATCATCACCCACAGCAGCAGCGAGCCTTCATGCCCGCCCCAGACCGCGGCGACCCGGTACTGCATGGGTAGCAGGGTGTTCGAATGCTGGGCCACGTAGAGCACCGAGAAGTCGTTCTGCACGAAGGCCGTGGTCAGGCAGCCGAAAGCGACCGCCAGCAGCAGGGCCTGCGCGACCGCGGCCGGCCGCGCCAGGGCAATCCATTGTTGCCGGCCGGTGTGCGCGCCGATCAGAGGCAGTGTGCCTTGCGCCAGGGCCACGCAGAGCGCGAGGATCAGTGCGAAGTTGCCGAGTTCAGGGATCATGAGCTGTCCGAAGGTTGCGTAGGTCTGCGTTATTGCGTGACGGTCTTGCTGGCCGCTGCTGCTGCCGCCTTGTTGGCCGCCGCCCGTTCGTGGGCGTCGCCGACGGCCTTGGCAGCTTCCGGCGGCATGTAGTTTTCGTCGTGCTTGGCGAGCACTTCGGAGGCGGTGAAGATACCCCCGTCGCCGAGCTTGCCCTGGGCGACGACGCCCTTGCCTTCGCGGAAGAGGTCGGGGAGGATTCCCTGGTAGGCAACCGTCATTTCCTTGTCGGTATCGGTGACCACGAAACGCAGGGTGATGCCGTCCGTCTGCCGCTGCAAGGAGCCTTCCTTGACCATGCCGCCGATGCGGAAACTCTTGCCGGCCGGTGCTTCGCCGGCGGCGACCTGGGTCGGTGAAAAGAAGAACACCAGATTGCTCTGGAAGGCATTCAGCACCAGCAGGGCGACAATGCCGAGAATGGCCAGGCCGCCGACGATCAAGGCAATGCGCTTGTGACGAGGTTTCAAGCTTGACTCCTGTGGGTGTTGCTTGTCGAGCGATTGGCGACCGACTCGTGCTGCTCGGCGCGGAGTTGGCGTTTGAGGCGCGCGACCAGAGTCTTCCGACCGCGAACAAGCAGCATCGGTTCCGCGATCATCAGCACGGCCATGACGCCCACCGAGCCCCAGACGTAGACGGCGTGGTTGCCCATGGCCAGAAATTCGGCAAAGCTGTTCCAGTGCATTTGTTTACTCCGTACCGCGAAAGTCGCGTACGCGACTCACGACTCGCCCTTCTCCCCTCGCGGGAGAAGGGTCAGGGGAAGAGGGGGGAACGGTCACGACTTTCATGATCAGGGGTGTCTCGACGTGTCGTGGCCGTTACCGCTGAGCAGCGCGCGTACCCAGTCCGTGTGTCGTTCGCGTTCGAGCATGATCGTGCGCACCCGCATCAGAGCGATGGCGATGCTGTACATCCAGCAGGCCAGCGCGCAGAGCAGCATTCCCCAGAGCATCATGGCGGCCATGCTGGGGGCCTTGGTCAGGCTCACCGAAGCGCCCTGATGCAGGGTGTTCCACCACTTGACCGAGAAATAGATGATCGGAATGTTCACCACCCCGACCAGGGCCAGGATGGCGCCGGCCTTGTCGGCCCGGCGCGGGTCGTCGATCGCCGCCTGCAGGGCGATGAAGCCGATGTACAGGAAGAGCAGGATCAGCTCCGAAGTCAGGCGCGCGTCCCACACCCACCAGGTGCCCCACATCGGCTTGCCCCACAGGGCGCCGGTCCATAGCGACAGGAAAGCGAAGAGCGCGCCGGTCGGCGCCAGCGCCGAGGCCATCATTCCCGAGAGGCGGATATTGAATGCCAGCCCGATACCGGCCCAGAACGCCATGACCAGGTAGATGAACATCGACAACCACGATGCCGGCACGTGCAGGAAAATGATCCGGTAGCCTTCGCCCTGCTGCGCGTCGGTTGGCGCGATCAGGAAGCCGATGGTCAGCCCGGCAATGCCGAACAGCGCAGCGAGCGCCCAGAACCAGGGGATCAGCTTGCCGGCGAGCGGGTAGAAAGTCTGCGGACTGGCGTATTTGTACCAGTTGATTACTCTGTCAGTCATTTATTCCAGGGCAACTCTGAGAGCCGCGGCAGTGGGCCACGGCGCAAAAAACACGCCGCCCAGCGCGAGAGCGCCAAGCAGCGACAAATGGGCTTGCGGTCCGAGTCCGCTGAGCGTCGCATCGACCGCGCCGGCACCGAAAATCAGCACCGGAATGTACAGCGGCAAGACCAGCAGCGACAGTAGCACGCCGCCACCACGCACTCCCAGGGTCAGCGCCGCGCCAATGGCGCCGATCCCGGACAGTGCCGGCGTGCCGATCAGCAGCGAAACGGTCAGCACCAGCAGCGCATCGCTGCTCAGGTCGAACTGAATACCCAGCACCGGTGCCAGGACGACCAGCGGCAGGCCGGCGACCAGCCAGTGGGCGATAACCTTGCCAAGCACGATCACGCCGAGCGGCTGGGGCGCCAGCGTCAGTTGTTCGAGCGTGCCGTCGCGGTGATCGTCGGCAAACAGCCGCGGCAGCGAAAGCATCGTCGCCAGCAGTGCGGCGACCCACAACACCCCCGGCGCCATGCGCCGCAACTGGTCGGGTTCGGGCCCGACACCGAGCGGAAAAAGGCTGACCACAATGATGAAAAAGAACATTGCCGCGACGATGTCGGCCTGCCGGCGCATCGCCAGGCGCAGGTCGCGGCCGATCACGGCGCGGAGCAATATTAGCATCTCCTTAACTACTGCGGCCGCTGCGTGGCATCGCTGTCGCCAAGCCAGAGCTCACGCACCGCAGCTGCCGGCACGCTTACTGCCTGGTGAGTGGTCAGCACGGCCAGCCCACCGGCCTGCAAATGGGTGCCGATCAGTCCGGCGACCAGTTCGACGGCCGCCGGGTCGAGCGCCACGTAGGGTTCGTCGAGAACCCATAGCGCACGTTTTTCGTTGACCAGCCGGGCCAGCGCAGCGCGCCGTTTCTGGCCCTGCGAAAGATAGCGGCAGGCGAGATCTTCGCGGCCGCGCAGTCCGACCAGGGCCAGTGCGTCGAGCGCTGCGTCCTCGTCAAGCGCCTCCTGCGCCAGCCTGGCCGACGACAGCAGGTTCTCGAGCGGCGTCAGTTCTTCCTTGATCGCATTCTGGTGGCCGAGGTAGCACAGTTCGCTGCGAAACTCCTCGCCGAGCTTGCCGATCGGGCCGCCGCGCCAGCGGATCTCGCCGCTGACCGCTGGCGTCAGGGCGCAGAGCATGCGCAGCAGGCTGGTCTTGCCCGAGCCGTTTTTTCCCTGCACGTAGAGCATCTCGCCGCCATCGAGCCGAAAGCTGACGCCGGCGAAGAGGCTGCGCTCACCGCGTACGCATTCCAGATTCGAAGCTTCAAGCATGCAGAGGGAAATCCTGGCAAAAGGCGAGGGCCGGCGAGGCCGTATTGTGAAGGCGGCAGTTTAGCCGCGGATTGACCGAAATCAAAATCGATTCAAAGGCTTTTGCTATGGTCTGATGAGACTTTCCGGGATGGTGACGGTGGAACAGGGTGTTCTGCAGCTGGCTCTGACATGGAATGGCAGGCAAATTCTTGCTGCCGGGGTCGCTTCTACGCGGCCGCTGGCAGCGCGTGCACTGCGCGGCTTCTCCTTTGCGCGCGTTCTCGAGTTCATTCCCCGCTTGTTCAGTCTTTGTCGCTGTGCGCAGGAGGTCGCGGCGCGTTTGTGCTTGTCGGCGGCGCGCGGGCAGCGTCCGACGATTGCCGCGACACCCGCCCAGACGCAGGCCGTCGCGCTCGAAGTGATCGGCGAACACCTGTGGCGCCTGCTGCTCGACTGGCCGTCGCTGCACGGCGAGCCGTCTCGGCAGAACGAGTTCCTGCTCTGGCGCAAGCAGTTGCTGGGCCTTGCCGATGCTGGCGATGGCACGGATGGGCGTGGCGCAGCGGCCTTCGGCGCCCGCTTGCTTGCCTGGCTGGACCATCAGGGCCCGCCGCGCTGCGAGGAGCGCATGCTTGCCGCGCCGGTAGCCTTGCTATCGCGCTTGTCGGCCGCCGACTGGGAGTCGCACTTCGGCGATGACGGTTTTGTCGAACGACCCACACTCTCCGGCGAGCCGGCCGAAACCGGGGTGCTCGCCCGGCAGGCCGAGGATCCCGAGGTGGCGGCACTGCTCAGCGACGGGCGGCGGCTGCAGGCGCGGCTGCAGGCTCGCTACGCCGATCTGCGCGAGCTGGCGCAGGGATTGACAGAAGCCGAGCAGCGGTCGACCTGGATCGATGTGCTGGAGGTCGCTGAAGGTTGTGGGCTGGCGCGGGTCGAAACCGCCCGCGGCACCTTGCTGCACCGCGTCGAGCTCGATGGCGACCGGGTTGCGCGCTACGCCATTGTTGCGCCGACCGAATGGAATTTTCACCCGCAGGGAGCGTTTGTCCGCGAGATGACCGGTCGTCCGGCTGCGACGCGAGCCGAAGCAGCGCTGGCGGCGCGGCGGCTGGCCTTGGCGCTCGATCCCTGTGTGCCCTTCGCGGTGACGGTCAAGGATGCATGAGATGTCGCTGGCCATGGCTGTTCTGCAGATTGTCGAGGACGCCGCGTCTGAACAGCGTTTCCAGCGCGTGAAAACGGTGTTCCTTGAAATTGGCGAACTCGCGGCGGTTGAGCCGGAAGCCATGCGTTTCTGCTTCGACGCCGTGATTCGCGGCACGCTGGCCGAAGGGGCTGTTCTGAAGGTGATCGAAGTGGCTGGCGAAGGTTTATGTTTTAATTGCCATCAGACGGTGCCGCTTGCGGCCCGTTACGACCCCTGCCCAGCCTGCGGCGGTTACCCGGTTCAAGCAACCGGCGGTACCGAGATGCGGGTCAAGGAGCTGGAGGTCGAATAATAATGAAGAAGGAGACAGCAGATGTGTACCACTTGCGGTTGCGGTACTGGGGAGACTCGCGTTGCCGGTAGGGTAGTGCCCGGGCAGGAAGAGGTTCAGCAGGCCGCACGCGGACACGCGCCGCCGCGGTCAACGGAGGCGGGCGGTGGCGGTGCTCAGCGTCGTATGAGCTATGTTGCGCTGGCCGCTGACGGCGAGCACAGCGCACAGGCGCATGGCAGCACCGGCCACGCGCACCACCATGCACACCCGCATACCCACCTCCGCGCCGACGAAGAGGTGACTGCAGAGGCGACGACCGCCTCGCGTATGGTGCAGATCGAGCGCGACATCCTGGCCAGGAACAACGGCTACGCGGCGCAGAATCGGCGTCGTTTCGACGACCAGGGCATCTTCGCTCTGAATCTGGTGTCCAGTCCGGGTTCGGGAAAGACCAGCCTGCTGTGCCGGACGATTGCGGCGCTGCACGTGAAACTGTCGAAACTGCCGATTGCGGTGATCGAGGGCGACCAGCAGAGCAGCCACGATGCCGAACGGATCCGCGCCAGCGGCGCGCCGGCGGTGCAGATCAATACCGGCAAGGGCTGTCATCTGGACGCGCATATGGTTGGCCACGCCGTAGACGAGTTGGCACCGGCCGATGATTCGCTGCTGCTCATCGAAAACGTCGGCAACCTCGTTTGTCCGGCGGCCTTCGATCTTGGCGAGGCGCACAAGGTGGTCATCCTTTCCGTGACCGAGGGAGAAGACAAGCCGCTGAAATATTCCGGCATGTTCGCTGCTGCCTCGCTGATGTTGCTGAACAAGATCGATCTGCTGCCGCACGTTTCTTTCAGCGTCGAGCGAGCCATCGCTTACGCCAGGCAGATCAATCCGCAGCTGCAGGTGATCGAGGTTTCGGCGACCACCGGAGAGGGGCTGGAGCAGTGGCTGGCCTGGCTGAGCGCAGGCTGCACGGCGCGGCAAGAGAAGAAGCAGGGGACGATGGCCGCGCTGCGGCGCCGCATTGTCGAGCTTGAAGCGCAACTTACTGCTGCTGCCGGGGGCTGACATGACGGAGAACATGGTTTGTCAGAACATCCGCGTCAGTGGCGTTGTCCAGGGCGTCGGTTTTCGCCCCTTTGTCTGGCGCCTGGCCCGCGAGCTTGGGCTTGGCGGCTGGGTTCGCAACGACTCGCGCGGGGTCGAAATCGAGGTCTGCGGTGCGGCTGAGCAGGTGAAAACTCTCATCACCCGGCTGGAGCGCGAAGCGCCACCACTGGCCCGAGTCAGTGCCGTGGTCGCTCGTGATGCAGCGCCGGCAGGGCACGATGGCCGGGACTTCGTGATCATTGACAGCCGCAGTGGCCGGGCGGGGACAATGATTGGGCACGATACGGCGGTCTGCCGTGATTGTCTGGCCGAGACCTTCGAACCCAGCAACCGGCGCTGGCGCTACGCCTTTTCCAACTGTACCAATTGCGGACCGCGCTACACCATCAGTCGCGGCCTGCCCTACGATCGGGTGCGCACCAGCCTCAAGCCGTTTGTCATGTGCCCGAAATGTCAGCACGAATACCGCAAGCCCGAGGATCGACGCTTTCATGCCGAGGCCAATTGCTGTCCCAAGTGCGGTCCGCAGTTGCGCCTGGTCGATGCCGAGGCGCAGCCACTGCCGGGCGACCCGCTGGCCGCGACGCTGGCCCTGCTACGCGCTGGGAAAATTGTCGCCATCAAGGGTCTGGGGGGCTTTCATCTCGCCTGCGATGCCCGCAATGCCGTTGCCGTCGCGCTCCTGCGCGAGCGCAAGCAGCGTGACGAGAAGCCTTTCGTGGTCATGCTCGCCAACACTGCTTCGGCGGCCAAGTTCGTGCAGATGGGAATCGGCGAGCCGGGCTTGCTGGCCCTGCCGACGCGTCCGGCGATCCTGATCAAGAAGCGCGGCAACTGCGACGCGGCCTTGCCCGGGGTGGCCCCAGGCTTGAGCTGGCTGGGGGTGATGCTGCCTTACACGCCGCTGCAATTCCTGCTTTTTCACGAAGCGGCGAACCGTCCGCCGGGCCTGGGATGGCTCGACAGGGCGCAGGATCTGGCCCTGGTGATGACCAGCGCCAACCCCGGCGGCGAGCCGCTGGTGGTCGGCAACAATGAAGCCCTGTTACGCCTCTACGGCATTGCCGACGCTTTCCTGATGCACGATCGCGACATCGTCAGCCGTTGCGACGACAGCGTCGCGCGCATTAGCAGCGGTGGCCTGCAGTTCATCCGGCGGGCACGCGGCTACACGCCGCGGGCGATCAAGTTGCCGATTTCCGGTCCGTCGGTGCTGGCTGTTGGCGGCTGGTTCAAGAACACCATCTGTGTCACGCGTGGCGACGAGGCTTTCGTTTCGCAACATATTGGCGATCTCGACAACGCCGCGGTCTGCGATTTTCTCGAGGAGAACGTCGCCCAGATGGTGAAACTGCTGGGCGTCGAACCGGCGATCGTCGCACACGATCTGCACCCGGATTTTCACTCGACCCGCTTCGCGGCTGATTTCGCCGAGCAACGTCGCCTGCCGCTGCTCGGTGTACAACACCATCATGCGCATGCCGCTGCCGTTCTCGCTGAACACGGCATGCAGGGCAAAGCGCTGGCCTTGTCGCTGGACGGCGTCGGTGTCGGTACGGATGGCGCCGCCTGGGGCGGTGAATTGTTGCGCGTCGATGGCGACAAGTTCCAGCGCCTGGGTTCGCTGGCACCGCTGGCGCTTCCCGGCGGCGACCGCGCCGCCAGCGAACCGTGGCGAATGGCCGCCGCAGTACTGCATCGACTCGGCCGCACGCACGAGATCGCCGAGCGCTTTCCAGGGCAGCAAGCGGCGCCGGCTGTGGCGCAGATGCTGGCGGCCAATGTCAACTGTCCGCCGACATCGAGCATGGGGCGGATCTTCGATGCTGCTGCCGGTCTGCTCGGGATCAAGGCGGTGATGGCTTACGAAGGCCAGGCGGCGATGTTGCTCGAGGGCCTGGCGCAGCGCTACGGTGAGGTCCTGCCCCTGGATCTGGGCTGGAAGGTTTTCCAGGGGCGGCTCGATCTGCTGCCCTTGCTGGCTGTGCTGGCCGATGAAAAGAACCCCGAGCGCGGTGCTGCACTGTTTCACGCGACGCTGATTGCCGCGCTCGGCGATTGGCTGCGCGTGCTGGTTCCGGGTGAAGAAGCGGTGGTCGGCAGTGGCGGCTGTTTCCTCAACCAGGTGCTGGTCAGCGGTCTGCGCACGCGCTTGAGTGCGCAGGGGATGCGCCTCGTCGAAGCGCGCCAGGTGCCGCCCAACGACGGCGGCTTGAGCGTCGGTCAGGCCTGGGTTGCCTTGCAGCACCTGGCCGCTCGCTAGGGGGAGCCGACGATGTGTCTGGCCTTGCCCTGTCGGATCGTCGAGCTGCGTGCCGGTGAGCAGGCGCTGATCGATGTTGCCGGGGTTGGCAAGGAAATCTCGCTGGCGCTGGTCGAAGACGTGGCCGTCGGCGACTACGTCATCGTGCACGTCGGCTACGCGCTGACCCGGCTCGATCCCGACGAAGCCGAAAAGACCCTGGCCTTGTTTGCCGAGCTGGGTGAAGCTGCGCTCCGGGAGGCGACACCAACGGTCCCCTGAGGGCTGAAAGACGCGAGTGTGAAAACGGAAGGGGGTGCGCATGAAAGGGTCGCATGAGGAACGCTCGGACAGCAAAAGCGCCTGCCGATGAGGTTCGTTGACGAGTTTCGCGACGGTGCGCTGGCCCGCGGTCTGGCCGCGGCGATCAGGCAGGCGGCGCGCGCGGATCGCGATTACTCGTTCATGGAGTTCTGCGGCGGGCACACGCACGCCATCGCCCGCTATGGGGTCACCGATCTGCTGCCGCCCGCGGTGCGTTTGATTCATGGCCCCGGTTGTCCGGTCTGCGTGCTGCCGATCGGGCGCATCGACATGGCGATTCGCCTTGCTCTCGAAGCCGGTGTCACCCTCTGCAGCTACGGCGACCCGATGCGTGTGCCGGCCTCCGCTGGCCTGTCGCTGATCAGGGCGAAAGCGAAGCTGGGCCGGGGAGCGGGGAGTGTGGGGACTGCGGGGACTGCGGGGACTGCGGCTGCGGGCGGCGAGATTCGCATGATTTATTCGCCCGCCGACGCCCTGGCGCTGGCGCAGCAGGATCCCGAGCGGCAGGTGGTCTTCTTCGCCATCGGTTTCGAAACCACGACACCGCCGACGGCGCTGCTCATCAAGCAGGCGCAGGCGCTCGGCCTGCGCAATTTCTCGGTGCTCTGCTGCCACGTGCTGACGCCTTCGGCGATCGCCAGCATTCTCGAAGCGCCGGAAGTCCGGCGTTGGGGCACGCTGCCTCTCGACGGCTTCATCGGGCCGGCGCACGTGTCGACGATCATCGGCACCCGCCCCTACGAATTCTTTGCCGAGGAGTACCGCAAGCCGGTGGTCATCGCCGGCTTCGAGCCGCTCGACGTGATGCAGGCGATCCTGATGCTGATCAAGCAGGTCAATGCCGGCCAGGCGCTGGTCGAGAACGAGTTTTCGCGTGCCGTCAGCCGCGACGGCAACCGCAAGGCGCAGCAGCTGGTCTCGGAAGTCTTCGAGCTGCGCCGCTCGTTTGCCTGGCGCGGCCTCGGCGAACTGCCCTATAGCGCGCTGCGCATTCGCCAGGAATTCGCCGAGTTCGATGCCGAGCGTCGCTTCGCGGTGGCCTATCAGGCGGTCGAAGACCATGCGGCCTGCGAGTGCGGCGCCGTTCTGCGCGGCGTCAAGCGGCCGCAGGACTGCCGCATTTTCGGCAGCGTGTGTACCCCGGAAAACCCGGTCGGCGCGTGCATGGTGTCGTCCGAAGGCGCCTGCGCCGCGCACTATTCTTTTGGCCGCTTCGTTGATGTCACCGCGGTTTCTGAAGCTCCTGACTTCGTGGTGGCCCCATGAACGGCGCGCGCAAAGGCTACGTGCGGCCGCTCGACCTGCGCCACGGGGCGGTCGACATGACGCACGGCAGCGGCGGCCGGGCGATGGCACAGCTGATCGAGGAGCTGTTCGCCAAACATCTCGGCAACGATTTTCTCGGGCAGCGCAACGACGGCGCGGTGATGCCCATACCGCCGGGCCGGCTGGTGATGTCCACCGACGGGCATGTCGTTTCGCCGCTCTTCTTCCCTGGCGGCGATATCGGTTGCCTGTCGATCAATGGCACGATCAACGACGTCGCCGTTCTCGGTGCGACGCCGCTTTATCTGGCCGCCGGCTTCATCCTCGAAGAGGGCTTGCCGCTCGCCGATCTGCGGCGCATCGTCGAGTCGATGGCGCGCGCCGCCAGCGAAGCCGGGGTGCCGGTGGTCACCGGCGACACCAAAGTGGTTCAGAAAGGGGCCGGCGACGGCGTGTACATCACCACCACCGGTGTCGGTGTCGTGGCCGAAGGCGAGGATTTCTCGGGCGACCGTGCGCGAGCCGGCGACCAGATCATCGTTTCCGGCAGCATCGGCGAGCACGGCATGGCCATCATGGCGCAGCGCGAGAGCCTCGGCTTTGCCGCCCCCATCGTTTCCGACACCGCCGCGCTGCATGGCCTGATCGCCGCCATGCGCGCCAGTGGCGCGGCGATCCGTACCTTGCGCGACCCGACGCGCGGCGGCGTGGCGACGACGCTCAACGAGATCGCCCGCCAATCCGGCGTCGGCATGATGCTCCAGGAAAGCGCGCTGCCGGTGCAGGCCGAAGTCGCCGCCGCCTGCGAGTTCATCGGTCTCGATCCGCTCTACGTGGCCAATGAAGGCAAGCTGCTGGCGATCGTCGCGCCGGAAGACGCCGACAAGTTGCTGGCGGCGATGCGCGCCCATCCGCTTGGCCAGCGCGCGGCGCTGATCGGCAGCGTGCATGCCGACGCGCAGCATTTCGTGCAGATGACCACCGCTTTCGGCGGTCGGCGCATCGTCGACTGGCTGACCGGCGAGCAGTTGCCGCGCATCTGCTGAGCGGGCAAGAATGCGCATCCTGATTCTTTGCCATGCCTTCAACAGTCTCAGCCAGCGCCTGTACAGCGAACTGGCGGCGCGTGGTCACCAGTTGTCGGTCGAGTTCGACATTGCCGACTCGGTTGCCGAAGAAGCCGTCGCCCTGTTTCGCCCAGAGCTGATCGTCGCCCCCTACCTGCGCCGCGCGATCCCGGCGTCGATCTGGGAGCAGCACTGCTGCCTGATCGTGCATCCCGGCATCGTCGGCGATCGTGGTCCATCAGCGCTCGACTGGGCCATTCAGGAGGGCGAGCAGGCCTGGGGAGTCACTGTCCTGCAGGCGACCGGCGAACTCGACGCTGGCCCCGTCTGGGCCAGCGAAAACTTCCCGATGCGCGTCGCCAGGAAGTCCAGCCTCTACCGCCACGAGGTGACCGAAGCCGCGAGCTGCGCCGTGCTGCGCGCGGTCGAGCGTTTTGCTGCCGGAAATTTCGTGCCCACGCCGCTCGATCCTGCTGCTGCGGGCGTGCGCGGTCGGGCGCGGCCCCTGATGCGCCAGAGCGATCGCGCCATCGACTGGCAGCGCGACGACAGTGCGACCATTCTCGCTCGGCTCAACGCCGCCGACGGTTTTCCCGGCGTCGCCGATCAGCTTTTCGGCGCGTCGTGCCGGCTGTTCGACGCCTGGCCCGAAGACCGGCTGCGCGGCGGTGCACCGGGTGAAGTGATCGCCTGGCGGGAAACGGCGATCCTGCGCGCGACGGTGGACGGCGCGCTGTGGATCGGGCATGTGCGCCGCGAGGAGGCGGGCAGCGCCAAAGTTGACGCCAAGCCTTTCAAACTGCCTGCAACGCAGGCCTTCGCCGCGCAACTGGCGGGTATTTCGGAAGCACCGTTGGCCGGCGCAACAAACAACTTCGCCGCGGCCGGCAGAACCTGGCAGGACATCCGCTACGAAGAGGCCGGGTCGGTCGGCTTCCTGCATTTCGATTTCTACAACGGCGCCATGAGCAGCCGCCAATGCCGGCGCCTGCTGGCTGCCTGGCAGTGGGCGCAGCGGCGGCCGCTCAGCGTCATCGTCCTGATGGGCGGGCGAGACTACTGGTCGAATGGCATCCATTTGCACAGCATCGAAGCCGCCGCATCGCCGGCCGACGAATCGTGGGCCAACATCAACGCCATCGACGACCTCGCCGAAGCGATCATTGCGAACGAAAAGCAGCTGAGCATCGCCGCGCTGCAAGGCAATTGCGGCGCCGGTGGCTGCTTCCTGGCACGCGCCGCCGATCTCGTCTGGGCACGTTCCGGCGTGCTGCTCAATCCGCACTACCGCAACATGGGCAACCTCTACGGCTCGGAGTACTGGACTTACCTGCTGCCGGCGCGGGTCGGCGTCGAAGGCGCGCAGGCGATCATGCGCAACCGCCTGCCGATGAGCGCCACTGCCGGCGTCGCCGCCGGTTTCGTGGATGCCTGCCTGGCGGGCGATCCGGAAGCGTTTCGCGTTGACGTTGCGCGGCGTGCGGCCGAACTGGCTGCTGCTCCCGCGCTGGCCGCGCGCCTGCAGGCCAAGCAGGCGCAGCGCCACGCCGACGAGTTGCTCAAGCCGCTGGCCGGCTATCGCGCCGCGGAACTCGCCGAGCTGCAACGCAACTTCTACGGCTTCGATCCCAGCTACCACGTCGCCCGCTACCATTTTGTGCACAAGACGCCGGCCTCGTGGACGCCGCGTCACCTGGCGATTCATCGCGATCTCGGCTGGAGCGTGCCGCGATGAGCGCCCTCCCGAAAGCGAAGCTGCCGACGGTGCTGGTCGTCGATGACGAAGTGCGCTCGCAGGAAGCTTTGCGGCGAACGCTGGAAGACGACTTCGAAGTGTTCACCGCGTCGAGTGCCGAGCAGGCGCAGGGGATCATGGAAAGCGAGTGGGTGCAGATCGTCGTCTGCGACCAGCGCATGCCGCAGATGAGCGGCGTCGAGTTTCTCAAGAGCGTGCGCAGTCAATGGCCGGACACCCTGCGCATCATCCTTTCCGGCTACACCGACGCCGAGGACATTATCGCCGGGGTCAATGAGGCCGGCATCTACCAGTACCTGATGAAGCCCTGGCATCCCGAGCAGTTGTTGCTGACCCTGCAGACGGCCGCCAACGTCCATCGCCTGCAGCAGGAAAGCCAGCGCCTGTCGGTCGAACTGCGCACCGCCGAGCCGGTGCTGGCGCGTCGCGTCGAAGCGAAAAGCCAGCGCGTCAAACGCGAGTTCGGTCTCGACGCGCTGATCCGCAGCCCGGAAAGTCCGCTCAATGGTGTCTGCGCGCTGATCGAAAAAATCGCCCCTTTCGACCTCTCGGTGCTGATCAGCGGCGAATCGGGCACCGGCAAGGAAATGCTGGCCCGCGCCATCCACTACTGCAGCCGGCGGGCCGACAAGGCATTCGTCACCGAGAACTGCGGCGCGCTTCCCGACCAGTTGCTCGAAGCCGAACTTTTCGGCTACAAGCGCGGCGCGTTTACTGGCGCCTACGAAGACCGCAGCGGCCGCTTCCAGCAGGCCGACGGCGGCACACTTTTTCTCGACGAAATCGGCGACACCAGCCCGGCCTTCCAGGTCAAGCTGCTGCGCGTTCTGCAGGATGGCGAGTTCCGGCCCCTGGGCGCCAGCCGCCCGCATTCGGTCGATGTGCGCGTCGTCGCCGCCACTCATCACGATATCGAGGCCGATGTGCGCGCCGGCAGTTTTCGCGAAGATCTTTACTACCGCCTGGCGACGGTGCCGCTGCACGTGCCGGCGCTGCGCGAGCGGGCAATGGACATTCCGCTGCTGGCCGGCCGTCTGCTCGACGCCAGCCAAAAAATGCTCGGCAAGACGGTCGAGGGTTTCAGCACCGAAACGCTCGCCTGCCTCGCCGCCTACCCCTGGCCGGGCAACGTGCGCGAGCTGCAGAACGAAATCCTGCGCATGCTGGCGCTCTGCGAATCGCCGCGCCTCGGTGCCGAGCTGCTGGCGCCGCGCATCCTGCGCACCCCGGCCTTCGACCAGCAGCCAGACGATCTGCTCGATCTGATCGCTGTTGATGGCGGTCTCAAGGAACGCCTCGAAGCGCTCGAAGCGCGGGTGCTCAAGGAGACGCTGATCCGCCATCGCTGGAACAAGTCGCGGGCAGCCAGCGAACTCGGCCTGTCGCGCGTCGGCCTGCGCCACAAGCTGCTGCGCTACGGACTGGAACGCGGATGAAAGTGCTCTGGCTGCAGGCCGCGGGATGCGGTGGTTGCACGCAGTCGCTGCTCGGCGCCGAGAATCGGGCCGGCGTGCTGGCGCAATTCGCCGACGCCGGTCTCGAACTGCTTCTCCACCCCGCTCTGTCGGAAGCCAGCGGCGACGAGGCGCTCGCCCTGCTGCGGGCTGCCGCCAGCGGCGACCTGCCTTTCGACATCCTCTGCATCGAAGGCGCGCTGCTGCGCGGACCGAACGGCAGCGGTCGCTTTCAGATGCTCTCCGGCAGCGGCCGGCCGCTGATCGACTGGGTGCGCGAGCTGGCGGCGCAGGCGCGCACCGTCATCGCCATCGGCAGCTGCAGCGCATTCGGCGGCATCATCTCCTCTGGCGAAAACCTCACCGACGCCTGCGGTCTGCAGTTCGACGGCGATCAGGCGGGCGGCCTGCTCGGCCCCGATTTCCGGGCCGCTGCCGGCCTGCCGGTGATCAATGTTGCCGGCTGCCCGGTGCATCCCGGCTGGGTCGTCGATACCCTGCTGGCACTGGCGCTAGGGGCGTTTTCCGAAAGCGACCTCGATCCCTGGCAGCGACCGCGTTCCTACACCGAGCAACTGGTGCACCACGGCTGCCCGCGCAATGAGTACTACGAATTCAAGGCCAGCGCCCAGAAACTCTCCGATCTTGGCTGCCTGATGGAGAACATGGGCTGCAAAGGCACGCAGGCCAACGCCGACTGCAACCTGCGGCCGTGGAATGGCGTCGGTTCCTGCGTGCGCGGTGGCTTTCCCTGCATCTCGTGTACCGAACCCGGTTTCGAAGAACCCGGCCATCCGTTCATGGCAACGCCCAAAATCGCCGGCATCCCGATCGGCTTGCCGATCGACATGCCCAAAGCCTGGTTCGTCGCCCTCGCCGCCTTGTCCAAGTCGGCGACGCCGCGGCGAGTGCGCGAGAATTCGCGCTCCGATCATCCGGTGATCCTGCCGGGAACCAGAAAAAGCGGGCCAAAGTGAGCCGCCGCCTGAGCATCGGTCCCTTCAATCGCGTCGAAGGCGACCTCGAAGTGACTCTCGATATCGCCGACGGACGCGTCGCCTCGGCGCAGGTCTGCTCGTCGCTTTACCGCGGCTTCGAGCAGATTCTGATCGCCAAGCACCCGCTCGACGCCTTGGTCATCGTGCCGCGCATCTGCGGCATCTGCTCGGTGTCGCAGTCGGCTGCCGCCGCTGCCGCACTTGCCGACGCGACCGGTCTGCAAATGCCGGTCAACGGCCGCCTGGCAAGCCAGCTGATTCTTGCCTGCGAAAACCTGGCCGATCACCTGACGCATTTCTACCTGTTCTTCATGCCCGACTTCGGGCGCGCCGCGTATCGCCGTCGCCCCTGGCACGCGCAGGCCGAAAAGCGTTTCAAGGCCGACGTCGGCGAAGCCCTGCGCGAGGTGCTGCCGGCGCGCGCCGACTGGCTGCGCCTGATGGGCTACCTGGCCGGCAAATGGCCGCACAGCCTGGCCCTGCAGCCTGGCGGCACGACGCGTGCGATCACCGCCACCGAGAAAGTCCGCCTGCTCACCGTGCTGCGCGAGTTCCGCGCCTTTCTGAGCCGCTGCGTTTTCGGCGACACGCTCGAGAACGTCGGCGCCCTGCGCAGCGCCGGGCAGCTCACTGCCTGGGCGCAGGGGAGGGCAGCCGACTTTCCGCGCTTCCTCGACATCGCCGCCGATCTTGGGCTGGAGCGCATCGGACGCGGCAGCGACACTTTTCTCAGTTACGGCGCTTACGCCCAGCCAGAGCAAGAAGGCCAGCAAGACCGCGATGGTCAGCATCTCTTCGCCCGTGGCGTCTGGCGCGACGGCGCCCAGGCTTTCGACGAAGCCCTGATCAGCGAAGACGTCGCGCACGCCTGGCTGTTCGGCGAGCAGCCGCTGCACCCACGCCAGGGCGAGACGCGCCCGCTGGTCGCCGACTTTGCCGACCAGCCCGGCGCCTATACCTGGTGCAAGGCACCGCGCTACGACGCTCGTGTCGCCGAAACCGGTGCGCTCGCCCGGCAGATGGTCGATGGCCAGCCGCTGCTACGCGCGCTGGTCACCGCCAACGGTGGCAGCGTCCTGGCACGAGTCGTCGCCCGGCTATTCGAAATCGCCCTCGTCGTACCGGCGATGGAAAGCTGGGTACGTGCACTGACGCCCGGCGAGCCTTTCTGCAATCAGTGGCAGCTACCCGATCAGGCCACTGCCGTCGGTCTCGTCGAAGCCGCCCGCGGCGCCCTCGGTCACTGGTTGCAGATCGAAGGCGGCAAGATTGCCCGCTACCAGATCATCGCCCCGACCACCTGGAACTTCTCGCCGCGCGATGCTGGCGGTGTGCCCGGCGCGCTCGAGCAGGCGTTGGTCGGCCTGCCGGTGGGTGAGGGTGAAAGCATGCCGCTCGTCGTGCAGCACGTCGTGAGGTCGTTCGATCCCTGCATGGTGTGCACCGTGCATTGAAAAAAATGCGTGGAATCAGTTGCTGAGCGGCATTCTCCATTCGGCCGTGATTCGTGCGTTGCGCCCACACCGTCGCCAGGGGTGCGATTGACAGCGCTTTATGGCGGTCAATATACTTTCGCCGGCGTTGCCGGATTCCTTGTTCGTGCCGGCCAGAAAATCTCTCTCCAGCGATCAGGCGCCAACCAGTTCGCGGCCAGGGGCCAGGCGCTACGGCGTGGCGCTTGCAGCGAAGACCATGCGCCTGTTTCACTTTCACACTTCTCCTCTTCCTCTATCTCGCCATGACCACTCTAATTCTCGGCCTCGTGATTTTTCTCGGTGTGCATTCGGTGCGCATCTTCGCCGACGACTGGCGCAGCGGGGTGCGTGCGCGCATCGGCGCGAACGCCTGGAAGGGCGGCTACTCGCTGCTCTCTCTGCTCGGCTTTGCTCTGTTGGTCTGGGGTTATGGTCAGGCGCGGCTCGATCCCGTGCTGCTGTGGAGTCCGATGATCGGGACGCGCCATTTCGCGGCACTCCTGATGCTGCCGTCGTTCATCCTGCTGGCCGCTGCCTATGTGCCGCGGAACGGGATCAAGGCACGGGTGCACCATCCGATGGTGCTGGCGGTCAAGATCTGGGCGTTGGCGCACCTGCTGGCCAACCACACGCTGGCCGATCTGATCCTTTTTGGCAGCTTGCTGCTCTGGTCGGTGCTCGATTTCCGCTCGTCACGGCAGCGCGATCGCGCCGCTGGCACTGTCTATCCGGCCGGCACCCAGTCCGCCACTGTCGTCACCGTAGCGGTGGGGGCGGTGGCCTGGGCCGTGTTTGCGTTTTGGGCGCACGCCTGGCTGTTTGACGTGCGACCGTTCGGCTGAAGCGCCTGCGCTTAGAGCATAGGGAGCCGCAACCGATTCCCTTCTGCCCAGCAGCGAGGATCTGCGAAACCGCTCAGAAGCGGTGGGAGACGGTTAGCCCGATCGCCGGTGCGCTGTTGTACTCGTCGCTGTAGACGTCGTGGCCGCCGGCGTTGTCTACCGTCAGCTTGCCGTTGACGAATCCCGCGGCATAGAAGTCGGCGCGGGTGGATTTGTCGATGCTATATGACAGCCGCGCGAAGAGTGGAATGAAGCGGTTTTCGCCTATGCCGCCGGGTACCGGACCGTCGTCGTTCAGACGGAAGCGATACGAGCGGTAGGAGCCGCCACCGCCGACTTCCCAGCGCTCGGAAAGCGCGTAGGCAAGCTCCAGTCCGGCGCCGCCTGCCGGTCCAGCCTGTAGCGGGTTGCCCAGACGCAGACGGTCGCTGATCTTCCAGTTGACGAGCAGGAAGGGGAAAACCTTGTTTTCGTCGATCTGGCGAAAGACTCCCAGGCCGAAGCCGAGCACGAGATCCGGAGAGACAGTCCGGGTGGCGGTCAGCAGCGCGCCGTAGTTCAGCGAGTCGCTGGCTTTGGCGCCGGATTCGCCGCTCCATTCAACGCTCGGGCTGAAGCCCAGCCGCCAGTCGGGAGCGATGGCGTAGGAGAGATTCAGGCCGACCAGCGGCGCGTTCAGCCGCGACCACGGTGCGCGGCCAGCGAAGGCTGCTGGCTTATCCCAGTTCCAGTCCTGATAATCGTAGCGCAGGCTGAAGCCGGCAGCGACCTGCGGCGTGAACTGACGCGTGACGTTGCCGCCGATCTGCACGCCGGCCCAGTGAAAACTACCACTGTGATCGAGGTTGGTGTCGAATTGATTGATCCCGGTGATTGATCCCGAGGCTCTCACCTCGCCCGGCTGCAAGCTCTGGGCGAAAACCGGGGTGGCAAGGAATGCAGCTGCGATCAGCGCCGTCAGGCCGACGATTGATGTGCTGGGGTGATACGGCATTTGAGTGGCTCCGATGCTGGGAAGGGTAAAACCGCGGCGATTGTGGCGGCCAACTCGATGCTGCGCATGTCCAGGTGGAAAGCGCCCATCACGGCATTGCCGGCTGTTCCGGGGGAGTGAGTAGATTGACAGGAAAGTTATATTGACCAGGACAGATTATCTACATAAAGCCAGATAGTAGCGGATATATCGCCTTTTTGCCACTTGTTGTGTAAAATTGTCCAGGACAACAATGCTTTCAAAGTGAGGTTCTAGCGATGAGTTACTTCCCGCTTCCAGCCGGCGCCCACCATCGGTGGGCGGGTCTGTTGCTACTTTTCCTGTTTGGATTGGGTGCCTGTTCAACGGCACCACCCGTCGGCATGACCCCAGTGACGCCCTTCGATCTGACGCGCTACGAAGGAAAGTGGTACGAGCTGGCGCGGCTTGACCATTCGTTCGAACGTGGACTGAGCGATGTCAGTGCCACCTATCGCGCCCAGCCGGATGGCAGCGTCGAAGTGATCAACCGCGGCTACGACAGCGAGCGCAAGGACTGGCAGCAGGCAGTCGGGCGAGCCTTGTTCACGGGCGACCCGAATCGTGCCTCGCTCAAGGTGTCGTTTTTCGGGCCCTTCTACGGCGGCTACCATGTCGTCGCTCTGGACCAGGAGGACTACCGCTGGGCGATGGTCGCCGGGCCGAATCGTGACTATCTCTGGATACTCGCTCGGGAGAAGCAAATCTCGGCGGACCTTCGTGATCGCCTGCTCAGCCAGGCGAGGACGCTTGGCTTCGCTGTCGAGCAGTTGATCTGGGTCGATCAGACGCGCCAGGATGGTTAGCGTAGTGCTGCACTCCTGATGAGACTTTCGGCAACCATCTCACACCCACCCACCGTCATTGCGAGGAGGCGAAGCCGACGCGGCAATCCGGAGGTGGTTTAATGTGAAAGTCGCGCCAGCGACTCACGAATCTCCCTTCTCCCCTCGCGGGAGAAGGGTCGGGGAAGAGGGGGAGACGGTCATGACTTTCATGATTTGGGGTGTCTCCACGTGTCATGACCGTTAAACCGACGACAGATAGTTTGGATCAAAGAATGAGTGAAGAAAACGAGCAACCCGCCTACGACGAAACGAGCATCCTGCAACTGGAAGGCCTGGAGGCGGTGCGCAAGCGCCCGGGGATGTACATCGGTGACACCTCTGATGGGACGGGTTTGCACCACATGGTTTTCGAGGTCGTCGATAATGCCATTGACGAGGCGCTGGCCGGTCACTGCGACGACATTGTCATTACTATTCATACCGATAATTCGATTTCGGTGACCGACAACGGTCGTGGAATCCCTACCGGTGTCAAGTTCGATGATCGTAACGAGCCGAAGCGGTCGGCCGCGGAGATCGTGATGTGCGTGCTGCACGCGGGTGGCAAGTTCAACCAGAATTCGTACAAGGTTTCTGGAGGTTTGCACGGCGTTGGCGTCTCCTGCGTCAACGCCTTGTCCAAGTGGCTGCGGCTGACCATTCGCCGCGATGGTCAGAAGCATTTTATCGAGTTCAATCGTGGCAAGGTCGTCGACCGTCCACTCGAGATGCAACGGGGAGTGGAGGTATCACCGACGAAGATCCTTGGCCAGACCGAGAAGCGCGGCACGGAACTGCACTTCATGGCCGACGAGGAGATCTTCGGCGAGGTCGAGTTCCACTACGAAATCATTGCCAAGCGTTTGCGGGAGCTTTCTTTCCTCAACAACGGCGTGAAGATCCGCCTTATCGATCAGCGCAATGGCAAGGAAGAAGACTTTGCTTTTCTGGGCGGTGTTCAGGGTTTCGTCGAATACATCAATCGCAGCAAGTCGGTACTGCATCCGAATATTTTCCATGCCGAAGGGGAATCGCTGAGTGTCAATGGCCCGATCAGCGTCGAAGTGGCCATGCAATGGAACGACAGCTACGCGGAACAGGTTCTGTGCTTCACCAACAACATCCCGCAGGCTGACGGCGGAACGCACATGACCGGCCTGCGGGCGGCGATGACGCGGGTCATCAATCGCTATATCGAAGAGAACGAGATCGCCAAGAAGGCCAAGGTCGATATCGCTGGTGACGACATGCGTGAAGGGCTGGCCTGCGTGCTGTCGGTGAAAATGCCCGATCCGAAGTTTGCCTCGCAGACGAAGATGAAACTGGTTTCATCGGAAGCGCGACCGGCGGTTGAAGAGGTGGTAGCGGCCAAGCTGAGCGAGTTTCTTCAGGAGCGGCCCCTTGACGCCAAGGTGATTACTGGCAAGATCGTCGAAGCGGCGCGGGCACGCGACGCAGCCAGAAAAGCAAGGGAGATGACGCGCCGCAAGGGTTTGCTCGACGGCGTCGGCTTGCCCGGCAAGCTGGCAGATTGCCAGGAGAAAGACCCGGCGCTTTGCGAGCTATACCTGGTCGAGGGAGATTCCGCCGGCGGTTCTGCGAAGCAGGGTCGCGACCGAAAGTTCCAGGCCATCCTGCCGTTGAAGGGAAAGATCCTCAACGTCGAGAAAGCGCGCTTCGACAAGCTGATTTCTTCGCAAGAGATCGTCACCCTGATTACCGCGCTTGGCACCGGTATCGGCAAGGATGAGTACAAGCCGGAGAAGCTGCGTTATCACCGCCTGATCATCATGACTGATGCTGATGTCGATGGTGCGCACATCCGTACCCTGCTGCTTACCTTCTTCTATCGTCAGATGCCGGAGTTGATCGAGAATGGGCACATGTACATTGCGCAGCCACCACTGTACAAGGTTAAGCACGGCAAGACCGAACGCTACATCAAGGACGATCAAGCGCTCAAGCAGTTTCTGCTGACTCTGGCGCTGGAGGGTTCGGTGCTCACACCGAAGAGTGGTGCACGGGAGATTTCGGGGGCTGCTCTGGAAGAGCTGGCGCGCGAGTATCTGCTTGCTGAAGCGGTCATCAACCGTCTGTCGCACCTGATAAATCCCGAGGTGCTGCACGCTTTGATCGATGCCAATCTGAAGGTCGACGTCAGCGACGAGGCGTCGGCAACAGCAACCGCAGTGGCTCTGATGGAAGCCGTTGGCGGCAAGCTGGGCATCAAGATCTTCGCGCGTTACGATGACGCCGAGGAGCGTTGGCAACTACGCCTCGAAAAGGTGCTGCATGGCAATCTCAGAGTTGGTGTCATCGATGAGGATCTGCTGGTCAGCGGCGATTACACGCAATTGCGCAAGACCGCCGAACTCCTGGCCGGCCTGTTTGGCCCTGGGGGCGTCGTGGTCCGCGGTGAAAAGCAGCAGGCAGTCGGCAGCTTTTCCGAAACGATGAAGTGGCTACTCGATGAAGTCGAGCGTACCGTCAGCAAGCAGCGCTACAAAGGGCTTGGTGAAATGAACCATGATCAGCTCTGGGAAACGACCATGGACCCGAAAGTGCGGCGCTTGCTGAAAGTTCAGATCGAGGACGCGATTCGTGCCGACGAGATCTTCACCACCTTGATGGGTGAGCTGGTCGAACCGCGGCGTAACTTCATCGAAGTGAACGCTTTGGCGGCACGGAATATTGACGTTTGAGTATTCTCGGCTGTGAAGTCATCTATGGTGACTCACAGAGATCGGGAAAAAGCTCCGTTGAGCTCGGCTTTCGTTGCTCACGGTCTGCAGAAAGAGGCGGCCAGCTGTGGGCAACAAGCTCTTCGGCCTAGTGGTCGTTAGACGGAGAAGAGCCAGAAATGCTTTACGCATCAACCGGAAAGCCGTCTGAGAAAGTAGGTTCAAGCGGCTAGGCGCTGCCAGCCACACCTCGTATAATTCCGACACCGGAGTTGTGGCTGCAACAACGAAATCGTGGTGGTCTATGTGTAAGCATCGTCGTCTTCCGACGATGGCACGTCGTCCATACAATCTGATCTTGGAGAAGGTACACAATTATGACGATACATCTCTACTTTTCGCTGGTCCCCGAAGCCCTGATCGCGTCCATGCTGGAACCGGAGGAGTTCGGGCAATACTACTCAACCGGGCATAGCTATAAATCCAAGGGGCAAGCGATCTTCTTCGAGGTCGATGTGAACTTTCGTCATGAGTTCTTCAACATCGATGAGGGCTTGAAGCGCTGTGTCGCGCACCCTGATGGTACCCCCAAGAACTCGGTTTATATTTCCGTGTACCGAGTACTTGAGCACATTCCGGTGAGCGCTCTCGGCAAACTGTATCTGGGCACCGCCTACGGCCAGACGCTTGGCTTGAGCCGCTCCGATTCGCTGCCGGCGAAAGGGAAGGGTTTACACATGTACCAGGATCTGGCGCCGATCAACAGCCTGGTGGTGAGCGCTCAGGACCCGAAGACTTACTATGAAAGTATCACCAGCCAGCCAAACAAGTTCATTCGCTTCCCAGGCCTGTGCTTTGTCGAGTTGAGCCTGGGCGCACTGGCGACGGATCCCGGCGCCGGTGCCATTGGCGATTTGCCGTACTCTTTTGTTCACCATCTGCGCGAGGCTTTGCTGGAAGTGGATCCAAGCGGCAAGCAAAGCAAGCTGGTGCATCGGGTGCACTCACTTGAGTTCCCCTACCGGATGATCAAAAACGGTATCTATATGGGTAACGGCACTGATCTGGTGTTTTACGAAATTCCGTCACATGAGACCTTGCGTCAGGACCACAGCCAGTGGTGGCGCTCCTGCAATCTGTAATGCCGTCTAGCAGGAAGCCGAGATGGACGACCATTTCGGCTGTTCTTTTAGCGCAACGCGCAAGCCGGCGGAAACAAGGCCTTTTTCAGGCCTGCAGCGCTGGCAGCGCTTTGCGGAATCGCGCGGAAGGTAATGGGTGCCGGGAAGACAAGCAGCAAAGGCGGCTCACGCCGTGAGATACGGCTGCCGCTCGTGTGCAACTCGTTCTGCGTTTTGGAAAGGTTCCTGGGCTTCTGCAGCCACGAACGACGGGTAGGGCGCACGCACGCGGAATTCTACCGGGCGAAAAATATCCAGTTCATTCCCAAGTATGCGAATAGTCTGTTGTTTGAATTGGCCGTTGGCATGATTCATACCATAGGTGGCCGCCTGAGCCTTTTATTTTCAGGCGGCGAAGGACCATTTCCCCCACTAGCAGTGTGTAATCCGGCTTGCACGTCGGCACCGTTCGGCGCGCAGGGAGCATGGTCCCTGAATTCCGCGTCTCACCCCCAGCCCTTTCTTACTCAGTGAGGCGAAGGGAGATAGTGAGTCGCCTACTCGACGACTTGCACATTAACAGTTGAAGGAAGGTCGTATCCATGGTCACCAATCTCTCGATTAGCATTGGCGTGCTGACCAGTGGCGGCGATGCCCAAGGCATGAATGCCGCAGTGCGCGCGGTAGTCCGCGCGGCGTTGCACCGGGGCGTGGGAGTGCACGCAATTCTTGAGGGCTATCAGGGCATGGTGGATGGCGGCGACCGCATTCGCTCACTCTCCTGGGACGATGTCGGCAGCATTCTACACCGGGGGGGAACGATCATCGGGACAGCCCGCTGCCCGGCGTTTCGCGAGCGCGACGGCCGGCTGACCGCAGCCAGAAACCTGCTCCAGCACGGAATCGACCGGCTGGTGGTGATCGGCGGCGACGGCAGCTTGACAGGTGCCAACTTGTTTCGGCAGGAGTGGCCGAGTCTCTTGGCAGAACTGGTCCAGCGCGGCGATATCGACCAGATCACCGCGCAACGTCACCCGGCACTGATGATTACCGGCTTGGTCGGCTCTATTGACAACGACATGGTCGGCACCGACATGACCATCGGCGCCGATACAGCGCTGCACCGAATCGTCGAGGCCATTGACGCCATTAGCAGCACGGCCGCCAGCCACCAGCGCACATTCGTGGTCGAGGTGATGGGCCGCCACTGTGGCTATCTGGCCCTGATGAGTGCGATCGCCGGCGGTGCGGACTATGTCCTGATCCCGGAAAGCCCGCCGCCAGACGACTGGCAGGAGGAGATGTGCGAGCGTTTGCGCAGCGGTCGGGCGGCCGGTCGCCGCGATAGTATTGTCGTTGTCGCCGAAGGGGCGTGCGACAAGGAAGGCCAGCCGATCACTAGCGAGCAGGTGCGGCAGGTACTCCAAGACCGGCTTGGTGAGGACACGCGTGTGACTATTCTCGGCCACGTTCAGCGCGGCGGAACGCCAAGCGCCTTCGATCGTTGCATGAGCACACTGGTCGGCCACGCCGCCGTTCAGGAGCTGTTGTCGGCCACCGAGGACAGCGAACCGCAAATGGTTGGTATGCGCTACAACCGGGTACGACACGCGCCCTTGATGCTGTGCGTGGAACAAACTCAAACCGTGGCTCGAAAAATTGCCGAGCATGACTATGCGACAGCAATGGAGTTGCGCGGCAGTAGTTTTACGGAGATGTTTCATACTTTCAAGGCGATGGCTGGCGCGCCGCCGAGTGTGAAACCGCCGGTTCGCCGGCGCCGGCTAGCTGTGTTGCACGGCGGTGGGCTTGCGCCAGGGATGAATACCGCGGCGCGCGCCGCCGTTCGGCTCGGGCTGGATCGCGGCCACACGATGCTCGGAGTGCGTGGCAGTTTCGAGGGTCTGCTGGCCGGCCGGATCGACGAGCTAAGTTGGGGCGACGTAGAGGGGTGGGCGGCCATGGGCGGCGCCGAACTAGGTACCACCCGGCAGGCGCCGACCGTCGAGCAGCTGTATACCGTGGCGCGCGCGCTAGAAAGTCACCGCATAGACGGTTTGCTGATCATCGGTGGCTGGCTGGCCTACCGAGTCGCGCATAATTTGTACCGCGAGCGAGAGCGCTATCCGGCCTTCAAGATTCCGATGATTTGTCTGCCCGCGAGCATTGACAACAACCTGCCCGGTTCCGAGCTGAGCATTGGCGCCGACACTGCTCTCAACGCCATCGTTGAGGCTCTCGACCGCATCAAGCAGTCGGCGATGGCCGCGCGGCGTTGCTTCGTGGTCGAAGTAATGGGCCGCTACTGCGGCTACCTGGCGCTGATGAGTGGTCTGGCAAGCGGCGCCGAGCGCATCTATCTGCCCGAAGAAGGGGTCTCGCTCAAGGACCTGCAAGCCGACGTCGAACGGATGATCGAGAGCTTTCACGGCGGTCGGCGTTTCTACCTCACGATTCGTAACGAACGTGCAAACGCCCAGTACACGACCGATTTCATGTGCCGGCTGTTCGAGGAGGAAGGCCACGGCCTGTTCGACGTGCGCCAGGCGATCCTGGGTCATGTCCAGCAGGGGGGTAACCCCTCCCCGTTCGACCGCGTGCTGGCCACCCGCTTGGCGGCCCATTGTATCGATTTTCTGACCGATGAACTGCAGCGCGGTTCGGCCGCCGGGGCCTATATTGGCCTGGTCGAAGGCAAGGTGATGATCTCTGCGATCAACCGTATGCATGACGTCGTCGATCTGCAACATCGGCGGCCGATGCAGCAATGGTGGCTAGATTTGCAGCCGGTCATGCGGACCATGGCGCGGCCGAAAGTGGAAGCTGGGGATGGTTCCCCTGACCTCCTCGCGGCGGGAAAAGCCACTGCCGCATAGGAGGCTTTTTGGTGCACCGCGTTGCTGGAGAACTCTAGCGATAGGTGTTGATCGCGTCGCGAGTGGCCATGGCCACTCGCCGTGCCGCGGCGGCGAAATCTTCTTCGTTGCCGGCATAGAGGATGGCGCGCGAGGAATTGATCAGCAGGCCGTCGCCCGTTGCCGTGCAGCCGGCGCGGACGGTACCTTCGATGTCGCCGCCCTGGGCGCCGATTCCCGGCACGAGCATGGGCATGTTGCCGGTAAGCTCGCGGACGCGGGCGATTTCGCCAGGGAAGGTGGCGCCGACGACGAGCGCGCACTGGCCGCTCTGGTTCCAGCTGCCGCTGACCAGGCGGGCGAGGCGCTCGTAGAGCTTTTCACCACCCACGTCGAGGAATTGCAGGTCGCTGCCGCCGGGGTTCGAGGTTCGGCAGAGCAGGATGATGCCCTTGTCGCCGTAAGCTAGATAGGGTTCGATGGAGTCGCGTCCCATGTAGGGGTTGACGGTCAGCGCGTCCGCTTTGAAGCGTTCGAAGGCTTCGATGGCGTATTGCTCGGCGGTACTGCCAATGTCGCCACGCTTGGCATCGAGGATTACCGGTATCGTCGGGTGGGCGCTGTGGATGTGGGCGATCAGTGCTTGCAGCTGGTCTTCGGCGCCCTGGGCCGCGAAATAGGCGATCTGCGGTTTGAAGGCGCACACCAGATCGGCGGTGGCGTCGACGATTCCTTTGCAGAAAGTGAAAATGGCGTCAGGCTGGCCGCGCAAGTGGGCCGGGAAGCGCGCTGGGTCGGGGTCGAGGCCGACGCACAGCAGGCTATTGCGGTCCTGCCAGGCGGCGTTGAGGGCGTGCATGAAGTTCATCGGATGATCATCGCTGGTAAGAAAAACTGCATTCTAACGGCCACGACTCGATCAGATGGCGGCGATCCTGCCTTGCCTTCGGCGAAAAAGGTAGACTCTGAGTCTTTTGAGTACGGAGGCAGCTTGAAGACACTGGAGCACGACGTCTACCTTGCCATGCGCGCCGGGGCGGTCGTTCTTGAGGCAGACGGTTTTGGCGACAAGGTCTTGCGGCTTGCTGACGGGACGATCCTCAAGCTCTTTCGCCGCAAGCGCCTGTTCTCGTCGGCAGCCTGGTCGCCCTATGCACAACGCTTTGCCGACCATGCCGAGGCTCTCCACCAGCGCCATATTCCAGCACCGGTGATCATCGCTGTGTGGCGAATTCCTTCGATTGAGCGCGATGCTGTGCACTACCAGCCGCTGGCCGGGAAGACACTGCGTGCAATGCTGCGCGAGGGCCTCGACCCGGCGATCGAGCCGGGCTTGAAAGCGGCGTTCACGGATTTCATCATTCGTCTGCATGAAGCCGGCGTGTATTTTCGCTCCTTGCACCTCGGCAACGTGGTTTACACGCCCGATCAGGAATTCGGGCTGATCGACATTTCCGACGCGCGCATTGGGACGCGCTCGCTGAGCAAGCAGCTACGCGCGCGCAACCTTCGCCGCTTGCAGGGCATCGACGGAGAGAGCGACTGGGTGGACTACTCCGTGGTGATGAACGGCGCTTTACAAGGCAGGCCTCGAACCCTATAATGCGCGCTTCTTTCGCGGGGGGTATAGCTCAGCTGGGAGAGCGCTTGCATGGCATGCAAGAGGTCCGCGGTTCGATCCCGCGTACCTCCACCAGCAAGGCGAAAGATGTCAGTTCCGGGTCCCCATCGTCTAGAGGCCTAGGACACTACCCTTTCACGGTAGGTACCGGGGTTCGAATCCCCGTGGGGACGCCAGCGCTACTGCAGTTCTTGCAGGCGCCACGCACAACGAGGTCGAGGCTTTGCTTGCCGCATACCGGGAAACCTGGGCAGCCATCGCGTGCTCGGTTTTGGGCGCCAAATCCATAGCTTACGGCGGCGAGTGCGTCGCTATTGACTCGGCAGTTGTCCGCTGATCACCAACAATGGTGTCCGCGGCGTGCTTTTCCGTAGCAGCGAGCGCGGCCGAAAGATATCAATATTCTTGCCAAAGTCCAGCGATTCCAGTAACTTGGGCGCTCACGTTGGGGGTGCCACGCTGCTAGGGTGTGGCTGAGAGAGTCCCTTCGAACCTGTACGGGTCATGCCGTCGTAGGGAAGCGGAGCGCACCATGTTTGCTTTGTGCGCAGGGTGATAGCCTTCACTCCGTCTCGCTCGTCTTGCCGACCCCTTGCACGCTGCACGTTTGCGTAGCGCTTTTGCCTTACCCCTCTGCAAGGAAACACCATGAACGCTAACGAGAAGTTCATCGCCGCTGACGCTCACGTCGACCAGGCTGCCATCCAGCCATTGCCGAATTCCCGCAAGTTCTACGTCACCGGTAGCCGCGCTGATCTACGCGTGCCGATGCGCGAAATTTCTCAGGCCGATACCGATACCGCTTTCGGCGGGGAGAAAAACCCGCCGATTTATGTTTACGACTGCTCGGGACCGTACTCCGATCCGCAGGCGACGATCGATATCCGCCAGGGCCTGCCGGCGCTGCGCGCGCAGTGGATTGCCGAGCGTGGTGATAGTGAGGCGCTCGGCGGCCTGAGTTCTGATTTCGGGCGTGTTCGCGCCGCTGATGCGGCGCTCGACGACTTGCGTTTTCCTGGCCTGCAGCGCCGCCCGCTACGCGCCCGGGGTGGCGCCAACGTCAGCCAGATGCATTACGCGCGGCGTGGCATCATCACTCCGGAAATGGAATACGTCGCCATTCGCGAGAACAACAATCGCCGCGCCTACATCGAGCAATTGCAGGCTTCCGGGCCTCAGGGCGAACGTTTCGCCGAGATTCTCTGCCGTCAGCATCCTGGCAACAGTTTCGGCGCCAGTATTCCGGAGGAGATCACGCCGGAGTTCGTGCGTTCGGAAGTGGCTCGTGGGCGAGCGATCATTCCCTGCAACATCAATCACCCGGAAAGCGAGCCGATGATCATCGGTCGTAACTTCCTGACCAAGATCAATGCCAATATCGGCAATTCGGCGCTGGGTTCGAGCATTCAGGAAGAGGTCGAGAAGATGACGTGGTCGATCCGCTGGGGCGGCGACACGGTGATGGATCTATCGACTGGAAAGAACATTCACGAAACGCGCGAGTGGATCATTCGCAATAGCCCCGTACCGATCGGCACGGTGCCGATCTACCAGGCGCTAGAGAAGGTCAATGGCAAGGCTGAAGACCTGACCTGGGAGATCTTCCGCGATACCTTGATCGAGCAGGCCGAGCAGGGCGTCGACTACTTCACGATTCACGCCGGGGTGTTGTTGCGCTATGTGCCGCTGACCGCCAGCCGGCTGACCGGCATTGTTTCGCGCGGTGGTTCGATCATGGCCAAGTGGTGTCTCGCGCACCACCAGGAGAGTTTCCTGTACACGCACTTCGAAGAGATCTGCGCGATCATGAAAGCCTACGATGTGGCTTTCAGCCTCGGTGATGGCTTGCGTCCGGGGTCTATCTACGATGCCAACGACGCCGCCCAACTAGGCGAGCTGGAAACGCTCGGCGAGCTGACCGACATCGCCTGGAAGCACGACGTGCAGGTGATGATCGAGGGTCCGGGCCATGTGCCGATGCACATGATCAAGGAGAACATGGATCTGCAGCTCGAGCAATGCAAGGAAGCGCCGTTTTACACCCTTGGCCCCTTGACCACCGATATCGCTCCTGGCTACGACCACATCACCAGCGGTATCGGTGCGGCGATGATTGGCTGGTTCGGTACCGCCATGCTCTGCTACGTGACGCCAAAAGAGCACCTCGGGCTGCCGGACAAGGACGATGTGAAGGTGGGCATCATTACCTACAAATTGGCGGCACATGCTTCCGATCTGGCGAAAGGCCACCCGGGTGCGCAGATTCGCGACAACGCGCTGTCGAAGGCGCGCTTCGAGTTTCGCTGGGACGACCAGTTCAACCTCGGCCTGGACCCCGACAAGGCGCGCGAGTTTCACGACGAGACCCTGCCTAAGGAATCGGCCAAGGTGGCGCACTTCTGCTCGATGTGCGGCCCGCATTTCTGTTCGATGAAGATCACCCAGGAAGTCCGGGAGTTCGCCGCGGCACAGGGAGTCAGTGAGGCACAGGCGCTGAGAAAGGGGATGGAGGCGAAAGCGATCGAGTTCGTGAAGGCCGGTGCAGAGGTGTATCGAAAGGTCTGAACGCGGGGGTTCTCGGCGCTGGCAGCGGGCCTTGCTTGCCGCTCAGGGGGGTGGGCACGGTCGCTGTTGGCGCGGCCCTCTGCGGCTTGCCGTTCGACCCCTGAGCAGCGTACAGGCAGGCGGCGATGCCGGTGGCGATGCCGTCGGCCATGCGTGCCTGGCGGTTGGCGTCGAGCAGCAACAGCTCCTCGTCACGGTTCTTGATCACTCCGGCTTCGAAGAGTACCGCCGGTAGCGTCGTGCGGTAGAGGACGACAAGCTTGTCGTAGTAGTGCACCGCGTTGGCTGCGTCGGCCACCGCGCGCGGTGTTCCGGAGGGCGGATTGGCATGATGGCGGGCCGGCTGGAAACCCAGCCGTCGCAGGCGGGCGCCGATTGCTGACGCACAGCGCAGGCTGGTCGCGAGATCGGGGCTGTCATGTGAAACGAAGAGCGCGAAGCCGCTGTAGTCATCGCTGTAGGTCTGCGGGCTTCCCTGCCAATCCCATTCCTGCAGTAGATCGGCGTGCACTGAATCGTGGTGGATTGAGATGAAGAAGTCGGCGCCGGCGGCCTGTTCGGGGCGGGCGGCCAGACTTTCTATCTTGCCGTCGAAGTTGATTGGTCGGACGTCCAGCTGGCGTAAGCCGAGTTCGTGGCTCACCCGTTTCGCAAGCACGCGGTTGAAGTCGAATTCACGTCCACCACGCGCGCTGCTTGCGCCGTGGGCAGCCAGCGTGTGACCGGCGTCGACCGCCACCTCGACGGCGCAGCCAGGGCTTGCCAGGAAGGCGAGGACGCCGCTGAAGACGATCATCATCAAGCTGCGCAAGTCGAAGCGTTGATCGATGACGCCGCCACAGGATCGGGCCCTACGCACGCTAGAAATCCTTGGCCGCTTCCCAGAGAATGAAGCCGTCCTCTTTCTGCGTCCACTCCAGGAGTTCGATCAGTGGGAAGGCGCGCTGAGCCAATCCGATTGGCGGGCCATCTTCTGGATGATCAGCGTCGCTGCCATCCGCTTTTTCGGAAGCGGTGGCCTGCGCGGGAAGCGCTTCGCCGCCGCCGCGCCTGCCGCCGGCCACGGCCGCTTGCAGGCGTTCGATGGCTTCGGCGAGTTGCTCGGTGGTAATCACGCCGCGCGCAGTGCAGTCTTTGTGAAGGATTTCGAGGAGTTGGCGGGCGGCCGGTGCGAACATCATGATCTGTCCGGATGTGTTCGAGTTGAATTTGACCAGCATGCTCGGCTGTCCTTGAGGTGGAGTGGAATACTGTCTATTGTCGTCGCTGCCGCAGCTGAGAACAATAGCCCGCGCTGAGCAAGGGTTGCGATCGCTGAGCTTCCTTCGAATGCTTGTGGTGCACGTCGTGTACACTGCGCCCATGAGTCCAAACCTTGAGCAACAAGAGTACGGTCGGTCGCTGAGTAGCTGCGCGCGTTTCACCGCTTTTCCTGGGGAGCAATGATGATCGAGTTGGAACGTTTGTTGCGATCGCAGGGCTTTGGCAGCAGAGCCGACTGCCGGGCGCTGGTTCGCTCGGGCAGCGTCTGCGTTGCCGGGCAGCTCTGCGACAATCCCTTCGCGCGCTTCGATACGGACGGGCTGAGCTTCACAGTGGACGGTGTTGCCTGGCTTTATCGGCGCTGCGCCTATCTGGCACTACACAAGCCGGCAGGCTACGAGTGCTCACGACGCCCTTTACATCATCCCAGCGTCTACTCGCTTCTTCCCGATCCCTTGCTGACCCGCGGTGTGCAGGCGGTTGGGCGGCTCGACGAAGACAGCACGGGGCTCTTGCTGCTGACTGACGATGGGCAGTTCATTCACCGCTATACCTCACCGAAAAAAGCGGTGCCCAAGGTCTATGAGGTGACAACACGACATGGCGTTGATGCGCCACAGATGTCCGCCCTGCTGGCTGGCGTGGTGCTAAACGACGACCCCAGGCCGGTTGCCGCGCAGGATTGCGTTCTTCTCGGCCCGCGCTGCCTGCGCCTGACGGTAACCGAGGGTCGCTATCATCTGGTCAAGCGCATGCTCGCCGCCGCCGGCAATCGGGTGGAGGCGCTGCATCGGATCAGCATCGGCGGTTTCGTGTTGCCAGCATCGCTCGCGGTGGGAAAGTGGATGTGGCTGGAGACGGCGGAGCTGGAACGGCTGGCGGCCGACAAGGTCAGCACGTTCTGAAACGAGAGGATCGCCGATGACCCTGACCGAGTTGCGCTACATCGCGATGCTTGCTCGTGAGAAGCATTTCGGTCGGGCGGCGGAGAAATGTCACGTCAGCCAACCGACCTTGTCGGTGGCCTTGAAGAAGTTCGAGCAGCGCTACGGCGTAGTTCTCTTCGAGCGATCCTCTGCCGAGGTGCGCTTGACGATGCTCGGTGAACAGATGGCCGTTCAGGCTGAACGGGTTCTGGAGGAGGCGGGTAGACTGAAGGAACTCGTCGAGCAGGGCAAAGATCCCTTGTTGGGGCCCTTGCGCTTGGGGGTCATCTACACCATCGCACCGTACTTGCTGCCGCGTCTGATCCCCGCACTGCATGCGCGTGCGCCGCGGATGCCACTTTTTCTGCACGAGAACTTCACGGTGAATCTGAGTGCGCAGTTGCGTCGCGGCGAACTGGATGTGATTGTCGTCGCCTTGCCATTCGGCGAAGCAGGCATCGTTTCGCGGGTGGTTTACGAGGAGCCGTTTTGCATGGTCTTGCCGAACGGGCATCCGCTCACGCGGCAAGCCCTGATCGACCCGGATCAGGTCGCTGCCGAGAATCTGCTGCTGCTCGGCAATGGGAATTGCTTCCGTGATCAAGTGGTGCAGGCGTGCCCCAAGCTTTCGGCAGCGGGCGGTACCGATGGCGCGCTGGAGGGGAGCTCGCTCGAGACGGTGCGTTACATGGTTGCCAGTGGCGCCGGTCTTTCGGTAGTGCCGGTCTCAGCGGCGGCGGCGTGGCCGCACGACGAGCTGTTGGAGTTTCGCGAGTTCAGTGATCCGGTGCCGGTGCGCAAGGTGGTGATCGCTTGGCGGGCGAGCTTCCCGCGGCCGCAGGCGATTGACGTCTTGCGCGCGGCAATCCTGGATGCACCGCCGCCCGGTGTGCTGGCCGGCTGACGAGTGCTGCTTGCGGCGCTGCGCCGCGCTGCTGTTTCACGTGAAACAGCAGCGCACAGGGTTGTCCGTGAGTGAGCGGCTGCTGGTACTAGCTGGCCACCTTTTTGCGCGGGCTGGGTTTCTTTCCTGTTTCTGGCGTGTCAGTGTCGGTCTTGGTGGCGGCTGGCTTCTTGCTGGTCGCTTTTGGTTCGCGTTTTTCGAACTCGAAGCCGACTTTTCCGTCGCTGCCGCGTACCAGAAAGGCTGAAAACTTGCGGCGCGTACGCGCCGAGACGAAGCCGCGCAGCAGGTCGGTCCGCCCGGTACTCAATAGCTTCTGCATCTGTTCGGGCTCGATCGGCTGCTGGAGAATGATCGTTCCCGAACGGAAGTCACAGCTCTTGTTGGGCCCTTGCGATTTCTCGCAAACGTAGGCCATGCCGTGCGGGAATACGCGGGCACCGCACTTCGGGCAGGCGCCCTGGGCTTCGCTCTGCGAGAAGTCGACTTCCTCGGCGGCGTCGCCGGCACTTCCCTGGCCAAAGTCAAACTCAGGTGCGTTGTCGGCGTTTAGTTTGATGATCGCGTTGAAGGGGCGTCCCATCTTGTTGCGGAAGCCGGTCAGTGGTCCGATCTTACGCTCGGTGAGCAGTTCATCAATCTCGCGGTCTTCGAACTGACGGCCGGCGACAATCTTCCAGAGGGAGAAATCGCAGGCCTGGCACTGAAACTTCTTGTAGGTTTCCTTGATCAGGCCGCCGCACTTCGGACAAGGTGTTTTCAGTTCGCCGAAATCACCGGGGATGGTGTCGCTATCGTAGCTCTTGGCACGAGTAACGATGCGCTCGGTCATCGCCGCGATTTCGCTCATGAATTCCTTGCGCGACATCTCGCCCCGTTCCATGCGCGCGAGCTTCCATTCCCATTCTCCGGTCAGCTCCGGAGCCGTCAGCTCCGGAATGCCCAGGCCGTTGAGCAGGGTCATCAGCGAGAAAGCCTTGGCGGTCGGCTGCAGTTCGCGGCCGTCGCGGTGAAGATACTGTTCGGCGATCAGGTTCTCGATGATCTGCGCACGCGTTGCCGGCGTGCCGAGGCCACGTCCAGCCATCGCCGCGCGCAGTTCCTCGTCGTCCATCGTTTTGCCGGCGCCCTCCATGGCGGTCAGTAGCGTTGCTTCCGAGTAGCGCGGCGGCGGCTTGGTTTCATGTGCGTTGAGCAGTACCTCTTCCGCATGCACGACTTCTTTTGGCTGTACCGCGACCAGATTGCCCTCATTGCCCTCCTGTGCGTCGCGGCCATAGACCGCCAGCCAGCCGGGATTGACCAGCACCTTGCCTTCGGTCTTGAAGGGCTCGCCCTCGACGCGCGTGATGCGCGTCGTGATCAGTGATTCGGCGGCCGGATAGAAGACCGCAAGGAAACGCTTGACGACCATGTCGTAGAGTTTCAACTCCGGTTCAGACAGATGCTTGGGCGCCTGCAGCGTCGGGATGATCGCGAAGTGATCGGAGATCTTGGCGTTGTTGAAGATGCGCTTATTGGGCACCACCCACTGATGAGCCAGGATATTCGCGGCGAAAGGCGCATAGCGGGCGAGTGCAGATTCGTCGCTCCCTTTTATCGCGTTCTCACCGGTGAGCATCGACAGCGTTGCCTTTACCGTATCGAGGTAGTCTTCGGGCAGGGCACGAGCATCTGTCCGTGGGTAGGTCAATACCTTGTGCTTCTCGTAGAGTGCTTGCGCCAGGCCAAGCGTTGCTTTCGCGGAGAAGCCGAAGCGGCCGTTGGCTTCGCGTTGCAGGCTGGTCAGGTCGTAGAGCAGCGGCGACAGCTGCGTCGAGGGCTTGGTCTCTTCGCTGACCTCACCGTCCTTGCCGGCGCATTTCTGCTGCAGGGCGACGGCGCGGGCATCGTCCCACAAGCGGTCTGCGCGCGCGTGCTCGTCGTGGTCCTTGCCCTTGTGCTTCTCGTCGAACCACTTGCCGCGGTAGTCGCCGGCGGCACAAACGAAGAGCCCCTCGACTTCCCAGTAGGCGCGCGGTTTGAACTTGCGAATGCGGTCTTCGCGGTCGACCATCAGCGCCAGCGTTGGCGTCTGAACGCGACCGACGGTGGTCAGGTGGAAGCCACCGGTTTTCGAGTTGAAAGCGGTCATGGCGCGCGTGCCATTGATGCCGACCAACCAGTCCGACTCCGAGCGGCAGACGGCAGCGTCGCCAAGGCCTTGCATGTCGGTGCCGCTGCGCAGGCGCGAGAAGCCGTCTCTGATCGCCTGTTGGGTCATCGACTGCAGCCAGAGGCGTTCGACCGGCTTGTTGTTCCTGGCGTGCTGAACGATGTAGTTGAAAATCAGCTCACCCTCGCGGCCGGCGTCGCAGGCGTTGACCAGGCTGACGACATCCTTGCGTTTGAGCAGGCGGACCAGCAACTTGAGGCGCGACTCGGTTTTCAGAATCGGCTGTAGCGCGAAGTGCGGCGGTATTACCGGCAGGTGGGCGAAAGACCACTTGCCGCGCTTGACCTCGTACTCCTCGGGACAGGCCAGTTCAAGCAGATGTCCGACGGCCGAGGAGAGGACGTAGTCGTCACTCTCGAAATAGTCTTCGTGCCGAACGAAGCCACCGAGCGCGCGTGCAAGGTCAGCAGCGACGGAGGGTTTCTCGGTGATGATCAGTTTCTTGCTCATGGGGTCTTCATCAGTCCGGGACAGTGGTCACAATAGTGCTGGCGGGATGGCGCAAGCTTACAGGCTTGGGCGGGCCATGATAAGAGCACTCTGCCGCGCTTGGCAAGCGAGGCGGGCGGCAGGACTGTTTGCGCGAGGATCGCCGAAGGGCGGCTTGACCTGCTGTAGCGGAGCCCCAGCCGCCTCATGATAGCGAAGGGGAGCGAGCCTCAGTGGAGCAGTCGGTGCTCACCGTCATCGAGGAGTTCCTCGACGATCAGGGGCTCAAGCGCCTGCTCGCGACTCCAGAGAATCATCAAGACGATGATCTTGAACTTGGCCAGAGGCACCGGGTCGTCATCGAGCAGCATCGCACCTTCGACGACGAGTTCGCGCAAAGCCGGTGCCAACATGTCAGCCGTCTCAAGAAAGGCGATGAAAGCGAGACACTCCAGGCCCAGCTTGCGCTGTTCTTCCGCCAGGTAGATGCGTAGCGCACGCTGATCGCAGGGATGCTCGATCGCCGGCGTGGCTTTCAGCCCGTCGAGCCAGCGCAGGGCGGTGGTGATCGCCTTTTGCTCGAAACCAACGGCGCTCAAGCGCCGTTTGAGCGTCTTGGTCTTGGGGCGGGCGCTGAAGTCGTGATAATTCTCGAAAAGGTAGACCAGGATGTCGATCATCAGAAAGGGCTCTCAGGCTTGGGAAATGCGTTGATAGCGACCGCCCGGCAAAGTGGCGATCTGACCATCCAATTCCAAGTGCAGGAGCATCACCGAAACGACGTCAGCCGTCAAGCCGCTCCGCTGCACCAGCTCGTCCAGGCTGCAGGGGTCGAATCCGATCGTCGCCAGTAGTCCGCTGTCTTGCGGGCGGGCGTCACCGGGGTATGCCGGCGTCGCAGCCGCAGCCAATGGCCGCAGTGGGCAGGAGAGCTCGTCGAGGACGTCCTGAACCGTTTCTACCAGCTTGGCACCCTCTCTGATCAACTTGTGGCAGCCGCGCGAATGCGGCGAATGAATCGATCCGGGAATGGCGAATACCTCGCGTCCTTGTTCGGCGGCGAGGCGCGCGGTAATCAGCGAACCGCTATCGACCGTGGCCTCGACGACCAGGGTGCCGTGCGACAAGCCAGAGATCAGGCGGTTGCGGCGCGGGAAGTTGGCGGCGGCGGGCGGCACGCCGAGGGGAAACTCCGAAACGATTGTCCCTCTGGCGCTTATATCCAGAGCCAGCTGCTGGTTGGCAGCCGGGTAGAGACGGTCGATCCCGGTGCCAATGAAAGCCACGGTGTTTGACGAACTTCGCAAGGCGCCGCGATGTGCGGCCGCGTCGATGCCCAGGGCCAGGCCGCTGGCGATGGTCAGTCCAGCCTCGGCAAGGGCGGCGGCGAAGCGCTCGGCGTTGTTGAGCCCTTGCGGAGTAGGGTTGCGACTGCCAACGACAGCCAGCGCTGGTTTATTCAGCAGGTCGAGGCGACCACGGACGTAGAGCAGGGTCGGCGGATCGGCAATTTGCAGCAACGCTTGTGGGTACTCCGCGTCGGCGAGAGTGAGCAGCTGTTGGCCCGGGACTTCAGACCAGGCCAGGGCTCTGGCAACGACTGCTCGATTGTCGGTATCGAGCAGCAGGCTTGCCGCCTTGCCGCCAATGACGCCGGCGATGGTGGCGCGGCCAGCTGCGAAGATGGTCTCTGGCGGCCCGAAGGCCTCGAGGAGTTTACGTTGCGTCTTGCCGCCAACACCCGGAATCAGCGTCAGTCGTAGCCAGGCGGCCAGCGACTCGGCTGCGCCCATCGCTAGGGTGTGCGGACGAAGTCGTTAACGTCTACAGTGCCTTCGGACTGCACGACCAAGCCGTAGGAAATCCGTTGGAAGGTACGGAAGACGAAGAGTAGTCCGATGCGCGAGGGCGGAATGTCGATCACCGCCTTGTGGCCCTGCTCGTCGCGTTCATGAATGACGCGATTGCGTTCGAGAGCCAGGACGTGTCCGATCTCGATCCCGTCGGCTGTGCCGCGGTTGATCGAGATGATCGAGCCGCGGCCGGCCGCGTCGACGCCGCCATAAACCGAAACCACGCGCCCATCGACGTCAAAGTCGGGTTTGTGCGGAACGTAGGCGATCAGTGGTGGGGGGCTGGCGGGCAGCAGGCGGTCGCCAAAGCCGACTTCCTGCGTGGCCGTGAGCACCTCGAAGGTTGCCGGATTGCCCGCTTCGACCTGCTTCGCAGTGCCTAGGTAGAAGGCTTCATAGCCCAGGATTTCGTCGCTTTGCGGGTCCCGCAAGGGCTTGCCGTTGCGATAGATATGCCAGTCACGAGGCGCGGGGTCGGCATTGGCAACGTAGGCCAGGTCGCCGTTGCCGAGAAACACCCGATCGAGTTGGGTGGCGACGATGCGCGCCACGTTGTCGAGCGCATTCGCGTCCACGACCAGCGGGTCGGAGAGGAAAGGCCGGATGACGTTTGGCGGAATCGCCGGGATTGCCTGCTCGTTCATTTCGGAATGAATCTGTGGGTTGAGTTGGTCGCGCTGCAGACGCAGCATGGCGTTGCCTTGCGCGTCATGATCGAGGACGATTACGTCGCCCGGATAGATCCAGTGCGGGTTCCTGATTTCCTGCCGATTCATCCGCCAGATTTCCGGCCAGCGCCAGGGTTCCTTGAGGAAGGTTCCGGAGATTCCCCACAGCGTGTCACCGGGCACGACCACGTGCTGTGTGGGGGCGCTATCCGCCAGTTGGAGAGCTTGCCCGGCAGCGAAGCTGAGCGCGCTGACCATGGCCAGAATCAACGCGGATATAATGCGGATCATCGTGTTATCCTCGTACGAGCCTTCGTACATGGCGGTGGGGCGGGATAGCGGCGTGGCCGCATCACGTTTCGGCTGCGGGGTTCGCCCTGTTTCGCTGTTTAAGCGCGCGTATGGCCGAAGTCATCCTGCGCCCGGCGCAACAAGCGTCGGAATACCCGAGACAGTACATTAGATTCTGCACGTAGTTATTTCTTCGATCAAGCCTTTTATGCCTCTACTACCGATACTTCGCTTTCCCGATCCGCGTCTGAAGCAAGTCGCCGTGCGCGTCGAAAGCATCGACGACCAGCTTCGCCGTCTGGCGCGCGACATGGCCGAGACAATGTACGAAGCACCGGGAATCGGTCTCGCCGCGACCCAGGTGGACATCCACCAGCAGTTGATCGTCATTGATGCCTCGGAAACGAGAGATCAACTGCTCACGCTGATCAACCCGGTGATCCTCGAGCAGAACGGTCTGCAGGTTTGCGAAGAAGGTTGCTTGTCGGTGCCCGGGATTTACGACAAGGTTGCGCGCGCCGAACACGTCGTGGTCCGCTATCTTGACCTTGCTGGCGAGGAGCAGACTGTCGAAGCCGTTGGTTTGCTGGCCGTTTGTCTGCAGCACGAAATTGATCATCTGCAGGGACAGGTCTTTGTCGAGCACCTGTCGCCGCTCAAACAGTTGCGGATCAGGAACAAGCTCGCCAAGCAGGCGAGAATCACCGCGTGAAACTGATTTTTGCCGGTACTCCCGACTTCGCACGCCCGGCCTTGCAGGCGATCATCGCCGCCGGTCATGAGGTGGTTGTGGTCCTGACGCAGCCTGACCGTGCCTCGGGGCGCGGCATGGCGCAGCGTGCTTCGCCCGTCAAACAGCTGGCCCTGGCATCCGGGATCGAGGTCCTGCAGCCGTCGAGCTTGAGGGATCTTGCCACGCAGGAGCAGCTACGCGCGCTTGCTGCCGAAGCAATGGTTGTCGCCGCCTATGGACTGATTCTTCCGCAGGCGGTGCTGGATATTCCCACTTTTGGCTGCATCAACATCCATGCGTCGCTTTTGCCGCGCTGGCGCGGTGCTGCACCCGTGCAGCGGGCGATTCTCGCTGGCGACGCTGAGAGCGGGGTGTGCATCATGCAAATGGAGGCCGGGCTGGATAGCGGCCCGGTCCTGCTTTGCGAGCATTTGCCAATCACTGCCGACGATACGGCGGCGGCGCTCACCGACCGTCTCGCTTTGCTCGGCGCTCGCTTGATCGTCGACGCTCTGGCTCGTCTGCCGCTGCCACCGCAAGCGCAAGCAGAGACAGGCGCCACTTACGCGGCCAAGATCGACAAGGCCGAAGCGCCCCTCGACTGGCGTCGGCCGGCCGCGCAGCTGGCCCGCCGCGTCAGAGCCTTCAACCCTTTTCCCGGAGCTTCTTGCGTGGTCGACGGCACTCTTCTCAAGGTCTGGCGTGCCAGGGCGATCACCGGCAATGGCTGGCCTGGCGAGATCCTCGTTGCCGACCGCGACGCTTTCGTCGTTGCCTGTGGCGAAGGCGCTCTGCAGCTTGAGGAGCTTCAGAAAGCCGGCGGCAAGCGTCTGCCGGCGGCCCAGTTCCTGTTGGGAACACCTGTTGTGGCGGGTTCGCGGTGTGCTTTGCCCAGCACCTGAGTGTCCGCGCTCCGAGACTGGATCGAGGGCGACAGCACGCGCGCGTGCACGGCGCTGGCGTGCTTGAAATTTGTGCTGCTCGACACCACCTGAGTTGCGCCACCAACCGCTTGGTGCACTGCTGTTTTCTAGGAGGTCTCTGCAATGCTCGGTAACTGGGTAAAAACTTCGCTTCTGATGGCTGCCATTGTGGCGCTGTTTGGCGCCATTGGGGCGATGGTGGGTGGCCAGACGGGGATGTTGCTGGCGCTGCTTTTTGGCGGCGCGATGAATGTCTTCGCCTACTGGTATTCGGACAAGATGGTGCTCAAGATGTACCAGGCGCGCGAGGTTGACGAGGTGTCGGCGCCGCAGTTCTACGGCATGGTTCGCGAGCTCGCGCAACGGGCCGAGCTACCGATGCCGAAAGTGTATCTGATCGACGAAGCACAGCCGAATGCCTTTGCCACCGGTCGCAATCCGGACAACGCTGCAGTTGCGGCGACAACCGGGATTCTGCAGTTGTTGTCGGCACGCGAAATCCGGGGCGTGATGGCACACGAACTGGCGCACGTCCGGCACCGCGATATCCTCATCTCGACGATCTCGGCGACCATGGCCGGAGCAATCTCCGCACTCGCCAACTTCGCGATGTTCTTCGGTGGGCGCGATTCGGAGGGCCGCTCAAATCCTGTGGCCGGCATCCTGATGGCCCTGCTTGCGCCGTTGGCCGCCTCCCTGATTCAGATGGCCATCTCGCGGGCACGCGAGTTCGAGGCTGATCGTGGTGGTGCGGAGATTTCCGGTGACGCGAATGCCTTGGCCGATGCGCTGACCAAAATCGATGCTTACGCTCGCGGGATTCACTTGGCGCCAGCCGACGCGCATCCCGAAACGGCACAGATGATGATCATCAATCCGCTCTCGGGCGGTGGCATCAAGGGCCTGTTCAGCACGCACCCGGCGACCGAGGAACGCGTCGCGCGTCTGCGCGCGTTGGCGCGCACTTGAGCGGCTCCGCGGCGGATTCCAGGGGCTAGAGTTCGGGGCTGGTTCGGCGGCAATGTTTCACGTGGAACACCGCCGCTCTCCTGCTTTGCCAAACAGGCGCCGCAGCTGGTCAGCCAGACGATAGCCAGCTTCGCCAAGGCGGCGGCCGGTGATCTCCAGAGCACTGGCGTGGAACTGGGCACTGATCGTGAGCACGGCGTCCTTACCCGGTGGGTAGGTTGCCCGCTGTGCGAGCTGCCAGCTTTCGTCGAGCCATTGCGCGGGTTCTCCTGCTGGCGCCGCCGCCGGGTAGAGACTTGTCAGTGCCTTGACGGTGCTCTCCAGGCGCTTGTCGCGTAGCCATGGTTTGCCCGGAAGGTCGTCCCAGTAGCTGTGCAGGTTCGTGGATTGGTGCTTCGGCTGGAAAGGGTTGATAATCCGCTGCGCGTTGCCACCGCTGTCATCTTTGCCGTTCGGGCCATTGCGGCTGGCCGCGTGCAGCGGTTGATGCGCGTCACCAACCAGATGGATCAGCCAGGGCAGCGCATAAGCGCGCTCAGCGTCGCTGCGTTTCGAGTCGCAAAGCACCTTCGCGAGCGCCGTCAATTGGCGGTCCAGCGTTCCTGGCGACGAGCGCGCCCTGCGCTCGCGATGCAGAGGACGATCAACATAATGCCAGCCGAGTCGACGTTCCATGTCCGGGAAACCTTTCAGCGTTGGCGTCGGCTGCGCCCGTCCGGCGGTGTAGAAACGCCGGTCGCGGCGGATGTCGTCCGGCCAGGTCGAGGCTTCGAGAAAAGCTGCGCGGTCCGCATCAGGGTCTTTGGAACGTGCTTGCCAGCGTTCGAAGTCGGGGTGCTTGCGCAGCAAGGCAGCCAGCGCAGACTTGCTGCCCTGATCGAGTCTTTCCCAGGCGATCAAGGCGGTGATGCGATGGCCGGCGGCGTTCCAGGCGGCCGCCGGTGACGGGACAAGCAGTAGCAGCGAGAGTAGGGCTGTTGCCACAAACCCTGGCCGAAGCAGCCAGCCTCGCCGCGCAGACCCGGCGCCTGGCTTAGCGGTCAGGGCCGAGGTGCTGATGCGAGGCTGGGTCTTCGAGCGGCTCGATGTGGATAAATGCGGTGGCTTGCGGCGGTTCACGGCGCAGCTCGCTTCAGGGTGATCGACCCCTGTCGCTGCCAGGCAAGCGCTTTGAGAGCAATCGTCGCCAGTGCTGCGGCAATCGAAAGCCAGATGTAGGGTTTTAGCGAGGGCGAGAACATGTGGCTATTATCGCCCCCCGGCGACCAGGCCGCCATCGCCAGGCATCGTGCTAAACTCGCGCCACACCTTAAAGCAAAGCATCCCTGGCCTTGTCGACTTCCCCTCCCTCCCCATCGCCGTCCGCGCGTACGTTGCGCATACGTAAGCCCGCCAAAGAGCTGCAGGTGGCGGTCGGGCGCGCTAGCGCGTCTACCGCTTCGGCGTTGGCGGCCGATTCGCTGGCACTTAGCCTCCTGCTGGCGGCACGGGTAATCGCCGCGGTTCGTGGCGGGCAAAGCCTGACGCAGGCGCTGGGCACGCTCGGCAGCGAACATCCGGAAGCGCGCGCGGCTGCTCAGGATGTCGCCTACGGCAGCCTGCGTCGCTACGCTTGTGGCGAGTTTTTCCTCGGGCGCTTGCTGACGCGCGCCTTGCCGCATCCTGAAACCGAAGCGCTGCTGCTGGCCGCCCTATACCGTTTGCAGACCCGTCCTGATTCGGCTTACATGGTCGTCGACCAGGCCGTCGCGGCGGCTGCCGAGCTCGCGGGCGGGGCCTTCAAGGGCTTGGTGAATGGCGTGCTGCGCAACTACCAGCGGCAGCGTCATGCCTTGCATGCGGCCATGGCCGACGACGACGAAGCGATGCAGCAGCACCCGCGCTGGTGGTTGGCCCGCCTGCGTCGTGCTTATCCGGATCGCTGGCCGGCAATCGTCGCTGCCGGCAACGCGCAGCCGCCGATGACTCTGCGCGTCAATCAGCGCCGGATCACTGTTGCTGACTACCTTGCGCGCCTGCAGGCGGTGGGCTCGTCCGCGCGCCCGCTTGGCGGTCAGGCATTGCTCCTCGACAAACCCATGCCGGTCGATGGCTTGCCTGGCTTTGCCGACGGGCTGGTTTCGATTCAGGACGCTGGCGCCCAGCGTGCTGCCGAGCTGCTGGCGTCGACCGCCGGCCAGCGCGTGCTCGACGCCTGCGCGGCGCCTGGCGGCAAGACCGCGCATCTGCTTGAAGCGGCCGATCTCGATCTGCTGGCCATCGATATCGATGCCACTCGTACGCGTCGCGTCGAAGACAACCTGCGCCGACTGGGTCTGACGGCGACGGTCAAGCCTGCTGACTGCCGTGCTCCCGAGCAATGGTGGGATGGCCAGTTCTTCGATGCGATTCTGGCCGACGTGCCCTGCTCCGCGTCCGGCGTCGTTCGTCGCCATCCGGATATAAAGTACTTGCGCCGTGAAAGTGACATCAGAGGCTTTGTTCGCCTGCAGGCTGAGATTCTGGATCGCCTCTGGCCGCTATTGAAACCGGGAGGCAGGCTGCTCTATGCCACCTGTTCCGTTTTTCCGGAAGAGAATCGTGGGCAGATCGATGCCTTCGTCTTTCGCCAGCCCGAGGCTCGGCGCCTGGCCGAAGAAGAGCTCCTGCCGCAGCCTGAACATGACGGGTTCTTTTATGCCTTGTTGCAGAAAGCGGCTTAGCGCGGCTTTTTTTTTGCTGTGGCTGCTGTTCGCCTCAGCCGGCTTGCAGGCAGCAGACATCAGCGCCCGCAACCCCTTGCTCGCGCTCGCTGATGAAGGCTATGTCCTGTCCGCCGACTTCAGCGTCAGTCTGAACGCGCGCCTCGAAGATGCCGTTGCCAGGGGCGTCGGGCTGTACTTCGTCATCGATTTCGAGCTCAGCCGTTCGCGCTGGTACTGGCTCGACGAACAACTTGCCAGCCGCAGCCAGTCGCTCCTGCTTTCCTATCACGCCCTGACCCGCCGCTATCGTTTGTCCAGCGGCACATTGCACCAGAGCTTTGCCTCGCTCGAAGAGGCCTTGCGCATCTTGTCGCGCCTGCGCAACTGGCTGGTCTTCGACACCAGCGTCGTGGAAGCGGATCAAACCTATCTTGCCGCGGTGCGCATGCGCCTCGACCTGAGCCAGATGCCGAAGACCTTTCAGGTCAACGCGCTGGCCAATCGGGACTGGAACCTCTCGTCGGACTGGGCCCGGTGGACCTTTACCCCGGGCGACTCCGTGCAGCCGGGGGGAACGGGCACGCAGGTCGTGCCGGTGGCCCCTCCCGCGCACCTGCCGGCGGCGCCATCGAGTGGTGACGGCAAATGAAGATTCTGATCATCGCCGCCGCGTCGTTTGGCGCTATCCTGCTTTTCTTGTTGGCCTCGGCGAGCGCCAATACCGCCCTCTTTGCCAGCAACTACGCGTGGTTGCTGGCATTGAACGTCATCGTTGCCCTGTCGCTTCTGGCGCTGATCAGCTGGCAGTTGCGCTCGCTGTGGGGGGAGCACCAGGCCAAGGTCTTCGGTTCCCGCCTCAAGCTGCGCCTGATGCTGATGTTCGGCCTGATGGCCGTGCTGCCGGGCGTCTTGATCTACGCCGTATCGGTACAGTTCGTCACCAAGAGCATCGAAACCTGGTTCGACGTCCGTGTCGAGAAGGCGCTTGAGGCAGGGCTGAATCTTGGCCGTAGCGCACTCGATTCGCTGCTTGAAGATCTTGCAGCAAAGGCGCAGACGATGGCTACGGAGCTCGGCGAACGTTCGGAAACGCAGCGCCGCCTCGATCTCAATCGCTTGCGCGAGCAGTACGGCTTGCAATCGGCGGCGCTGTTTGCGACCAACGGCGAATTGCTGGCCACCGCCACCGGCGAACTGGCGACGCTGCTGCCGAAAAAGCCGGCAGGCGACGAGTTGCGCAGAGTGCTTAGCGAACGCCGCCTGGCGCTTCTCGAAAGCCACGGCGAAAAAGACCTCTCCTTGCGGGTTCTTGTCGCCGTGACGCCGCCGGGCCTCGGTGGCGAGACGCGCATCCTGCAGTTGAGCGACCCGGTGCCGGCTGCCCTGGCGCTTAACGCCGACAGCGTACAGACCGTTTATGCAGACTATCAAGAGCTGTCCCTGGGTCGCGACGGACTGACGCGGATCTACGCCATGACGCTGACCCTGACCGTGCTCTTGGCGTTGTTCACGGCGATCGCGCTGGCTTTCGTGCTTGCCCGTCGCTTGTCGGCGCCGTTGTCGATTCTCGCCGAGGGGACGCAGGCGGTCACTGCTGGCGATTACACGCCTCGCCAGGAGGTGTACAGCAGCGACGAGCTGGGCGTGCTGACGCGTTCCTTCAAGCAGATGACCAGCCAGCTCGACGACGCTCGTCGCGATAACGAGCACCAACGCGCCGAGCTGGAAGCGGCGCGCGCTTATTTGGAATCGATTCTCGCCAACCTCTCCGCCGGGGTGCTGGTCTTCGATACACACTTCGTCCTGCGCACCGTTAACGAGGGTGCGCTGACCATTCTGGCTGATGATTTCAGTGCGCTGCTTGGTGTCGCGGCAGCCGATTGGCCGTGCCAGCAGACGCTCGGCGAGGCGATTCTCGATAATTTTGCCGAACACGACAGCAGCGAATGGCAGGAACAGATCGAGCTCGATGCGCTGGGGAGCCTGCCGCAGCAGATCCTGCTGCTGCGCGGCACCAAACTGCCGGGCGAATCACTGGGTGGCTACGTGGTGGTGTTCGATGACGTGACGCGGCTGATTGCCGCTCAGCGCAGTGCCGCCTGGGGCGAAGTCGCGCGCCGACTGGCACACGAAATCAAGAATCCGCTGACGCCGATCCAGCTTTCGGCCGAACGCTTGCAGATGAAGCTGGCTGACCGGCTCAGCGGCGCCGACGCCGACATGCTCGATCGCTCGACACAAACCATCATCAGACAGGTCGAGGCGATGAAGCGGATGGTCAATGATTTCAGCGACTACGCGCGCCTGCCGGCTCCCGAGCTGGCCGCCCTGGACCTCAACGCGTTGATTCGCGAAGTGCTTGGCCTCTACGAGACTTCGCGAGCAGCCATCAAGCTCAAGCTCGCAGGCGACTTGCCGCCCGTCTGGGGTGACGCGACGCAGCTGCGGCAAGTCATCCACAATCTCCTGCGCAACGCCGAGGATGCGCAGGAAATGGTCGATTCACCGCGTATCACGATCAGCACCCTGCCCCTCGATAACATGGCCGAGATGATCGTCAGCGACCGCGGGCCGGGCTTCCCGCCTGAAGTCATGGCCCGTGTTCTGGAGCCCTACGTGACCACCAAGGCGCGTGGCACCGGCCTCGGTCTGGCGATCGTCAAGAAGATCGTCGACGAACACCACGGTCGTATCAAGGTCAACAATCGCCAGGCGGTCGGCGCAATGGTCAGCATTACCCTGCCGCTGGCAGCGTTGCCGACTGGCGGACATCGCTCGCACAAACTTTCCTCCGAGGCCTGACATGGCGCAAATACTGATCGTCGATGACGAAATGGGCATTCGCGAGCTGCTTTCCGAAATTCTTGCCGACGAAGGACATTCGATCACGCTCGCCGAAAATGCCGCCGCGGCGCGCAAGGTACGCGCCGATATGCGCCCCGATCTGGTCCTCCTGGATATCTGGATGCCCGATACGGATGGTATATCGCTGCTCAAGGAGTGGGCTGCGAGCGGCCTGCTGACCATGCCGGTGGTAATGATGTCCGGGCATGGAACGATCGATTCGGCGGTCGAAGCCACGCGCATCGGCGCTTCCGACTTCCTCGAAAAGCCAATCGCCTTGCAGAAGCTGTTGGCCACGGTCAAGAAAGCGCTCAAGCACGAAACGGTGCTGCAGAAGAAGCCGCTGACCCTCGACGCCTTCGCCCGCTCGCCACTGCTCAAGGACCTCAAGAGACGTCTCGAACAGGCCGCAGCCAAGACCTCGGTTCTGCTGCTGAAAAGTGCCTCAGGCAGCATTGCGGAGATATGCGCGCGTACCCTGCAGACGCACCGCACGCCGTGGCTGGATCTGTCGACGGCGAGTACGCCCCTGACCCAGGAGATGCTGCACAACGCCAGCGGCGGCGTGGTCTTTATCGCCGACCTGGCGCAGCTCGGCAAGCTGCAGCAGATGAATCTGGTTTTCGCGCTCGAACGCCTGGAGCGGCACAATCTGCAAATGGTCGCTGCTTCCAGTCGCTCGCTGCCGGCTCTCGTCGACGCGGGCTGGGATCCACTGCTGGTCAGCCGGCTCGGCGAAGTCTGGGTCGCGCTGCCGCAGATTTCCGGGCACGCCGACGACGTTCCCGAGATCGCCTCCTTGCTCCTCGCCCATCTTTCCGAGCGCGGTGAAGTGCCCCTGCGCGTGTTTTCGAGCGGCGCGCGTAATGCCCTGCGGCTGCATCACTGGCAGGGCGAATGGGCGGAACTGCTGACCGCCGTGAAGAACCTCGCGCTGTCGGCGCTTGACGAAGAAATCGCCGCTGACGACGTCGAACGCCTCTTGCGGAGCGAGTCTGGCAGCGCAGCCTCGCCGCTGCCGGCGCTCTTTCTCGATCAACCGCTGCGTGAAGCCAGAGAAGCCTTCGAGCGGATGTATTTCGAATATCATCTGGCTGGCGAACGCGGTAACATGACACGTTTGGCCGAGAAGACGGGCCTCGAACGCACCCACCTGTATCGAAAATTGAGGCAGCTTGGTCTCAATATCGGCCGGCGTGGCGACGAGCGCGAGTAAACTCTCGCCGCATGCTGCTCAGGGAGGGAAAACCAAATGAGGATCGTCATTCTGGGCGCCGGCCAGGTCGGTGCCAGCGTCGCGGAAAGTCTCGTCTCCGAGAATAACGATATCACCGTCGTCGACAGCGATCAGGAGCGCCTGGCGTTCCTGCAGGATCGCCTCGACCTGCGGACGGTGATCGGAAACGCCTCCTACCCCACCGTGCTGGCCAATGCAGGCCTGGAAGATGCCGACCTGCTGATCGCTGTGACGCAGAGTGACGAAACCAATCTCGTCGCCTGCAAGGTCGCGCACAGCGTCTTCAACGTCCCCGCACGCATTGCCAGGTTGCGCTCGCGTGATTTCCTGGATAGCGAAACACTGCTCTTGCCCGACAATTTCGCCGTCGATTACGCCTTGTGCCCGGAACAGGTGATCACCGAGTACATCGCGCGCCTGATCGACTTTCCTGAAGCGCTGCAAGTACTCAGTTTTGCGCGCGGACGCCTGGCGCTGGTCGGCCTGCGCGCTTACGCCGGCGGCTTGCTGGTCGGCAGCCCAATCTCCGAGATGCGCAACCACCTGCCGCCCGAGATCGACGGACGCATCGCGGCCATCTATCGCCATGGCGGGGCAATCACGCCGACCGGCGAGACGATCATCGCCGATGGCGACGAGGTCTTCGTTCTCGCTGCCGACGAACACATCCGCATCGTGATGCGCGAGCTGCGCCGCTCAATGGAGCCGGTGCGGCGAGTGATGATTGCCGGCGGCGGCAACATTGGCCACCGTGTTGCACAGGCTCTGGAAGGCAAGTGCGAGGTCAAACTGATCGAGATCGATCGCCGCCGCGCCGAGTTCGTTGCCAACTCGCTGAAATCGGTGCTGGTGCTCAATGGCGACGCCACCGATGAGGAGTTGCTGCAACAGGAGGGCATCGAAGAGATGGAGCTCTTCCTTGCACTGAGCAACGACGACGAAGACAACATCATGGGCGCGTCGCTGGCCAAGCGCATGGGTTGTCAGCGTGTGGTGGCCTTGATCAACCGGCGGGCCTACGCCGAACTGGTGCAGGGCGGGCCCATCGACATCGCCATTTCGCCGGCACAGGTGTCGATCGGCACCCTGCTGACCTACGTTCGCCATGGTGACGTCGTGCAGGTACACAGCCTGCGTCGCGGCGCTGCCGAAGCGCTCGAGATCGTCGCCCATGGCGACAAGAAAAATTCACGTGCTGTCGGCCGCCGCGTCGGCGAATTGCCGGTCATTCACGGCGCCTTTATCGCCGCCATCGTGCGCGACCTCGGCGAAACTGAAGACTTCAACTTCTTCCACCTGGGGGAGAAGAAGCAGACCGGGCAGGTGCTCATCGCCCACAAGGACGTCGTCATCGAGACTGGTGACCACGTGATCGTTTTCTGCATCGACAAGAAGGTCGTCAAGCAGGTCGAGAAACTCTTCGCGGTTGGCTTCCACTTTTTCTGATCTGCAGGCATGCAACGCTTCTACCCCGTGATCCGGGTGCTCTCGCTGGTGATCCTGATGTTTGGGTTGACCATGCTCTTTCCCTTGAGCCTTTCGTGGTTTCTCGACGACGGCGCTTTCGCGTCCTTTGACGAAGCGTTTGTGCTTACCGTCGCTACTGGCGCCGGCCTGTGGTACGCCACTCGCAAGGAAACCCGGGATCTGACGATTCGTGACGGTTTTCTGATGGTTGCGCTGGTGTGGACCCTGCTGCCGATCTACGCCGCCTTGCCGCTGGTCCTCGAACTCAAGCTTAGCTTTACCGACGCCTATTTCGAAGCCGTGTCCGGACTGACGACCACCGGTGCGACCGTTCTCACCGGCCTGGACCAGCTACCGGTGTCGATCAACGTCTGGCGAACGCAGATGGTCTGGCTTGGCGGCATGGGCCTGATCGTTCTCGCGGTGGCCATTCTGCCCTTGCTGGGGATCGGCGGCCGACAGATGTTCAAGGCCGAGACGCCGGGGCCGATGAAGGACACCAAGATGACGCCACGCATCGCCGAAACGGCGAAGGGCCTGTGGACCGTCTATTCGCTGGCCTCCATCTGCTGCGCGCTGGCCTACTATTGGGCAGGAATGAGCGGGCTGGATGCGCTCATGCACATGTTCGCCACCATGGGACTCGGCGGCTTTTCGAGCCACGACGCGAGCTTCGCCTATTTCGCCTCACCGGCCATCGAAACGGTCGCTATCGTTTTCATGCTCTTCGCCGGGATGAACTTCGCGACCCACTTCGTTGTTCTCTCCGGGCGTTCGCTGCGTCCCTACGTCTCCGACCCGGAAGCCGGCTGGTTTTTGCTGGTGACTCTCGGCAGTGTCGTTGGCATCGCCGCCTTTCTCGTCTTCCACGACGTCTATGCAAGCTTCGACGAAGCTCTGCGCGATGCCGCCTTCAACGTCGTCTCCATTGCCACGACGACCGGCTTCGCGACCACCGACTATGCTCTGTGGCCATTCTTCGCGCCGTTGTGGATGTTGTTTCTGTGCAGTTTCGCGACCAGCGCCGGCTCGACCGGTGGCGGCATCAAGATGATTCGCGCGCTGGTACTCTACAAGCAGGTGTATCGCGAGCTGACCCGTGCCATGCACCCCAGCGCCGTGCATCCGGTAAAAGTCGGCGGCGACGTCGTGCAATCCAACATTCTCTTCGCTGTGCTCGCTTTCGGCTTTGTGTACATGGTCTGCATCGCCAGCATGACGCTGCTTCTTTCCTTGTCCGGGCTGGAGATCATCACCGCCTTTTCGGCAGTCGTTGCCAGCATCAACAACACCGGCCCGGGATTGGGCCAGGTCGGGCCGGCCAGCAATTACGCCGGACTGAGCGACTTCCAGATCTGGGTGTGCACCTTCGCCATGCTCCTCGGCCGCCTGGAGATTTTCACCCTGCTGGTGGTGATGACACCGGCTTTCTGGCGGAAGTAGCGGGGAAAGGGGATAATCGCTCTTTTCGAGCACCTTTCGCTCGCCGCCGGAGTTTCCCGTGACCCGCCCATCCAACGATACTTTTCTGCGCGCGCTGCTCAAGGAGCCGACCACGCACACGCCGGTCTGGTTGATGCGTCAAGCTGGTCGCTACCTGCCCGAGTATCGTGAAACACGTGCCCGTGCGGGCAGCTTCATGCAGTTGTGTACCAACCCTGGCCTGGCTTGCGAGGTGACTCTGCAGCCGCTGGCGCGCTTCGACCTCGACGCCGCAATTCTCTTCTCGGACATCCTCACCATTCCCGACGCGATGGGCCTGGGACTGTATTTCACCGACGGCGAAGGGCCGCGCTTCGAACGTCCCCTGCGCGAAGAATGGGCGATTCGCGACCTCAGCGCCCCCGATCCCTGGGATCACCTGCGTTATGTGATGGATGCGGTGGTGGAAATCCGGCGCGCACTGAACAACTCGCTGCCGCTGATCGGCTTTTCCGGGAGTCCTTACACTCTCGCCTGCTACATGGTCGAAGGCGCTTCGAGCACCGATTACCGCCGCGTCAAGGGCATGCTCTACGACCGACCCGACCTCTTGCATCGCATTCTTGCGGTCACCGCCGACGCCGTGGTTGCCTACCTCAACGCGCAGATTGAATCCGGCGCCCAGGCGGTGATGATCTTTGATTCCTGGGGCGGCTCCCTGTCGCCCGCAGCGTATCGCGAGTTCTCGCTGGCGTACATGCAGCGAATCGTTGCTCAGTTGATCAAGAACAAGGACGGCGAGCGCGTGCCATCGATCGTGTTTACAAAAGGCGGTGGCCTGTGGCTGGAAGCGATCGCCGAGATCGGCTGTGACGCGGTCGGCCTGGACTGGACGATCGACATCGGCGAAGCGCGCCGACGCGTCGGTGACAAGGTTTCCTTGCAGGGCAATATCGACCCGGCGGTGCTCTTCGCGGCACCCGAAACGATTGCCAGCGAGGCCAGGAAAGTGCTCGACGCCTACGGCCCGGGGGACACCGGGCACGTCTTCAATCTTGGGCACGGCATCTCGCAGTTCACGCCGCCGGACAACGTCAAAGCGCTGCTTGATGCGGTGCACCAGCACAGTCGGATTCTGCGCCAGAAAGGGCGTTGAGTGGGCGATTAGCGCTTGACTTGTTCACAGAAGAGACTTCCGAGTTTCCGGTACGGTGGAAAGTTCCTTGTAAATCAGACTTGTAGTTGTAAGCCGCTAATTTATAAGAAGTTTTTAATCGCCTGTTTTTCCGGCAACGGCTCTGAAACCCTGTCAGGATGGGCTCTTGCGGGGTTTTCCGGCGCCCTCATCCACAGAGTTATCCACAGAAACTGTGAATGGGCTGGAAACCTCAAATAACAGAAGATCTTATGCCGTACTACGAGAAGTGGCGCGAGCTTCCGCCGCTAACTAGCGATCGTTTCCTCCTCGCGACTGTCAATGGCTCTCCGACCTGATGCCCTTGCCGCAGATTGCCCGCGTCGCGCTTGATGTTCCGCTGCGTCGCCTCTTCGACTACCGCGTCGCCGATGGCGAGCCGCTGTCGGCGGGCGATATTGGCTACCGCGTACGTGTGCCCTTCGGTCGCCACGAGAAAATCGGCATTCTCGTCGAGCTGCCGGCGGCGAGCGATTTTCCGCTGGAGCAACTCAAGCTTCTTGGCGAGGTCTTTCGCGACTTGCCCCCTTTGCCCGCAGACTGGTTTCGCCTTAGCGAGTTCTGCGCCGACTACTATCACGTAGCGCTCGGGCAGGTGATGCTGTCGACCTTGCCGGCCGGGCTGCGCGCCCTCAAGCCCGTCAAGGCCAGAGCGCCGCGGCAGGCTTCGCCAGGCGCGGCCGTGGCGGCGCCAGAACTGACTGGCGAGCAGCAGGCGGTGCTGAACGCGATCGCCGAGCGTGGCACCGGCTTCCACGCCTACCTTTTGCACGGCGTGACCGGCAGTGGCAAGACCGAAATCTATCTCCGGCTCATTGAGCGCGCCCTGGCCGATGGACAGCAATCACTGCTGCTGGTCCCGGAAATCAATCTGACCCCACAGCTTGAAGCCCGCGTCGCAGCGCGTTTTCCCGCCGCCGGGCTGGTCAGTCTGCACAGCGAGCTCGGCGAGGCCGCGCGCAGCCGCAACTGGTGCGCCGCCTTGACCGGCGAAGCGCGCATCGTGCTCGGCACCCGCCTGGCCATCTTCACGCCGCTGCCCGAGCTCGGCTTGATCGTCGTCGACGAGGAGCACGACCCCTCCTTCAAACAGCAGGACGGCATCCGCTATTCGGCGCGCGACCTGGCTGTCTTCCGTGCCCGCCAGGGCGCCATCAAAATCATCCTCGGTTCGGCGACGCCTTCGCTCGAAAGCTGGGCCAACGCCACCGCCGAAGCTGGCCGCGGTCGCTATCGTCTGCTGAGGCTGAGTGAGCGAGCGGTCGAAGGTGCTCGGCTGCCGAGTGTGCAGCGTATCGACACCCGCCTCGACAAGCCCCGGGACGGCCTCAGTCGTGCCTTGCTACGCGCTGTCGAGGAGCGCCTGGCGCGCGGCGAGCAAAGCCTGCTCTTCCTCAATCGCCGGGGCTACGCACCGGTGCTGGCCTGCGCCGCCTGCGGCTGGACCTCGCACTGCCATCGCTGCGCTGCCAATCTGGTGCTGCATCTGGTCGACCGCCGCCTGCGCTGCCATCACTGCGGCTTCGAAGCGCGCTTGCCGAAAGGCTGCCCGACCTGCGGCAACCAGGATCTGAGCGCATTTGGGCGCGGCACACAACGCCTGGAAGCGGTGCTCGCCGAGCACTTTCCCGAGGCTAGAGTGCTCCGCGTCGACCGTGATGTGGCGCGCAGCCGCAAGCAGTGGGAAGTGCTGGTGGCGCGGATTTACAGCGGCGACGCCGACATTCTGGTCGGCACCCAGATGCTCGCCAAAGGGCATGATTTCCCCAAGCTCACCCTGGTCGGCGCCATCGCTCCCGACGCCGCCTTGTTTGCCGCCGACTGGCGGGCGCCCGAGCGTCTCTTCGCGCAGTTGATGCAGGTCGCCGGCCGCGCCGGCCGCGCCGAACGTCCAGGTGAGTTCCTGATTCAGACGCAGTTCCCCGAGCATCCACTCTACGCCGCGCTCGTCCATCATGACTTTCCCGCCTTCGCCGCCGAGCAGCTCAGCGAGCGGCAACAGGCCGGCTTTCCTCCCTATGCGCACCAGGCCATGCTGCGTGCCGAAGCGCCGCTGATGGCCGACGCCCTCGGCTTTCTGAAAAGTGCGCGTACTTGCCCGGCGGTGGGCAGCGAACATTCGGTGACTTTCTACGACCCGGTGCCCATGCGCCTGGCCCGCCGCGCCAGTTTCGAACGCGGCCAGTTGCTCGTCGAGTCGCCCGCACGGCGAGCGCTGCAGCGCTTTCTCGCCGACTGGCTGCCGCAGCTCGAAGCGATCAAAGCGCCGTCACGGCTGCGCTGGCATCTTGAAGTCGATCCGCTCGAGTTCTGATGCGGCGGACGGGCTATGACCCCCTGCCGCCAAGCCCACCCCCTCGAGCGGCGAGTGGCGAGCGGCGAACAGCAGTGACCGCCGCGGTGACTGATTGACGACGGCCACAGCGGCAGGGATACTCTGCCTGCATGCCGGTTAGCGGCCCTGCGGCGTGAGCCATTTCACAGCGCTCAGAGAGCAAATCGGCTATCTTTCCGTTTGCCGGGGAATGAGTTGCGCGCTGTCATCCACTGCACCTGCCGCCAGCTGGCGGGGCAGTCAAAGTCAGCCGGAGCCCGTTTCCCGGCGCCAGGCGATGCCCTGCCGCCGTCGAAGGCGATGAATGCGATGAATGCCATGAATACGACGACCAAGGTGCTGGTCATGACGGGCCACCAGCGGCAAGCAGACACAGCGCGCAGCGGACTATCCCGTCGGCGCTGCCCGTAGCGACAAGGAGTCCTGATGTCTTCCGAATTCGTAGCAGCAATCGATCTCGGGTCGAACAGTTTTCACATGATCGTCGCCCGCCTGGTGAATGGGCAGGTGCAGGTTCACGACCGTTTGCGCGAGATGGTCCAGTTGGCGGGCGGTCTCGATGCGCGCAACCGCCTGTCGCAGGAATCGCAAAAACGCGCCCTCGAATGCCTCGCGCGCTTTGGCCAACGGCTGCGCGACATTCCGCCCGAGCAGTTGCGCATTGTCGGTACCAATACCCTGCGCCAGGCACGCAACAGTGCCGAGTTCGTGGCCCGAGCGGAACAGGTTCTCGGCCACAAAGTGGAGATCGTCCGCGGCCAGGAAGAAGCGCGCCTGATCTACCTGGGTGTGGCGCACAACGTCGGCGATGTCTCCGGGCAGCGCCTGGTGATCGACATTGGCGGCGGCAGCACCGAGCTGATCATCGGAGAAAAATTCGATCCCCTACACCTGGCCAGCCTGAAAATGGGTTGTGTCAGCTTGAGCCGTGCCTGTTTTGGCGATGGGCGCTTGACCGCCAGCCGCCTGCGCGAGGCCGAACTTCTGGTGCAACTGACCCTGGAGCCGGTCCGCCAGGAATATCTGGCGCGTGGCTGGGCCGTGGTCACCGGCGCGTCGGGCTCGATCAAGGCGATCCAGGACGTGCTCATCAGCGAAGGCTGGAGCCGCGAGGGAATCACCTGCGAAGCCTTGCGCCGGCTGCGTGCCGAGCTGCTTGAAATACGCGACACGGCGGCGATTGCCGGCCGCTGGCAACTCGACCCGGCGCGGGCGCGGGTCTTTGTCGGCGGCTTCGTCGTCCTGCACGGCCTCTGCGAGGCGCTCGCCATCGAGCAGCTCGAGGTCTCGGAAGGTGCCCTGCGCGAAGGCCTGATCTATGACCTGCTGGGCCGTATTCGCCACGAAGACGTGCGCGACCGAACCATCGCCGACGTCATCAGCCGTTTCAACCTCGACGAAGGCCAGGCGGGCCGCGTCTGTGCGACTGCGCAGGCTCTGCTGCGGCAGGTCAGCAGCCAATGGCGGCTCGCCGACGAAGCGGTGGCGCCGGTGCTCGAACGCGCCGCTCGCCTGCATGAAACGGGTCTCCTGCTGACTCACGACCAGCACCACAAACACGGCGCCTACGTGCTCGAACATGCCGATTTGCCGGGCTATTCGCGCGACGATCAACTCCTCTTGTCCGCACTGGTCAGGCGCCACCGCCGCTCTTTTCCGAGCAAGGCCTTCGCGCATTTACCGAGCGACTGGGCGCGCATGGCGCCGCGCCTGTGCGTCCTCCTGCGCCTGGCGGTGGTGCTGCACCGTAGCCGCAGCAGCGTACCCTTGCCGGCCATTGGGCTACGCGTCGACCGGCGACAGATCGAGCTGCGCTTCCCGCCTGCCTGGCTTGAAGAGCATCCGCTGACCCGCGCCGACCTGCAAAACGAAGCGCGCCTGCTGCGCAAAGCGGGTTTCGCTTTGCGTCTGGGAAGTCCCGACAGCAAGCTGACGCCAGCGCCCGCGGACACGCCGGACGCGCCATGAGCAGCGCGCCGGGCAGTAGCGCTGCGCCGCGGCAGCTTGCTGCCGGGGTGTCGCCGGCGCAAGGGCCTGGTGCCGGCCGCCCGACGATCGGCGCGCCGCGCCGGTGATACGCATCTTCCTGCTCCTGCCGCTGCTCGCCGCCGCAGTCCTTTTTCTGGCCGGCCTCGATACGGCGCCGCTGGTCAGCCGCAGCGCAAGCATTTCTCCCGCGTCGGTCGCCGAAGCTCGTGGGCTATTGCTCAGCAACGACCCGCGCCGACTGCGCCGTGGCGAACAACGAACGGCGCAGATTCCGGTGGCGCTGATCGACGAGGCCTTCAACCATCTGGCCACCCGCAGCCTGCACGGACGCGGCGCGTTTGCCCTGGTCGACGAGGCGGGTGAGTTCCGCTTTAGCGTTCCCGTCCAGATTCCCGGTCTAAGCGGCGCTCGCTATCTGAATCTGCGCGCCGTTTTTCACGCCGAAGGTGGGCGTGGGCAAGCGCAGCTGGCCTCCGCGTCGCTGGGATCGCTGCCGATACCACCGCGCCTGTTCGAGTGGCTGAGCGTCTCGGTGATCAAAATTGCCGGTCTTGGCGAGCAGTGGCAGCTGTTGCGGAAAGCTTTTCGTCGTCTCGACTTCGTGCCAGCGCGCAGCGCGGTCGCTTTCACCTACGTCTGGGAGCGGGGCCTGCTCGAGCGTGGCCGCGCCCTCGCCTTTACGCCGGCAGATAAGCAGCGTGTCGAAGCCGCGCAGCGTGCGCTGGCAAGCCTGCTCATGAACTACCCGGTCAACGCCCGCGTGCCCTTGAGCGAGGTTCTGCCTCCCTTGCTGGCCGGTCCTGCGGGTGAAGAAACGCTGCAGCAACGACGCGCTGCGCTGCTTGTCCTGGCTGCCTATGAGTCGGGAAAAAGCCTCGACGCTTTTTTTCCACAAGCCAGCGAGTGGCCGCGTCCGCGCCGCCTGAAGCTGGAGTTGCTGGGGCGCTACGACAGCGCGCAGCATTTCTCCATTTCCGCCGCCCTGGCAGTCTGGGCCGGCGAACCGGCGGCCAACGCCATCGGCGTCTACAAGGAAATCGACGACTCTCGCCGCGGCAGCGGCTTCTCCTTTGCCGACCTGGCCGCCGATCGTGCCGGGACACGCTTCGGGGAATTGCTGCTGCGCGATTCAGCGCGTCTCAACGCCGCCCTGCGCGGGCCTCTGCGCGACAGCGACCTGGCACCGCCGCTGGGCGGGCTCCCGGAGTATCTGTCGGCAGCCCAGTTCGAGCGCCGCTACGGTGCCCAGGATAACCCTGCCTATCGGCAAGTGAGCGCCGACATCGAGGCGCGCTTGGCCGCGCTACCACTGTATCGCTGAACACTGGCCCGGCCAGAAAAGCCGGGAAGCGGCGGCGATGCTTCTCCGTGACTCGCTTCAGCTTTGGCGGGGATGAAACAGCGTTCGTGCGACTTCCGGCGTGCCACTGTTGGTGCGCAGCCAGCTCAGGCGGTCATGCAGCTTCTTCTGCCAGCTGGGCGTCAAGCCGGGCGCCCCTGACAAACGTTCCAGGATCGCCGGATCGGGCCGGTGCTCGCGCCAGATTCGCCACAACTCGGCAAGAGAAACTGCGCCCGGCAGACGTTCGATCAATTCGAGCCGGTCGCCGCTGCTGATCGTCGCCCCTGCGAGCACACGGTAGTACCAGCCGGTCAGGCCGCTCTCGGCGATCAGCCGTGCGACGCCATCGTGAGCGTAGCGATGGTCGATTTTCCAGCACGGGCTGCGTGGCTGGCTGACCTGAACCCGGGCGCGCCCGAGGCTGAAGACGTCGCCGATGAAGACCGTGCTTTCGTCGACCTCGGCGGCCGAAATGTTCTCGCCGATACTGCCGACGAGCAGTTGCGCAGCAATCGCCGGCAAGCGTTCGGCCAGACGCCGATAGTTGTCCACGGCGTACTGATGCAGGGCTTTCTCGGGCCCGCCATGGACCCGCCGGTCGGCCTGGATGTCTCCGGCCAGACCTTCAAAACTCAGCTCTATCGGGCCAATGACCGGTTTCTTGTAGATCCCGGTCGACTGTCCGTGTTCCTCGATCCTCGTCAAGCCGCCGCTGAACAGCATGATTTGTGTCATCTCTCGTTCCATAGCCAGGCGGCGCCGCGAACGCCGGAAGAGTCGCCATGCACGTTACGCAACAGCCGCGTGCGAATGACATCGGAAAAGACGTGCCTGGCCCACAGGCGCGGGACAGCGTCATATAGACGCTGGATATTCGACAGGCCGCCGCCGAGCACGATCACCTGCGGATCGAGGATGTTGACCACCTGCGCCAGCGCCTTGGCCAGGCGGCGCTCGTAGCGCGCCAGGGTCTGTTCGCAGTTCAGGTCACCGGTTGCGGCAGCGGCGCAGATCTGCTCGGCAGCGAGCGCTTCGCCACCATGTCGCAGGTGGTCGGCACAAAGCGCCGGCCCCGACAACCAGGTTTCGACGCAGCCGAAGCGCCCGCAGTAGCAACACGGTGGCGGCAGGCTCTCTTCTTGCGGTCTCGGTAAGGGGTTATGCCCCCATTCGCCGGCAATGCTGTTGGCTCCGTTCAGCACGCCTTGATTGACGACGATGCCGCCGCCAACGCCGGTGCCTAGAATCACCCCGAAAACGACTTCCGCGCCTTTGCCGGCGCCGTCGATGGCTTCCGAAAGAGCAAAGCAGTTGGCGTCGTTGGCCAGCCGTATTTCGCGCCGTAACAGCGCCTGCAGGTTTTCGCGCAGCGCTTCGCCGATCAGGCAGGTCGAGTTGGCGTTTTTAATACGGCCATCAACGGTCGACTCCGCGCCAGGCACGCCGATGCCGACGCTGCCGGTCTCGCCAAGCTCGCTTTCCGCAGCTTCGATCAGCCCGCTGACCGTCCTGAGCGTGCCCCGGTAATCTCCCTGCGGCGTCGGACAGCGCCGCCGCAGCAAGACGCGGCCGGCGTCGTCGAGCGCGATGAGCTCGATTTTGCTGCCGCCAAGGTCTATGCCGATACGTAACACGATCTATGCGCTTTGCCTAAATTCCAGCGGACCGGTGCTGGCCGCTGGTCGGAAAGAAAAGGAAACCGAAACAAAAAAATGGCCAGGCTCGTTTTTTTCCCCGATGTTGTCCCTATCTTCCACTCGCCTTGTCCAGTGCTTGCTCCCGAATCATCAGCGCGGTCAGGAGGGCGTGCAGGGCGACCGCTGGCCACAGCAAGATGCCCGTCGAAATGCCGGTGAAGCCAAGATAGGCGAGATACAGCGTGACCGCTGCGCCGTAGACCAACATGCCGAGCCGCGGCGGGCCGGGCCAGCAGGCGAGCCCAAGGGCGATCAGGGCGATACCGGCGACGCGGGCGACGGGTATGGCGATGCCCGTCAGCTCCTCGCCCAATAACAGGCGCCCAACGAGCGATGGGAGGATCAGCAAGGCCAGGCCGGTGGCGATTTCTCCCACCGCAGCGAAGAGCAGTGCCGATCTCATGGCCCGGCCTGGCCCCACCTGCGCAGCTTGCTCACGCGACTCGTTTTGCGTAAGCGCCGATCCTTAGCGCTTCGGCGCATCGCTGGTCGGCGCTGCCGCCGCTGGCGCGAGCGCAGCGGGCGCGGCTTGAGCAGCCGCACTGAGCTTCGCGCTCTCTTCCGGCGGAAAGGGTTCGAGCTTGACGGTCAGCTTGTCGATCGTGCCGGTGAACTTGAACGGCGTGTCGTAGCGATACTCGATGAGCGCCAGCGGGGTGCGCGTGTCCTCGCCAACATCGAAGGTCTCATCCTCCGGGAAAGTGATCGGGACGGTATGTTCCATGGAATTCCTGGCCACTTCCGTGCCATCCACCGAGAGAACACCCGTGCCGCCCTTGGCCAGGCCCGGACCATCCGACTTGAAGTCGAAGACGATGCTGTGCTTGCCGGCAGCCAGCTCGGGTCCTTCCCAGGTCGTGCGCTTGAGATCGAGCAGGTTATAGAGGAAGACCACCTTGCCGCGGCCGACGCCGAAATCGCCTTTGCTCAGAAACAGGCCGTAGCCGCCGAAGCGCCCACCCTGGGTGACGATCATGCCTTCTGCGCCGCCCTCGGGAATGGTGACTTCGGCGGTGATGCGGTAGGACTTGTCAATGATGCTCGGCGCAGTGCTGGCCGGCACGCCGGTCAGGCCGCCCGCATAGCTGAACTCCGTGCGCCCTGCCTTCAGGCTCGGCCGCGGCGTATTCCAGCGCGTCAGCGTCGTGTTGTCGAGCGGCAGCACGTTGTACTTCGCCGCCTCGACGTAGAAGATGCCCTGCATCTGCTTGAGCTTCTCGGGCATCGTCGCCGCCAGGTCCTTGTTCTGCGTCGGATCCTCGATGACGTTGTACAGCTCCCAGCGGTAGCCGGTGATCACATCCGGCGGCGTCGCGCTGCTCAGCTCCCAGGGGCGCGTGGCCGGAGTAGTGGCCGCTACCCAGCCATCATGATAGATGGAGCGATTGCCGAGCATCTCGAAGTACTGCGTCGTGTGCCGGGTGGGCACGCCGGCATTGGCCTTGTCCCAGGTGTAGGCCATGCTCGTGCCTTCAATCGGCAGCTGCTTGATGCCCTTGATCGTCTCTGGTGCCGGAATGCCGGTCGCCTCGAGGATCGTCGGAACGATATCGATGACGTGATGGAACTGGCGACGGATGCCGCCCGGATCGCCGATGTGGCCGGGCCAGGACATGGCCACGCCCTGGGCCGTGCCGCCGAAATGCGACGGTACCTGTTTCATCCACTTGAACGGCGTGCCGAACGCCCACGCCCAGGCCGCCGAGTAGTGCGGAAAAGTCCGCTCGGAGCCCCAGAACTCGTACCACAGGAACTGGTCCTTGATCGGCACCTCGATGCCGTTGAAGGTGGTGAACTCGTTCGGCGTGCCGTTGACCATGCCTTCGGCGCTGGCGCCGTTGTCGCCGCTGATGTAGATGATCAGCGTGTTGTCGAGCTCGCCCAGGTCCTCGACCGCCTGGATGACGCGGCCGATCTGATGATCGGTGTACGCCTGATAGGCGCCATAGACGTCGGCCTGCTTGATGAACAGTTTCTTCTCCTCGAAGCTCAGCGAGTCCCACCTGGGCAGCTTGGCGCCGCCATAAATCTCCTGCCCGTCCGGCCAGGGCGTCAGTTGCGCGTTTTCGGGCATGATGCCCAGCCGCTTCTGGTTGGCGAAGATGGTCTCGCGCAGTTTTTCCCAGCCGTCGTCGAACAGATGCATGGCGCTGATCTTGTCGATCCATTCCTTCGTCGGGTGGTGCGGGGCGTGCGTGCCGCCCGGCACGTAGTAGACGAAGAACGGCTTTTCGGGCGCCAGCTCCTTGAGCTGTTTCATGTACTGGATCGCCTCGTCGGCCATCGCCGTGGTCAGGTTCCAGCCCGGATTGCCCTGGAAGGGGTAGATCGGCGTGGTATTGCGGAACAGGTTCGGTTGCCACTGGCTGGTATCGCCACCGACAAAGCCGTAGAAATACTCGAAGCCCATGCCGTTCGGCCACTGCTCGAACGGTCCGGCCTGGCTGTTGGCGAAGAAGGGCGTGTTGTGGTCCTTGCCGAACCACGCGGTCGCGTAGCCGTTGTCTTTCAGGATGGTGCCGATGGTGCCTTTCTCGATCGGGATGATCGAGTCGTAGCCAGGGTAGCCGGTGGCGATTTCTCCGACCACCCCGAAGCCCACCGAGTGATGGTTGCGGCCGGTGATCAGCGCCGCCCGCGTCGGCGAGCACAGCGAGGTGGAGTGGAAGTTCGTATAACGCAGACCACTCGTCGCGATGCGGTCCAGCGCCGGGGTCGGGATGACGCCGCCGAAAGTTGACGGCGCGCCGAAGCCGTCGTCGTCGCTCATGATCAGCAGCACGTTCGGCGCAGTTTTCGGCGGCACGATGCGCGGTGGCCACCAGGGGGTCGACTCCGAGGCCCTTTCCTTGATCACTCCGCCGAATTTCGGATCGGGGGGTGGCAGCTGCTTACCGCCAAGGGTGGTGGTGGCGCTCGGAGAGCCGAGAACTCCGGTGACCTGCTGCGCCCTTGCTGAGCCAGCGACCGACAGGGTTGCGAAGGACAAAAACAGCAGTGCCGCTATGCAGCGATTCCTGGACATGGACCGACGCCTCCGGGGTGAATATGCCTCGCATTATGCCAATAATGGCCACCGTCAGGTACTGATCCTGCTCGTCGAACGATTCCAGCGTGCAAGCCGGAATGCGCACTGCAAGTGGGGGGAGACGGTCATGACTTTCATGATTTGGGGTGTCTCCACGTGTCATGACCGTTAGGCGCTTGCCCTCTATGCGTAGTAACTCGCCACGTAGTCCTCAAAGCGTCCCTGCGGCAGCGATTCCAATCGCTGTTGCTCGACCAGAGAGGCTTGTACGCTGTCCTCGAACTTGGCCAATGTAGCCGCGTCCAGGGCTTGGGCCAGCAAGCTCTCGTGGTGCTGCCGGGACTGCTGCATGGCGAATTTGAAGTAGCCTTTGTGTTCCCTCGCGGCAACCAGCACCTGGGCCGACGGCGTCGTCTCCGGGTGATCAATTCGGGTACGCAAGCTGGCCAGCGTGCTGCTGTAGTTATCGCCACCGTAGGCCACATCCAGCATCTGCGCAAAAGGCTGCATGTCGTCGAACAGGGCGTGTGCAATGGGCTGGAAAGCTTGTTCGCGGTTGTACACCAGCAGGGTCAGGTCAGGCTGGCGGCCCTGGTTGACGATACGGGCCTGGTTTTCATCGTTTTCTCCCTGCTCGCGCGCCGTAATGGGAGGACTCTGATGAAAAAGGCACATCAGTAACAGGATGTCGGCAAAAGTGCTTTGCTCGGGGACGATACCGATGTCTACGAACGGGTTCAGGTCAAACAGGCGCACTTCCAGGTACTCGACACCGTATTTCTTCAAGGCCAGCGCCGGGCGCTCGCCTGCCTTGGCGACGCGTTTGGGCCGGATGCCGGCATAAAACTCGTTCTCTATTTGCAGCAGGTTTGCGTTGAGTTGCTTCCAGCGCTCGCCTTCGCGCACGCCCAGCTTTTCGTAGAATGGATCAGGGGTGCGAATCGCCGTCTCCAGTGCCTGGGTGTACTCGGCCAGTGAATTGAAACTGACGTGCAGTTGATCTTGCGCCCGGTTCTGATAGCCCAGGTCGCTCATGCGCAGGCTGGTCGCGTAGGGGCGGAACAGGGTGCCTGGAACGAGCTCCTGGAGGCCTGAGCGGCGGCCTTGCAGGAATGATTGACAGATTGCGGGCGAGGCACCAAACAGGTAGGGAATCAACCAGCCAAAACGTAGAAAATTGCGAATCAATCCGAAATAGCGCTCGCTGACAAAGTCCTGCAGGCTCCCTGTTCCGGAGCAGCAGCCTTTCAAAATTACCCAGAACTCCTCAGGCAGCGACCAGTTGTAGTGCGAGCCGGCAATCGTCTGCATGTGCCGCCCATAGCGAAGGCCCAGGCCTTCGCGATAGACAGACTTCATCATCGCGGAGTTGGAGCTGCCGTAGTTGGCAATGGCGATGGTCTTGTCGTCGCCGACGACGCAGGGCATGGAGCCTGCCCACATGATTTCTCCCCGCATCTGCCGGGCCGTGAAGCGGTGGATGTCACGCAGGAAATCCAGGGGAAAAGCCGGGTCTTGTGACGGAGGGGTGATGAACTCCAGCAGCGCTTCGGCGTAGTCGGTGGTAATCCAGGGGTGGGTGAGTTTGGAGCCCAGCGTCAGGGGATGAGGGGTTTGCGCCAGGTAGGCACTGGCGTCCACGCGCAAGCATTCGCGCTCGTAGCCGCGCGTGATACCGCGCAAAACCTGCGCGTGATCTGGCGAGAAGAACTGCCGCATTTCATCGCAACATGTGAACTTCAACATAAGGCGTCCTTCTTTGCGTAAATTGGGGTTGCGTCCGCCGCTCTCCAGCCGCCTGTCGGACGTTCCCGGGGCCGTGAGCCGTGCCTGAGAGAATCATGGATCTTCGCGCAAGCGAGTCCTTGCATGGCCAGCTTTGTCGACGCTGCCCGCCAGGCTTTCGATTCCGGATGCCTGCTCATCGCTTGCCGCCAGTTCCTTTTCGAGCTGCCGGTGGACGCGATTTGGCGAGCCGGTATGCCTGGCCAGCAGGTCGTAGGCGACGGGCACCACAAAGAGGGTGAACAAGGTGGCCGAGAGGATGCCGCAGAGCACTACCGTGCCGATGACGGTGCGTGTTTCCGTGCCGGCACCGGCTGACAGGAGCAGCGGAACGGAACCCGCGGCGGTGGTGATGCCGGTCATGACGATCGGGCGCAGGCGGATTTCGGCGGCCTCGACGAGGGCGGCGCGGAAAGGTTTGCCGGCGTCGCGCAGCTGGTTGGCAAATTCGACGATCAGGATGCCGTTCTTGGCGGCAAGGCCGACGAGCATGATCAGGCCGATCTGGCTGTAGAGGTTGAGTGTCTGGCCGGAAAAATAAAGGCCGAGGAGTGCCCCGGCCATTGCCAGCGGCACGGTAAGCATGATCACGAAGGGATGGATCCAGCTCTCGAACTGCGCCGCCAGCACCAGGAAAACGATGACCACGCCCAGCACGAAGGCGAAGAGGATTGTGCCGCCGGTCGACTTGAAGTCTTCCGACTGGCCCTTGTAGTCGATGATCACTTCGCTGGGCAGGTGCTCCCTGGTCAATTTCTCGAGGCTGCGCAAGGCGTCGCCCAGCGCGACGCCCTCGGCAAGATTGGCTTCCAGGGTGATCGCACGCACCCGGTTGTAACGGTTGAGCTGAAGCGAATCGGCAAACTCCTCGAGCCGCACCAGGTTGCCAAGCGGTATCAGTGCCTGCGTACGCGCCGAGCGGACGTGGATGTTCTCCAGACTGGCCGGCGTGCGCTGCGTGCTGCGCTCGCCTTTCAGGATCACGTCGTATTCTTCGCCGGCATCGATATAGGTGGTTACCTTCCGCGAGCCGAGCACCGTTTCCAGGGTGCGCCCGATGTCACCGATGCTGACCCCGAGCTCGGCGGCGCGGTCGTAATCGATCACCACGCGCAGTTGCGGCTTGGTTTCCTTGTAGTCCCAGTCCAGTCCGACCAGGCCGGGGTTGTTGGCGTTGATCTGCTCGACCAAAATGTCGCGCCATTGTGCGAGTTGTTCATAGGTGCCGCCGCCGATGACGAACTGCACCGGTTTCTGGATGCGCGAGCCGAAACCCTGGCGCATGACCGGAAAAGCGCGCACGCCTGGCAAATCCTTTAGACGCAGGCGAACGTCTTCCATGATCTCCCAGGCCGAGCGTCGCTGCGCCCAGTCGCTGAGTACGTTGATGACGATGCCGGTATTGAAGATCTCGAGATTCCCGAAGGCGCGCGGCGCACGCACCAGCATGCGTGCGATCTCGCCGCTGTCCACCAGCGGCATCAGGCGCTGCTCGATCTCGGTCATGTAGGCCGCGATATAGGGATAGGAACTTCCTTCCGGGCCACTGACCATGACGTAAAAGACGCCCCGGTCTTCGCGCGGCGCGTACTCATCGGGAATGTTCCGGTACAGCCATGTTGAGCTGGCGAGGAGGGCGAGAAAAAGCAGGACAATGATCCAGCTGTGCCTCAGGGCGCCTTGCAGCAGGGTGTGATAGCTCTTGCGTACCCTGCCGAACAAGCGATCGACAAGCCCCGACAGGCGTGCGTGCTCGGCATCCTGGCGCAGGATCTTCGAGGCCAGCATCGGCGACAGAGACAGGGCAACAAAACTCGAGAAACACACCGCAGCCGCCATGGTCAGCGAAAACTCGGCAAACAGGCGGCCGATGTTGCCCTGCAGAAAGGCGATCGGCACGAACACCGCGACCAGCACGACGGTGGTGGCGATGACCGCGAAACCCACCTGCCGGGTGCCGCGGTAGGCGGCCACGAGACGCGTTTCGCCGTACTCCTGCATGCGTCGGTGAATGTTCTCGATAACCACGATGGCGTCGTCGACGACCAGGCCAATGGCCAGGACCAGCGCCAGCAGGGTGAGGATGTTGAGCGAGAAATCGAGCGCCAGCAGGACCATGAAAGTGGCCACCAGCGAGACCGGCACGGTCACCGCCGGTACCAGCATGGCGCGCAGACTGCCGAGGAAGAGAAAAATCACGCCGACGACCATGGCGATGGCGAGAAACAGCGTCTTGTAGACTTCGTGGATCGCGCCCTCGACGAAGACCGAGCTGTCATAGCTCTGCTTGATCGCCATGCCCGGTGGCAGAGTGCTGTTGATGCGCTCCATCTCTGCCTTCGCCGCCTTGGCGACGGCCAGAGTATTGGCCGTGGACTGCTTGGTGATGCCGATGCCGACCATCGGCACGCCGTTGCCGCGGAAGAAAAGGCGGTCTTCGGTGGTGCCGCGCACGACGCGCGCGACGTCGGCGAGGCGTACCAGGTAGCCGTCGTCGCCGCGTGCCAGGACCAGCTGCGCAAAGTCCTGCGCGGTCAGGAAGCTGCGCTGCGTGCGCACCGTGAACTGACGGTTTTCGGAGTCGATACTGCCGGCCGGCAGCTCCAGGTTTTCGGAACGCAGTGCGGCCTCGACGTCGGCGACGGTGAGCTTGCGCGCCGCCAGTTCGCGGCGGTCCAGCCAGATGCGCATGGCGTATTCCTGGCCGCCACCGATGCGCACTCGGGCGACGCCGTCGAGCACCGAAAAGCGGTCCATCAGGTAGCGCCGCGCGTAGTCGGTCAGTTCCGGGATGCTCATGCCGTCGCCGGCCAGGTTGAGCCACATGATCACGTCTTCGTTGCTGTCCTGCTTCTGGATGTCCGGTGGCTCGGCTTCCTCGGGCAGGTCGTCGACGATCGCCGAGACGCGGTCGCGAATGTCGTTGGCGGCGGCATCGATGTCGCGACCGACGGCGAATTCGAGTGTGATTCGCGAGCGTCCATCTTCGCTGCTCGAGGCGATGAAGCGAATTCCCTCGATACCCGCAATGCGCTCTTCGATCAACTTGGTGACGCGGTTCTCGACGACGTTGGCGGCCGCGCCCGGGTAGCCGGTCTCGACGGTAACGATCGGCGGATCGATGTCCGGGTACTCGCGCAGCGGCAGGCGCTCGAAGGAGAGCAGGCCGAAGGCGATCAGCAGCAGGGACATCACCGAGGCGAAGACCGGCCGGGTGACCGATACATCGGAGAGGATCATGGGGGAGCGCCGCCGGGCAGTGAGCGCAGCAGTTCGGCCAGGCTGCGGCTACCGTCGTCGCTGGCGATGATGTTGACTACCTGGCCCGGGCGCAACTGCAGGTGACCGTGGGTGATGACCTGTTCGTCTGCCGCGAGGCCCTTGACGACTTCGACCAGCCCGGGGCGACGCCCGCCAATCTGCAATTCACGCTTGTCGACCTTGCCGTCGGTGCTCACCACAAAAACGAACTGCTGCTCGGCAAGCGGCAGCAGCGCCTCCTCCGGAATGACCAGTGTCAGGCGCGACTCTTGCTGCACGACGACGTTCATCAGCAGGCCGGGCCTGAGCAGGTGCTCGGGGTTCGGCAGCGTCGCGCGCACGCGAATCGAACGGGTGACCGGATCGATACGGCTATTCACCGCCTTGATCGTGCCGTCGAAGCGGCGCCCGGGAAAAGCGCGGCTGCTGGCGCTTACCTCCAGCCCGGGCCGCAGCACCTCGAGGTAAGTAGCGGCGACCGGAAACTCGAGTTTGACGGCGCTGTCGTCATCGACCGTGGTGATCAGGTCGCCGGGCTCGACCAGTGCGCCGACGCTCAGATCGCGCAGGCCGACGACGCCGGCGAAGGGCGCCTTGATCTGCCGGTCGGCCAGCCGCGACTCGATGGCTGCCAGTCGGGCACGCGCCGTTTCCCAGTCACGCTGGCGTTCGTCGAGCTGCGATTTGGCCGCCGTGCCCTTGGCGGCCAGGGACTGGAAACGCTGATACTGACGCAGCGCTTCGCTGACCGTGGCACGCGCTTCCTCGAGCTGGGCGTGTTCCTCGCGGCTGCTCAATTCGGCGAGTAGCTGGCCCTTCTCGACCCGGTCGCCGTCGTCGAAGTGGAGGGCTCTGACGGTTTCCGTGACCGTTGCCGTCAAGGCCACCGATTCCATGGCGGCGACCGTGCCCAGCGCTTCGATGCTGTCGGCGTACTGGATTTGGCGCGCCGGGGCGACGATCACGCTCGCCGGCGGCGGGTCGGCTGCCAGGGCCACGCCGCAGAGCAGGGCCAGGCTGGCAAGCAGCAGGTGCAGGTCGGTGTTGCTGCGCATGGGGCTCCCATCGGTCTGCCAGGTTCTATACAGCGTGGGCTTGCCGAAGAACGTGGCCGGCCGGCTGCTCCGGCTCAGTTGTTGTTCATTTCCGCAGCCGCTTGCCGCATGGTTCTTCTCGGAACGGTCAAATCTATCTCCGGACAGGGTGCCGGGGAACCGATCAAGATCACCATATGCCCTTTGGGCACTTTTTTCTGTACTTCGGCGTCGATATAAAGGGTATTCATGGCCACTGGCGGGCTACTCCCCTGCCATATCACCTCATTCGATCGCGTATAGATGATGTAGCACGCAGAAGAGGCCGCCGTGGAAAAAGAAAATGCCAGCACAGCAAAAATAGCTCTCATCTCAGACCTCTCGATAGTCCCGCAACGACAATGCCTCGTACCCAGCGGCGATTCTATCGCCGATCAAGGTGCTCGCGGCGGAATGAGTTTCCCCCGAAATTTTTCCTTCCAAGGGTAATCCAAACCACCCTAACGGGGAAGGATGCTTGAAGCCTGATCGGCCAGAGCGCTATCCAGTAGCCGCTCGCATTCCATCATCAGCGTGCGTCCAATCTCGGACTCGTAGTTCGCATCGAGTGCTTCCATCATTTCGTGCGCCGTGTGCAGTCCGGCTTCGCGCGACAGGGTGTCGGCAATCTGCCGTGTCAGTTGCTCGCTCAAGGCCGACAGCTGCCGTCGCTCGGCGAGGGGCAGGCGGCGTTGCGAGCGCGCCAACCAGTCGGCGGCGAGAGTGGCACCCTGGTCTTCTTTCAGCCACTGGTCATGGCTGTAGTAGACCGACAAGCGTTCGGCAGCGAGGGCAAAGATCAAGGCGATGCTTATCCCACGCTCAGGCGTGGGCGAAAGCAAGGCATTTTCCCCGCTCATCTGCGCCCCGGCCACCGGCACGGGGGCACACGCAGCTCGTGCCTGGCGGTTCGCCTGAGCGTTCCCGCCCGCGCTCCATTGCACGTCGCAGAGATGGCCATCCAATAAGCAATCACTGCCTGTTCGCTTCCTTGGGGGGGGGCTGCTCCGGTCCCGGTTCCGGCCCGGACTGAGCCTCTGGCGCCGGCACCGGTTCGGCTGCAAGCTTCGCCGCTGCAGTTTGCGCGCGCTGTTGGGCAATGAAGCCCAGAGCCAGCTGCTGATAAAGTTCCGGACTGACACGTCCGCTCACTGCCTTGGCGATCAGCGTGACCGCCATGAGGCTGATGACCATCTCGTGACCGTCGATCATTTCCATGACGATGATCGCCGCCGTGATCGGCGATTGCGTGACCGCGGCCAGGAAGGCAGCCATGCACAGTGCTGTCACCGGTACTGCTTCGACACCAAAGCCGAGAATGGCGCTGGTACTGGCGCCAAGGGCTGCGCCGACGGCCAGGCAGGGCGCGAAAATGCCGCCGGGAATGCCGGAGAAATAGGTGATGACCGTGGCTACGAAGCGGGTGACGGGAGCGTGCCAGGGGGCCGACAAGGCGTCGCTGGAAAGCAGTGACGAGCTCACCGCGTAGCCGCTGCCAAAAGACAAGCCGCCGCCAAGCCAACCGACCAGGGCAATGAGCAGCCCGCAGCCACCGGCAAACAGCACCGGTCGTGCGCTGCGCCAGCGCCACAGGAAGAACCTGGGGTGTGTTTGTGGCCACAGGAGCAGACGGCTGAAAATACCGCCGAGCAGCCCGCAGGCCATGCCATAGAACAGAACCGGGCCAACGATCTCGGTGAATTGCGAGATCTTCATGCGCCCGAAGTGGTAGTAATTGCCTTCCAGCGCGATGGCCACCAGGCCCGACAGGATGATCGTGCCGACCAGGATCCCGGTCGTCTTGGCTTCCAGGCGTTTGCCCAGTTCCTCGACGGCAAAGACGATGCCGGCGAGTGGTGTATTGAAGGCGGCAGCGATTCCTGCCGCGCCGCCGGCGAGAATCAGATCTGCTGGGGCTATTGCTCGTGCGTGCGGCAGGAAGCGATGCGAGAAGTGCAGAATCGACGCCGCGACCTGCACCGATGGTCCTTCGCGACCGGCGGAAAAGCCGCCCAGCAAGGCCATCGATCCGACGAGGATCTTGCCGCAGGCGATGCGTAGCGAGACCAGACCGCTGACCGACTCCCCGCGCGCAGCAAGATGGGTCGCCGCGATGACCTGCGGGATACCGCTGCCCTGTCCGCCCGGGAAAAACTTCCGCGTCAGCCAGACGGCCAGCATCCCGGCCAGCGGCGCAGTAAGAAACGGCATCCAGGGAAATGGCAAGCCGGGATGGTAGTTGTAGAGGTCGAAAAAAGTCCTCAGCGAGAGATCGGCGAGTCTCGTGAAGGCGACCACGGCCAGGCCCGCGCAAGCCGCGGCCCCCCACAAGGTCAAACGGGTACGCCACCTGAAGGTGCTGAGTCTGCCGCGGAGAGGATTCATGTGTTTCATTGGCATCCTGTCGGTGTGGTTGAGGGCTGCCGCGACGCGCGGGACTGGTCAGACTGGCAAGCGGCGGGAGAAGGATGCGCCGCGCTGGCAGGCTGCGCCGACGGAAAATTGCAACTTCGGGCAGCGGCCAAGCGCGCAGTCTAGCATCCGCGGCGGCAACTGTGAGCAGACCGGCAAGTGGCGCGCAAATCGCTGCCGGGTGGTCGACCGCCGCGACATGATGAGCGCCGGTATGCTAGGCTCAGACGTCGCAGTTTGACACTTCAAGGAGGTCCCATGAGCCGGCGCCCATTACGTATTGGCCTTTCGGCGCGCATTTATCATCCGCAGGCCGGCGCAACGGCCCTGCTGTCGAAATCGCTGCACTACCTCGAACAGTCGGTGGCGCATTGGGTGATGGCGCGCGATGTGATGGTGTTCATGATTCCGGCGGTGAGCGGTGACGGCATCGTCAATCGCAGCAGCATCCGCCTCTCGGACTACGCAGAGTACCTCGACGGCCTGCTCCTGCAAGGCGGTGCCGACGTCAGCCCGCAAAGCTATGGCGAGGAGGCGCTGCATCCGGATTGGGGGGGGGATATCGTGCGCGATGCCTACGAAATGGAGCTGCTGCACGAATTCATCGAGGCCGGCAAGGCGGTTTTGGGCATCTGTCGCGGTGCGCAGGTGATCAATGTGGCCCGCGGCGGAACGCTCTATCAGGACATTGCGACGCAGATCGAGGCGGCGGGAGCGCATGTCCATGACGATTATGACCGCCACAGCCATGCCATTGCCTGGGAGGAGGATGCTGGCCTGGCCAGGCTCTATCCTGGTGCCAGGGGTGGCCAGGTGATCTCGATTCATCACCAGTCGATCAAGGCGCTTGGCCGCGGCCTGACGGTTGAGGCTCGTGGCGAGAGCGACGGAGTGATCGAAGCGGTACGCCTGCAAGGCAAACCCTATGTTTTGGGTCTGCAGTGGCATCCCGAGTTTCATCCGCCGGGAAGTCCGGACTTGCTGGACAGTACGCCAATTCTCGACGAGTTTCTCAACGCCGCGCGCGGCCATCGCTGGTGAAGCGATGCGCTTGCGGCGAAGGGCGGCTAGCGGTCAGCTGGCCGCCCTTCGCCGCGGCCTCAGAGCCCGCCTTCCGCGGCCAGTAGCGCGACCGGGAAGCTGGCCAGGATCGCGCCGATCGGCAACTGCGCGCTGGCCGAATGACTCTCGCCGCTGAGCAGATTGCGCCAGCCAGCGGCGGCCAGCCCGTCGGGCAGTTCGAGCACGGTATCGGTCCACACCTCATTGCCCAGCGGCAGCACCCGGTTGTCGCCGAGCAGACGCACCGGCAGCAGCGGCACGACGACGACAATGGCGCGCTCGCCGTGGCGGCGCGCGTAGGCGCAGATGTGCGCCGCGTGCTCGCCGCTGACTTTCAGGGGCAGGTAGTCACCCTGTTCGAGAACCTCCGGCCAGCGCGCGCGCAGCGCCAGACTCTGCCACAAGGTGTACAGCTTGATGCGCCCGTCGTTCATGTCGGCGACCAGCGGTTGCAGGCGTGCGGGCCATTGTTCCGGCGCTGCGTCGACCAGCGATTGCACCTGCGCCAGCAGCTCGCGGCGCAGCGCAAAGTCGACCGGCCGACGGTTGTCCGGGTCGACCAGGTTGAACTGCCATAGCTCGCAGCCCTGGTAGATGTCCGGCACGCCCGGTGAAGTGACCTTGATCAGCGCCTGGGCCAGGGCATTGATCAGGCCGTGGTGGCTGATCGTCTGCAGCATGGGCACGAAGTCGGCCAGGAACAGGTTCTTGTCGCCGGGTGCCAGCAGGGCGTGGACAAAGTCGCTGACCGCGCCTTCGTACTCGCTGTTGACCTGCACCCAGCTGCTATGCTCCTTGCCTTCCCGCAGGGCCTTGATCATGTACGCATCGATACGCGTCCGATAGTCGGCCAGTTCCTCGTCGTTCGGCGGGCTCAGCGGCCAGGTACCGACCAGTGTCTGGTAGAGCAGATACTCGTCGTTACGCGACGGGGCATCGACGCCGTCGACCAGATGCTTGCGGCCGCGATTGAGGCGCCGCCAGCGTTTGAGCATCAGTTTCCACGCCGCCGGGATCTCGGAGAGCACGTTGATGCGCGCGCGCGCGTCCTCGGAACGTTTGCTGTCGTGTGTCGAGGTGGCAAGCATGTTGTGCGGCCAGCGGACGGCACGGGCGCGGGTGGCGGCATGGAAGGCGGCCACCGAAATGCCGAAGCGGCGCGGCTCGCCGCCAACATCGTTGAGCGAGCTCAGGCGATGGTAACGGTAGAAGGCCGTATCCTCGACGCCCTTGGCCATCACCGGTGACGACACCTGCTGGAACTTCATGGCGAAGGCTTCCAGCGGCTCGCGGTAGGAGGCGCTGCGGCCGCGGGCGAGATCGGTGGTCAGCACGCCGGCAAGGAAGTCGTAGATGCCGGTATCGAACAGCGGGCTGCGTTTTTTTGCCACGGCCACTGCCCAGGCGATGTGGCGGCGGTCGTCGGCGGACAGTTCGCCATAGGCAACGTAGCTGCGATAGACGGGGAAACAGGCCACTACTTCGATCAAGGCTTCGCGAAGACCGTTGAGGGTAAAGTCGCAGGTGTCCCGGTCGGCGGCGGCGATACGTGCCAGGCGGTTGGCGAGGACGCTGAACTCGCTCGCCAGAGCGGTGTGCATGATCAGTTTCTTGGCGTCGTAGGCGAGTTCTTCGAAGTCGCTGTCGACGCCCGTGAAATCGCGGTAGATACGCGTCATGCGTCGTTCCGAGGCGGTATCGACGAAGAGGTTATTGACCAGGTTGGAAAAGCGATAGCCGGTGGCGCCATGGATCGGCCAGTCATCCGGCAGGCGTTCGTGCTCGGCGAGGATTTTTTCGATGACCAGATAGATGGGCAGTGCTTCGCCGGGTGTCAGCGGCTTGCCGCCCGCCGCCTGTTGCAGCCGGCGGAAATACGCACCAGGGTCGAACATTCCGTCCGGATGGTCGATACGCAACCCCTCAACCTTGCCCTGGGCGACGAGATCGAGAATCAGATGATGGGTGGCGTCGAACACCGCCGGGTCTTCCATGCGCAAGGCGGCGAGGTCGTTGATATCAAAAAAGCGGCGATAGTTGATTTCGTCGCAGGCCACCCGCCAATAGGCAAGACGGTAGCCCTGCACCTGGATCAGCTCGTGCAGCAGGTCGAAGCTGGCGGGATGCCCGGGGCGGCCGTTGAACTCGGCGAGATTGTCGGCGATGTGGTGGGCGATGTCGGCATTTGCATCGGTGAACGCCGCCAGGTGACGCTTATGGACTTCCTTGTCACGTTGCCGCTCGGCCATTTTCGGCGCTTTGCTGTTGGTCCGTGCCGGCAGGTGCCCGAAAGCGGTGAGCAGGGTTTCCAGTTCGCCGTAGCGCTCGTGCCCTTCGCCCAGGGTGGCGGCCAGGCGTTCGCGGCGATGCCCGACGATACGCGGGTAGCTGGCCGGGTCCACCGGCAGCCGGTGCTGGTAGTAGAAAATGCTGAACTCGCCGCGCACGGCGTCGTAGTCCAGGCGCAGTTCGCCGGCATTGAGCACCTGCCCGTAGTGCGCGCCCAGCAGCGGCAACAGGACCTTGCCTTTGAGCTCGCGGTTGAGCGGGTCCCAGTCGATATCGAAGAACGCGCCCCAGGCCGAGGCCGGACCGTTCTCCAGGACGTCCAGCCACCAGGCGTTGTCCGAGCCCATGATTCCCATATGGTTGGGAACCACGTCGATGACCTGCGACAGACCGTTTTCCTTGAGGGCGGCGGCGAACTCCTCGAATTCCTGAGGGGTGCCGATTTCCGGATTGAGTTCAGCGTGGCCGACGATGTCGTAACCGTGCGTGCTGCCGGGCCGCGCCCGCAGGTAGGGCGAGGCGTAGCAGTGGCTGATTCCCAGCGCCGCCAGATAGGACGACAGCGCCCCGGCCTGGGCAAAAGTGAAGTCGCGATTGAACTGCATCCGGTAGGTCGCGCGCGGGATCACCGTTGCCCGCGAAGGCATCGTCATTTCCTCGGGCGGTACGACCGCCGTGCCGCGCTCGTTGATCAGTTGCTCGCCAACGGCGGCGAAACGCCCGTCTTGCGGCCAGTCTTCAAGATCCAGCGGCAGGCGGCGCCGCCAGTTGGGATGCTGGTCGTCACGGCTGCCGGGCAGATTGGCCTGCTCGATAGTGCCGAGAATGTCCTCGGGCTGGACGACCAGCAGCTGCGCCGGGGTTCTCGCCAGAAAAGCGTGGATGGCGACCGCGAAGTCCTGCGTGAGCTCGGGGACCGAAAAAGGGTGCACGCTGGCGCCCTCGGGCAGCAAGTCGGCGTGTTTCAGCGCCATCAGGAAGCGCGCGCGATCCTGGGCGCGGTCGACGACCATTTGCTCGAACTGCGCTTCGTCGGGGAAAAGTTGCAGCGCCGCGCGGGTGTCGATATCGTGGCCTTTCCAGAAGCCCTTCAAGGTCGGTAGATCGTGGGTACTGACGGCGACCAGCGCCTGCCGCGGATACTCGCCAGGTGGCTTGAAGTTGCCGTCCTTGCTGCGCTCGAAAAGGAAGGGGCGGTAGGAGAGCACACCGGCGCTCGCCAAGCGCGGCCGGAAGCCGTCCGGAACGGTGCCCAGGTCTTCGCCGATGACCATGCAGCGATTGCGCTGGCTTTCCAGCGCGACGATGGCCAGCAGGTCGGCGAGCCGATAGTTGACGTAGGCGCCTTCCGTCGCCGGCCGGCCAACGGGAACCCAGAACAGACGCGCCAGGCCCATCACATGGTCGATGCGCAGCGCGCCACAGTGGCGCATGTTGGCGCGCAGCATGGCGATGAAGGGTGCGTAGGCCGCTTCGCGCAGGCGGTGCGGCACCAGTGGCGGTAGCCCCCAGTCCTGGCCGACGGGGTTGAACTCGTCAGGCGGCGCACCGACGTAAGCGGCGCTGGCAAAGGCGTTTTGCCATGCCCAGGCTTCGGAGCCGCCGGGATTGACGCCCACCGCCAGATCCTGATAAAGGCCGACGCCAAGGCCGCGACGCCATGATTGCTGGCCGAGCGCGGTCAATTGTTCGTCGGCCAGCCACTGCAGCCAGGCCGAGTATTCGATGGCTTCGGCATGTTCGCTGGCGAAAGTGGCCACCGCAGGTGCCTGCGGGTCGCGGAATTCCTCGGGCCACGCGGGCCATCCCCAGATGGCAGGGTTTTCCTGCTGGAAGTGCGCCTGCAAGGCCTCGAAACGGGCGTGCAATTCGAGTGTCTGGCCGCCTTGCGCGCGAAACAGGCGGAAAGCGCGTGCCCGGGCGCTGTCATTGGCCAGGTGCTGGTCGCGGAAGTGGCGGTAAAGTGCGGCCAGCACCTCGCGCTTGGCGGCCGAAACTTCCGCGTAGTCGACCTCGTCGGCAACGCGCAGGCGTCGCAGCCGGCCCTGGAAGCGCTCGGAGGCGACCAGCTTGCGGGCCGCCTCGCATTCGCTGAACTCGGGGACGGCTTCGACGTCGATGTACAGCACATTGACGAAGCAGCGGCTGGACGGGCTGTAGGGGCTGATCCGCGCCGGGTCGTCCGGGAACAGGGCGTGCAGCGGATTGACGCCGATTACCCCGCCACCGGCGTCCGCTGACAGATCGATCAGGGTGCGCAGGTCGCCGAAGTCGCCGATGCCCCAGTTGCGCCGTGAGCGGACGCCGTAGAGTTGCACCGTCGGACCCCAGACACGACCGTCTCCCTGCACGGCGTCGGGCAGGTAGCAGCTGGCCGGGGCGACGACCAGGGTCATCGCCACCTGCGCCAGGCCGCCGCTGCCCGGTTGTTCGACTTCCAGGCGGTAGTAACCGGCTTCACTCGCTGCCGGCAGGAGTAGTTCGCCGCGCAGGAAGTCGACCCCGTCGACGCGCTGCTCGGCGAGTCTTGGCAGCTTGGCGGGCTCGAATTCGCCGCTGCTCGTGGCGCCGTTTTCGGCGCTCAGGATCCAGCGGTGTGGCTGGCCGGCACGCGCCACCGGCAGTGAGACGGCGAGCGTTGGCGTTTCGCCGAGTGCGACCACCTTGACCGGCGGCAGTAGCCGTCGCCACTCATCTTCTTCCAGGCCTTGCAGCAGAGTTGCCGGGTCGCCATCGGCAGGGAAATGCATCGCCGTCAGCAGGGCGCGCAAAGTCTTTTCGGAGGTGGCGTGCGTTTTTCCCCAGACGTCCTCATAGCCGGCACTGATGCCGCAGTGCGCGGCAAGTTGCGCCAGTCCGTCGTGGCGCTTTTCGTCAGCGGCGCTCATGGGCGGTCTCCTATGTGCAGATGCCAGGCCACCGACCATGCCGGCAGTTGGCCGCTGGCCAGTGCGTCGGCGTCAAGATTGGCGGTCGCGAAAAGCAGCTGGCCGCCGGGCGGTGTGGCGACCAGCGGATCGTCACCAAGATTGGCAAGCAGGGTCAGCAGGCTGCGGTCGCCGAGAGTCCAGTTGATCGACAGGCAACGTGGCGACAACAACTTCAACTGCGGATCACCATTGCCCATGCCGGCCAGACGCGGCGCGATCCACTGGTGACGTAGCGAGAGCAGTTGCCGGTGCAGTTCGAGGGTGGCGCGGTGTGGCTCACGGTCGATCGCGCTCCAGTCGAGAACGCCGGCGGCGAAGGTCGCCAGCGCGTTCGGATCGGGGATGCTGGCGCGCACTTCCGGATCGGCAAAACGCGCGAAGCGTCCGAATTCGCGGCGGCGGCCTTCGGTCACCAGGCGCGCGAGTTCGGGGCCGAAGTCGCAGAAGAACTGGAAGGGCTGGGTGGTCGCAAACTCCTCGCCCATGAACAGCAGCGGCGGCTGCGGCGCGAGCAGCAGGATGCTGGTGACGGCCTCCATCGCCGCCGGCGAAGCGAGGTGAGCGAGACGCTCGCCGAAAGCGCGGTTGCCGATCTGGTCGTGGTTCTGGAGAAAATTGATGAACGCTGCCGGCGGCAGGTGGGCGCTCGCTTCGCCACGCAGTTCGCCATGCGCGAAGGCCGACGCTTCGCCCTGATAGGCGAAGCCCTCGCTCAGGCAGCGACCGAGAAGGCGCACCGGTTCGGCCGCGTAGTCGCTGTAGTAGCCGTCGGTTTCGCCCGTGGCCACGACGTGAAAGCAGTGGTGGATGTCGTCGTTCCACTGTGCGGTGCCATGCACCAGACGGCCGGACTCGTTGCGGGCGAGATAGCGCGCCTGATTGCGCTCGTTCTCGAGCACCATGTGCACGTGCCGCGCGCGTCCCGGCACCGCTTTGAAGGCGGCGGCAAGCTCCTCGATGATGTCCGGCGAGCTGTCGTCGCAGATGGCGTGGATGGCGTCGAGGCGCAGGCCGTCGAGATGGAACTCCTCCAGCCAGTAGAGGACGTTGTGCACGACGAAGTCGCGCACCGCGCGGCTGCCCTCACCGTCGAAGTTGATCGCCGCGCCCCAGGGGGTTTCGTGGCGCGGGTTGAAGAAGTCGGGGGCGTAGGCATGCAGATAGTTGCCTTCCGGACCGAAGTGGTTGTAGACGACGTCGAGCAGGACCATCAGTCCGCGTTCGTGCGCGGCGGCGATCAGGCGCTTGAAATCTTCCGGGCGACCGTACGCGGCGTCGGGTGCGAAGGGCAGAACGCCGTCGTAGCCCCAGTTGCGCTGCCCCGGGAAGTCCGAGACGGGCATGATTTCGAGCGCGGTGACGCCGAGTTCGACGAGATAGTCGAGGCGCTCGATGGCCCCGGTGAAGTTGCCGGCCTTGGTGAAGCTGCCGATATGCAGCTCGTAGAGCACCGCTTCTTCCCACGGGCGACCGCGCCACTCGCCGTCGGGCCAGTCGAAGGCGGCGGCGGCCACGACTTCGGACGCGCCATGCACGTCGTCCGGGTTGAAACGTGAAGCGGGATCGGGGACCAGCAAGCCGTCGGGCAGCTTGAACAGGTAGCGGTTGCCGGCTTCTGCTTCGGCGACCGTGAGTTCGAACCAGCCGCCCGCGGCAGCGGTCATTGGCAGCTCTGCGGCACCGTCGAGTTGCAGGCCGACAGCGTCCACGCCGGGCGCCCAGAGGCGAAAGCGAACGCCGCCTTCGGCGAGCAGCTCGGCGCCGAAAGGCATGCTGTGTTGGCGTTTCATGATTGCGTCCTTTGCATCAGGAGAGCCAGCGAGCGGCTCTCGAGGGGGTAGGTGTCACCGCTCTGGAAGACGCCGTCCGGCGCCAGGCCGTTGGCGACGTTGGTATCCAGGACGCTTTGCCATTGACAAGCTTCGGGCACTACCGGCAGGCGAAAGTCCATGTTCTCGTGGTAGCTGTTGAAGAGGAGCAGGAAGTTGTCGTCGTGCACCGGGCGGCCGCGTCGGTCGCGCTCCTGCATCGCTTCGCCGCTGAGATAGACGCCCAGGCACTGCGCATAGCTTTGGCTCCACTCCTCGTCGGTCATCTCGCTGCCATCGGGCTTCAGCCAGTGGATGTCCTTGAGCAGCGAACCTTCGGGGGCGCTGCCGTGGAAGAAGTTGCGGCGGCGGAAAACGGGATGCTCGCGGCGCAGGGCAATGACGCGTTGCACGAAGGCCAGGAAATCGCGGTCGGCTGGCGAGAGATCCCAGTTGACCCAGCTGATCTCGTTGTCCTGGCAGTAGGCGTTGTTGTTGCCGCCCTGGGTACGTCCCATTTCGTCGCCAGCGAGAAGCATCGGCACGCCTTGCGAAAAGAACAGTGTCGCCAGCAGGTTGCGTTTCTGCCGCGCGCGCAGCTCGTTGATCTCGGCATCGTCGGTTGGTCCCTCGGCACCGCAGTTCCAGGAACGGTTGTTGTCGTTACCGTCGCGGTTGTCTTCGCAGTTGGCTGCGTTGTGTTTGTCGTTGTAACTGACCAGATCGTGCAGGGTGAAGCCGTCGTGGGCGGTGACGAAGTTGACGCTCGCCCAGGGCTTGCGGCCACTGTGCTGGTAGAAGTCGCTGGAGCCGGTGAGGCGGCTGGCGAAGTCGCCGATCAGGCCGCTGTCGCCTTTCCAGTGCGCGCGCATGGTATCGCGGTAGTGGTCGTTCCACTCTCCCCAACCAGCCGGGAAGTTCCCCACCTGGTAACCGCCTTCACCGAGGTCCCAGGGTTCGGCGATCAGCTTGACCTGCGACAGCACCGGATCCTGCAACAGGATGTCGAAGAAGGCGCCCAGCTTGTCGACCGCGTGCAGTTCGCGTGCCAATGCCGAAGCGAGGTCGAAACGGAAGCCGTCGACGTGCATTTCCAGCACCCAGTAGCGTAGCGAGTCCATGATCAGCTGCAGCATGCGTGGCTGCTGCAGGTCGAGGGTGTTGCCGCAGCCGGTGTAGTCCATGTAGTAGCGTGGATTGTCACCGACCAGCCGGTAGTAGGCGGCGTTGTCGACGCCGCGGAAAGAGAGCGTCGGGCCGAGATGGTTGCCCTCGGCGGTGTGGTTGTAGACCACGTCGAGAATGACTTCCATGCCGTGCGAGTGCAAGGTCTTGACCATCGTCTTGAACTCGCTGACCACACCGGTGGAACTGAAGCGGTGGTCGGGTGCGAAGAAGCCGATCGAGTTGTAGCCCCAGTAGTTGGTGAGGCCGCGCTCGATCAGATGGCGGTCGTTGATGAAGGAGTGTACCGGCATCAACTCCACCGAAGTGACGCCAAGACGTTTGAGGTGATCGATCACCGGCGCCGTCGCCAGGCCGGCGTAGGTGCCGCGCAAGGCCGGCGGCACTTCCGGATGCTGCATCGTGAAGCCGCGCACGTGCGTCTCGTAGATCACCATGTCCGGCCAGGGGATGTTCGGCGCCTTGTCGTCGCCCCAGGTGAAGGCCGGGTCGATGACCCGGCACTTGGGCATGCCGGCGGCGTTGTCACGACGGTCGAAGGAAAGATCCTGGTTGCGGTGACCAATCTTGTAACTGAAATGGGCATCGCTCCAGCGCACCTGGCCGACGATATCCTTGGCGTAAGGCTCGATGAGCAGTTTGTTGCCGTTGAAGCGGTGGCCGCGCGCCGGGTCGTAGGGACCATACACCCGGTAGCCGTAGAGCAGGCCGGGGCGCGCCTCGGGCAGGTAGCAGTGCCAGACCAGATTGGTCTGCTCGCGCAACTCGATACGCTGCACTTCGCGGCGCCCGTTGGGATCGAACAGACACAGTTCGACGCGCTCGGCGTGTTCGGAAAAGAGGGCGAAGTTGACGCCTTCGCCGTCCCAGGTAGCGCCACGTGGTGTAGGTGCGCCCGGCCAGACGGCGGTAACGGGAAGGTTCATGGGTGGATCTCCTAAATTTCGTAGCGGGTTACGTCAGGGACATCCAGACCTTTGGCCAAAACCACTACGCCGCCGTTGCTGACCGTATAGCGGGCGCGGTCGGCGGCGGCATCGAAGCCAATGCGTGCATTCGGCTCGACGACGTTGTAGCGGTCGACAATGACCCGCTTGAGACGCGCGCCACGGCGGATGACGGTGTAGTCCATGATCAGGCAGTCGTCGATCTCGACGTCTTCCTCGACGACGACTTCACGACGCAGCATCGAGTTGCTGATGCGCGCGTTCTTGATCAGCGAGCCGGCGGCGATGGTGCTGTTGCTGATGTTGCCGGAGATCAGTGGCGATGGTCCCTGGTAGGAACTCGAGTTGATGAACCATTTCGGATTGAAGAGGTTGAAGCGCGGCTTGGCGCTGAGGACGTCGTAGTGGGCTTCGTAATAGGCGTCGATGTCGCCGACGTCGCGCCAGTACGACTGTTCCTCGTAATCGGCGACGCCGGGGACGTGGTTGTCAGCGAAGTTGTAGGCCAGGACCTGGTGCGTCTTGATCAGCCGCGGCAGGATGTGGTGGCCGAAATCGTGCTCGCCGTTCGCATGGGCCTCGCGCAGCGCTTTCAGCAGGACGTCGGTGTTGAACAGATAGTTGCCCATCGAGCCGTAGGCACGCGTCCGGTCGGTGAGCATCGCCGGTGGATTCGCCGGTTTCTCGAGGAAGCTGCGGATGCGGTGTCGCTTGTCGGCGTCGATGATGCCGAAAGCCGAGGCAGCGGCCAGAGGCACCGGAATCGCCGCCACCGACACGTGCGCCGAATTCCGGCGGTGGAACTCGATCATCTGGCGCACATCCATGCGGTAGATGTGATCGGCGCCGAAGACGGCGACCATGTCCGGCGAGTGGCGCTCGATGAGGTTGATGTTCTGGAAGACGGCGTCGGATGTCCCCTGGAACCACTCCGCACCGCCGCCGCGCATTTGCGGTGGCACGACGGTGACGAACTGGCCGGTGTAGGCATTGGAATTTCCCCAGGCCTTGGCGACGTGCTCGATCAGCGACTGCGACTTGTACTGAACCATCATGTAGATGCCGCGGATCTCCGAGTTCACCAGGTTACTGAGCACGAAGTCGGCGATCCGGTAGCGGCCGCCGAAAGGAACCGCCGGCTTGGAGCGTTGTGCAGTCAGAGGATGTAGCCGGGAACCCTGGCCGCCGGCCAGGACCATCGCAAGTACTTTCATGGTGTTCTCTCCTTAACGGGTAAAAATCAGCTGGGTTCTTGATCTTCGAGGTTCCTGAGCAGGCTGAAGAGGGGCACCGAGACCCAGTCTGGCCGGTTGCCCATTTCGTAGCGCAGCTCGTAGAGCGCTTTCTCGATCACGAAAAATTCGATCAGTCGCTCAGCGGCACCAGGCTCCTCCGGCCATGCCGGGCAGCCCTGCACGGCAGCTCGGTAGCCGCTCATGAAGGCGGCGCGGACCTGCTCCTCCCAGCTCGCGACCAGCGGGCCGGCACGATGGCGGTCGACCGGGTCTTCGTTGGTCAGGCGGTTGGTGGCCACCGCGGCCGCATAGCTGAACGAGCGCAGCATGCCGGCAACGTCGCGCAGCGGCGAATGCTTCTGGCGACGCTCGTCCATTGAACGCGCGGGTTCGCCCTCGAAGTCGATGATCACGAAATCCTCTTCAACGCGCAGCACCTGCCCGAGGTGGTAGTCGCCGTGATAGCGCATCTTGGCGGCGCTGATGCCGGCCAGTGCCTGCGGCGAAATGCGGTCCAGGAGCACCGAGCGCACTGCCGACAGGCGATCGCAGCCTGCGCGCACCTCCTCGGGGAAATCCTCGCTGCGCCGTTCGATTTCGTCGAGTGTGGTCACGGCTTCGGCTTTCAGCGCGTTCGACCAGTTGCTCATGTCCTGCTCAGTGATCGGCTCGCGTTCGAAGGCAGCATCGCCGGTCGAACGACCGAAAGCCTGGTGCAGCTCACCGGTACGGCGGCCGAGCACCTCGATCAGGGTCAGGAAGTAGGCATGCGGGTTGCCGTCAAGCTCGTCGGACGCTACGGCGACTTCGGAGAGATAGCGTTCAAGGTAGTCGAGCGTGAAGTTCCAGCTGTCCCCCTGGTTCTTGGTATAGCCCTGCAATAGTGCCAGGGTCATCGTCTGGCCGTCGGCACGACGGATTTCGACCGAGCCGGCGACCGGCGCAATGTGCGCGTAGGGCGAGGTATCGGTCAGGAAGCGGCCGACTTCGACTTCAGGGTTGGTCCCCGTCTGCAGGCGACGATAGCCCTTGAGGAACAGTTTGTCACCAAAGTACACCGCGGTATTGCTCTGTTCCAGCGACGGATGCCGTACCGGTGCGTCGAGTCCGGCGGCGAGCTTGGCAAAGGCCGGCGAGGCGTGGAACTCGAGGCGACCGCGGGCAAAGGGGATGGTCACGTTCCTGCCGATTCCCTCGGCCAGGTCGCGGCAGAAGCCGTCGGAGCCGAAGGCACCGTAAAGCAGGCCGGTGCGGTCCTGCTGGCGCACTCTGGCCAGCGCCCACGCGGCCAGCAAGGCACGCTCCTCTTCGCTGGTCTGGTCGTCCCAGCAGATCGCCAGCGGCAGGAAGTAGACCTGTGGCTCGATGCCGGCGCAGTGCACTTCGATGATCGTCAGCAACCAGCTGCCCTTGTCGGTATCCCACGGCGCCTGCTCGATGATCTTGATGCTCTCGATGGCGTGCCCCTTGCCGGCAAACCAGCGTTTGGTGAGCAGGTAGGGCGCCAGCACCTTGTGCTGCAACTGGTCGCGGGTGGTGGCGGCGATCGCCCGGCGCACGGTGGTGGCGGTGGTCTTGCCACCCGAGAAAGTCAGCCAGCCCTCGGTGAGCACCAGTACCGGCAGCTCGGCGCGAGCCAGGCGTTCTTCATGCCAGTAGGGAACTTCGGCGTCGGTGGTCAGGCGGAAGCAGTAGGTGCCGTGGCCGGCCAGGGTCAGCAGGTAGGGCAGATCGCCGATCGGCGGGAAGGCCGAGCGGCCGAGCAGTTCGACCGGCACGCGGCCCTTGAAAGCCATCAGGTCGAGTTCCACCGGCTGCGCGTTGCGCGACAGATTGACTACGCAGAGCAGGGTCTCGTCCTCGTATTCGCGCACATAGGCGAGAATCTTGCGGTTACCCGGCTCGAGGAAGATGATGCTGCCGCGGCCGAAAGCTTTGTAGTTCTTGCGCACCGCGATCAGGCGCTTGGTCCAGTGCAGCAGCGACGACGGATTGCGCGCCTGCGCTTCGACGTTGATTGCCTCGTAACCGTAGATCGGGTCCATGTTCGGCGGCAGGTAGAGTCGCTGCGGATCGGCCCGGGAGAAGCCGGCGTTGCGGTCCGGGCTCCACTGCATCGGCGTGCGCACGCCGTTGCGATCGCCGAGGTAGATGTTGTCACCCATGCCGATTTCGTCACCATAGTAAAGCACCGGCGAGCCGGGCAGGGTGAGGATCAGGAAGGTCACCAGTTCGATCTTGTGGCGGTTGTTGTCCATCAGCGGCGCCAGGCGGCGGCGGATGCCGACGTTGACGCGCATCCGCGGATCGGAGGCATAGGCCTTGTACATGAAGGCGCGTTCGCTCTCGGTGACCATTTCCAGGGTCAGTTCATCATGGTTGCGCAGGAAGATCGCCCACTGGCAGTTCTCGGGGATCTCCGGCGTCTGGTTCATGATCTCGATGATCGGATGGCGTTCTTCCTGGGCCACGGCCATGAAGATGCGTGGCATCACCGGGAAGTTGTAGGCCATGTGGCACTCGTCGCCGTCGCCGAAGTACTCGCGCACATCTTCCGGCCACATATTGGCCTCGGCGAGCAGCATGCGGTTCTTGTAGCGCGAATCGATGACCGCACGGATCTGCTTGATGACTTCGTGCGTCTCGGGCACGTTCTCGTTGTTCGTGCCTTCGCGCACGCAGAGGTAGGGAATGGCATCGAGGCGCAGGCCGTCGACGCCCATATCCAGCCAGAAGCGCATGATCCGGATCACCGCTTTGACGACGTCCGGATTGTTGTGGTTGAGATCCGGCTGGTGCGAGAAGAAACGGTGCCAGTAGTAGGCCTTGGCGACATCGTCCCAGGCCCAGTTCGACTTCTCGGTGTCGGTGAAGATGATGCGCGTTTCGGGAAACTTCTTGTCGGTATCCGACCACACGTAGAAATCGCGCTTTTTCGACCCGGCCGGGGCCCGCCTTGCCGCCTTAAACCAGGGGTGTTGGTCAGAGGTGTGGTTGATGACCAGTTCGGTGATTACCCGCAGTCCGCGGCGATGGGCTTCGCGGATGAAGACGCGCGCGTCGTTGCGGTTGCCGTAGTCCGGACTGACATTGTGATAGTCGGAAATATCGTAGCCGTCGTCGCGCATCGGCGAGGGATAGAAGGGCAGCAGCCAGACCGTATTGACGCCCAGATCCTGGATGTAGTCGAGCTTCTCGGTCAGGCCCTTGAAATCACCGATGCCGTCGTCGCCACTGTCCTTGAAGGCTTTTACGTGCAATTCATAGATGATCGCGTCCTTGTACCAAAGGGGATCGTTTTCCCAGGTCACTTCGGCCACTGCGGCGGCTTTTTCCATCAATTCGTTGGCCATTTGTATCATTTCCTCCACTCAGGGGAAGTCATCAAGGTCAGGTGTCTCGTCGCAACGAGAAGGGGGTTGTCAGCAATTGTGTCGACCGCCTGGCAAGGCGTACCGGCGGCGAGCCGGTACGGCCAGGGGCTGTTTTTATCCGGTCGGCCCGACCGTTTTGCGGGTCCGGGCGGACGATGGTTAATGTGAAAGTCGCGTATGCGACTCACGAACCTCCCTTCTCCCCTCGCGGGAGAAGGGCCGGGGGAAGAGGGGAAAACGGTCATGACTTTCATGATCTGGGGTGTCTCGCTTGTCATGACCGTTAGCAGGGCGTCATCGTCGATCACGGCATGAAGTGGTCAAGCATGACGGGATTGTCGAGCGCATGCAAGGGGGATGCACGACCGCAGCTCTGGTCCGGATTCCCCCTCGCGTGGGCAGGGCGAAAACGTCATCGCTCATGAAAGGGCTTGGTTCTCGGGGATCGGCTTGAAGACCAGCACTGCCAGCGGCGGCACGGTCAGCGACAGGGAATGGAAATAGCCATGCGCCGCCTGCGGCGAGGCCTCGACCTGACCAAGGTTACCCATGCCACTGCCACCATAGAGGGGGGCGTCGCTGTTCAGCACCTCCTGCCACTGGCCGCCGCGCGGCGCGCCGACGAGGTAGTCGTGGCGCGGTACCGGCGTAAAGTTGCAGACCACCAGCACGGTGTCGTCGCGGTGTTTGCCGTAGCGCAGGAAGCTGACGACGCTTTCCTCCCAGTTCTGGGCATCGATCCAGGCGAAGCCGTCGCTGTTGAAATCGCGCTCATGCAGCCCCTTTTCCTGGCGATAGACACCAGGACTGCACGCCAGCGTGCAGCGGGTATTGAAGGATGTGCCATTCGAGGCTTTCCTCGTGCTGCCACTCGCGTCGTTGGCCTATTTCGCCGCCCATGAACAGCAGCTTCTTGCCGGGATGGCTCCACATCAGGCCATAGAGCAGGCGCAGGTTGGCGAACTGCTGCCACTCGTCACCGGGCATCTTGCCGATCAGCGCGCCCTTGCCATGCACCACTTCGTCGTGTGATAGCGGCAGGACGAAATTTTCGGTGAACGCGTACCAGATCGTGAACGTCAGCTTGTCGTGCTGGTATTTGCGGAATAGCGGCTGCAGCTGGAAATATTTCAGGGTGTCGTTCATCCAGCCCATGTTCCACTTCATGCCGAAACCCAGGCCACCCATGTAGGTCGGGCGCGACACCATCGGCCAGGCGGTCGACTCTTCGGCCATTGTCTGCACGTCCGGATGGTCGCGATAGACGGCTTCGTTGAGGCTGCGCAGAAAACTCATCGATTCGAGGTTTTCGCGGCCGCCGTGTTCGTTGGGTATCCATTCGCCTTCCTCGCGCCCGTAGTCGAGGTAAAGCATCGAGGCGACGGCGTCGACGCGCAGGCCGTCGATGTGGTACTTGTCGAGCCAGAACAAGGCGCTGGACATCAGAAAGCCGCGCACTTCGTTGCGCCCGAGGTTGAAGATCGAGCTTTTCCAGTCAGGGTGGAAGCCTTGCCGCGGATCTTCGTGCTCGTAGAGGCAGGTGCCGTCGAAGTTGGCCAGGCCATGGCCATCGGCGGGAAAGTGCGAGGGCACCCAGTCCAGGATGACGCCGATCCCGGCCTGATGCAGGGTGTCGATCAGGAACATCAGGTCTTCCGGTGTCCCGTAGCGGGCCGTCGGCGCGAAATAGCCCGTCGTCTGATAGCCCCATGAGCCATAGAAGGGATGCTCCATCACCGGCATCAGTTCGACGTGGGTGAAGCCCATTTCCTGGACGTAGGCGGTCAACTGATGGGCCATTTCACGGTAGCTCAGCGAGCGGTTGTCGTCCTCGGGAATGCGCCGCCAGGAACCGAGATGCACTTCGTAGATCGACAGCGGCGCATCGAGGGCATTGATCGCCCGGCGCTTGGCCATCCATTCGCTGTCGCTCCAGCTGTAGTCGAGGGTGCACAGGCGCGAAGCGCTGCGTGGCGGCTCCTCGGACTGGCGGGCAAAGGGATCGGCTTTCTCCTGCGTACCGTGCCGGCTGCTGATCTGGAACTTGTAGCTGTCGCCCAGCGCCGGGCCGGCGATGAAACCCTCCCAGATGCCCGAATGATCGGGGCGACGAAGAAGGTGGTGACTGCCGGCCTGAAAATTGTTGAAGTCGCCGACCACCGACACGTTCTCGGCATTGGGTGCCCAGACGCTGAACTGGAAACCGCGTTGGCCCCCTTTTTCCGCGGCGTGCGCGCCGAAACGGTCGTAGAGCCGGGTGTGCTTGCCCTCGCGAAAGAGGTAGATGTCCTGGTCGCTGAACAGGCTGTGGGCAAGGACGGGTTTTGTGACTTTCATTGCGTACCTCCGGGGTGTTGCGTGGCGCCTTCCATGGTCAGGTGCAAGGACGGGCTTGAGCCGTCCTTGGCCTGTCCGGGATAGACGGTGAGATGCGGATAGGGAATCTCGATGGCGGCAGTATCGAAAGCGTCTTTGAGGCGGCGCAGGTATTCGCGGCGAACGGTCCACTGTTCGATGGCCACGACCTTGAAGCGGCAGCGCAGGATGACCGCCGAATCGCCCCAGGACTCGACACCGACGATCTCTACGTCGTCAAGAATCTTGGTCGCGAAAGCAGGGTCTGCGCGCAACTCGGTACCGACGCTACGCATCACCGCGAGCGCCTGATCGACGCTCTCGCGATAGGCGACGCCGACGTCGACCACTGCCTGCGCGAAGCCGCGGGTCATGCTGGTGACGGTGCTGATGCTGCCGTTCGGAACGAAGTGCACGTGGCCGTCGTAGTTGCGCATGCGCACATAACGCAAGGTGATCTCCTCGACCATGCCGCTCTTGCCGCCCGCTTCGACGACATCGCCCAGGCGGATCTGGTTCTCGAGCAGCAGGAAGAAGCCCGAGAAGTAATCCTTGACCAGGCTCTGCGCGCCAAAACCGACGGCGAGGCCGACGACACCGGCAGCGCCGAGGATCGGGGCAACGGAAACGCCCACTTCGGCCAGCACCAGGACGCCGGCGACCAGCGAAATGATCACCGAGACGGCGTAGCGGCAGACGCGGCCCAGGGTCTCCGCTCGCTGTACCTCTTCGCTATCGCGAATGCTGCGGCTGATGTAAATACGGAAGGTTCGGATCAGTTTGTGTGAAAAAGCCATCGCCAGCCAGGCAAGCACGAGGATCAGGCTGATGCGCAAGGTCGAGGTTATCGTCGGCGAGAGGTGCTGGCCGACGGAAAGAATTTGTTCGAGGATTGCTTTGTCCATATACCTCCAGGTTGACAAGCGTCAGGTGAAAATTTCGCTTGTAAAAATAGTTTGCGCGGAATAGTATTGCATAAAACCAGTTCTCTGGCAACGCAAGGGTTTGCACAATGACTCACACAAGCAAGGATGGTTCGCAGGAGCAGGTCGCTGACAGGCAGGGCCCGGACGGGGCCGCTACGATCCGCGAGGGCGCGGACGACACTTTCGGCAAGCTGTTGCAACTGGTGCGCTCGGTTCAGAATGGCATGCAGAACATCGACGACCGGCACGGCCTGAGTGGTTCGCAGCTCTGGGCTTTGTGGCAAATTTCGGCCCGCCCCGGCCTGCGTGTCTCGCAGCTCGCCAGTGCACTGCATATCAAGCCTTCTACCGCCAGCAACCTGCTCGACAAGCTCGAACTGCGCCAGCTGGTCCGCCGCGAAAGGCGCGACACCGACAACCGCGTCGTCCGTCTGCATCTCACGGATGCCGGCGTCGAAGTCGTCAAGGATATTCCTGGCCCGATGCAGGGCCGGCTGCGCGGTGCTCTGGGAAAAATGCCGCAACCCGTGCTCGGGAATCTGCGGCAGGGGATTTCGTCGCTGCTGGAGCTGATGGACGAGTCAACGCGTCACGGCGCGGTGCAGCCGAAAGCCTGAGCGTTTGCATGGCTGAATGTTTGCATGCGGCCGGCGCCTCTTCCTGCCCGGCGGCGGCACTATCGGCGTTGCTTCTTCTGCGCAGCTACGGTAATTCGTCAAGCCCGACCATCGCCAGATGGTCGGTCACGCCCCACGCTTCCATGCGCCAGCCGTCGCCGATGGCGCTCACCCAGTTGATGCCGGCGTTGGGAATCAGGAAATCGCGCGGCTGGCGCAAGGAGGTGCCGCGCACCACGCGGTTGACGATGTCCAGCACGCCACCATGCGTCACCACCGCGATCGTCTGGCCACGATGCTCGTCGACCAGGCGCCGCAAACCGGTGCTTACCCGCAGGTGCAGTTGCTGCAGACTCTCGCCGCCGTACGGAATCACGAAATCCGGCACCCGCTCTTCGAACAGGGAATACACGTCCGGGTAGCGGCTCCGCGACTGCTCGTAGGTCAGTCCTTCGAAAAGCCCGTAGCGTCGCTCACGAAATTCCGGGCGCAGGATCGGCACCAGCTTCAGGGCACCGGCAAGGCCTTGCGCCGTTTGCCGCGCCCGCAGCAGATCGCTGCTGTAGAGCGCCTCGATGGCCAGCGGCGACAACCACCGCGCAGCCGCTTCCGCCTGCGCCAGCCCCGCCTCATTCAGGCCAACGTCAATATTTCCCTGAATGCGCTTTTCCGCGTTCCAGGATGTTTCGCCATGACGGACAAGGCAGATGCGGGTGGCTTCCATAAGATATTCATTCACGAGCAGAGTTGGCGACCGTCATCGGCCGAGGGACGATCCGGACGTCGCCAGCGTGCAGCCTCGCTCCGTCAGCTTCGCAAGAAGCAGATTCTAAGCCATTTGCAAGGACCGCTCCGCGCCTCCCGAGAAATCAACCCCCCCGCCCACCCGCCCGCTGCTCCCCTCCCCCTCGCGGGGGAGGGCCGAGTTGATGAAACTCTGCGCCGTCCTCTACGTACTCCCCTTGTTGGCGCGCGTCGCAAGGCCGTGACCTCGTATTTGCAAGGATGGCTAGAGATGAACGCTTCTGAATTGATTTTGGCTCATTATGGATTCCAGGTTGGTGCGCAACGAAAGCGAGGCTAGAGGCGCACTAGACAACGCCCAAGGAATTCCGTATGCTCTCCTGGGAAGGAACACCTAGGAGGAAGGGGCATGTA
>Ga0209573_1000349_pt1 | contig 103885 bp, 98 predicted proteins | sample TNRBio252014_DNA_FD_185870 | JGI IMG/M metagenome (GOLD analysis project Ga0209573, IMG submission 185870) | Wastewater treatment Type I Accumulibacter community from EBPR Bioreactor in Madison, WI, USA - TNR Reactor_6/25/2014_ DNA (SPAdes)... | ecosystem: Engineered > Bioreactor > EBPR >...
AAAGGGATCGGACGATGAAATCGAAGATGTGCGTCTGCCGACTTGCGTGCCTCTTGATCCTCGCTCTCGCGTGGCCGGTGCGCGCGCAGGTCGATTATCGGGAGCAAAGCCCCTGGGGGCAGAGGGCCGACTCGGGGCCCGACGCGGAAGTGCCCGGCTGGTTCTACAACCTCGGCATCACCGGGCTCCGGGCGCAGCTCGTGCCCGATGAGCCCAAGGCGCTGCTGATCAAGCACGTCTTTGCCAAGTCGCCCGCGGAGGGTCAGGTCCGGGTCGGTGATCTCATCATCGGCGCGGGCGGCGCGGTGTTCAAAGAGAACCATCGCAACGGGTACGGCGAAGCGGTGTTCGGGGCCGACGGCCCGATCTCGGAACTCGCCGCGGCGCTCGACGCCTGCCAGAGCGCCGACCGAGGCGGGAAACTCGCGCTCACGCTCCGTCGCGGCGAGAAGGTCGTGGAGGTCACCCTCGATGTCGGGACCAAGTACGGCTCGTTCGCGCCGACGTTCCCGAAAGAGTGCCGCAAGTCGGACCTGATCCTGAGCGAACTGCTGGAGTACCTCGTGGCTCATCAGCACAAGGACGGCTCGTTCGGCGACCCCGTGCACAACACGTTCGCCACGCTCGCGCTGCTCTCCAGCGGCGAAGCGAGATACAGACCGGCCGTCGAGCGGAACGTGAAGCATCACGTCGCCGTGATCAACAGCAAAGACCTCGGGCTGAGGAACTGGTACCACATGAGCGCGGCGATCGTGCTCAGCGAGTACCACCTCGCGACGGGCGAGAAGTGGGTGCTGCCGGAGTTGCAGAAGGTCCACGACCTGATCGCCAAGAGCCAGTACCTGCGGATGTCGCAGATCAACCCGAAAGCGAAGGAGTCGCACCCGGACAGCTTCCCCAAAGGGCCCAAGGACGCCCACGGCGGATGGGGCCACAACCCGGGCTTCGAGGGCTACGGGCCCATCACGATGATCACCGGCCAGGGCGCGCTGGCGTACGCGCTCATGCACCGCTGCGGGATCACGATCGATCGCGCGAATCACGACGCGGCGTACGAATTCCTCAAACGCGGCACGGGTGAGAACGGGTACGTGTGGTACGGCGACAGCCGGGGCGGTGGTCCGAACAATTGGGCCGACATGGGTAGGACGGGTGCCGCGGCCGTCGCGCACTTCCTCTCTCCATATCAAGGAGCCAATTACCGCGAACGCGCGTTGCTTCATGCCCGGGTGATCGGCAAGCACCCGCAGAGTTTCCCCGACACGCACGGCTCGCCGCAGATGGGCATGGGCTACACGGCGCTGGGCGCGAGCATCGATGCCGAAAGCTTCCGCAAGCTCATGGACGCGAACCGTTGGTGGTTCACCATGGCCCACTGCACCGACGGGAGTTTCTACTACCAGCCCAACCGCGACAACGCCGGGTACGGCTCGGATTCACGGATGATCGCGTCCTCCGTGACCGCATTCATCCTGTCGATCCCCAAGCGCGGGCTGGTGATGACCGGCAGGGAACAGCCGGCCGCTCCCGCGCCGGTGAGCACGCCCGTCGCCGCGGCCAAGCCGCTCAGGGTGTACATCCTCGCGGGCCAGTCGAACATGCAGGGGCACGCGTCGATCTCAACGTTTGATTCCCTGGCCGGGGATCCCAAGACGGCCGCGCTCCTGAAGGTGATGCGCGGGCCCGACGGCAAGCCGCGTGTGTGCGACCGGGTGTGGATCTCGTCGGTAGGCTGCCTGGGCGACGCGTACACCGACCTGACCGAGGCCAAGGGCAAACTGACCTCCGGCTTTGGCGCCCCGGAGGGCAAGATCGGCCCCGAGTTCACCTTCGGCATCTTCATGGAGAAAGCGTCCGACGCTCCGATCCTGATCATCAAGACCGCGTGGGGCGGGCGGAGCCTGCACACCGATTTCCGTCCGCCGAGCGCGGGGCCGTACGTCCTTGCGAAGCACACTCAGGAACTCTGGGACAAACACCCCAACGGTGCCCACGGCATTCCCAAGGCCGAGGATCGGCCCAAATACTTCGAGGACAAAGCCGCCGCCACCGGCGTGTACTACCGCGAGATGATCGCCCACGTGCGCAAGGTGCTCGGGGACATCAAGCGGGTCGTGCCCGACTACGACGAGAAGCAGGGGTACGAGCTTGCCGGGTTCGTCTGGTTCCAGGGGTTCAACGACTACGTGGACGGCGGGGTGTACCCCCTGCAGGACAAGCCAGGCGGCTACGACCTCTACGCCGACCTGCTCGCCCACCTCATCCGCGATGTCCGCAAGGACTTGTCGGCTCCGAAACTGCCATTCGTCATCGGGGTTATGGGCATCGACGGCGTGCGGGGCGATAAAGACGCCCCGATGATGCACTTCCGCAGCGCCCAGCGGAAGCCCACCACCCTCGAAGAGTTCAAGGGCAACGTGCAGGCTGTGGAGACGGCACCGTACTGGGATGACGACCTCGACGTGCTCCATCAGCGGATGGACCGGCTCAACGACACGCTGGAAGCGCGGTTCAAAAAGGCCCCGAAGATGACGCAAGACGAGAAGGAAAGGGCCCGCCAGAACGCGACCGCCGAACAGTTCACCCCGGAAGAACTCCGCCGCCTGCGGTCTGGAGTCTCCAACGGCGGCTACCACTACCTCGGCGCGGCCAAGATCATGGCCCCCATCGGCAAGGCCTTCGCCGAGGCGCTGGTCGGGTCCACAGAGGCGAAGTAACGCACGCCGGCGACGCGGCGGTTGAAGACGAATCACCGCGCAAGTCGACCGGGGCGCTGGCGTCGCGCCACCGAGGCGCCCGTGTGGTGAGCCGCGCCCGCCGTGGAACGGTGACGCGGGCGGTGCACGCGACGTGGATGGTGCGTGGGACTGGGGTGGGGAATGGGGTGGGGGGTTATTTGCCTTCGACGGTGACCTTGATGGTTTGGTCGGGGGGTTTGCGGTTGGGGTGGCCGAACCAACCGTGGTTGCCGCCGTCGTAGTGTTTCTCCATGGTGGCCACGACGTCGGCCATGGTGCCGTCGTGCTTGACCCAGCCCCCGTCGATGTCCGGGAAATCGACCTTGCAATTCTCGCACTTCTTCCCGTCGTAGAAGCGGATGGGGCACCAGAAGCTCTCGACGTTCCGCAGCATCTCGGCCCCCAGCGAGTACACGCCCGTCATCCAGTCGCAGTACAGGCACCAGATGAGATCGTGCCCGACGAGGCCGCCGAACTTCGTCCGGCTCACGTTGATCCACTCGGCCTGGCGGTAGCGCGGCAGCCGCACCGTCCACACCAGGAACGGATAGATGCATACTTCGCCGAAGCGGATCCCCCAGAAGATCGGGTACGCCAGCGCCGTGATCCACAGCGCGGCGTGGTTGCGCACTCGCCCGACGCGGCGGTTGAGGTACCCAACGATGCGCGGGCCCCGGACCTTCTCGCGGTTGGCCCATTCGTGCCCCCAGCACCAGAGCTGCAGCCCGGCGACTTGCCCGACCAGCGCCCCCAGTCCCCCCACCAACCATCCGAGCTCGACACCCCCCACGCCCAGCACATCTCCCCCACCTCCCCCCTCGCGATGAGTGATGACGCCAAAGACGATCCATGGCACCCACGTCGCCAGCGCAACGATGACGTCAAGCATCGGGGCGCGTCGGCAGAGGGCGGCAGCCCGTGAAGAGACCTTCCCGAGGTTCGTGAGGGTGACGGCCAGCCAGAGCGTCCACGCCATGGACATCAGCGCGGTGAAGAGGAGCGTCTTGAGAGGTTCGGGCATGGGTCCAGCATACCGGCACCCACCCGCCAAGTCTCGCGGAGCGCGCAAGAAAGCGGGCCCGAGGATCTCTCCCCGAGCCCGCACTCCCCGGAAAGTGACGTCTCTTTAGCAGCCCGCCTCGAAGGCGCGGACGAATTCGTCGTAATCAAACCCGTCAACGAACCCGTCGCCGTCGACGTCGGCCATCATGGAGGCAGGGTTGATTCCCACGCAGCTCAGGCCGTCGGCGCCCTCGAAGCAGCGGACGAAGTCGTCATAGTCAAACCCGTCGACGAACCCGTCGTTGTTGAAGTCGGCGATGCAGTCGCCCCGGACCTGCCCCGAGGGCTCGGTCGATGGATCGAAGTTGAAGTCGCTCCGCGTTCCCCGCCAGGGCACGATCGAGCTGCGGAGCTGGTTGAGCTCGAAGAAGTCTCCCGCGACCATCCCGCTCCACGGAGAATCGTTCTTGGGAACCCAACCGCCCGCCGCTCCGCGTTCGAGAACTCGGACGACGCCGCCGTGCGTGTAGAGGATGCGGCCTTTGATGTCGAACTGAAGATTCTTGGGATCTTCGCCCGGTCCCGCGGGCTCGGGGAGGGCGATGGTCTCCGTCACGACCCACGCCGCGCCCCCCACGGGCCCGCGGCTGCAGCGCGTCGCGGTGCGGCTGCCGTCGGCGAGGATCAGGATTGATCCATCGATGGGCGACGCGGCGATCTGGCATCCGGTGCCCGCCGGAATGTTCACGCCCAAGGGCATCGGCGCGGGCTCAAAGGGCCTGCAGCCGTCGTCATCGACCGGGGCGCTGAGGATCGCGAGCCCGCCCGTCGAATCGCGCCCGACGGCGACGAGCATGTACTCGCGGGGGTTGCCGTGCGTGCCGACGTTCGTCGTGGTGCGGGCGAGCAGGACGTGCTCGCGTGTGGCGACGGTGGTGGAGGGTTCGGTGAGATCAAGCGGGTCGATCCGCTCGACGAACCCGGAGCGCTGGATGTAGAAGGAGCCGTCGGGGCCAAAGCAGCCCCCGCCGCCCTGCCCGGCGAGTCCGAGCCGTGTCGCGGAGCCGTCGTTGTGGTTGACGAGCCACAGCCCGCCGTCGCCGCCGACGCAGACCGCGGCGGGGAACCACGGATGCGTCTTGATGCCCTCGAGCCCACCCATGGCCTGAGGGAGCGCGTGGGTGGTCTGGGGAGGATTGGAGAGGCCCATATTGATGTCGACGAGGGGCTTGCGCTTGAAGATCCCTTCATGGACCCCACCGACGGTGGCGCTGATCGGGCAGACCAGCAGCATGCCGTCGACGACGCGGAGCCTGCCATCTTCGAAGTTCGAGTTGAATTTCCAGCGATTCACGAGCTTGGGCTGGCTGTCTTCGGAGCCGGCGAACGCCGCGTTGACCTTGACGATCTCGAACTTCGCGGTCTCAAACGGGGATTGCGCGGTGTCGCTGTCGCTGCTGCTGGGGTTGCGGTAGGTGAGCGTGGGGGTCGCGCCGCACCCGTTCTCGATCCCGGTCAGTGTGACGCAGTGGCCGCCGTCACGAACCCAGCGGAACCCGTAGGTGCTGTCTTGGAAGAAGTAGTAGCGCCCGTAGCAGAAGCCCGCGAGCATGCCACTGGCCATCGCCTGACGACAAACCTCGGGTGTCAGACTCCTGGGGTTGATAAACGCGCAACTGAACGTGTCGGGGTAGTAGACGTCGAGCCGGCTCTGCATACCGACCTCGCCGCCGCTCCCGCCGGTGCCGCCCTCGGGATCGGTGCTCATCGCGGATCCCATGAACATGAGATCGATCGTGACACCGACGTACTCACCCGGGCTGTACCACTCGTTGCCGTGGTTGGGCAGGAATTTCTTCCACCCGGCCTGGTGCAGATAGCCCAACAGGTTCTCCGCCGACGTGGGCAGGCAGTACATGCTCCCGTTGCCGGGGAGCCCGAAGATGGGGAACTGCTCGCGGCGGACCTGGTCAAAGTCGGGCATTTTGGTGCGGTAGTAGCTGCACCCGACATCGGCGGACGCCGACCCGCTCCACCCGCACACCATCCCAGCCGAGGCCACGAGCAGTGCGCCCATCGTGTTTCCAATTCCAGTGTTTGCCATGACTTGCTACTCCTTCAGATTCTCCCGCCCCGGCGAGCTCTACCCCATTGGCAAGCACAACCGCGTCGGCACAACCGAGAAGTGCGTGCCGCGATGCCTTGTGACAGACACCAACCGGAAAATGTGAATCTCGGTATGCTCGTGACTGGAGTGCCGCCCATGCCCGATTCAGATTCCCCCCCCCCCCCCCCCCCCCCCCCCCCCCCCCCCCCCCCCCCCCCCACCCCCGCCCCGCCCTCACCCCCTCGCTGCGCCCGCATCGTCCATGGGCAAGTTCGCGGCCACGACAACATCGTTCTTCACGACTTCCGGTGACGGCGATGAAGCACCCGTCTCAGAAAACAACCAGTTCATCGACCGCGTTTACCCCGATGAACTCGAGGCCATCGAGAAGCGCCGCGAGAATATCAACAAGTCCGGCACGTACTCAATGCCATCGATTGTGCGGTCCAAGGACGATCACCGCCCGCACGTGCATCGGAATCTGTCTGGGTTGGCGTTTTCAGGCGGCGGGATACGCTCGGCGTGCTTTAACCTCGGGATCATCCAGGCACTCGTGAAGCATGATCGACTCGCGTACTTTGACTACCTGTCCACGGTCTCTGGCGGCGGATACATCGGGGCCTCGCTGAGCCTCGTGCTCAGGCGTGACGGGCGTCGCCCGAACGCGGAACAGTGCCCGCTGCACTTTGACTCCCAGCACGCGCGGAAGAACGAGCTGGGCGACCGGATCTACAGCGAGCCCCCCGCGCTGCGGCACCTCCGCAACCAAGCCCGGTATCTCGACTCGCGTGGCGCTCTTGATTACGCGCTCATCGCGAGCCTGATCACACGGAACGCGCTGATCAACGCGGCGGGGCAGAGCATCTTGCTTGTGATCCTGGCCATGACCGGGCTGGCGCTCATGCTGGTCTTCGACGCGCTCAACCTCGCCAAGCCCATCGGGAGGACCATCTACCCCTTCGGCGACCAGACCGCGCCCGCCATTGCCTTTGGCGTGTGGGCGTTCTTGTTCCTGATCCTCCGCGTGGACACGCGCACGATGTTCGCATCGGTCAAGCGGGTGACACGGGAGCGGTTCCGCAGGCTCATTACGTGGGGGACGCTGCTCGCCGCGGCCGCCGTCATCATCTGGGCGGTCCCCTGGGCGGTGTACCACACGCGCCGGCTCGGGCAGGTGCTCTTCGGCGACCAGAGCGCGTCGCTGGCCGGGGTGGCCGCCGCCGGGGGCGTGATCTACGAGCTTGCCAAGGTGGCCGGGAACACGTCGAGCGCCTTGAAGCGGACGGTGTCGGCGGCGGTGCTGATCGTCATCGGGCCGCTCATCGTCTGGTGCCTCTTTGCCGCCATCGCGGGGTGGCTCTGGTACGGCCCGCTCCGCTCGGGCGGGCACTACCCATTCACGCTCAACGCCTTTACATGGCTGCACGATACGGTCGCCCCGCGGTCCTTCCCCCTCGTCATCGAAGAACCCGCGTCGATCACCGCGGCGGGTGACATCGTGGCCGACGCACGCACCCTGACCCTCGGCGGCCGCTTCATCGGCATGCTGGGGCTCTGCGCCTTCCTCATCGGGCTGTTCTGGTTCGACTCCAACATCAACCGCACGTCCATGCACGGGTTCTACCGCGACCGCCTCAGCAAACTCTTCTTCTTCGATGTCGACGGGGATGGCTCCGTGAGGCAGAGCGCGGTGCTTGACGTGCCGGGTGCCCAGAACAAAGCCACACCCGACCGACTGAAAGTGTCGGAGTTGTTCCATCCGAGTCAGACGGGCCCGTACCATCTGATCAATACCGCCCTGAACATCCAAAAGGCCGGCGACGAGAATCGGTTACGTGGGCGCTCCGCGGATTTCTTCCTCTTCTCGCCCCGATGGTCGGGGAGCCGAGCCACCGGGTACTGCAAGACCGAGGACCTCGAGGCCCGCGACCCCGCGCTGACTTTCGCTTCGGCGATCGCCATCTCGGGGGCGGCGGCCTCGTCGTACATGGGCACTCAGACCAACCGACTCGCGTCGTTCTCACTCGCGCTCTTCAACGTGCGCCTCGGGTACTGGCTCCCCAACCCGCGGCTCGTCGCGCTGAACAAAGACATCAAGTGGTACGACCTCGGCGGGACGACGCCCTCGTTGTTCTTCGACGAGCTTGCCGGGAGACTCAGTGCCGACGACGAGTACGTGAACGTCTCCGACGGCGGACACATCGAGAATCTCGCCGCGTTCGAGCTGCTCCGCCGATGCTGCAAGTGGATCATGATCTGCGACGCCGAGGCCGACCCGAAATTCGAGTTCCCGAGCCTGGCCAAACTCGTCCGCATGGCCCGCACGGACCTGGGCGTGAATATTACGATCGATGTAGCAGACATCCGCACGGGGAACGACCCCGCGGCCAAGCACTTTGCGATCGGGACGATCCGGTACCCGGGCGACCCCGCCGACAAACCCTCGGGCACGCTGATGTACGTCAAATCGTCGCTGGCGGGGCTCGACGAGGCCTTTTACCTCAAGCAGCAGCCGCATTTCGACAAGGATTTCCCTCACACGTCGACGGCGGACCAGTTCTTCGACGAGCAACAGTTTGAGGCGTACCGAGCCCTGGGCCACCACGCCGCCACTCGACTCCTCGAACACCTCGCTGCAAACCCATCGCCCGAACTCACGCCCTGGTCAACGCCCGGACCTCCGACGCCCGTAACTAGGAGCTAGGCTCCGCCATAGACGCTGTCCGCGGCGCCGATCCACCGCCGCACTCGGGGCAGGTCCGCCCGGAACACGCGATCACCGGCACGCCGTTGAGGTCATACCCGCAACTCAGGCAAAGGCCCAATCGCACGCGTCGAATGGACCGCTGCCCACGCACGAACAGCGGTGCCCCCGCCGCGAGGAGGACCGTGGGGATCGGCCACAGCACGGCCTCGTACTCGATCACGATCCCGGGGATCCCGGCTTTGCCCACAAGCCCCACAGCGTTCCACTCGGGGACGATCCCCGGGTACGTCGGAACACGCCCGTGGTCCGTCGTCCAGAACCAGAGAAAGCTCGCATCCTTGGGTCCGGTCATGGTGCTCACAGGCATGAGATACCGTGTGGCGTGCAGCTTCGCCCCGCGGACTTCCCACCCGTATTGGCCCCACGCGCCGCTGCGAACCGTGCGGCCGGTGCCCACGAGCCAACCTGCGGCCGCAAGCCCGCCTATGAGCAGGCCGATCCCGATGACCATGGTGATCGTTCCGCGTGACATCACGTCACTCTACCGGCCGGTTGTGCAACGTGTTCAGAAATTCGCGCCATGGGCCAACCTCTTCGCGGTATTGCCACGCCATCGCCAGGCCGATCTGACGTAGGTGGTGCAGGTCGTGGACGGCCCAAGTCGAGAGCAGATGCCCCGCCGTCACACGCCCGAGTTTGGGATGCTGCCCGGTGCGAGAAAAGTCGGCCGTCGAGAGGTTGAGCCCGCGCAACTCTCGCACGTTTGCCTCCCGCGCTGCCGTAAACTCGTCGAGAAGCGACGCGAGCGGTCGGCCCGACACCGGCGTGATCGTCGATTCCTGAGCAAACGCGTCGAACGGCTTGGCCTCGCCCTCGTTGAGTATCCGCCGTAGCCGCGGCAACCAATTCCCTTTCTCCACGATCACCAGATGCCCCACGACTTCGTACGCGCTCCACCCCCGCTGGCCGCTGGCTGACTCGTACTCGGCCTGTGTCCACGCCGGGCTCACCCCATCAAGGAGAGCCCAAAGGACCCGCGGCGTGCGTTCGACGATGTCGAAGACTCGTGGAAGTTCCATCATGATGGATCCTACCTCCGAACGCCTCACCAAAACAAAGGGCCGAGCATAATGCCCGGCCCAGAGGTCGATACGTGGAAAGTGGCTTACTTCACGCCGTCTTTGCCCGCGATGTAGCGGATGAGGTCGACGCACCGAGTGGCGTACCCGGCCTCGTTGTCGTACCAGCTCACCACCTTGAAGAACCGCTTGTTGAGCTCGATACCCGCTCCGGCATCAAAGATCGAGCTGCGGCGGTCACCGATGAAGTCGCTGCTGACGACCTCGTCCTCGGTGTACCCCAGCACTCCCTTCATCGAGCCCTCGCTGGCCGCCTTCATCGCCGCGTTGATGTCGGCCAGGCTGGTGTCCTTTGCAGTCTTGAACGTCAGATCGACGCACGACACATCGGCGGTGGGGACGCGGAAGCTCATCCCGGTTAGCCGCCCTTTCATCGCAGGGATGGCGAGCGCGACCGCTTTGGCCGCCCCGGTGCTCGCCGGGATGATGTTCTGGTAGGCGTTGCGCCCCCCGCGCCAGTCCTTCTTGCTCGGGCCGTCCTGCGTGGGCTGCGTCGCCGTCACGGCGTGGACCGTCGTCATCAGCCCCTCCTCGAGCCCAAAGACATCGTTGATGACTTTGGCCACCGGGGCCAGGCAGTTGGTCGTGCAACTGGCGTTGCTGACCACCAAATGCTTGCCCGAATCGAAGGTCTCGTGATTGACGCCCATGACCAACGTGGGCACTTGGGAGGCATCGCTCTTGGTTGGTGCCGAAATGATTGTCCGCTTGGCACCCGCCTGGACGTGCAGGTGAGCCTTTTCGAACTCGGTGAACAGCCCGGTCGACTCGAGTACGTAGTGAACGCCCATGTCCTTCCAGGGCAGCTTCGCCGGGTCCTTCTCGGCCATTGTTGTGGTCGTCTTGCCGTTGACGGTGAAGCTCGTCTCGGTCGCCGACGTCGCCACGGGCTTGCCGCCCAGATGGAACGTGCGGTGCATGGTGTCGTGCTTGAGGAGGTACGCGAGGTTGTCCGCGGGGACCAGGTCGTTGACGCCGACGATCTCGATATTCGGATCCTCGGCCGCCACGCGGTACACCAGCCGTCCGATCCGTCCAAACCCGTTGATCCCGATGCGAATGGTCATGTTCAAACTCCACGTCCGGCCCGCGGTGCGGCCCCGGTTCTAGCGACTCTACGGCTGCGCCCATGCCAGCCCGAGAACAATATGCGGGGGTCTTGCCTTTTTCGTCGCCACATTCGGGTCATTCGACGCACTTCTCAATACACCCCCAAAGGACACCCGACGTGGCCGCACTCATCATCGCCTCAGGATCAGAATGTCACGAACTCTTCCCCCTAGCCGGGGGCTCCGTCACAATCGGCCGCCTGGCCGGCTGCGATATTCAGATCGACGACAAGCGCGTCAGCCGAGAGCACGCAAGACTGTGGTTTGACCCAGTCCAGCGCCGATATCTGATCGCCGACCTAGGCTCGGCCAACGGGACAAGCGTGAACGGAGTCCGCCTCAAGGGCGAAGAACTCCTCGCCGACGGGGACGAAATCCGCCTGGGAACCATGATGGTGCGGTTCTCGGCCAAGACCCCGACGTGGGACCCCAGCGGCTCTCCCGGGTCGGGCCGCCTGAGCGGGCAGGAGTTGTTCAGTACGAAGGGCTAGACTCTGGCCGCCGCGGGCGGGTAGTTCAGCGGCTAGAACGCTCGCCTTACACGCGAGAAGTCCCGGGTTCGAATCCCGGCCTGCCCATTCCTGAGCACCGCCGGCCGCCAGTGCCGCCCGATCGCACCATGACCCCTCTCGACCTCGCCTATGCCGTCGCCGCCGCCGTCCTTGCCCCTTGGTGGATGCGCAAGGCTCGAGGCGACTGGCCCGCACGCAAGGGGCACACACCGGCTCTCCAACCGTCCACACCCGATCGTCGCCGGTTGCTCCTGCATGCCGTGTCCGTGGGCGAGGTCAACGCCCTGCGTCATCTTGTCGGGCTACTCACCCCCCACTGCGACCTCGTGATCTCCGTGGGCACCGACACCGGCATCGCCCGCGCCCGCGAACTATTCTCTTCTCAGGCACGGGTCGTGCGGTACCCCATCGATTTCTCGCGCTGCGTCCGCCGATTCCTCGACGCCGTCAAGCCCGACGCGGTAGGCCTCGTCGAGCTCGAGGTGTGGCCCAACTTCGTCCGCGAGTGCCGCCTTCGCCGCGTCCCGATCACCGTCATCAACGGCCGCCTGAGCGAGCGCAGCTTCCGCGGGTACCGCCGCCTCCGCCCGTTTCTCCGCTCCACGTTCGCATCGATCGAGCACGCCGCGGTTCAGGACGCCGACTACCAAGAGCGTTTCGTCGCCATGGGTGTCCCCCGCGACCGCTGCACGATCACCGGCTCGATGAAATGGGACGCGGCAGCGATTGCCGACCCTGACGAGATCCCGCAGGCGATCCCGTTACGCGATGCCATGGGCATCGATCCATCAAGACCCCTCATCGTCGCGGGCAGCACCGCCGAAGACGAAGAAGCACTATTACACGCCGCGTGCCCGCCGGGTGTTCAGTTGTTGTGCGCTCCGCGCAAGCCCGAGCATTTCGACGCCGCCGCCGACGCGATGCCGGGCTGTGTCCGCCGATCGATTCCCGGCTCGGGGTCCCGCGCGTCGGACCGCTTTCTGCTCGACACCATCGGTGAGCTCCGCGCTGCATACGCCCTGGCTGATATCGCCGTCATCGGTCGATCCTTTGGCACCCTCTTCGGTAGCGATCCAATCGAGCCCGCGGCCCTGGGCAAACCCGTCCTCATCGGCCCCGCGTACACAGACTTCACGAACATCGTCGAAACCCTTCGGCTCGCCAAAGGGATCACCATCGCCCGACGGGATTCGCTGAGCCGAGTCCTTGCGGATTGGCTCGATCACCCCGACAAGCGTGCCGCAGCCGCCCAGAACGCGCGCCAGGCCATCCGCTCCGCCCAGGGCGCGAGCCGCCGGCACGCCGACTTGCTCCTCTCATTGCTTCAGCGATCCGCCGTGTCAGGATGATCTTCAGCCACGAATTCAGCCGCGGCTTCGGAACGGGGCGCCAGCGCGCCCTCGCTCTCTCCCGGGGGATGATCCCTCAGGCCGTTCTTCATGAGAGGCGTGAGCACCTGTGGCTTAGGCTCCGCGTACACCGTGCGTGTTGCGCCGGTTACGAGCCTGAGCTTCATCCAGATCAGGAGCCCCACCGCAAGCGTGAACGCCAGCGCGGGAACGTGCAGCTTACCAAAGACCGATCTGATCCGCCTCGTGCTCATGACGACTCCTCCGCCGATGGGTTCCGTGGATCACTGCTAGTCGTTCGACTCGCCCCCCTCAGAGGTCACGATCTCACCCCCCCCACCGCCCCCACCGCTCTCGGGGAGGATCTCAGTCCTGACCACGCTCACCCTGCCTGTGTACCCCTCGATGGTGAGGGTGTACCGCTGCCCCGAGCCTTCGATGACGATCGTCCCGTTCGATGCAGGCGTGCTCCCACCCGCGGCGGTCACGGGGCTCCCAAGTTCGTCGAAGATGAGCGTCCGTCCATCGGACCCGGCCAGGTTGACGGAGACGATTCGCGCGTCGCCATACTGCGCGTTCTGGAACCCGTTGCTGTACATCAGATCGGTTGAGGCGTCGATGTTCGACCCGCGGACCTCCACGAGGCTATACCCGTTCGTGTTCTCGGGAAACAGCACCGCACGTCCGGTCTGAAACGCCAGCGAGTCGCTCTGCGCAAAGGCGATATCGCTGACCACGGCACGCACCGCCGCCTGCACTCGCAGCACTCCCGCGCCCCCCATCGAAGGGATCACCAATGCCCCGGCGATCCCCATCACCGTCACCACGATCAATACTTCCACCAGCGTGTACCCGCGACGGAAACTTCTCAATTCCCTCTCCTCTCGGTCCCAGCTACTGCACCCTCGGGCTCTCGGCGGCCCGGGCCTTCATCGCGTCCCGAAACTCCTGAGGGAGCTTCAGCTCGGGCATTTCAGTCACTTTGACGCCCTTGGACAACGTTGCTTCCACCTTCTCGAGCCTCTTTGACAGGTTCTTCAATTCTGCGATCATCTGCTTCCGCTGATCGATCGCGCTCGCCAGGCCCTTCCCATCCTCCGCGGAGGCCGAAACCCCGGGCTGTCCGAACGCCGCGCTCCCCGCAGGGGGCTTGACCGCGATCACACCCAGCAACACCACGACTCCCGTGAGCGCAACGTTGGTGTAAGTTCGTCCTGAGTTCATCGTCATCGTTCGCCTCGCTTCCGGTATTCTGGAGATCACGGGGCCTTGGGCAGCACCCGGTCGTTCGTGTCAAAGCACGCGGCCCACACGTCGCCCGTGCCGGGGTTGTAAATCCACCCGTAATCTTGGTGCCACGAAGAATCGGGGGTCTCTCGGATAATCACTCGCCGCGCGGCGCTACCCCCCACGATCCCGTTGGCGGGAGCGCCAGTCTTGAAGTACCCCTGTGAGGAAAGCTCGCCCCATGTTCCTTCACCCTCGGACACCGCTGGGTAGGAGTTCTGGCTTCGAACGTAGTACACCGCAAGAGCGCGGCGGATCCGCGTCAACTGCTCGAGCGTGGCCGTCTCGTTGGCCTGAGACGATGCCATCGAGAACTGCGGGGTCACAATCGCCGCGAGGATCCCAAGGATGACCACGACGATCAGGATCTCGACCAGTGTGAATGCTCGTCTCATCGCGTGAACCTCGGGCCTTGCAAACACTCTCCAACAAAGCCGGCCTGTCCCGATTCCAGAACAGGCCGGTGTCGATCAAATGACGCTCTCGACCTTCTTACGAAGGATCCTTCGAGCTACCAACCAAGATCGCGCCGTACACGCCGTCGTCATCGGCTTCCGCGTCGTTGCGGTCGTTGTTGAAGTTCTGGGCGCACAGCGTGTTGCTGCTCGAGTGCCAGTACCAGCCGTCATCGGTCGCGCTATCGCCCACCGATGACTTGTTGTTCACGGGGTTCATCGGGGCAGTCTTAATGTACCCGCCGTCGATCATCGTCTGCCAGCCGTCGGTCGCGAAGTCGGGGTACGAATTCGTGCGGGCCTTGAACAGCTCGATCTGGTTGTTCAGCGTGTCGAGCTGAGCCTTGATGTTACCGCCCTGTGCGTCCTGCGTCGCATTCGTGAACTGCGGCACCACGATCGCCGCCAGAATGCCCAGGATCACCACAACGATCAGAATTTCGACCAGGGTAAACGCCTTGCGAACTTGCTTACGCATCAGATGCACTCCTTCACAAACTCCCGCCCGGTGTCTCAGGCCGCACCTCGCAGGTTCGGTCGGCAACTCGCCGCCTTCCCGCCCCGGGCACACGCCGGGGACACCAAGCCTTCCAAAGCGACCGAAGCCTTCCCTGACTCCGGCCACAGACTCTCACGCCCCGTCCGTGGGGCCCTCGTCGTGACCCGCGCCCTTTCGGGCACCACCATCACGATCGAGCATTCATTCCATCGACGCCCTCAACCACCGACTTTCGCCCTCTCACAAAAAAACTCCCGCGACCGTGACGGCGGTGCCGTTCCGGGCAACACTCCAACCCCTCGCATTCCTTTCGCGCGTCCTTCTCGGACGCACCGCCCACCCGCCGACGGATCGATACCCTCGACCATGGACGACCGCATCCGTTCTTTCACCGAACTCGCACGATCCACGATTCATCGAGGCAAAAAATTCGACTTCCAAGAAGTCACCCTTCAAACAGCCACCGGGGCAACGATCACCCGGCAGTGCGTCCGCCACCCAGGAGCGGTCGTTCTGCTGCCTCTCCTTCAGACCGCACAAGGCCCGGCGGTCGCCTTCGTGCGCAACGAGCGGTTCTCGGTCGGGATCGCCCTTCTCGAGCTTCCTGCGGGAACCCGAGAGCCGGCGGAGGCTCCTGAGGTCACCGCAGCCAGGGAACTCATCGAGGAAACGGGTTATCGGGCCGCAACCCTTACACCCTTGGCTCGGTTCTACACCACGCCGGGGATGACCGATGAGTTGATGTGGGCATACCTCGCCACGGGGCTTTCGCACGTGGGGGCCCGGCCTGAGGAGGACGAAGCTCTCGAACTCGTCATCCTCCCCGCCTCAGTGGCTTTCGACGCCGCTCGGAGGGGCGAACTCCTCGATGCCAAGTCCATCCTCACCATTCTTCTCGCGCACGCCAAAGGACTCCTTCCTCTTTCCTGATCGCAACATTCACTCGTTCCAAGCGTTCAACAACGGCCAGACACCAACGATTCTCGCTGGACTCGCTCGTGACCCCTCCTTCGCCACACTCTCGGTACCCACGCACACCCAACCAGGCCCAATCGGCTCGGTCGGTTCCTGCGTCCCCGGAAGGGCACGCCCAACCGGGCCAGTCCACGCCGTCGTTTGGAAGCCTGATCGCTCGCTGGGACGACCCGCTGACCTGGTCGCTGTCACTGTTCAACTGGTGCGGGTACCGCCTTGGCATGCACTGGATGACCGCCTTCTGGGCCGTCGGACAGATCCTTATCGCGTTCCTGCTCGACCGGATCGGTCCTCAACACGTGGGGCTGGGTGTCTCCTGGGTGCTCGCGGTCATGCTCACCCGCGAATTGACACGCCTGTGGGTGGCGTCTCGAGTCGGCGGCGAAGGGGAGTATGTTCCGCTATGGCCACTGGGTGCGATGATCGGCCCCACTCTGCCTCGCGCTGTGGGTGCACGAATCCTGCTGGTCGTCACCCCTTCCGTCGTCAGTGCGGCAATGGGGCTCTTTCTCGGGGCACTGGTGGTCGCCCTGGGCGGCGCATCAAACCTGCTTTTCTTCAACCCCTTTGACCCGCGCGTCCCCGCGCGTGAGCTTTCCACCGTGGCCCTTCAGATCGTCTGGTGGGGGTATTACGCAAACTTCGTGGTCGCAGGGCTCAACTTGCTCCCGCTGCTTCCGCTCGACGGCGGTCGCGCCATCGAGGCACTCTCTCATTCTCGCGGGCGAGCCACTTCGCGACGCCGAGTAGGGCTGCTCGGCCTCCTCGTCGCTGGGATGCTCATCGTCGTCGGATTGGTCGCCGATCAGATGGTTCTGCTCGTCGTAGGGATTTTCGGTGGGCTGACCTCCTGGCTCGAACTGCGTCGAGCCGAGTTCATGGCCAATCCCGTGGCATCGACCCCGCCCACGCTCACCGCTCTCCCCTCGGCTTGGCTTTCGGATCGCGACGATCCCGCAGAGGACCACGCTCACCCCGAACTCGACCCGTCGGAGGATCCGTTTTCGCCACCGCCGAACCACGCCGCTCGGTTGCACCCTCCAACCCCCAGACCACCCGTCGAGAGTTCGAGCGCTTCGACCGTCGAATCCATGCATTCAACCCCTGTTCAGGCGAGTCAGGATGATCTTGATCGCGTGCTGGCGAAGATCTCGAGGACTGGACGCAACAGCCTAGCAGAAGACGAACTCGAAATTCTGCGACGTGCCACCGAACGGCTTCAGAACGAATAGCCGTTTTTCTTCCCGGGGCCGCTGCCGATCCGAAATTCAACTCCGATCCACACGTGCGGCGAGCACGTATGGTCTTTGTTGCTGACTGCCGGATAGGCGGCCGCACCAAGTCGAACCACGCTCCCCACCGATGAACGACCTGCCTCGCTACAAGGTGCTCAACTCAACATGGCTCTTGCCGATCGCGGATATTACAAGGACCCTCCTCGATACCGCGATGGTGGCGGCATCGGCAACCCTATGGGCTGGTCCGCCAACACGTGGATCATCGTCATCAACTGCGTGATCTTTGCGCTCGGGTTCCTGGCGCTCTCGGGCACGGGCGTGCCCGTGGAAATGAAAACGAACTTCGTTCCGGGGAACGGGCTTGTGGAGTCACGCGACTACGTGCTTCCCAATGGTGCGCCTGCATCGGCGAAGGATCTGCGAACGCCGGGCAGCGTGCTGGGCACTTATCTTCTGAATCCGCAGACGGGCCAGCCTTATATCGAGGATGTCTCGGGTCGTTTCTTGGCTCGCGAGTTTGTGGTGATGGAGCCGCTGTCGGCGTACGGGCACTTTTCGACTCATCAGGGGTTCGAGCTCCTTCAAGTGTGGCGACTGGTGACGTTTCAGTTTCTGCACGGCGGGCTCGTCCACCTTTTCTTCAACATGTTCGGCCTTTACATGTTCGGCCCGCTTGTCGAGAGCTACCTTGGCAAGAAGAAATACGTGGCGTTCTATCTCACGTCGGGCATCTTTGGCGGGCTGATGTACCTGGTGCTCAACCTCATCGGGCTGACATTCCAGCACTTCAACCTTCCGCCACTGCCGGGTATCTTGATCGATGGAAAGGCGACACCTTTGGTTGGAGCGTCGGCGGGCGTCTTTGGAGTCATCATGGCGTGCGCGAAAGTTCGGCCACAAGACCGGGTCTCGCTCTTGTTTCCGCCGGTCGAGCTGTCGATGCGTTTGCTCGCGTACGGGTACGTTGCGATCGCGGCGATCAACCTCCTGATTAATAACACCCGGTCGGGGAGCAACGCGGGAGGTGACGCCGCCCACATCGGGGGCGCCCTGGCCGGGTATTTCTTCATCCGCCATCCGCACCTGTTGACGGATTTCTTCGATATTTTCACAGACTCTCGGCGTGGGAAAAAGGCCTCAACACGCGGGCCGGTGATCGCTCGGGTTGGCCCCGACGAGGGCGAGATCGACCGGATTCTGGCGAAGGTGGCTTCGAGTGGGACTGATTCGTTGACAGAGACCGAGCGTGCCGCCCTTCGGACACGGTCTGAACGGCTCCAGAAGCGGGCCGAGTAGGCGCCTCCTACCCTCCGGGCCTATGTCACTCCTCGTTACAGGCACCGTCGGCATCGATGATATTGTCACCCCAACCGGACACGCGGATCGCGTGCTCGGGGGTTCATGCATGTACTTCTCGGCCGCCGCGTCGTTCTACGGCCCGGTACGGCTTGTGGCGGTGGTAGGCGACGACTTCCCACCGACGTTCCGCGAATCGTTCCTCCGGTTTCCGGGGATCGACACGCAAGGGCTCGAGATCCGCAAGGGAGGGAAGACGTTCCGCTGGGGCGGGAAGTACCACAGCAACATGAACAGCCGTGACACGCTGTTCACGGAGCTTGGCGTGGTTGCCGAAGCACCGCCCAAAGTGCCAGAAGCGTACCGGGACAGCCGGTTTCTGTTCCTGGCCAACAGCCACCCGGGCGTGCAGATGGGGATGATCGAGCAGGCCCCCGGCCGGCGTCTGACGGTGGCCGACACAATGGACCTGTGGATCAACATCGCCAAAGACCAACTTCTGGTGCTGCTGCGGAAGGTGGACGGCTTGGTGCTCAATTACGACGAGGCCGAGCTGCTGACGGGCAAGCCCAACAGCGTGACGGCAGGGCGAGCGATCCTGGAGATGGGCCCGCGGTTTGTGGTGATCAAGAAGGGGGAGCACGGGTGCCTGCTGGTGCACCGAGATGGGATCTGTTCATTGCCGGCGTACCCCACCGAAAAGATCGTGGACCCGACGGGCTGCGGCGACACGTTCGCGGGGGGCATGATGGGATCGATCGCCAACGACGCGACGGCGAATTCGGCCGCGGACCCGGGTTCATTCCCCTCGATCCGAGCCGCGTTGGTTCATGGGACGATCATCGCGAGCTACACGATCGAGGCGTTTAGTCTTGACCGTCTCCGCTCGCTCTCGCGGGCGGAGATCGAGGCCCGATACAACGAATACGCGGCGATGGTCCGGGTTTGATGCTGGGAAGGGGTGGCGTAGGCGTTGTTCAATACGGGTCCAAGCCCTAGACTTGGACCCATGATCGACCTGAAGCAACTCCGCGAGAATCCTGCCCGATTCGCCCTTGGCGCCAAGGCTAAAAACATCCCCGTCGACATCGAGGGGCTGATCGCTCTGGATGCCGAGCGTCGGCAGATCGTCTCGGAGGTTGAACGTGTCCGGGCGGAGCAGAACCGGATCGCCAAAGAGTCAGGCCCGCTGATCGGGAAGCTCAAGGGGCAGCTTAAAGGTGCCTCTGGTGATGCGCTGGCGGCGTTGCAGAAGCAGATCGACGAGCTCGCGGCCAAGCCGATCGCTCTCAAGAACGCCGGGCACGAACTCGAACAGAAGCTGGCGGTGCTTGACCCCAAGGTGCGAGACTTGCTGCTGCAGGTGCCGCTGCCGCCGGATGCGGACGTGCCGGTGGGGAGTTCGGCGGAGGGCAACGTCGAGATCGCCCGCTGGCACCCGGAGGGGTTCGACACCACCAAGACGTTCGAGTCGCAGCGCGGGTTCCGGCCCAAGTCGCATCTGGAGCTTGTCCGAGATTTGAAGCTCGCCGACTTCGAGCGGGGCGTAAAGCTGGCGGGGTCTCGGTCGTACATCTTGACGGGGGACGGGATGTCTCTGCACCAGGCGGTGCTGCGGTACGCGATGGACGTGATGGTGTACACCCAAGGGTTCACCCCCATGAGCGTCCCGGTGTTGGTGAAAGAAGAAGCGATGGTCGGGACGGGGTTCTTTCCGGCGGGGCGGGAGCAGGCGTACCTGGTCGATGAGAAACGACGCGCGGGCGGGCCCGAGGGGTTTGATCTCTATCTGACCGGCACGGGCGAGGTGGGGTTGATGGGCGTGCACATGGACGAGATCCTCGATGAGGCGGCGCTGCCGATCAAGTATGTGACGGTGAGCACGTGCTTCCGCCGCGAGGCCGGGGCGGCGGGCAAAGACACGGCGGGGCTGTACCGGATCCATCAGTTCGATAAGGTCGAGCAGGTGGTGATCTGCAAGGCCGACGAGGCCGAGAGCCGCCGCTGGCACAAGGCGATGATCGGGTACGTGCAGGACATTCTGCGTTCGCTATCGATCCCGCACCGCTTGCTGCAGTGCTGCACGGGGGATCTTGGCCCCAAGAACGCGGACATGGTAGATATCGAGAGCTGGATGCCCGGGCGAGGCGAGGTGAAGAACGGGACGCCGACGGGAGAATTCGGGGAGACGCACTCGGCGAGCCGGTTGTACGACTATCAGTGCCGCCGGCTCAATACGCGGTATCGCGCCGGGGGCAGCGGCGGGAAAGGGGAGACTGTGTTCTGCCATTCGCTGAACAACACGGTGCTTGCGAGCCCGCGGTTCCTGATCCCGTTGCTGGAGAACCATCAGAACGCCGACGGGAGCGTGACGATCCCCGAGCCGCTGCGTCCGTATATGGGAGGCCGGGCGAAAATCGGGTGAAGAGCTTGGTCTGAACACTCGATGCGTCAGGATCGATCAGATTCCGCGCTTGATCGGGAGCTGCGCGAAGAGTTCGAAGTGGGCGGTGCCGTGGGCGAAGGGCTTTCCGATCCAGGCTTCGAAACAGGGGTGGTCGTCGGGGACGTACCCGCTGCGCGGGAGCCAAACACCGTAGAGCCATTGGAGAGCCCGTAGTTCGAGCTCGATGGACCCGCGGATTTCGACTTGGGCGACGAGCATGGCGGGGAATCGGAAGCGGCCGACCTCGCCTTTGGGCGTGAATCCATCGGCTTCGACGGCGACGTGATAGCAGCATCGTTCGAGGGGCGTGATCTCGGGGTTTTCGTACTGGTACCCGAGCCAGCCCCTCTGAGAGAGCGTGTTGTTGTCGGCCCACTGGACCAACCTGTCGGCGGCCGATTGCACCGCGTTGTCTTTGTACGGGTCGCGGACCCGGATGTACGCGACACTTCTGGGCGCGAGCTCGCGGATGCGGACTTTGAAGCCGTCGGGGTTTCGACGAGCGGGGAGGGTTCTGACTTTGAACGAGTCGGGCACGCCCCAGTCGGGGGCTGCCTGTTGCACGATCGATTCGAGCTGCTCGCGATTCGCGGCTCGCCAGGCACAGAGGTCGAATCGGCTTGGGGCAAGGCCGAAGCGAGTCCGAAAGCACCGAGAGAAGTCGGAGGACGAAGAGAACCCGGCGTCGAGAGCGATCGACGTCAGCGAAGCGCGTGGGCTGTACGCCATCAGGAAAAGGGCCCGATGCAGACGACGGTCGCGGACGAAATCGGCGACGGTCGAGCCGACCATCATCTGGAACACGCGATGGAAATGGAAAGGGGAGAGGCCCGCAGCCCGTGCAACGTCCGTCAGTCGGGGGGAATCGCCGCCGGCGAGGCGGTCGAAGATGTGATCGATCGCGAGGTTGATCCGCTCGGCATAGTTCGGCGAGAAAGAGGCTCTCTTTTTCTGGCGAGTTCGCAAGATTTGACAAGACCTCGTCGCGTGAACCTGCGAGAATGTTTCCGTCACCGGCGGGCAGAGGGCCCGTTACTGGGCATCTGAGGAGGCGTTCTTTGAACCGATGCATCGTAGGCGTTCTGGCGTTCTTTCTTGGCGGCTGCGCAGCGACAAACACACACGCACCATCCGCTCCACCTGAGTCTGGAGTCTCTCGCATGAACCTCGGCAATTTCTCGGTCAGCCTGGCGGTCAAGGACCTCGCGGCGTCGCGTGCGTTTTACGAGAAACTCGGCTTCCGAGTCACAGGCGGGAACGCCAAGACCTACGCCATTATGCAGAACGACACGGCCACGATCGGGCTCTTCCAAGGCATGTTCGACAAGAACATTCTGACGTTTAACCCGGGCTGGGATCGAGAATGCAAGACCCTTCCCACCTATCGGGATGTCCGTGACATCCAGCAGGAGCTTCGATCAAAGGGGCTGTCGCTGGTGATGGCCGCGGATGAGTCGACCACGGGGCCGGGGAGCGCAGTGCTGGTGGATCCCGACGGGAATCAGATCCTGATCGACCAACACGTCCCCAGCCCGAAGAGGTAGAACGACCGAAGCCCGCCGGGAGTGGCCCATGTGACTAGTCGGGCCTGTCGAGCGCGTCCATAAACCGGACCACCAGGTGATCGGCCACAAGGAAGCCCTCATCGGTCAGTGTCCAATGGTCATCCAATGGTTCGCGGAGAAGCCCCTCGGCGACCAGGCGGCTGGTCAACCTGTCCAGCCGGCTTTGTGCCCCGGGGCTGATCGAGTCGGCCTGCGCTTTGATTTCTCGTCCACTGAGCCCTTCGCGGAGCCGGAGCCCCGTCATGATCCTCTCGACGATCGCACGCCCGGCATCGGGGGCTTCCACATCGGTCACGTGAGGCCAGGGCACGGGCTCGCTAAGATAGCTGTCGAGACGTGCCACGCCTTTCCAGCGCCAGCCGAGAACGTGACCACTCGCGCTGGGGCCGGCCGCGAGCCAGTCGTTCTGCCTCCAGTAGGCGAGGTTGTGCCTGCATTCGGCCCCGGGTCGCGCGAAGTTGCTCACTTCGTACCGGTCAAGCCCCGCCTCTCGTAGCCTGGCGACCGTCTGTACAAACATCTCGGCTTCGAGATCTTCAAGAGCGGGGGCGAACTCCCCGCGTTTGAGCCTGACCGTCATCGCCGTGTTAGGCTCGTACGTCAGCGCATAGCACGAGAGATGTTCTGTGCCCATGGAGAGAGCCCGAGTCAGATCCCGGTCCCATTCATCGATCGTCTGCCCGGGTACGGCGTAGATCAGGTCGAGGGACTGACGAGTGATTCCCGCGCCCCTGGAAAGCTCGATCGCTCGTGGCACGCTGTCGGGGTCGTGCCAGCGTTCGAGTGTTTTGAGGTGCCGGACATCGAACGACTGGGCCCCCAGGCTGATCCGAGTGACGCCGCCATGCCGGAGCACCGCCATCAGCTCGTCGGTCGCGGTCTCTGGATTGCACTCAACGGTGAACTCTCCGGGACCAGGCCCCATGAGCGAGAGATCGAAACAGGCGGCGAGCTCGCCGAGCAAACGCTCCCAGAGGTCGGGCCGAAGCAAGGTGGGTGTCCCCCCCCCGACAAAGATGGTCTCGAGAGGTTTCTCGCACGCGAACGGTGCGAGCGCCCGGAGTTCCAAGATGAGCCGATCCACGAAGGGTTCCTGGCGGTCACGGGTGTCGACGATGCTGTAGAAATCGCAATAATGGCACTTGTGGAAGCAGAATGGCACATGCACGTAGAGCGACCGAACCGGAGACCGGGGGTCCGGGGATGTACCGGCGAGGGGATGCGCCCCGAAAGAAGCACGTTGCCCAAGGATGGGAATGGCGTTACGCTGTGTCATCCCGATCGGGCTCCGGATTGGTTGCAGGGGTCAGGGGGGTGTCTCGGGTTGGGTGGGCGTTGGAATGGAGGGGATGGAACGTCCGGTGAACGGTAGACGGTTCGAGAAAGGATACCCGCGTGCTCGCATCGCTTGTCTTGGTCAAAGTGGATGGCACCCAACAAGTTCTCCCGCTCCGCAAGAGCCGGCTCGTCGTCGGGCGGCAGGAGGGATGCCACATCCGCCTGAATTCCGCCGCGGTTTCTCGCCAACATTGCGAGCTGACCGTCGATGATGCCAAGGTCAACGTAAAGGACCTGGGTTCCTCGAACGGAACGTACGTAAACAAACGTCGGGTCAGTTCAACCGACCTTGCTCCGGGGGACGTGGTGTGCGTGGGTAACTTTGTCTTTGTGCTTCGGGTCGACGGACAACCATCGATTGTTGACTCAAAGAAGGCGCTCATCGGCGGGATGGTCGGCCCCGGCGGCAAGACCGGCACCCCGGTCGCCAAGCCCGTCTCCAAGGCGCCGACCAAGGCCACCGAGCCTCTGGATGGGAACACAAGCGACTCGAGCAGCGAGTGGGACTTCGATTTCTTGGGCGAGAACGACAAAGATCGTCCCAAGCTCTAACCCCTGCGCGGAAGCGGTGTGCGAGTGGGCGGTCTTTGGCTTAAGCCGCTGGTTTTTCCGGGTTGTTGTTCGTCCCTTTTGGCTGTGGGACTCGGATCGAGGTGCCGCAAGATTTGCACCGCACGGTCTTACCGCGGGCGCTGTGCGGGACCGCCAATACCTTCCGGCATGACAGATTCGGGCACATGATTCGCAGATGGTCGGCAGCCATACTTCCCTCGGGCGTTGGGTCTTCCATCGACCGAGATCCGCAGCACCTTGAGAAGGGCACGTTTCTCTGTCGCCATCGACCGCCCGAGAACCTACTTTTCAGCCGTCCTCTTGTTCTCGGAGCAACGGCATGTCGACCTTGGATCGATCCCCATCGCAGTGCACCGCCGTCGTCGGCCTCCAGTGGGGGGATGAAGGCAAAGGGAAAGTCGTTGACATACTCGCCGCAGGGCACGATGCCGTCGTGCGGTACAACGGCGGGGCCAACGCCGGACATTCGGTGGTGGTCAAGGGCGAGCGCTATGCGCTCCACCTCATTCCGGCGGGGATTCTGTACCCGGGCAAGCTTGCGGTCATCGGGAACGGAGTTGTTCTCGACCCACAGTGGCTGCTCAAGGAGCTCGATGGACTCTCGGCTCGCGGGGTTGATACATCAGGGTTGGTCATCTCGTCACGTGCGCACGTGGTGATGCCCTATCACAAAGACGAGGATTCGTTCCGCGAGGACGTTCTCAAGAGCGCGGGCTCGAACCGACCGGTGGGCTCTGGTGAGGGGCAAGTCGAGATCGGGACCACGAAGAGGGGAATTGGCCCCGCATACGCCGATAAGGCACAACGAGCCACCGCTGTTCGAGTTGGGGACTTGATCAAGCCCGATGGGTTGTCTGCAAAAGTCAGGCTTGCCTGTGCGCTCAAAGCGGCAATGCTCCGCGATCTTTCGGGCGGACGGCACGAGCTCGATCCAACGACGATCACCTCTGGCTCGGTCGAGGCGGGCCGGCGTCTGGCGCCGATGATCCGTGATACGACGTATCTCCTCCATGATCTTCTGGCGTCTGGGAAGAGGGTGCTTTTCGAGTCGGCCAACGGAACTCTGCTCGACGTCGATCACGGGACTTACCCATTCGTCACCGCGTCGTCATGCGCCATCAGCGGGATCGGCCCGGGCACGGGCGTGCCCGTGCAACGTGTTGGAGAGGTCTTGGGAGTCATGAAGGCGTACTCGACCCGCGTCGGATCTGGGCCGATGCCCACGGAGCTCTTTGACGCCACAGCGGATGGCATCCGCCAGCGTGGTCGCGAGTTTGGAACGACGACGGGCCGGCCCCGGCGCGTCGGGTGGCTCGACCTGGTTGCCGTCCGCTATTCGACCATGATCAATGGCGCGACGGGGTTGTGCCTCACGCTGCTCGATGTGCTCTCTGGCGTCGAAGAGTTGAGAGTATGTACGGCGTACGAGACTGCATCGGGGCGCTCTGACCGCTTCCTCCCCGACGCGGATCTAGCGCAGATTCGCCCGGTGTACACGAGCTTGCCAGGCTGGCACGAGCCGATTGGTGCGTGCCGTACGCTCAGCGACCTCCCGGCTAACGCTCGCCGGTACATCGAGTTCATCCGCGAGTTCACGGGCGTCAAGATGTCGATCGTTTCCGTCGGGCCTGATCGCGAACAGACGATGATCCTCTGACGTAGGAACGCATCGCGTGAACCCACCGACAGCCACCACCCCACCAAGTCTGACTGATCCGTCTGTGCTCGCCGCAGCAGAGGAGATCCGGTCTCGTGTTCCCAAAGCAGACCCGCTTGGGACGCTCCCCGATGTTCATCCGCTGCGGATCCCGAGACACATCGCGGTGATCATGGACGGGAACGGTCGGTGGGCGCAGCATCGCGGCCTTGATCGGACAGCGGGTCACAAGGCCGGCGCCCGGGTCGTGCGTGAAACTCTCGAGGAGTGCGTTCGCTGCGGTGTGGAGTATCTCACACTGTACAGTTTTTCGCAGGAAAACTGGAAAAGACCAAGGTCGGAGGTCTCGGCCCTCATGGGGTTGTGTGTGGAGTACCTTCGCGGCGAGCAGGCCGAGTTGTCCGAAAAGGGCGTCCGGCTCCGCGTGATCGGAGATCGGGATGGATTGCCCGCCGAAGTTCGGGCGGCGATCGAAGAATGCGAAAGAGCAACCGCACGCGATGTGGGCCCAACGCTTTGCCTGGCACTCAACTACAGCGCTCGCGAGGAGATGGCTCGGGCGGCCAGAGTACTGGCGCAGGACGCCGCCCTGGGCCGGCTTGATCCGTCTTCAATCACGCCCGAGGTCTTCGCCTCGCGACTCTACACCGCGGGGATGCCCGATCCCGATCTTCTCATCCGCACGGCGGGCGAACTGCGTGTTTCGAATTATCTGTTGTGGCAGATCAGCTATGCGGAAATGGTGGTGACGCCGACGCTATGGCCCGACTTCGGAAGAGCGGACTTGCACGCCGCTGTTCGCGAGTATGCGACAAGGAACCGCAAGTTCGGAGGCCTTATCGAGGCGTCGCATTCTCTTTTGCCGGTGTCATCGCAGCCGGAGAAGGCGCCTCGGGAGAGCTCTCCGCGATAACGGTTCCATCGGGTAGCTGCAACGGGAGAGCGGACAAACGCCACGCCCGCATCCCGCCGGGATAGACTAAAATTCGGCTGCTTGTCCCGTCGAGAAGCCTCTTCGCGAGCTGCTTTGCACCGCTGTGTGCTGGATCGGTGCCATAGACCACGATGGTCGGGAACTGCGCGAACCGTGCCAGATCGGGAGAATCGGCCCGGGCTGATTCAGCGCGGATGTTCCGTGCTCCGGGGACATGGCCCGCGGCCCATTCTGTCGCGGTGCGGGCATCGGCCACAAGAACCAGACCAGGCGTGAGCTTCGATTCATCGACAAGAGCTCGGAACTGGGGCATCTGGATGTATTTGAGGTCCGTCTCACTCTTGCCTTCACGGCAACCCGCAAGCACAGCGATAGACACGACACCAAACAGGACGCGAACGACTGAGGGGCCTACGATCATACTTGAGCGTACCCCAGTCCGCGTGTGCGGGTTTGGGTTTGGGGAAGGGGCTGCCGGTGTCGAACCGGCGACGGGCTCGGGAAGCTGATCTGAAAGGCGTCCCGGGAAACATGGTTGGATTCGGCATTTCTACGGGTGTCGCGTGTGCGGTCGTTTCGATCGCCGGGATGTTTTCTCCTCATCACATTCCAACCGAGGTGACCGCAGGACCGGTGGCGCCTCGGGTGGCGATCGCACTGTCTGGGGCCCCGGCGGGCACTTCAGTCGATGCCGTGCTCACTTTCGACATCGAGGCCCCTTGGCACATTTACTACGACGGAGAGAACGACTCGGGGCAGCCGCCGACGATCAAAGGCTCGGGGCTACCCGAAGGTATCAAGCTGGGCCCGATCCGTTGGGCGACTCCAACGAGGCATTTGCTCGACGGCGGTATTCTCGATTCCACGTATGAAAGGCGTGTTGAGCTTCCTTTCACCTTCGAGATCGCGGCGAGTGTCTTGCCGGGCGAGCACTCGGGCACACTCGGGGTGACATGGATGGAGTGCGCGGAGGTCTGCCGCGTTGCGGAAGCGACGCTGAACTGGTCGCTGAGCGTGCTGCCGGAGGGGAGAAAGCCGGAGACAACGGCGGATGCGAAGGTCATTTCTGCGGCGGTCAAGACGCTGCCCGCGGTATGGACGCCGGAGCTGGCGGCCAAGCTGAAAGACACCCTCCGGATTTCGGTAGAGATTACCCCTGAGACCGGTCGGCTGAAAGTATGGGCAGGCAAAGCCCGAGGGGTGGAGTATCACGCTCGCGCCGGGTCGGTGAGGCTCATCGATGCGGTCGAAGACGGGGCGTCAGAGACATCCTCCCTCGACGCGCCACTCTCCATAGGCGAGAAGGAACGGTCGGACCCCAAGGCTGCGGTGACTGGAATCGTGGTGGTGGTCAATGAGAAAGGCGTTCGAGAGGGATATGAAGTGAACTTCCCGATCACGAAGAAGCCGGACAACAAACTTCAGGACAAAGCCAAGGAGATTCCGAGAGATTCTCCTGAACCAAAGGGTGGACACAAGTGAACTTCGCCCGGCGATGTCGGCGTGTGGCCGATGGACCCGGGCTCGACTCGCGGGCCGACACCCGCATGAAAGTGGAGCACAGCTCATGATGAACACCAAGCGTCTTCTCGCCGCCTTCGCCGTAGGCACCGCGGGCCTCATGGCCGTGACCGTGAGCCCCTGGGCGCTCGCTCAGCCTGGCAAGCCAGCGGAGAAGCCGGCGGACAAGGCTCCTGCGGCAGAGAAGCCCAAAGCCGACGACAAGAAGAAAGATGAGAAGAAGGACGGGGCGACGGTCGGGAGCAATGCCCCGACGTTTACGCTCAAAGACACGGATGGGAAAGAGCACAAGCTCGCGGATCTGACCAAGGCCGGGAGCATCGTGGTGCTGTTCTGGTTCAACCCCGAGTGCCCGTTTGTGGTCAAGCACTTCAAGGAGAGCAAGACTTTCAACGACTTGGCCTCGAAGTACAAGGACAAGAAGGTCGTGGTGATGGCCGTGAATTCCAACTCGGCGGGCACTCAGGGATCCGGTAAGGAAACCAACGCCAAGGCCAAGAAGGAGTGGAGCATGGACTATCCGATCCTGCTCGACGAGTCGGGCGATGTTGGCCAGATGTACGGGGCCAAGAACACTCCCGCTTGCTACGTGATCGCGGCGGACGGGACCCTTGCGTACATGGGCGCCATTGACGACGACGCCGGCGCGGACAAGCCCGGCAAGACCAACTACGCCGCAAAGGCGATCGATGAACTACTCGCGGGCAAGAAGGTCACGACATCTTCGACCAAGCCCTACGGGTGCTCGGTCAAGTACGCGAGCAAGAAGGACAAGAAGTAATTCATAAAGAATGATCACCGCTCAAGCGTCCGGCCCTCGCGGGTCGGACGTTTTTTTTGGTGCGCCAGGGACCGAATCAGCTCAGCAGGAAGACCCAGGCGATCGACGATGATCCGACCCGCGTGTTGCTTCCCGGTCCCCGTGAGGAGCCCGGGCTTGAGGGCTGCAAACGTGACCGTGAGATGTGCGCGGACGGCCTCTGAGCCGCCGATGGGTTCGCCGACGTCGGCGTCGAGCCCAGAGGGAATGTCAGCGGCGATCACTCGCGATCCGCGATCGCGGCAGCGGTTCATCCAGCGGATCAAAGCCAGTTCGGGGCCCTCCACAGGGCGGGTGAGCCCGGTTCCAAAGAGGGCGTCCACGACGACCGACGGAGTGCGCCGCGGAGCGACACGGCGCGGAACGATACCCGCCATGAGGGCGAGCCGACGTTGCACGTCCGCATCCGCCCCGCGTGGCGGGAGAGAGGAGAGCAAGACCGATGATCGTCTACCCGAAACTGCGAGTCGCCTCGCCAGAGCCAGACCATCCCCTCCGTTGTTGCCCGGGCCGCAGACGATGACCACCGTCCCTGAATCGGGCAGCGCCCTCTGGAGAGCTGCGGCAGCATTCTCCATCAGGACGAGTGTGGGGAGCCCAAGTTGGTCCCAAACCTGGCCGTCCAATCGACGGGATTGATCGCGGGATAGGACGATGACGCTCGATCGTGGCATGCCGGAGCATACCGCTTGCACGGGCCGTCGAAATCTGGGAGAATCCGGAAGGGTGGGCCGAGGAGCAAGTCAATGGCGGAATCACTGTCGCGTCGTGGTGTTCTTGGTGCGGGTGCGCTGGTCGCGGGGGCGATCCCGGGATTGGTAATGGGCAGCAGCCTGCCCGCGGCGTCGTGGCGAAAAGTCTTGGGCGCGAATGATCGAATCCGGATCGGTGTGATCGGCACCGGAGGCCAGGGCACGTATCACGTCGATGACTTTGCGAAGATCCAGAAGGCTGGGAAAGAGAACATCGAGATCACACGCGTCTGCGATGTATACCGCAAACGCCTCGACCGTGCGGTCAAACTGATAGGGGGCGGCGCCGACAGCGGGACGATGGAATACGAGCGGATCATCGAGGACAAAAACGTGGACGCGGTGCTGATCGCAACGCCTGACCACTGGCACACCAAGATGGCAATCGAGGCGATGCGAGCGAACAAGGCGGTGTATTGCGAAAAGCCGCTCTCGCTGACGATTGAGCAGGCAATCGAGTGTCGCAACGTTCAACGCGAAACCAAGGTCGCGTTCCAGGTCGGCCCGCAGGGGACGAGCGAAGACCGCTGGTGGAAAGCCCGCGACTTGATCCAGAAAGGTCGCATCGGCCGACTGGTGTGGAGCCAGGGTGCGTACTGCCGCAACAGTCGCGAGGGGCAGTTTAACTGGGCGATCGACAAGGCTGCTGGCCCTTCGAGCCCAAAGGAAAGCCCGAATTACATCGACTGGGACCGCTGGCTTGGCCACCAGTGGGGGCTGGCACCCAAGATCGACTACAACGCAGACCATTTCTTCCGGTTCCGCAAGTATTACGCTTACAACGGTGGGGTCGCGACCGATCTGATGTTCCACCGGCTTGCCCCTCTGCTGATCGCCGCCAACGGGCCTGAAGGGCAGTACCCATACAAGGTTTCCGCATCGGGCGGGCGGTTCATCGAGAACGATGGACGCGACATCGGCGACACGATGCTTTTGACCATCGACTACCGCAACCCCGACCACACGGTGTTGCTCGTGAGTGTGATGGTCAACGACGTGGGTGTCCCGGATATCGTTCGCGGGCAGTACGGGCAGATGGAGCCCGACGGCGACGGCTGGCGACTGAAGGGCCAGGGAGCGTGGACCGCCGAATTCCTCAAGGCAAACGCCGATCTGCTGAAGGAAAAGTCCGAGGAAGACATGTCCAAGGGAGTGCGGATCTCGTCGGAGCCGCGTCGGAACCTGAAGGAAAATTGGTTCGACACGATCCGCGGAACCTCAAAGGCGTTCTGCAATATCGAGTTGGGCACCGCCGCGATGGTGGCCATCAAGATGGGGGTGGAGTCATTCCGCCAGAACAAGACTTTCCTCTGGGACGCCAAGGCCGAGAAAGTGGTGCAGGCCTGACGGATGCCTCTTTCTCGCCGAGCTCTGCTCCGCGCCGGGGGCACGCTGGCCGCCGGAGCTGCGGGGCTCTGGGCGTTCAGTCCACGCGAGCATCGATCGCGGGCGGGCATCCCTCCCGGACGCACCGTGCTCACGTACTGGGAGAAGTGGACCGGGATCGAAGGCGACGCCGTGCAGCAAGTCGTCGACGCCTTCAATTCATCGCAGTCCAGACTGTGGGTATACCGCTTGCCCGTGAGCGACCAGAACAGCAAAGCAATGGTCGCAGTCGGAGGGGGGGATCCTCCCGACATCGCGGGGCTGTTCAGCTACAGCGTTCCGCAGTATGCGCAGGCTGGCGCGGCTCTCTCGTTCGAAGAACTGGGGATCCCGATCGGACCCGAGCATTACGCTCCTGCCGTGGCAAAGTGCCTGACGCACGATGGCAAGTTGTATGCCGGAGCGAACACGTGCTACACGCTCGCGTTGTACTACAACACGGAGCATCTCTCACAAGCCGGGCGGCCTCCGCCGACTACTCTTGCAGAGCTTGATTCTGCGGCCGAAACACTGGACCGCGCCGACCCGTCCGGGACTCTTCATAGAGTAGGGCTGCTCCAAACACTCCCATGGTGGTGGCCTTACGCGTGGCCGGTTCTATTTGGAGATCCGCTGTACGACGAGGGCACGGGCAGAGTCACGATCGACTCGCCCGCATCCAATTCGGCCTTCGAGTGGCTCGCGGGGTACCCCAGACGGCTCGGCTACGACCGCGCCCGAGCGTTCGCCTCGGCTTTCGACCGATCGTTCCTATCGGCGGGGGACCCGTTCTTGTCTGGTCGCGTGTCGATGTGCCTGCAAGGCCCGTGGATGGCCAATTTCGCCAGGCGCTTCGCGCCGGACCTGAAATATGGAGTGGTGCCCTTTCCGAGGATGCCGGAGGATGTCCCGGGGTCGCCGCCGCGTGGTGTCGTCGAATGCGACGTGCTGATCGTGCCTCGCGGGGCGAAGGAACCCGCAGCGGCGGCGGAGTTTGTGGCGTTCACGCAGCGGCAGGACGTGCAGGAAGGGCTATGCCGTGCCCACTGCAAGCCCAGCCCACTCGCCTCTGTCAGTGCATCATTTGTGCGGACACACACGCACGAGGGCATCTCCGTGCACAACGAGATCGTCTCGAGCCCTGCGGCGGTTGTGCTGCCTCGGATCAAGTCGTGGAAGGAGTACGCGGTGCGCACTCAGACCGCGTTCGATGCGATCTGGCGAGGCGACGACGCCGGCTCGACACTCGGGGCTCTGGCTAAGAGCGTGCAGCGTTTGGTCGATCGAGAGGCGGAGTTGCAGCGTCGCCGAGGCTCCACGCCCTAGGCCAATTCGGCGATCTGTACGGCGTTCAGCGCGGCGCCCTTGCGGAGCTGGTCCCCGCACGCGAATAGACACCACGAGTCGCTCCGCCCCCCGACAAGCTCGATCGCCGGATCAGGGCGCAACCGACCCACAAGAACGTCGTTGCCTCCCGCTGCCTTGAGAGGAGTAGGGAAGCGGTTCCCGGCACGGTCGTCGACGAGCCGTACTCCTTCGGCATTTTCGTACGCTCGCCTCGCATCGAACTCGCTGATCGCGCGGTCAAGCCTGACGACGATCGCCTGACTGTGGGCTCGAAAGACCGGCACTCGTACACATGTTGGAGTGATCGCGAGAGTGTCGGCCCCGAGGATCTTGCGAGTCTCTTCGATCATCTTGCGCTCTTCGCCGTTGACGCCGCTCTCGGTCTCGACTGTTGAATTGTGCGAGAACACGTTCAGAAAGCACGGCTCCGCGAACGGAGACTCATGCCCTTTGGATCCGTTCGCGATCTCGTGAGTGAGCGCGTCGATCCCGGCCTGTCCTGCACCCGAGACTGACTGATACGTTGAGACGTGGATCGATCGTACTCCACCGCATCGCCGCAGAGGCTCGATCGCTGTCAGCATGATGATGGTCGAACAGTTGGGATTGGAGATGATCCTGGTCTGTGTTTCCCGCAGGGCGTGTGGATTGATCTCGGGCACAATGAGCGGCACCCCGGGACTGAGTCGAAAGGCCGATGAGTTGTCCACGACCAGTGCTCCCGACGCGGCCGCTTGTGGCGCCAGTTCGCGTGCGACCGCCGAAGACGCCGCGAAAAGAGCCAGATCCACCCCCGCGAGTTCGGCGGAGTCTGCTCCACGTACGGTCAACGCCCCGGAGCCGTACGGGATCGACGCACCAACAGATCTCGGCGACGCTAGCGCAGCGATGCGGCCGGCGGGGACGTCTCGAGACTGAAGAATGCTCAAGATTTCTCGCCCGACGACACCGGTGGCCCCTACGACCGCGATTCTCACCTTGGATAAGTTCATGATGATTTCTTTCTGCTCAGACTTCCACCTTGAAGCTGCATCGAAGCCCCGACTCGACAAGAGCTCGCTGCAGGTCAGCGATAAGGTCCGCCGCGTCCTCGATCCCCACAGCGAGCCGAACCAGATCTGTCGGCGGGCTCGTCGAAGGCCTCGGACGACTCGGGTCGGCCTTTGAGATTGGAGCGTGGCTCATCCGGCAAGGCACGGTGGCGCAGCTGTGCACACCTCCGAACGAGACTGCGATCGAGAAAAGCCTGAGTTGCTCAACGATCCGGATCGATCGCTCGGGATCTCCGGTTTCAAAGCTCAACACCGCCCCGGGGCCATGAGCCTGTCCGAAGTGCGTCCGATGCCCAGGGTGCTCACGCAGACCGGGGAAGTGGACACGCGTCACACCCTCAACCCCACTGGCGAGCCACTCGGCAACCCGCTGGGCCGTCGCTTGTTGTCGGTCAAGCCGCAACGACAGCGTCTTGATTCCGCGGAGCAAGAGGTAGGAGTCGAAGGGCCCCAGGACGCCGCCTTCTCCGTTTTGAATAAATGCGATCGACTCGGCCAGCCTCACATCACGGACAGCGACCAACCCCGCCGTCACATCCGCGTGCCCCGAGAGGTACTTCGTAGCCGAGTGGAGCACAACATCCGCACCGAGTTCCAAGGGCCTTTGAAGATATGGGGTCATGGCGGTGCCGTCGACGCAGAAGAGTGCTCCGCCCGCGTGCGCTTGCGTGGCTAGCCGCCTGAGGTCGCAGATCCGGAGCAGCGGGTTGCTGGGCGACTCCACGTACAGGAGTTTGGTTCTTGAGGAGAGTGGAGCCGGCTCGTCGCCGGTGAGGTCCGCGTATCGCACGATGATGCCGCGTTCGTGCAGGATTCGTGAGAAGAGGCGGAACGCCCCGCCGTAGAGGTCTTCGCAAGCGAGGATCTCGTCGCCAGGAACGAGCAGCCGCGTGACGGCGGTGATCGCGGCGAGACCCGACGCAAAGGCAAACCCACGGGTGCCGCCTTCGAGATCCGCGATAAGGTCCTCGAGGACCTTACGAGTGGGGTTTCCGCTGCGGCTGTAGTCATATTCACCGAAGCCCTCTGCGGACTCCTGTTCGAATGTTGCCGTCTGATAAATCGGGGTACACGAGGGCCTCGTCCGGTCTCCCGGGGCGGCATCGAACGATACCAGCCTTGTAGCGATGTTCATGTGCGGGTCCTTTCCTTGTTCGGCTTGACTTCATGGACTCCATCCCTCAACTGCGCGTTCTCTGCGAGGAGCGAGTCCCCGCCCCAGATCAGCGTCCCGTCGTATGTTCCTGCCGCGGCGACCGTAAACTGCACGCGACGCTCGCGTGCATACCGCACGGCCTTGTGCTGCACGATTCCCTCGGCGAGACGAAGTACATCCTCGTAGTTTGCCCGGAGATAGCGTTTCGCCCTCGAACTCACTGCGGGGTCGCTGTCATACAGCCCGTCCACATCCTTGACCAAAACGCACTGGTCGGCGTGCAGTTCGCCCGCGAGGAAGAGCGCGGTAAGGTCCGATCCGCCCCGGCCGAGCAGCGTGGTCCGTGCCAGCTCATCGCGCCCGAGAAAGCCCGGGATGACCAGCACGGGCCTGCTGGCAAGCGCCTTGTGGACTGCCGCACGATCGAGGTCCGACGCGCGGGCATCGAGAAGTGGGCCAACCGTCGAAAGCCCGATCGCCGCCGAGTCCAGAACACCAGCGGGAGTTCTCGCGTGCGTGAGCGCGAGGCCCAGCAGCGCAACCGTCGTCAACTCGCCCGTAGCGAGAAGCGCGGCGGTTGATGCCTCATCGGGTACGCCGCGGGCACCGCCGTATCGCCGAGCTCGATCGAGCAACTCATCGGTGGTTCCTCCCAGTGCCGAAACGACCGCCACCACTCGGTGCCCTCGGTGCACCCAATGTTGAATCTCCTTTACCGCCACCCCGAGCGACTCTTCGTCGGGAAGCACCGAGGAGCCGAATTTCAGAACAGTCAGCGAATTCACCACGCCGCACCTCCGACGAGTGCCCTTTCGGCGATCTCCGCCCCGGCGTGGATCGCGCTATCGAGATCCGCGATTACATCAGCGGGGTCCTCGAGCCCCACAGAGAGACGGATGAGGCCGTCGGTGATGCCCGCTGCGAGACGTTGTTCTCGCGGGATGCTTCCGTGCGTCATCGATGCGGGATGGGTAATGAGGCTCTCGACGGCTCCGAGACTCTCCGCAAGACTCACGAGCCTGACAGAATTCATCACACCGACTGCGGCCTGGACACCGCCTGCGACCTCGAATGCGATGATTCCAGCGTGATGGCGGTGCTGCCGGAGCGCCAGCTCTTTCTGTGGAAACGAGTCGAGCCCGGGGAAGAACACTCTCTCGACCTTCGGATGACGCTCGAGTGCCTCGGCCACGACCTGAGCATGAGCAGAATGCGTCCTGAGCCGCCCTGGGAGTGTCTTGATCCCGCGAAGGGTCAGCCACGCCTCTTGCGGAGCCTGGATGCTCCCGACGGATTTCCGCAAGAACTTGAGGCGTTCGATCAACTCGCCGTTTCTGGTGACCAACGCCCCCCCCACTGTCGAGTTGTGCCCTTCGATGTACTTCGTCGTGGAGTACACCGAGACATCCGCGCCCAGCTCCAGCGGCTGGAGCCCGATGGGCGTGAGAAACGTGTTGTCGACTGCCACCGGCACTCCTCGTTCCCGCGCGACGGCCGCGACAGCCGCTACGTCGGTGAGCTTGAGCGTCGGATTGCCGGGAGTCTCGACGAGAAGAAGCCGGGTATTCTCTCCGATCGCCGCACGAACAGCCTCGAGGTTGCTGGTATCGACGAATGACGAAGCGATACCGAGCTGCAAGAGCACATCCCGCAGAAGCCTGTATGTCCCTCCATAAATCACGTCGGAGCACACCACATGGTCGCCTGACCGCAGATACGAGAGGAACAAGGCATGAATCGCGGCTAGGCCCGTCGCGAAGCACACCGCGGGAGGTGCCCCTTCCAGTGACCCCAGGTTCGCCTCCAATGCCGACACCGTGGGGTTGCTGGCGCGTGAGTACGTGTGCCCACGGTCGACCCCGACCGCGGACTGCACATAGGTCGCCGACTGCACAATGGGCGTCACGATCGCCCCGGTGGTTGGATCGGGCGAGAGCCCACCGCGAACGCAGCGGGTGGCCAGTCCATAACCTGACTCACAACGATATTGCAATGACATGAGATCCCTCCGCCCGGTCTGCGCCGGGCGATCATCCGATGGTGAATTGTGGAATACACAGAGCGCGAGAGAGGCGCGGACAATCGGCAACGGGTCGTAAGCCCCCGGGGGCCGCGTCGATCATCACATGTGCGGGGAGCAGCTCTCGCGGAACCGGCTCATCACGCACCCGTGCGCACGCGGCCCTCGGGGGCTCGCATGGTCATTCGCATTCGGGTTGTCGCGGCCTGATTCAGCACGTCGCACTCCAGAGGTCAACAATACCCCCATGCCCGCCCGAGGTCAATCTTCCGTTCCCGCTCGCCAGTTGCGGGACCGCAAGCCCGCTGGGGGCCGCGTGGAGCTGGCGGTTCCCACGGGCCGCGACCGGGCCGCGTATCTTCGCCTGCGGGAGGAGTCGGCCGAATGGCTCGCTCGCTGGGAGCCGCTCTTGCCAGGGGGCCAAAGTCCCATTGCCGACGAGACGTTCGACCGCCTGGTTGCATCATGCGACACGCCAACAAGCCGTCGGTTTCTCATCAAGCTTTCATACGACTCGCCGATCGCACCCAAAGGGACAATCGTCGGTCAGGTCAGCCTCAACAACATCTCTCGCGGGGCGTTTCTCTCGGCGTCGGCGGGCTACTGGATTGCCCAGCCTTTCGCACGCCGAGGTTTCATGCGTGAAGCTCTCTTGCTCGCCGTGACACTGGCCTTTGCCCCTGAGCGACGCATGAACGACTCCCAAGGGACTTTCGGTCTGGGCCTGCACCGCGTCGAGGCGAACATCATGCCGCGCAACGCACCGTCGATTGGTGTGGTTCGGTCGCTGGGGTTCCGCTACGAAGGAACGGCGCAGCGGTACCTTCAGATCGCCGGGGTCTGGGAGGACCACGAACGCTGGGCGGTCACCGCCGAAGAGTGGCCGCCGTCGAGCGAGTCTCGCGGCTCGCGCACGCCCCTCGCCGGCAACGCTCCGAGCCGCTCGGGGACAAAGGCCGCCTCGGTGACCGCCACGAAAAAGACCACCTCTAAGAAGTGATCACCGCAGCCCCCCCACCCCTCATTCCACCTCGCAAGTCCGACACGACGTACGTCATGCTGCCGCCGACCCAAGGCCTATACTCGCTCAACTCCGCGGGCGTAACTCAGTGGTAGAGTGACAGCCTTCCAAGCTGTACGTCGCCGGTTCGAATCCGGTCGCCCGCTTTGGTCCTTCTGTACCCCGAATAACAGTCTCATGAGGTTCTGAAGTAACGCGGCACGCATTCGCGTCGGCGCCGTGGTTCGGATGTTGCCCGAGCCCGGAGCAGACTTTGGCTGCACTCTTCGTGTCGATTGATCATCGACCGCCAGTGCTAGCCGTCCGTGGACGAATCGTCGCTGCGAGGAGTCGCCATCTCTCGCGAGCATGCGTCCACTCCACCGCAACTCGGCCCGGGCCGCACGAGATGACGCAGTCCCTTTGCCCGCAACATTCGTTGACGCCCAATTCCCGTACTTGGCTCCGCATAGCAACGCCGCCACCTGCCTCCCACCGCACCGAGAGATCTGCTTCCCCCGGCCTCATCACGCCCGCGTACCCTGACCGATGGAACGCACCCGAGGCCACGCCGACAAGCCCACGCTCCGTGTCATGACGACCACGCTCTGGGAGTATCCCAGCATGCACTACGACCCCAGGCGGACTTCGCCCGAGTCGCCCGGCGCGGGACGGCACCCCGCTCGCGGGCACATCCAGCAGGGCAACAAAGACTACGTTGGCGCCACCCCTGGATGGGTGATCTGGCAGCTTCTTTCCCGATACACGCGAGAGAACGACCTCGTCCTCGACCCCATGTGCGGCAGTGGCACCACGATCGACGTCTGCCTCGACCTCAAGAGGCGTTGCTCCGCCTTCGACCTCAACCCGCAACGCCCCGAAATCATCTACGGCGACGCTCGCCGGATCAATGCACCCGACGCCTCCGTCGATTTCTACATCGTCGATCCACCCTACTCGACCCACGTCGACTACAGCGACGACCCCGCGTGCATCGGAAAACTCTCTGCCAGCGGCGACGACGGCGGCGAGGCGTACTACACCGCTATGCGTGCCGTCATCGCAGAGGCCTACCGAGTCCTCAAGGACCGACGCTACATGGCCCTTTACGTCAGCGACAGCTTCAAGAAAGGCAAAGACGGCAAGGGGGGCGCCGCCGACCGCTTCATGCCTATCGGCCCCGAACTCTTCTCCATCATGCGGGAGTACTTCCGCCCCGTCGACATCATCGCTGTTGTTCGGCACAACCAAAAGCTCGCGATGGGCAACTGGCATAAAGCCGCCGAAGAAGGTAACTTCTTCCTCCGCGGGTTCAACTACTTGTTCATCATGAAAAAAGAGTCGCGCGAATCGCGCGACTCTCGGGGAGTTGGCATGAATCCAAGCAAGCCCTGACCGCAACCCGTCGCTCCTACGAGGGCATCGCTCGGGGGACCGTCGTGCTTACTGAGCAGCGGCCTTCTGCTTGCGGGTGTACCCGTACTTGCGCTTGAGCGCCTTGACGACGAGCCCGTCGCGGATTGCCTTCGTCGAGACGCGGATCCGCTTCTGCGACTTGACACCATCGACTTCGATCACCGCGTTGACAATCTGCAGATTCGGCTTGAACGTCCGGCGAGTGATCCCCGTCGGCTTGAGGCCGAAGCCGCCCTTGCTGATCGCTTGACCACGCCAGCGGCGGATCTTGCCAAACGAAGTCTTTTTCCCGGTGTAAAAGCACACTGCGCTCATCGTTCACACTCCTGGTCGGCCCACACCCAACGAAATCCCACCATAATTCCTCTGCCGATCTCACGACCGGCAGAGGGTTCTTACTCGTTCAAAGAACAGAACTCGATCAGGCGAGTTCGATCGTCGCACCGGCCTCGGTGAGGAGCTTCTGCAGCTTCTCAGCCTCGGCCTTGTCCACGCCCTGCTTGACGGCCTTGCCCGGTGCATCGACGAACGCCTTCGCCTCGGCCAGACCCAGACCCGTCGCCTCGCGGACGACCTTGATCACGCCGATCTTCTTCGTCGCGTCCACAGCCTTGAGGACCACGTCGAAGCTGGTCTTCTCTTCGGCCTTGGGGGCCGCGGCGCCGGCCGCAGCCATCACCACGCCACCGCCCGCGGCGGCTTCGATCCCGTACTTGTCCTTCATGTACTTCCCGAGCTCGACCGCATCCTTGAGCGTCAGAGCCGCGAGTTTGTCACCGAGTTCAGAAATGTTCGTTGCAACGTCAGACATGGAAACCTCTCAATTTCACCTCGCGGGCTCATGCCCGTCCGGCACACTCACGCTCCCAAGAGGGACCGAACATTCGGTCTTTACCCCAGCAAAGCCGGGCCAGTCGGGAACACTTGATTCAATCACCATCCGAAAACCAGCGAACCGCCAATGACCGTGCCCGGTCTTTAGCCGACCTTGGCGATTGCCTCGCCCTTCTCGAGCTTGGCTTCGATCGCCTTGATGAGACCGGCAACATTCGACCCGGGGCCCTTGACCTGCCCGAGGATCTTCTTGCCGGGGCTGACCACCAGCGTGACCACCTTCGCGATCGCCTCGTCGCGTGTCGGGAACTTCGACAGCTCCGTCACGCCGGCTTTACCCGCATACACCGTCCCGTCGAGCACCGCCGCCTTGAGCTCAAGGTTCGGCATCTTCTCGACAAACTTCACGACTTCACGGGCCAACTCGACCACCGACTGAGCGCCGTACGCAACAGCCGTCGCCCCGCCGATGTGCGGCGTGAGCTTCTCGAGCGGACCTCCGGCGAACACTTTCGCCGCAAGATTGTTCCGCACCACCGTCACTCGGATCTTCTTCTTTGCAAGATCCGAACGCATCTTGACCTGGTCCTTGGCCTTGAGGCCACGGATCCCGATCAACAACGCCTCCGCCGACTCGCCCATGCGCGACTTGTAGTCTCGCATGATGATGGACTTGATTGGCTTGCTCATGGTTCACTTCCTCGGCGGGGTCCGCCGTGATTCTCGATTCATCTCTCTGCGTTATTCGGCCGCCGCTGTCGCCGACACATACTTGATCTGCACCGATGGGGTCATCGTCCCGCTCACTACGATCTTCTTGATGTAGTGCCCGCGCACCGTCGACGGACGGATCTTCTCGATCGCCTTGATGAAGTAGTCGATGTTCTCCACCAGCGCTGCGTCCGCAAAGCTGATCTTCCCAACAACCGCGTGGACGTTCCCGGCCTTGTCCGTCCGGTACTCCACCTTGCCCGCGGCATATTCCTTCACCGCTTCGGCAACCTGCGGCGTGACCGTCCCGGCCTTGGGGCTGGGCATCAAACCCTTGGGACCCAAAACCTTACCAAGCTTCGAAACCACCCGCATCATGTCGGGTGACGCGATCGCCACGTCAAAGTCCATCCACCCCTTCTCGATCTCGGCAACAAGCTCTTCACCGCCGGCCTTGATCGCGCCGGCGGCCATCGCCTTGGGGGCAATGTCGCTCTGGCAGAACGCGATCACTCGCTTGGTTTTGCCGATGCCCTTGGGAAGGCTGATCGAGCCACGCAGTGCCTGGTCGGCCTGTGCGGGGTCAACGCCGAGGAACATGCAAATGTTCACCGTCTGATCAAACTTCGTGGGCTTGAATTTCTTCAGCGTCGCCACGGCTTCGGGGGTTGTCACCGCCGAAGCCTGGGCCACCGCCGCGTTCGCCTTTGCTCGCTTCGTGATACGTGCCATTGGTATTAGCCCTCCACCACGGTGATGCCCATCGAACGGGCCGTGCCCTCGATGATGCGGATTGCTGCTTCGGGAGACCCGGCATTGAGATCCGCCACTTTCACGTCGGCGATCTTCTTGCACTGGCTCTTCGTGATCTTCCCGACCTTGTTCTTGTTCGGAACCCCTGAGCCCTTCTCAACACCCGCGGCTTCCTTGATCAGCACGCTCGCAGGGCTTGACTTGATCTCGAGCTCAAAGCTCTTGTCGCTGTACAGCGTCACCAGGGCAACCACGATCTTGCCCTTGAACGCCTGCGTCGCCGCGTTGAATTTCTGCGTGAACTGCCCGGGGTTCACACCCTTCGAGCCCAGCACAGGACCCAGCGGCGGCGCGGGAGTCGCTTGACCACCAGGGGCCATTACCTTAAAAACGTTGACAACTTCTTTTTTCGCCATAATTCTCACCTCCCACCGGCCGTGGACTGGGCTCTCGCCCGTTCCATCCGCAACCCTTGGCTTGGGTCGCCGGCTCGGTGGTACCGACGGTTCCACCACAAATTGTGGCACGAACGGGACAATCCCGCTCCTGCAGGGCCATGACAATAGCCGTCAACCCGCGCCCGGGCAAGCTACACCCACGCCTGATGTGTTCCTATCACGTGCCGAACAAATCACGCCGCCGTGCGGCCGCTCACGAGAGCAGAACAGACCGACATGAGCGTGGACCGATCGACAGGTTTGGAAACGTACGCCGTACACCCAGCTCCGAGGCACCGCTCCCGGGCCTCTGGTGTCACATTCGCAGTGAGTGCCAGGATCGGTGACGAGATCCCGGCTTCTCGAAGTGTCCTTGCCGCGGTCCATCCGTCCATCACGGGCATCTGCATGTCCATCACGATCAGGTCATACGCTTCACTGGTGCCTTTCACTCGTAGCACCGCTTCAACGCATTCCAAACCATTCACCGCCGTATGGATCCGCGCACCGGCCTTGCGAAGGTGGTGCTCGATCAATCGCCGATTGTCGGGTCCGTCATCCACGACCAGAACGCGTGCATCGAGCCCGGCGAAGGTGCATGTATTCCCGGCCACATTCTCGGCGGCTGGTTGCGCCTTTGCATCGATCTCGTGCACCCTGAATCCGACCACAAACGACGTCCCTTTGCCGGGCTCCGATGTGACCCGGATCGAGCCCCCGAGCATTTCTGTCAATCGCTTGCACAGCGCAAGGCCGAGGCCCGCGCCGCCGCACCGTCTTGCCGAGGACTGATCGACCTGAGTGAAAGGCTCGAAAAGCCCGCGAAGCACCCCGGGCGCGATCCCAATCCCGGTATCTCTGACCACGAACTCGAGCATCGGCATCGGGATCGGCTCGTCCGTCTCCGTACGATGCACCTCGATATCCACGCTCCCGTGATCCGTGAACTTGATCGCGTTTCCCACCAGATTCAGCAGCACCTGCCTCACACGTCGTGCGTCGCACTCCACCATCGCCGGCACAGCCTCATCGGCGCGCCACCGCAGCATCAGCCCTTTGCCTCCCGCGTGATGGCGGAGAAGGTCGACCACCTCTTCGGTCAGTCGCCTCGGTGAGAATCTCTCAACGTGCGGAGCCGCTTCTCCACCGTGTAGACGCGACAAATCGATGATGTCCCCGATCAGCGCCAGCAAATGCGATCCATTGCGTCGGATCGACTCCAGCAGTTCCGCCCTCATTTCGACCGGCATGCTCTCGGAGTCCGTCAGTAGCTCCACATACCCCATAATCGCCGTTAACGGCGTCCGGAGCTCGTGGCTCACGTTCTCAAGAAACGCCGCCTTCGCCAGGACCGCAGCCTCCGCACGCTGCCTCGCATCCTCCAGTTCATGCGTGCGAGTCACCAAACCCGCATTCGCCTCGTCGGCTCGCCGAAGCGCATCGCGGCTCAATTCCTGGGACAGGTGCAACTCTGTCTCGTCGCGCTCCACTTTCGCAAGTCCTACAACGCGACCTTGGCCATCTCGGACCGCTGTCACCACACCTCTCGCCCAGAACGCCGTGCCATCCCCTCGTCTCCGCCACCCTTCCACTGCACTTCGTCCATGCAAGCAGGCCTGTCTCAGCCCCGCCGCCACCTCTTCCGTCGCACCCTCCACGAACAGCTCATAGTACGTCCGGCCCAGAACGTCATTCGCCGATCGCCGATACAGCCGCTCGGCGCCGACGTTCCACGTGCAGATCCTCCCCTGCACGTCAAGGTTGATAAGGGCAAAGCCCTCGATCCCATCCGAGAGAAGTCGGCCCAGTTCCTCCGTCGCGAATATTCTAAACTCAGGACGGCCCGATACGATCTGGGCTCCCACCAACTCCGCCAATTCACGCAACAGATCGAGCTCTTCCTCGGTCGCCTCTCGAGCCTTTCGGCTCAGCACGCACACCGCTCCCACCGCACGGCCATCCACCACCACCGGCACCCCCGCGTACGACCTCACGCCCTGCCCTACGACCTCTTCGTGGCCTGCGTACTCGAGATCAGCGGCCGCATCGGGCACCACCACAGCCGCCCCCGAATCCACGACTTCCGCGCAAAACGAACGCTCCCTCGGCGCATCTCCCCACGAGATTCCGTGCGCACCAACATACACCCGGTTCGCGCCTACGAAGCTCACGCCCGCAAACTCGACCCCGCACAGCCGAGCCGCGAGTCTCGCAACGCCTCGAAAGCACGTCCCGCCGGCGCTGCCGACCCCGCAGAGGCCGCCCAGTTCGCCCAGCGCCGTTCCCTTTCCGTTGCTGTGATTACGCGCCTGCGGCCTCATGGTCGCTCCTCAAGCTCGGACGACACGCGCGTCCGTGCATGGACTTTCGACCAATAATGCCCTCTGAATTCAGGACCAACCCCACGAAAGGGCGATCACCTCAGTCTGCCTGTACCGCTTCGCCCGGTAACCCGCGTGCACGTCTGATCACGACAGACTGACGCGATCCCCCGTTGAAACGCCGGTCAGTTTGAAACGCCGGTCAGCCCTCAACAATCCGATCAAACCTGGCCTTGAGCGTCGATTGACCGGACGTTTGCAGCTTGTCCCTCATTCTGCGAAGCTGCGTGGCGACCGAGGCGTCGATGTACTGATCGCCGACGCGGATCTTCATTCCGCCGATCATCGCCTCTTCGGTGTACGGGTGCATAACCACTTCCTTCTTCAGCGCCGTGGCCAGCCGATCGCGCACCCGCGACTGCGTCCCCGTATCCATCGCTTCGGCGGTGTACACATCCACCTCGACGCGTCCGAACCTCTCCTGCACTAATTGATCGAACGCCGCCGTAATCGCCGGCAAGTGATTGAGGCGCCCTTTGCGATTGACCACCTGCACGAACCGCAGCGTCAACTCGTTGACCCGACCGCCGAGCACCTTTGACAGAGAAGTGCTCCGACGATCCACCGACACCACCCGGCTTGAGAGGAATTCGCCGAACGCGGGCAACGACCTCGCTACATCCAGGATCCCCTCCAGCTCGCCGAGCGTATCGAACGCTGCCTCTTTCCCGCCTTTGGCCTCCACCATCCCAAGAAGAGTCCGGGCATAAATCAGGGCCAGTGCGTCCGGCTGTGCATCAATCAAAGGCATGCGCTTTCCTTTCCCGTCTCAGATCAATTTCCCCGCCCCACTCCATCCCGGCCCGACCGCCTCAGTTCTTCATGCCCTGGAGTTGCCCGAGCGATTCTTCGATCAACGCTTGGTGATCCTGAGCGTTGATGTTCCGCTTCAAAATCTTGCCGGCGAGCATTGTCGCCAGCGTGGCCGACTGGGCGTACAGCTCCGAAACCGCCGCCTTCTTCGCCGACTCGATGTCACGCATCGCCTGCGATCGCATCGCCGTCAGCTCCGCGTCCGCCTTCGCCTTGAGTTCAGCGGCCACCGTCAACTGCTGGCTCTTCGCCTGTTCGATCATCCGCTGCGCCTCAGCGCGTGCTTCTGCAAGCTTCGACTGATACTCGTCCAACGCGTCCTTGGCCTGCTTCCGCGCCATCTCTGCCGCCTCGATCTCGTCGCGGATCTTGTTCGCCCTCTCGTCGAGCCCCCGGCTGATGTTGGGCCACACCTTCACCGCCAGCACCGCGAACACCAGCGAGAAAACCGCCAGCGCCACAATGGCCGCGACCAGACCTTCCTGCAGCGTCGGGATCGCCCCGGCCGCCGACCGCGATTCGCCCGTTGCCGGCTCCGCGAGCACGGGCGACACCAGCACCACCGTTGAAATCACAGGCGACATCACGCGAACGTTCATCACAGTCTCCCGATCGACCGGGGGGTTCCCGGCTTCGTGTTCTTCGAGTCGGTATCCATCAAGCCTGCGTCTTCGTGCACGCATCGATCCAATCCCGCCGCGGGCATTCACGCCCGCGGCAAGGTGTGTTCTTACTTCGCGCCAAAGCCCGCGAAGACCGCGAACAGAGTCGCGCCTTCGATCAGGGCCGCCGCGAGAATCATGTTGATCTGGATCTTGCCCGCCGCCTCGGGCTGACGCGCGATCGACTCGACCGCACCCTTGCCCACCAGGCCGATGCCAAGACCGCCGCCGATCATCGCCAGACCTGCACCGACCACGGCCAGACCCTTGCCCACCGAAGAGGGCTCATCCGCCGCCATCGCGATCGCGGGAGCCGCAACCGCCGTCAACACAAACGCCTTCATCATCAACTTCGTCATACTCGATACCCTTTCAATTCCGCACAAGCTCATTCCGACTCCGGACGTGCCGGCGACCCGTTATTCACGCGTGGGCGTGCTCGTGGCCGTGATGAGCGTGGTCATGCTCGTGCTCGTGACCGTGCTCGTCGTGGTGATCCATCAATGAGATAAAGATCGTCGTCAGGAACATGAACACAAACGCCTGGAGGAACGCGACAAACAGCTCCAGGAACGTGATCGCCATCGAACTCGCCACCCAGATCAGCCCTACCGCCCCTTGCCCGATCCCTTCCCCGCTGACCATCGCGTGGAACGCTTTGCCGCCCGACCCGATCATCGTCGCCAGCATCACGTGACCCGCCGTCATGTTCGCGAACAGACGCAGCGCCAGCGCGAACGGCTTGATGATGAATTGCCCCGCCGCCTCGATGATGAACAGCAACAGCGCGATCGGAGCCATGATCGGGGGCAGTCCGCCGGTCATGTGCTTCAAGAACCCGACGATCCCAAGCCTCGCGATCGCCGCCCCGTTGAACACCAGCGCCGTCACCACCGCCAGCGTCAGCGTCACAAAGAAGTTCTGCGTCGCCGTCCCGCCCACCCAGGGCGTCTCGATGTGCATGATGTGCAGGATGTCACCGATGGGCACCAGCCCCAGCAGGTTGTTCACGAGAATAAAGAAGAAAATCGTCCACAGGAACGGCATCATCCGATCCGTGCGATCCCCCAGCAGCGGCCTGCACACTTCTTCACGCAGGTACGAGCAGATCACCTCGATCATGTGCGCGAACTTGTTCCGCGTCACATACGCCTCGGCCCCTTGGTCCTTCGAGCCTGTCTTGATCTTTGATGCAGCCCACGTGCCCACCACCATCAGGATCAACGCGCTGAGCACCATGTTCCCGCACACGCGGGACCACATCCACCACCCGTCCGCGTTCTTGATTGCCCACGCATCCACCACGTGGCCCAATGGATCGGCTCCCGCCAACACAAATGTCATCAGTGGCATGCTCACGCGTGCTCCATCGGCACGGGCTCGGGCCCGCTTGCCGTCGTTGTTCCTGTCTTGTTCATCAACCGAGCTTTGAACTCATTCTTCTTGCGGTCAACCTCACCAAGAAGCCACACCGCCCCCGCCGTTTCAACCATCAGCATGAGGACCGCAGCCGCCATCACCGCGAGAAACAGCGGCCGACGCAACAACTCCTCGTTGTTCGTCATCGCGATCGACGCTCCCGCATAGCACAACGCCGCCCGGACCATCCCTGATACCAGCACCACCAATCCCCAGTATTCCGCACCCACGCGGAGCAGCGCAGGCCCGAACCCCACAACGGCTGCCCCCGACACGACCAACGCCGCTGACCGGGCTTCCGAGGAACCCCCTCCAAAAGCAAATGCCCCGCCGTACGCAATCCCAACAGCGACCACGGCTCCTGCGGCCGTCATGACCGCAAAACGCCCGCGAGGCACCTCAAAGGGTTCTCTCGCTGGGGTCGACTGTGCGGCCGACATCGGGTTGTTCTCGGGGCCTTCGGGCACAGAGTCTCCTGACAGGGCCCAAGGATAGCCGTCCTCTTCACGAACGGCGAGTCTCCAGTCGAGGCTTGCCGCCGACCGTCCATCTTTCTATGGGACTTCGCGAGATTCTCTTTGCCGCCGTAGCTTTTCTGCACGCTCCTCGGCCTGAGTCCGTCGGATCAACCGCCAGATTCCCAGCGTCAGCCCGAATGCCATCCCCCCGAGCACCCACAACGCTTGGTTGCCTTTCCACTGACCAAGAAAGTATCCCGCGGTGCATCCTGCTATCACCACGAACACGAAGTCCAGCGCCACCGCCCATGCCGCGGCCATCCCTACGAAACCCGAATCCCCGCGGGCATTCTTAGAAACAGGTTGCAGTCTGGCCCTGGGTCGCAGAATCTCCGGAATGCGCAGCCTTTCATCGGTCTCCGGCGTGGGAACCCGGGGTATCGCTTCAGGATCAAGCATGTCCTCCGGGTCGATGCCCCGCCGGGGTGTGATCCCTCCCCCGGGTGCCGATTGAGAGTCTCCTGTGACACCCATCCATCAACTCCCCGTTTTGCGGAATTGATAGGGCCCCTTCTCTGCTCCCCACACCTGCTTCCCGTCCTTATCAAATCCCCGGTCCCAGGAATCGATCCCAGCGGGCGTCAGCAAGACCTCGCTCGTCGCGTAGTTTGCGCCTTGAAGCTCGCTGGCGCAGTCCTTGCCCACGGTGCCGCCTTTGTACGTACCGTCCTTTTGTTTTTTGAGCACCACCGAACAGCCGTCCTTGAAAGAAAGCTCCTTGGGAGTGATCTCACTGAACACCGTCGATCCCCTCACCGCCCCCACAAAGCGACTGATATCCCCTGGAAGTGTGTACACCTCACTGATAACCAGCCCATTTTCCTGGATATTCAACCGGTACATCCGCTGCCGATAGGGCTTGTCGGGCTTCGACGAAAGCGCTTGCTCGACGTAGAGCCACGGGCCGTCGATGCGGTCGGTCCACACCCGCGTCATGGTCAGGCTAATCCCCCGGTAGTCCCGGTCGGTCTGGGCTTGCGCCTCGGAAGTAAATTCCCCTTCCATCCATCCGGCGACGTTCTCTAATTCGGCGAGCCGCTTAGCCCCGGCCTCCGCGGCTTGACGTGTCTTCTTGTCGGGCGAGGGGACCACGATCGGCCCGCAGGATCCCACCACGCCGGACAAGCCCAGCATCAACGCCGACAGGACGCACGCTTTCATCGCTCAAAGCTCCTTTGACATCGCCGCGGCCCTTTCGCCGCGACGCCATGCTAGGTCGCTCCGAAGCCCAACCTCCTGCGCACCGCTACCCCTCGAAGAGCCCGATGAACAAATCGTAGTCGAACGCATCCACGAAGCCGTCGCCCGTGACGTCAGACCCGAGAGCCGCCTGTTCAAACGACCCCACGAAGTCGTCGTAGTCGAACCCGTCGATGAATCCATCGCGATTAAAGTCGGCCTTTGATGCCAGCCGTACCGCCGCGGACACATCCAGTCGCCCGCGTCCCGACCTGACGTCGACGCCGATCGGCCCAACTTCAACGCACGTCCCCAGCAGGATCGATTCGAGCTGCTGCGTCGTGAGGGTCCGATCCATCGACCACATGACGGCCAGCGCACCCGCGACCTGGGGTGCCGCGAAACTATTCCCCCCGTCCGTCCCGTAGTAGCCTCCACGCGTGCAGGTGTAGATCACCGTCGCAGGAGCTACGAGGTCGATCATCAGCCCGTAGCTGCTCCAGGCTGGCACCGTGTCCGTCGGGTCCGTTCCGCCCACCACGATCACGTTTGGCCGATCGATGTTCCCGTAGTCCTGCCCCGCGTTGTCGGAAGGCCACACCAGCAGCGCGCCGTTCTCTCGGCAATATTCACCGATAGCCTCAACACTCGACATCTGTACACCTGCGAATGAGGCGTTCACGACCTTTGCCCCATTCTGGACCGCCCAAGCCACGCCATCAAGCACATCGCTGATGTACGCTCCGCCGCTGGCACCGCTCGTCACCTTGACTGGCATCACCGGTATGTTCCACCCAAGGCCGCACACCCCACGCCCGTTGTTCCCCACCGCCGCCGCAGTCCCCACCACCGCCGTTCCATGGCCGTTGAGGTCCGAGACATCCCCGCCCATCGCTTGTGAAAGCCGGGTAATCGCGTTGTACCCAGGCACCAGATTCGGCGCAATGTCCGCGTGCGTCACATCCACCCCCGTGTCCACGAAAGCCACCACAGGCGGTTGGAACAACGGTGTAAACGCCCAACTCAGGTTCGCACGGGTCCTCGATAGATGCCATTGTCGTCCCACATACGGATCGTTCGGCTCACCCGTCACCCACACCAGGGCATCTCGCTCCACAACCTCGTAATCGCCCGTCGCACGCAGCGTGCGCACGATCTCATCGGGATCCGCTCCGCCCGAATCGCATACGTACAGCCTCGCCGAAGGCACCGATCGGAGCACCATCGGCAAAATCCTCTCGATCGCCGGGTTGGGTTCGGCTCCCGAGCCCGATGCCACTGCCCGAGTGATCACGATGACGCGATTCTCGCCGTGTACACGCTGAACTTGCCCAGCCTCCCGAATCGGCTGCGCCACTGCTCCGGTCGCCAACACCCAGGCGACCACCCACCCGAATCCGTACCGCATCGTGCCCTCTCTCTCGACTCTCAAACTCATCGAGCCGCCGGCTGGCAAATCCCAGTCCTGTCCGACACGCCGACTCGAAAGGCCACCTCGAAAAGACAGCCGCCAAACGCCAACGCGTGCTCGACGAATTCCATACGCGAACGCAACCGTAGGGTTTTCGGGTGTTTACCCCTATGCCGTGCAGCCCGAACTCGGAACCAGTTTTCCCTTCGCCTCTCCCCCCACCCACACACCCACCCGACAGGTTCCGTCCCTCCAATTCTCCCGAACTTCGCCGGCATGACTTGTGACCCCGTGACCGATATACTCCCTTCCCACCGGGGAGCTGAATCCCGGTCTGACAAGTTGGGCTTGTAGCTCAGTTGGCTAGAGCGTACCCCTGATAAGGGTAAGGTCGGCAGTTCGAGCCTGCCCAAGCCCATTCCCGCCCCCGGCATCCGTGTCGGTCAGGCACCTGGAAACGGGGCGTCACGAGACGCCCCGTACTCGTTTCAGTACGAGAGCAGTTGGTGATCCCTCCACGCCCATAGAGAGGCCTGACCATGCGGATCGACGTCGTCGGCAAGAACATCGAGCTCACCGAGGCACTGACGGCGCACGCGTCGTCACGGGCCTCGAAATTCGATAAGTACTTTGATCGCATCCAGCAAGTCGTGTTCACACTGGGCAAGTCGGACCATCACAAGCGAGATTTCACGGCCGAAATCCGCGTGGATGTAGAGGGTCACGAAGACTTTGTTGCGCACGCGCAGGGCGAGGATCTCTACGCGGTCATCGACGACATTGCGCACAAAGTGTCGCGTCAGCTTCACGAGTATAAAGAGCGCCTCAAGCCCGGTCACCACCGCTAACTCCGCCGGAGTCCCACCTTGATGCGTCTGCATGACATCGTCCCCCAGGCCGCCGTCATCGCACCGGTTCCACCGGGCGATCGAGACGACGTGATCGCGCAGCTGCTGGACACGTTGATCGCGGCGGGAGTTGGCACTCCCGACCTCCGTGACACGCTTCTGTCGCGGGTTCTCGAGCGTGAGCGCAAGCTCTCCACCGGGTTCGGACGTGGCGTCGCCGTCCCGCACGCCAAGCATCCGGGGATCGACCGTCTGGGGGCTGCGGTTGCCGTCAGTCATCGAGGGGTGGACTTTTCGTCACCGGACAAGCAGCCGGTGTACATCGTGTTTTTGCTGCTCTCTCCCGAGGGTCGACCCGAAGACCACCTCCGCGCGATGGAGGCCATCTTCAAGCATCTCTCGAAAGACTCGTTTCGCCGGGTGCTGCGGCAGTGCCAGAACCCCGGAGAAGTCTGGACCGTACTCCTTGATGCCGACGGTCAGTCCCTCGTTTGACCCCGAACCGATCTCTCGCACCGTTTGATTCATCCCCCACCCACCGTGAGCCGCGTCCGAGTCAACGCCACCATCGTCAACAAGCTGGGCCTGCACGCCCGGCCCGCGATGGTGTTCGTTGATCTCGCCTCGACGTTCCAGTCGGAAATCAAGGTCTCCAAGGACGACAACGAAGTTGACGGCAAGTCGATCATGATGATGATGATGCTCGCGGCCGCTAAGGGTTCAGAGCTGCTTATCACCGCGGAGGGCGCCGACGCTGAGGCCGCCGCGGACGCACTGAAGAGGCTTGTGGAATCAGGTTTCGACGAGGACTAACGCCACGTCGAGGAGACCCCATTTCTATCCTTCGAGACGCTTCGGAGGCGCGAGGCGTATGCTCGTTTCATCATGCAAGAGCTCCGCGACAAACTCCGCGTGCTTCACGCCGCTCTGTGCGAGGCTTCCGAAGTCAGATTTGCGGAGGCGGCCGCCGCTGCCCTTGAGATGCCTGATCTGGGGCTTGCTGCATACCTGCGATCGAGCGAACTCTGGGGAAGTCAAGGCTCGCTTTGCGATCGGGCGTTCCAGTCGTGCGACGCTAACCTTCGAAAGCGGGGAACAAAGGCGATAATCGCCCTTGGGAAACAGCAGCTCGCCTGGGGCCGGCGTGACGGCATCGAAATGCTCCACGAGCGTACGGGCACATGGACAAACGCCTTGACGGATTGGCTCCGCGAGGGCGTGATCTAGCTGCGGCATCCCGCTTTTTACTCGACCTCTGCGAGGGGCTGCACCTCGAAAGGAAGATTGGGCCTCGGACGTTTGGGGAGTTTTTCGCGCTGAGCTTCCGTGAGCATCGCGCGTACTTGCTTGATCATCTCTTTGTCAGCATTCTTCATCTCGAGGCGGGCGTTCTTTGCGTTCATTTCGCCCATTTTCTGCATCGCCTTCATTCGGGCGTCATCGTCTTTCGCCGCCATCCATTCCGCCTGGCGTCTGTTTTGTTCGATGAGTTGGTCGGCGGCCAAGGGGCGCAGCTCTTTGAACTTGGCGGAGTGTTCTGTCCTCATCGTCGTGAGCCTGTTGCGTTGGTCGTCGGTGAGGTCGGCCAGTTGCGTCGCCGCTTCGAGCAACCGCTCGCTGTGCATGGTCCTATAGATCGCAGGGAAGGCGAGCGTTCGATACGCGCTGAGAAACTCGGCCTTTGTTGACTCAGCCAGGGCGGCCGAGATGCTCTTGACCGCGGATTCATTGGCGGTTCGCACGCGTTCGGCGATCATTCCGCCTTCGCCCATGATCTTGAACATCTGCTGTTGTTGCTCTGGGGTGGCTTTGTCATTGAGACCAGCGCTGCGCATTGTTGAGTCCAGAGGCAACACCTGCTTTGCCTGCTCGTCGAGGGCGAGTTCGAGCGTCTCGAGCGCTTCATCAATGCGCTGGCGTTCGGACTCGTTGGGCATCTCAAGGCCCGGCTTGGCCAGCGTGGTGTCGAGTACGGCGCGGATATCGATGACGGCACCGGGGGCCATGAGCATCGGTTGAAACCGCATGAGGACGAGGCGCCGCTGGGCCATTTCCACTTTGGGCCAGCGTGCCAGTTGTTCGGGGGTCGCCAGAGCCTTGAGGTCTTCCAGCACGCCCTTGGCCATGGCTTCACGCTCATTCTGGATCTCGACTGCGGCCTTGGAGAGTTGGTCTACGTTTTCCGGCTCTTTGGGCTGTTCTCCGCGGCTCATGGCCTCGCCCACTTTTTTCATGAACTCTGTGATCATGTCTTGCATCGGCTTGCCCTTCGCTTCGTAGTTGGCAAGCCTCTGCGAGTAGACCAGACCCGCTGCGTCCGTCTGCTCCTTGTCGAGCTTGAGGATTCCGATGAACGACTTGAAGTCCGCCTTGGTCACACTGGGACCAAAGAAAGCGCCGAACATTCCCTCGCCGGATGTCATTCCCGCAGGGTTGACCTCAAAGGGCATGTCCTCGAACATATCCTGCATGGCGGCATCAATTTCCGCCGCTGCCGCCGGGTCGTTCGGGTTCGCGCTTGGGGCGACTTGCCCCACCGCCAGCGAAGCCCCCGCTATGAGCCCAGCGGCGGCCCACGACGACGCACGTTGGCGAAGTCCGCGGACGACCCGTGCCACAAGTTGTTCGATCGTGCGTGCCCTCATCGCGTGTCTCCCATGAACCAGCGAACCCGAGTGAACAAGACCGGCACGAGTTGCCGGCTCGTCGCGTTTGGTATATGAACCGGTCGCCGGTGGGTTGCACCCGATCTGGGCTCGCCCCCACACTACTCTCAGACCCTGGCGTCCGCGGAGCACGCATCCCCCGCCCAGCGAGCTACTCCTTCGTTGCGGTGTCGACCCATTCGGCGATCCACACCTGGCTGCTGGGTCGGGGCTCGCTGGCCAATTTGGTTCCTCGCTGAGAGCACCAGAGCATCCGCTTTCCATCTGGGCTAAAGGCAGGCAGCACGTCCGCGCCGTCCGCCTGCGTGACCCTACGGTGCTGCAAGCCCTCGACCTTGATGGTTCCCGGGCCTTTTTGGCCAGCCCGTGCGGCTGCAAGTTTCTTTTCATCGAGATCGATCGCGAACACCTCATAGTTCTGGTGTCCCACCTCGCTGGTCCCGTACACCAGGAAATTCCCTGAGGGGTGGAAGTATGGGCACCAATTCACGTGCGCGTTGTCGGTGATCATGTACTCCGCATCGATCCCGGTTGGGATCATGGTGCCTTCGCCGGCCTGGGTAAACGCAAGCTTTGCAACGAACAGTTGCAATTCGTCGTTGCCGCGGCGGTCTGATCGATAGCAGATCCACTGGCCGTCGGGCGAGAAGAACGGCCCGCCGTCGTACCCCGGCGCCACCACGATCGGGTAATCTTTTTTCGTCACCATATCAAAAATGTACAGGTTGGCATCCGGCTTGTGCGGAGCCTCGTCGTGACCGGCCCCGGCGGGTGTTCCCTCGGCGGGCTTCGCCGCGCCCGCGGGCGTCGATGGCGACTCGATATGAGCGTACAACAAGAATCGCCCTGTCGGATCGAATGAGCACTCTGCGTCGTAGTTTGGCCTCGTGAAAATCGGCTCAGCGGTCAGCAACGCGCCGGGGCGCCCCGCGGTCGCCGCCAGATTCACCCGGACGATCTCCATCTCCGACGGGAAAGCCCACCGATACCTGCTCGTACCCCGCTGGTACCCGGAGCGTGCCTCCTCTTTGGGTGGCACGAGCGTGCTGCCGAAAATGACCTCGGGAGTCGTCGGGAATTGCGGGTGGAACCACCCGCACGTATTAGCCGAGCCGGACGGGCTGACCTTTGTGAGGTCGGCAAGCGTTCCGCTTTCGAGCCTCGCGACGAACATCGAATAATAGGGATCTGGCTCTTTTCCCTTCTCAGGGACCTCGATGGCTTGAAAGATGATCCATCGCCCATCGGGCGAGAAGTAGTTTTCCCCCGCCTTGACGAACCGGTCAGGAAACGTCAATTGCCGGTGGTTTCGAAGCACGGGAGCCTCGAGGGTTGCCCAATCAAGCGGGGGCGAGGCCGGAGCGGGCGGCGGCTGAACCAGTGTGAGCGCGAGTAGCGAGATGATCATGGCCGATCGTAGTTGCCGGGCTGAACCCGGGCGCAGAAGTCTGGGACGCCATACCCAGACGGCTCCACCGGCACGCTGTCGAGGGACCCTTCAACGACGTCGGCGACGAATCGGCCGGCATCGGCCGCGGCCATCGCATTCGGCACTTCCTCTCGGCTCGCGACCGAGCGGAGCATGTGAGTCTCGACGGCCCCGAAGACAAGCGCGACCGATCGCACGCGGCATCCTGAAAGCGCAACTCCTTCCCGGTCCAACACAAGGCTCGCGAGGTTCATCGAGGCTTTCGATGCGGCGTAAGCGAAGAAACCGGGGAACGGGTCGGCGGTCGCCTTTGACGAAATCTGCACGATTCTCCGCGTCGCGCCGTCGGTGTTCCTGGACATCGACGCGAACGCCGCCGCGGCCAGGCAAGCCGGGCCCACGGCGTTGACGGCGAACGCGGCTCGGATCGTGCTTTCATCGGTCTGGGGAACGGACGCCCGAGGTGCCCACCCCGCGGCGTTGACCAGGTGGTCAAGCCTCCCCAAACGTGCGAGCATCTCGGAGACGATCTCCGATGCCGCCCCGGGAGAGCTTATATCGAGGGGGAGAACGTGCGCCGCTCCGGGTGGGATCATGCACGCCGCGAGACGTAGCGGCTCGTGGCGACGTCCGACGAGAACCAGCCGGTGCCCTCGCGTGGCGAGGGTCAGGGCGGTGTGAAGCCCGATGCCCGAGCCCGCACCCGTCACGATGGTCACCGGTTGAGAATTCGTGGGCATGGCCCGATTGTTGGCAGTATAGTTCGAGATGCCAGCGACGAAGTGGTTGCCCCTGTTGCTCTTTGGTGCCATCTTGGGCGTCCCCTTTCTGATGCGTTCGGCGGCACCGGCTGGTCTCCACTCCGATTCCCCGCGCATCATCATCATCACCCCGCATGTCCGGCAGATTTCCGAGGAATTCACCACCGCCTTCGCGTCGTGGCACCGGCGCGAATACGGGACCGACGCCGAGATCGACTGGCGCGGGCCCTTCGGCACGTCGGAGATCATCAAGCTCCTCCAGGCACAGTACACCGCTTCGCTTAAGCGACAGGTCGAAGCTCTAGGTCGCAGCAATCCCGAGTCGCTGCTCGATCCATCGCTGACTTTCGATGCTCAGTTTTCCGAAGGGGAGATCGGTTTCGACCTCGCGTTCGGAGGCGGGAGCTTCGATCACAGCAGGCTCAAAGCCCGGGAGACAGCCCAGATCACTGTCCCGGTGATCTCTTCCGCATCACCAGAGGCCGGAGTTCGCGAGGTGTCGATGACCATCGCAGACAAGCTCGACCCCGCCGGGCTGGCGTCGGGAAGCGTGCTCGAATTCAGGGCCGATGTCTCGATCGCTGGCCGACCGCCTGTGAGACTCCGCGTCCCGCTTGACGCGGTCGAAGGCCGATCAAGTGCGGTCGCGGCGGCCCTCTCGCAAACCCCACCTGTTTCCCTCCGCGTCGAGACGACTATGCTGGTCCGCGACTTCGGCGTTCCCATGTCGACGCCCGCTGGCCTTTCCACGGACGAACTCGCGCCGCTGGGCGATGGGGTAATCGGTGCCGATAGGCTGTACGACCCCGATCAATACTGGATCGGCACCGCGCTGTCGGCGTTTGGAATCGTCTATAGCCGAGACCTTTTCAAAGAGCTTGGTGTCCCCGAACCCACGAGTTTCCGGGACCTTGCCGACCCACGGCTCGCCGGAATGGTCGCCCTGGCGGACCCGAGGCAGTCGGGCTCGCTGACGACCGCGATCGACATGATTCTCAGCAGCCATGTATGGCGGGTCGCCACGATCAACGGTTGGAGCAATCTTCTCGCCGACCGAGCCGTCATCGAGCGTGCCCTGGCGGCCGGGCACGCCGACGATGTTGATGCGGCCTGGGCCGAGTCCTGGCGGATCATGCGTCGCATCACAGCGAACGCGCGATACTACGCCGCCAGTTCCACCAAGCCACCGATCGACGTCAGCCAAGGAGAAGCCGCCGCGGGGCTCGCCATCGATTTCTATGGGAAGAGCCAGGCGCAGGCGGTGCTCAGGCCCGGTGACGCGCCCGCTTCAGGGCGTGTCGGGTACATCGATCCGTTGGGAGAAACCAACTACGACGCGGACCCAATCTCGTTGCTCCGCGGGGCCCCCAATCCGGAACTCGCTCGTCGCTTCATCCGGTTCTGCCTCACGCGCGAGGCTCAGGCCCTGTGGCAATTCCCTGCGACCCAGCGTCTGCCGGGTGTGGGAGGAGTCAGTGGCTCGGGGGGAGATGGACTCGGTCCTCGCCAGCATGAACTCCGTCGCCTCCCCATCCGCACCGATATGTACGGGCCCGCCGACTTCAAGAGGTTTATCGATCAAGTCAAGCCCTTTGAGCGAGCTCCTAAGGCCAAACCAGTCGGATGGCGAGACGCGATTCTCGTGATGCTTCCGGCGTTCTCCGTCGATGTCATCGACGATCAGCGTGCCGCCTGGAAGGCTATTCGCTCAGCACAGGCGGATGTCGCATTCCCCCGGGAAACGCTGCACGAGATGTTCGTCGCCTTCGACGCTTTCCCCGAAACGACACTCAAGGACGGCCGCACCCTCCGATTCACTCCGCAGGATTTTCCCGCTCTGGCCAGGGCGTGGAAGGACGCCAAGGGGCAAGGTCGACTCAAGAGCGACTTCACGCTCCCCTACGCCGCGTTCTTCCGAGATCAATACCGCGAGATCGTTCGTCTCTACGAGTCGGCGAGGTAGCGAATTAGACCGTGCACAACTTGAATGCCTGCTTCAGTGCCGCCGCCGCATCGGCTTTGGGCATGAACTCTTGCCCGAGGAAGCCCTGAAACCCTTTGTCGGCGATCGCCTTGCAGATCCCTACGTAGTTCAGTTCCTGAGAGTCGTCCATGTCACGGCGCCCCGGGTTCCCGGCGGTGTGATAGTGCCCGATGTGGTCGGCGTGCGTCGTGATCGTCCGGATCACGTCCCCTTCCATGATCTGCATGTGGTAGATGTCGTACAGCAGCTTGAAGTTCTTGCTCCCAACTTCTTTCACCAGATTGACACCCCATTCCGTCCGGTCACACATGTAATCCCCGTGATCCACCCGGCTGTTGAGCAACTCCATGATGATCGTTACGCCGAGCGATTCCGCCAAGGGCGTGATCCGCTTAAGCCCTATTGCACAGTTCTTGAGCCCCTCGGAGTCGCTCATCCCGTCCCGGTTCCCGCTGAAGACGATCTGGTTCGGGATCCCCGCGGCCTTAACCAACGGTAGCCGCTCTTCAAGTTCCTTCACGATCGCATCGTGGCGCTCAACCCGGTTAAGCCCGCGCGGGATCGGGTTGCTCTTCACTGCGTTGGCCACCGCGCACGTCAGCCCCGCCGCCTTGACCGTCGGCCATTCGTCCGGGTTCAGCAGTTCCACTGACTCGTACCCGATCTCCTTTGCAAGTACGCAAAGTTTGTCGAGCGGGATGCCCCCGAAGCACCACCGGCACACGGACTGCTTGAGCCGCCCCGCCTCGGAGCGCCGTGCCTCGAACCGCGTGAGACCTTCTCCGGGAGCAAACGCGCGAACTTGGCTCACGGCGACTCCCGCACCAACCGCTGCAGAGAAAAACTTTCGACGATCCATGGTGAAGCTCCTGAGAGAGGCCCTCCGCCCGCCGGGAACGACTCGAACCCTCTCGTCCTGACCTGCATCCCGCCAGCATACCAGACCCGCACCGACGTATGCTCCGCTATGCCCCACACGTCGCTGACAAACCCCGAGTGCAACCTGATCGCCGGCAAGCCCCGACTGCTGCCCGCAAACCCAGGCCCGACCCTGACTTCCCGCCGGCCCGCATTCCCCTCAGAAGTCGTCTGGACAGGCACCCCGACCCTGGGGCATGTGGACGAAGCCGTCAATGCAGCACGGGCCGCCTTTCCCGAGTGGTCCTCCTGGACGATCGAGCGGCGAGCCGCAGTCCTGCACCGCTACAAGCAGATCTGTTCGGCGAAAGTCGATGCCATCGCATCGCTCATCCGCGACGAGACCGGTAAAGTCTCTTGGGACGCCAAAGCGGAAGCTCAACTTCTGGCCTCCAAAGTCGATATCACCCTCGACGCCGGACAAGACGGCGCCCTCCGTCGAGTCACGGGCATCCAGACTCAGCTCGCGCCCTCTCGCGTGGGCCGATCGTGGTTCAGGCCCCACGGCGTGATGGCCGTCGTCGGGCCCTTCAACTTCCCCGCACACCTCCCCAATGGGCACATCATCCCAGCACTGGCCATGGGCAACACCATCGTCCTCAAGCCCAGCGACAAGACCCCCGCCGTCGGGCAACTCCTGGGCGAGCTCTTCCTCGAAGCCCTTGAAGCGTGCCATGCCCCCCCGGGCGTCGTCAACGTCGTCCAAGGTTCCGCGCCCGCCGCCCAAAGGCTCGTCGCTCACCCCGAAGTCGACGGCGTCCTCTTCACCGGGAGTTGGCCCGTCGGGCGTGCCATTCTGCAGGCCAATCTCGACCACCCGGGCCGCATCCTCGCTCTCGAAATGGGCGGGAACAACCCCGCCATCATCCTGCCCGACGCCGACCTCAAACAAGCCGTCACCGAATGTGTCCGCTCGGCATTCATTACGACAGGGCAACGCTGCACCTGCACCCGCCGCCTGATCGTTCATCGCGACATCGCCGACAGAGTCATTAAAGCGATCTGCAAAGCTGCGTCGAACCTCATCATCGGTGACCCCGCCGCCGCCCACCCGGTTTTCATGGGGCCCGTCATCTCCGAGGCCTCCCGGCACGCGATCCTCGACGCCCAGGTGTCGCTCATCAACGCCGGGGCAGAACCGCTGATGCGGTCCGAGGCTCTCCCCGGCGACGGATGGTTCATCACCCCGGGTGTGCTCCGAGTGGACCGCTTCGTCTCTGGAGAATCGGGCCCCGGTGCAGACATCGAGATCTTCGGGCCCATCCTCCGCATCAGCATTGCCGATTCATTCGACGACGCCCTTGCCCAGGCCAACGCCACACGATACGGCCTGGCCGCGTCGCTCTTCACGCAAGACCCCGCCGCGATCGAGTCTTTCCTGAATCTGGCCCGCGCCGGTTGTGTGAACATCAACACCGGCACCGCCGGCGCGTCGAGCAAGCTCCCCTTCGGCGGCCTCGGGCTCTCAGGAAACCATCGCCCCGCTGGCGCGTTCAGCCTCGACTATTGCGCCTACCCCGTCGCGGGAATGATCGAAACCGGAGCCGCCGCCACCCTACCCGCGGGCATGCGCGTCGACGACGATTGGGTATCCTAACCCCCAGGAGTACGTATGTTCGGGAAATCAAAGGCACTCATCGGCATGATCCACATCGGCCCGCTCCCCGGGTCGCCCCGAGGCGGCACCGGACTCGACGTCCCCGGGCGACTCGCCGCCGCAGCCGCCGATGAAGCCGTGGTGCTCGCCGACGCCGGGTTCGACGGTCTGATCATCGAGAACATGCACGACGCGCCGTACGTGCACGGTGTTCACAGCCCCGAGACCGTCGCCATGATGACCCGCGTCGGACTTGCGGTCCGCAACGCCGCGCTGTGGCTTCCGATGGGCGTGCAGGTGCTGTCGGGCGGGAACAAGGAAGCCATTGCCGTTGCCGTTGCCTCGGGCGGGTCGTTCATCCGCTGCGAGAACTTCGTTTTCAGTCATGTGGCCGACGAAGGGCTCCTCACCAAGGCCGAGGCCGGCGAACTGCTGCGATACCGAAAGAACATCGGCGCGACCGAGATCCGAGTCTTCGCCGACATCAAGAAAAAACACGCGAGCCACGCGATCACGGCAGACGTCTCCCTCGCCGACGCCGCCGAGGCCGCGCAGTTCTTCGGGGCCGACGGGGTCATCGTCACCGGGACCGCCACCGGCAAAGCCGTCAACCTCGACGACCTCAAACAAACCCGGGCCGCCACACCGCTGCCCGTCTGGGTCGGCTCGGGTGTCCGGCCCGATCAACTCGGCAACCTCTGGCAGAGTGCCGACGCCCTCATCGTCGGCAGTTGGATCAAAGAAGGCGGCGTCTGGGCCAACCCCATCGACCCCAAGCGGGCCCGCGCCCTCGTCGCCGAAGCCGATAAAGTCCGCGAGTAACACTGCGCCGCCTGTCGACGCTCGCTTATCCCTCTGCTCACCCGACTGCTCGATCCTATAACATCGGCTTCAGATACCGGCCCGTGTGGCTCTCCGAGGCCTTGACGACCTCCTCAGGCGTTCCCTTCGCGACGATGTCGCCACCGCCGGCGCCGCCCTCCGGGCCCAGATCGATGATCCAGTCGGCACATTTGATCACATCCAGGTTGTGCTCGATCACCACCAGCGAATTCCCCGCCTCCGCGAGCCGGTGCATCACCTCCACCAGCTTGCGGATGTCCTCGAAGTGCAGCCCCGTCGTCGGCTCGTCGAGCACGTACAGCGTGTGCCCGGTCGCCGCCCCGAGGGTCCGCCCGCTCTCTTCTTCACCGTCTTCCTTCTGCTTCTTGGCGATCTCCGCGCCCACCAGCCCCGTCGCCCCCAGCTCCGCGGCCAGCTTGATCCTCTGAGCCTCGCCACCCGAGAGTTGCGTGCTGGGCTGCCCCAGTTTGATGTAATCCAGCCCTACGTCGTGCAGGCACTTCAGATACCGCAGGATCTTCGGATGGTTCTCGAAGAACCGCAGCCCTTCTTCCACCGTCATGTTCAGCACGTCCGAGATGTTCTTCCCGCGGTACATGACCTCCAGCGTCTCGCGGTTGTACCGCTTGCCCCGGCATACTTCGCACTCCACGTACACATCGGGCAGAAAGTGCATCTCGATTTTCTTAAGGCCGTGCCCCTCGCACGCCTCGCAACGCCCCCCGCCGCCCTTGCCCTTCCGCTTCGCCGAGACGTTAAAGCTGAACCGGCCCGGCTCATACCCGCGGATCTTCGCCTCCTTCGTCTGCGCGAACGTCTTGCGGATGTCGTCGAAGATCCCCGTGTACGTCGCCGGGTTGCTCCGGGGCGTCCGTCCGATCGGCGTCTGATCCACCTCGATCACGCGGTCCACCTCCTTGGGGATCTTGATCGACGCGTGCTCGCCGACCACCACGCGGGAGCCCTGCAGTTGCTTCCTCACTGCTTGCAGCACAATGTCGTTGACCAGCGTGCTCTTGCCCGAACCGCTCACGCCCGTCACGCACACCAGCCCGCCCAGCGGCACGCTCACATCGATCTTCTTCAGGTTGTTCGCCGAGGCTCCCTTCACAACAATCGCGCGCTTCTCGCTTACCGCCCGCCGCGCCCGAGGCGTCTGGATCTTCCGCCGCCCCGACAGATAATCCCCCGTCAGGCTCGCCGGGTTGGCGATGATCTCCGCCACGGTCCCTTCCGCGACGATCCGTCCGCCGTGGACCCCCGGGCCCGGCCCCACGTCCAGCACATGGTCCGCGTGCCGGATCATGTCCTCGTCGTGCTCCACGACGATCACGGTGTTCCCGATCTCGGTCAGGTGCCTCAGCGTCTCGATCAGACGCGCGTTGTCGCGTTGGTGCAGCCCGATCGTGGGCTCATCGAGCACGTAGCACGCGCCCACCAGCCCGCTACCCACCTGTGACGCCAGCCGGATCCGCTGCGCCTCGCCCCCTGAGAGCGTCGCCGTCTTGCGATCCAGCGACAGGTACTCGAGCCCGACTCCCGTCAGAAACCGCAGCCGGTTGTTCACTTCCTTCAAGATCGGCTCGGCGATCACCCGCTGCTCCGCCGACAGCACCAGCCCCGTGCAGTATGCGATCGCGTCATGAATGTTCAGCCTCGACAGCTCCGCGATGTTCAGCATCGACCCGTCGTTCGCCGGCCTCCCGATCACCGCGTTGCTGAACGCCTTCTTCGTGTCCGCCCGGTGCCCACTCCTGAGCAACACGTGCAAGCTCTCGATCTTCAGGCGGTCCCCCCGGCACCCCGGGCACAGCTTCTGCGAAAGGTACTGCGACAGATACTCCTTGACGTTCTCCGTCTGCGTCGTCGTCCACCACTTCATCGTTTCGGGGATGACTCCCTTCCACTTCCCGCCGTACCGCGACGTGTCATCCGCCGTTGAGCCGTAGAGCAGGATCCGTCGCCTGTCTTTCCCGAGCTGGTTCACCGACATCGACATCGACGCGTCGAAGTCCTTGCAGAACTTCCGCAGTTGCTTGTTGAACCACCCCTTCCACATCGCGTTCTTCGCCCAGCACGCGATCGCGCCGTCGCCCAGCGCGACCTCCGAGTCCGGAACGATCAGCCCCTCGTCAAACTCCAGAATCGTCCCCAGACCGTTGCACTGCGAGCACGCCCCGAACGGGCTGTTGAACGAGAACACGCGTGGGCTCAGCTCCTCGAGCGCGTACTCGGGATGATCAGGGTCCGCAAACCGCGTCGAAAAAGAACGATCACGCCACACCGGCTCGCCCGACGCGGCACCTCTCTCATCCACCGCGACGATGACGCCCCCGTCGCCCAACTTGATCGCCGCCTCGACGCTCTCGGCCAGCCGCTGCCTCCCCTCGGGCGACAGCGTCAATCGATCGATCACCGCCTCGATCGAGTGCTTTTCGTGCCGCCCGAGTTTCAGCGGGTTCTCACCGGGTTCCTTCAGGACATCCCTCAGCTCGACCACCTTGCCGTTGACCCGCGCTCGCTGCCACCCTTGCTCTGCAAACTGCTCGAGCACCTCCCGATGAAACCCCTTCTTCCCTCGAATCACGGGAGCCAACACCATCGCCTTCGCGGCCCCGGTTGCACCACTCCGAGTAGCACCGCTCCCGGCGTCACCGCTCGCCAGAGCGGTGTACCCCATCCCCTTGCCCTCCTTCTCAACCCCCATCAAAATCGCATCCACAATCTGCGTTGCGCTCGTCGCTGAGATTGCCACACCCGAACGCGACTCCACTGTTCCGTCCTTCTTCACCTTTGTTGGCGCCCACGAAAAAGGCGTGCCACACCGCGCGTACAACAACCTCAAATAATCATAAATCTCGGTTGTCGTCGCCACCGTCGAACGCGGGTTCCCGCTCGCCGACCTCTGCTCAATCGCGATCGTCGGCGGGATCCCCTCCACCTCGTCCACATCCGGCTTTTTCAGTTGCTCCAAAAACTGCCGCGCATACGCCGACAGCGACTCCATGTACTTCCGCTGTCCCTCTGCGAAAATCGTGTCAAACGCCAGCGAACTCTTCCCCGACCCCGACAAACCCGTGATCACCACCAACTCGTCCCTCGGGATCCGAACACTGATGTCCTTCAGGTTGTGCTCGCGTGCTCCTCGAACGTGGATCCACCGCCCCCGATCGTGCGGCGTGTCCTTCCCCACGGCTTTGACCGCCCCGACTTTGTTCTTGTTCACCACCACCGCCTCCAATTCCACGCTCCGTGTCGCCGCCTTGCTCACTCGATGTCCTCTCGATGCGCACCACACCACAGCCGCAAACTCCGCCAGTTCACCGGCCGACATCGTACCCCGCCCGATGGCGAAGATCAGGGATTCGTTTGGGGGTGGTCTTGATTGGGTGGATAGCGAAGGAACTTTGCCACAGCCGCTACTTCGACGGGATCGCCCCCCCCGGAGGCACCGCTGACCCCGCGGGCTGCGACACCACCACACCCGCCTTTGCCGCCTGTCGCGCCCGGGCCATTTGCACCATCCCCAGGATCACGCACCCGATGGCGAGCCCCGCAAAGTAGTACACGAAGCGGTCCATGTTCCGACTCTTTCCGCCCGGACCCGTTTGCGGCGTCTCCATGGTTATTCCAGCTCCGTGAACGCGCCCTGGGCCGCCTGCTCGTCGACATACTTCTGAAATTCGCCCATCTTGTAGCTCACAAAGCAGAAGACATGATGTAATGTCACCCACTCGATGTCGCTCGCGTCCTCGTCGAGGTCTTTGCGCAACCGGTTCAGCTCGGCCAGCAACGCTTCAGCCTTCATTTTCGCCATGTATGTTTATAGGCCAACCGCGTCACCTGAGCATCCCGCCACGCCGGAGCGAATCCAGCAGAACCGTCTCCACTGGAGTGTCCGTCGGGATCAGCCGGCACGACATCCCCCGAGACGACGCCATCCGGTGCAGCTCTGCCGAATACGCCGCGAGCCTTCGCCGATACCCCGTCAGAAGTGACGATGAAACCGTGATCTCCGACGTCCGCTGCGTCTCCACGTCGGTCAGCCGCAAGTCCCCAATAAGCCCGAATTCCGCCTCTTTCACCGGGTCCAGCTCTCCGGGCGACAGCACCTGCAACAGATACGTGTCAAACGCCGTTGAGCCCGCCGCCGCCAGGGCGTTCATCGCCGGTTCAAGCCCGCCGATCCCGCTGGGCTCCAAGAAATCCGACAGCACCACCATCACGCCGCGCCCGCTCCGGTGCATGGCTGCCTGTCTGAGCGTGTCCGCCAGCCCAACGCCGGCACCCGTCAGTGGCCCTGCCGAAGCTCCTCTGAGGCTCTCAAGCAGGAACCCCGCGACCCTCTGAACCGAAGACCTGCCCCGCACCGCGGAGAGTTGCCGGACTCCATCCACACCGAACGATGCCGTCACGACCCGGTTCTGATTGACGAGCCCGACGTACGCGAGCCCCATTGCCAGACGGTGCGCGAACACCAACTTTGACACCTCACTGCCGCCCGGGGCCCCCGTTTGCATCGAAGCCGTCGCATCGACAATCACGTGCAGCGCAAGATCCTCTTCCTCCCGAAACAGCTTGATGAACAACCGATCCAGTCGTGCGTACACGTTCCAGTCGATGTGCCGCAGGTCGTCCCCGGCCGTGTAATTTCGGAAATCGTCGAATTCAACTGACCTGCCGCGTCGCTTGCTCCGCCGTTCCCCGGGCAGCTTGCCCGCGAACATTTTCCGAGAGAGCACATCCAGCCGGTCCAGCTTCGCCGACAATCCCACCGGAAGCAGCTCTTCGATGGAACGCGGAACGGCCTGTGCGGGTCGAATGATCATGGTTCGTCGGTCCCTCATCCTCGCGGCGGCTTGATCCGCTGCCCGAGTACGGGTGTTCGTCGTACAGTACCCGGTTCACGCCGCCCAGGAGTCTCCCATGCGCTTCTGCATTTCCACCATCGTCGTCGGCGCCTCTCTCCTCGCTGCCCCGGTCGCCATCGCCCAAGATTCCGCAGCGGCGCAGCCCGCCGCTCCTGACTCCGACCTCCGGAGGCTTCAAGACGAGCTCGCCGCGCAGCGCAAAGAGACCGACTCCCTCCGCAAAGAACTCACCGAGACGCGGCAGCAGCTCTCCGAACTCAGGTCCCTTCTCGCCGACGTCAAGGGGCTGCTCGAACGTCTCCTCAAAAAGCCGGACCCGGCAGCCCGCAGTACCACACCCGGGCTATCGGAACCTTCGCCCTTGGTCACCCTCCCGGCAGACCCCTTCGCGTGCCCCGATTGCCTCCTCCAAGAACTCCGCAAACGCTACGCCTCGCGCTTTGGGTCCTCCGTTCCGGCGGAAGGGGCCTCTCGCCGCGAACGCCTCATCGATATCGCCATGTGGTGCCGCGACGTCAACCACGACCTCCGCGGCAAAGCCCGCTGGATCATCCGCATCGAGTCTCTCAAAGAAGAGGGCGGCAAACTCGCCGCAACATACTCCATCCTCGACCCCAACTCCCGCGCAACCCTCGGATCACCCCGCACCGACTCTGTGCCCGCCCACTTCCACACCAGACTCAAAGCCGCAGGACATGGTTCAATTTATGAGATCGGTCTCTGGGTAGGCGCCAACGTCGCCTTCAACGAGAATCGCCCCGACGAGGGCATTTTCAATGTCCCGCTTCTGCTCGCCCCCTTTGTTGAGTGGGACATGAAAGCCGAGTGGACCAGCCTCGAATCCATCGAAGGCGACCGCAAGAAAAAAATCGACAACACACCGCGCTGAACGACCGAGCAAATTGCCCGGATGAAGTGACGTCTGAATTGCGCGGACGAAAGCCCCGCGTCATCAGACCTCGCATTCACACAAACTCACTAGCGATCCGGAATTCGAAGGCCGAAGTTCAACGGCTGACCCCTCGCCCGTGCTCGGAGTCACCCCGTCACCGCGTCACGCCCCCCACTCCATGACTCCATCACTCTGTGACTCCGCAGCTTCATGACTACTTCCGTTCACTCCGCGCTAAGAACGCATATTCCGACTGCTCCTTGACGCACTCCTCGCGCGATCTGAACCGACTTTCCAAAGCCGCTCGGTATCGTTACCGCGTCCGTGAGAGATGGACCTCCACGGGCGTCTCAGGAGTGAACGAATGCGGAATGTCCCTCGTGCCGGAAAGAACTCGGGCGCCTTTACGCTGATTGAACTGCTCGTGGTCATCGCGATCATCGCGTTGCTCATCGGCCTTCTGCTCCCATCTCTCGCGAAGGCCCGTGCCGAGGCACGAGCCATCCGGGTCCAGGCCTCGGCCCGAGGTGTCACCCAGGGGCTTGCCGCCTACATCGTCGACACCAAGACCGTCTACCCGCCCTCGTACATGTACGGCGCCGACCAGACTGGCACCCGCTGGCGCGTCGAAGATCAGCAACTCACGAATCCCAACCCGCAGAACGGGTACGTCCACTGGTCCAGCTTTCTGATCGAAGGCGGCAACACCGGCAAAGACCTCTGGGCCTCTCCTGTCGCTCAGAACAAGGGTGCTCCACGCACCAACCCGGGCGCAAATGCGGACGACTGGGAAGTCGGCCAGATCAACGACCAAGGGTCCACCACACCCAGCAACCCTCCGGAAGATCGACAGTCCGCTCGCGTTGCATTCACCGGAAATGCCGCCATCTTCGGCCGCAACAAGCTCTACTCCTCCGGCGGCGGACGCAAGAACCGCCTCGTGAACGACTCCTGGATCTTCAACCCTAGCAAGACCATTCTCATGACCGAATTCGCGGACAAGGACAATTACAGCATCCTTGAAGACGGCGAGAGCGGCCTTTCCACCATCAAGAGTCACCGCCCCGTCATGCCCTTCGTCAACTTCGGCACCGGCACCGACATCTACAGCGCACCTCCTGCGAGTCGCGCCGCCGCGTTCCGATACCCATCCATCTCCAACGGCGAACTCCGCTTCGCACAGTCACTGGGCGCCAATATGTGGCGATCCGGTTCAGAACTCAACTGCGTCGGGCGCTTTCACCCGGGCGGCGACAAAGGCTTTGGAGGCACCACGATGTTCGCCTTTGTCGATGCTCACGTCGAGCGCCTCACTGTCGCCGAGTCCATCCGCAAGAAACTCTGGGGCGACAAAGTCTGGAGCCTCGAGGGCAGGGACACCAACGTCGACCAGAACTTCAACCCCGACTGATCCCTCCCCATCCCACCCCTCCCGCATATCTCTCCGTCGTTACCGCGGTGGAGAGGACTTTCGAAAGACCAGTCGCGTTGGCGAGATTCCGCGAGGGCGGCGTGTGCTGTCACTCGCTTCGGGTTCGGACCGGAAAGAGGAGACTATCATGAACGCACGCACGTTGTCCATGGCCGCTCTGGGTATTGTCGGGTCGTCCGCGAGTGTCGCGACTGCCCAGCCCTACGTCATCAACATCTCGGGAGCCACGCTCCTGGAGAACTTCAGCCGCGTCCCGGCTTCAACGAACGACTGGCTCGACGTCGACGGAGACGGCGTCGCAGGCAGCCTCGGTAGCTTCTCAATCGATCAGCTCGCTCCCGCCAATATCGATCCCTTCTCCGTCAACGCCCACTGGGCAGTTCAGTACCGCGCCACCGGTTCCATCAACGGGTTCGTCGAACTCACCACCTGGGGAAGTTCGTACGCCACCATGCCCACTGACATCCTCGTCGGCAACGCCTCGAACGCCTACTACAACAGCGTTCGCTACATCACCGCGGGCGTCACCAACTACCCCGCCAACATCGGCAACCCCGGCGCCGCGCCCGTCACCAGCGACACCTCCACTCTCGCTGCTCTTCGCCTCGTCGACGGCACGTTCTCCGGTGGCGGCATCCGCATCGACATCGCGCCCGTCGACGTCTCGTCTCGCTGGGCTACCCAGCGTTCTGGTCTCGCGACAACTCCAAACGCCAGCCCGACCCAAGTCGGGTACGGGCGCAACGATCGTCCTTCCATCAAAGCCGATGGCTCCGCAGGCGGATACCCCAGCACCCTTCCCGGTCTCAATGGTCGCAACCTCTTTGATCCCGCCAACCCCGGTACCGCAAACGGCGACACCCTCTTTGACACCCCCCTCACCTTTGCCCCCATCGGCGCTGTCGTGAACTACGGCGTCGGCCGCAGCGAGATCGATATGACCGATCTCCAGCACCTCTTCGTCTCCGGCCGTCTTTCCTCTGGCGAGAACCTCATGGGAGTCACCCGCGACGTTGGGTCCGGCACTCGAAACGGCTTCTGCAACACCATCGCACTCGACCCCTCCTGGGGCGTTGGTGAAAGCGTCGGTGGAGTCGGCTCGGCCGCCAGCAACAGCCAGAGCGAAGATGAAGTCGGCAGCCGTTGGGTCCCAGGGAACAAGCAGGGAGGCAGCAACGTCCTCCGCGCTGTCCAGAATTCCCGTCTCGCGATCGGGTACGCTGGTCCAGAGACCGGCGTCACCGGCGGCTACCCAGGCTCCTGGCTCCTCCGCGATGCAGCCGATCTTCTCGCCGTCAAGCACAACGCCGGATCTTACACGGGCACCGCTCCCTTCCGCCCCACCATCGCCAACATCTTGACCGGCGACTACGCCATCGGTGGACCTGCCGTCCTCGTGACCCTCGGCGACCCCCGCAATCAGAACGAACTCGGCGGCGACGTCGGCAACACCCGCCCGCGCATGCGAAATCCCCACGCCGCGGCTTATGTCAACAACGTGACCCGATCCATCGAGGCATTCATCGCCGGCACGGGCAATCCGGACAACGACTTCATGCCCGGACAATACCTTGCCACCCAGTTTGTCCTCACTCCTTCACTGTCAAGAGTTCACAGCCAGACCACCCCCACCAACCTCCTCGCCAACATCACCAACAACGACTTGGCAAACTACACACTCGCCAACAACCAACTCGCAAACCCGGAATTCTTCGCCTTCAACTCCTCGGTGGCCGGACGAGTTCCTCGCCGCCTCAACATCTCCTCAGGCACCTATTCCGACGGCACCCAGGGAGCCAACTACCTCAATCTGGCCGGCGCCTCCGTCACCGAAGACGCCGTCCTCGCCCTCCGCAATAAAGTCGCAGGCGACTTCAACGGCGACGGCTCCCGCTCCACCGCCGACGTCCCCGACATGATCGCCGCTTGGCGCCACCGCAACGGCGGCCCCATCTGGACCGCACCCGACGGCATCTACGGCGCTGGCGCGGGCTCCCAGACCGTCATCGAAATCATCGGCGACTTCAACGGCGACGGTTCCTTCAACACCGCAGACATCCGCTACTGGGCCGACGGGCTCCACATCGTTGCCGGCAAACTCAACCGCAAGGCCGGGTTCACCGCCGTCGATTCCGCCTTTGCCGGCAACTTCTTCGCCACCACCAAGTCCACACCAGCCCCCTATGCCGCTGGAGATGCACGTGCTGACATCTTCGGCGCTTCGGGCCGCGTCGCCCGCGGCTTCGCGCCCGTAGGCTCCGACGGCACCATCAACAAGTTCGACCTCATCTACCTCAAGCGTAACATCACCGCCGGAGCAGCCACCAACGGCAACTTCGCCGATCTCACCACATCCGCTGCCATCGACCTCTCCGCCGATCTCACCGGTGACCTCAACGTCAACCTTGCCGACATCACCGAGTTCTTCGCCATCCTCGGCACCTGCCCCGCCGACTTCAACCTTGACGGCTTCGTCGACGGCTTCGACTATGACGACTTCGTCGCCGCTTTCGAGTCCGGCTCCGACCCCGAACTCGCCGATTTCAACAGCGACGGGTTTGTCGACGGCTTCGACTACGACGACTTCGTCACCGCTTTCGAGTCCGGCGCTGGCTGCTGAGCCCACCGCCATTCACCTTTCTTCGGCGGGCCCCGGTCGCACAGCCGGGGCCCGTTCTATTTTTCCACCCTTCCTACGCTTGCCCGATGCTCTTCGTCGATTCGCTCGCCATCTCTTTCGGCTCGACGCCGGCCCTCCGAGGTGTCTCCTACTCCATCGGCCCTGGTGAATGCCTTGCCATCGTCGGCGAATCCGGCTCGGGCAAAAGCCTCTCCGCTCTTGCCATCCTCGGGCTCCTCCCCGCCGGCGCACGCGTCACCGGCGGCTCCATCTCCTTCACCGACCCCTCCAACGGCTCCGTCTCTCACCCGCTTCTCGCCCCGCCGGCTCAACTTCAAAGAATCCGCGGCGGCCGCATCGCCATGATCTTTCAAGAACCCATGTCATGCCTCAACCCCGTCTTCACCATCGGCGAGCAGATCCTCGAAGCTCTCGTCCTCCACCGCAAAGACATCCACGCTCGCGATCGAGCCACTCATGTCGAACGCGCTCTGCACGCCGTCGGCATCAACGAACCACAGCGCCGCCGAAATCAATTCCCCCATGAACTCTCCGGCGGCATGCGACAGCGCGTCATGATCGCCATCGCAGTCGCGTGCCAGCCCGCGCTCCTCATCGCCGACGAACCCACTACCGCTCTCGACGTCACGATCCAGGCACAGGTCCTCGACCTCATTGACTCCCTGCGCCGCCCCTCTTCCGCCACTGCTCCCCGCGACGCAGTTCCCACCACGCCACAGGGCATGGGCGTCCTTCTCATTACGCACGACCTCGGCATCGCGCATCGCCGCGCCGACCGCATCGCTGTCATGCGTCAAGGAGTTATTGTCGAATCAGGCCCCGCCGCCGAGATCATCTCTCATCCGCAGCATCCGTACACGCGTGCCCTGCTCGCGTGCCGCCCTGACCGCGCACCGCCTGGCTCCATCCTCCCCACTGTCAGTGGTTCGATTCCGTAGTATGCAACGCATTTCTGTGCGTGAGTCCATGTGATTACCGGAGTGTCAATTGATGTGAATCGACGCTATTGCTTCGTGCATATGCGTTTGTAAAGGGAAGACCCGTCAAGCTCGACGCCTCAAACTCGCTTCATCACCCTCCAGGCCCCTCGTACACCACACCGCTATTCGCCGTTTCCAGCACTTCCACACGCGTAAGCCCGGGCACCACACCCTCCACTTGATCCCAGATCCACACCGCGAGCCTCTCAGCCGTAGGGTTCTCGAGTCCCTCGATCTCGTTGAGCACACGATGATCCAGCCCATCGATCACCGGCCCGCACACCCGCGTCAGCTCAGCAAAGTCCAGCACCATCCCCGTCACCGCATCGGGCATGCCCCGCACCACCACTTTCACCCGGTACGAATGCCCGTGCATCCGACGGCATTTGTGCCCCTCAGGCACGCCTGGCAACCAGTGCGCCGCCTCAAACTTGAACTGCTTAAAAATCTCCATCACGTCGCTCCCGAAGCCAACCCACCGGTCATCCCACCAGTCACGTACAGCAATTCCAGGTCATCACCGAGCCGTTTCGCCCGAATGAGTTTCATCCGCAGCCCCGCCGAGAGCGTCGGTGCCACCCGTCCTGCCGCCGCCGCTCGCGCGAGTTCGTCACCCAATAGCATCGGTGCCACATACACCAGAGCTGCGTCCACCAGCCCCGCATCAAAGAACGAACCCAGTAACCCCGGCCCGGCTTCCACCATCACCGTCGCCGCCGAGTACCGCTCCCCCAGCAGCCGCAGCGCATCGCCAAGATCGATCCCTCGCGCCCCGCTCGCCGCCCGCACACCCAGCACATCGACGCCGGCCGCCGCCAATGCCCGCCTCTTGTCCGCGGTGATGCTCGCCGTCGCCAGCGTCTCTTCGCACAGCACCGTGGTGGGCATATCTCGCGCCGTCTTTACCAAGGCCGCCGTTACAGAGATATCAAGATCCGTGTCCGCGACCACCCGCCGAGCCGCCCGCCGAAGCCGGGGCACACCCCGCGCCGTCAGCATCGGGTCGTCCGCCATCACCGTCCCGATTCCGGTAAACACCACGTCCACACACGACCTCAGCCGATGCACACGCGCCCTGGCCCGCTCCCCACTGATCCACTTGCTCTCGCCCGTCCGCGTCGCCACTCGACCATCGACCGTCTGCGCCCACTTGGCCACCACAAACGCCCGACCCGTCACCATCCGTCGGCAGAACGGCTCCCCCACGAGCATCGCAGTTGCTTCTGGATACACCTCCACCGCAACACCCGCCGCACGCAGAGCCTCGACCCCACCCGCCGCCACGATGTTCGGATCGCGCCTCGCGATGACCACCCGCCCGATCCCCGCCGACACGATCTCGCCCACGCATGGCGGCTGCTTCCCCCGGTGCGCACAAGGCTCCAGCGTTGCGTACATCGTCGCCCCACGAATATCCACGCCACGCTTCGCCGCCGACTGGATCGCCGCCGCTTCTGCGTGCAAAGACCCAAATCGCCGATGATGCCCGATCGCCAGAACCTCCGACCCGCGTGCAATGACCGCGCCGACCATCGGGTTGGGGTCCGTGTCGCCCAGCGCTCGCCACGCCGCCCGACCCGCCAGCCTCATCATCTTCTCATCAACTTCATGCACTTGCGACTGTAGCGTCTCACGCGATCCGCACCAATTCCCGTTTGTCCGAGGCCGACAGCTCTCGCCCCACCACCTTGAGCCACCGCTGAGCATCCTGCCAATAGCCCGCCGTCGGTTTCAGTCCTTTCACTCGTTTCCCCCACCATCCGTTGAACCGTTCCATCGACAGCTCCCGGCAGAGCTTCGCCGCCATCGACGCCAACGCGATGGGCAAATACGCCTTCTCGCTCCCCACCTCGAACACCACGCCCACCTCGCATCCACACTCCCGGTCTGCCCCAGGCACCCGCGCCACATACCGACTCCGCTCGGGCCCCTCTTCCAAGGCACGAACTTCGACCCCGCCCGCCTCACCCGCGAACAAGTACTCCACAATGTCCCCATACTTCTCACGCCCTCCGAGCCGGTCGCACACCAACCTCAGATGGTGCCCCTTGTGCGCCCGCGCCAGCTCCATGAACCACTGTGCGTGCTCGCGGATCGCCACCAGCGTCGTCGCTCCCTTCCCGCTCGATTCTCGCACCACCCGATTGAACTCCGCCTCGCCCATCAGCCGGCATCGAAGACCCACAGGCACGACACGCCCGCCTGACGCCGCCTTCAAACTATTCGCCAAAATCCCTAGCCCATCTCCTCCAACCAGCGGCACCTTCCGCCCCTCCCCGCTCCCCTCATAGCACCGATGCGGAGGCCACCATGTCCCAAGGCATTCCAGCAACCCGTCATCATCCACCGGCCTCTGCCCCATCCACGCCAGCCATGCCAGCACGCCGCGCTCCAGATGCATCAGCGGATGCCGACCCGCGACCGCCTTACCACCGCCGATGCCCTGCAATTTCAGAGCTTTCGAGTCCGCAATCACTACCCGTCCGTTCGCCCCCTTCACCCCGGGAGCAACGCCCGAGGCCAGTTCCTTCCACAAGTCCGGAGCGGGCATCCCTTCCTCCCAGTCCCGCACAGAGACCACCGCCGCCCCCACCGAAAGCGGGCCCAGCAACGGGCCGTATCCCGCCTCATCGATCCCACACATCAGCAGCGACACATCGGTTCCTCCGTCCCCTCACCGCCCCAGTTCCTGCTCCAATCGCCCCAAAACGACAGCCCCCCGGATCGATCCGGGGGGGAAGGGGGGACATTCTGTCAATGCGGCTGAGAGGACTTGAACCTCCAAGGTATTGCTACCACAAGAACCTGAATCTTGCGCGTCTGCCAATTTCGCCACAGCCGCTGCATCAACGCCCAAGCCTAGCACGGACCACATCCGAAGAAAAGCCCCGCTGACTGCCCGCGTTCACTCGCGGTTTATCCCGCCAGCCCGTCCAAAAACATCCCCATGTGCTCCGCGAACGCCTCTGGGTATTCCATCATCGGCGCGTGTCCGCACCGGTCCAGCCACACCAGTTTCGACCCTGAAATCTTCTCGTGGAACTCCCGCGCCGTCTCCGGCGGCGTCACCACGTCCTGCTTCCCCCAGATCAACATCGTCGGCGTCTTGATCTGCCCCAGCCGATCCCCCAAATGGTCAGAACGCGCCGATCGGCTCAATTTCACCATCGCTCGCGCTCCGCCTCGACGCGACAGCTCCGCGTACGCACGGTCGATATCGCTCGGCCACACGTTCTTCTGATCGTAAAACAGCTCGCCGATCCGCTTCGCCAGCCAGTTCCGGCTCGGCCGAATCTCCACGTTCGCCAGAATCGAACGCTCGTACAGCCCAGAAGCACCGGTCAGCACAAGCCCCTTGACTCGCGATGCCTCGGGAGACAACGCCACTCGCATCGCCACATGGCCGCCGAAGCTGTTCCCCACGAGCACCGCCGGTGTGCCGAGACGCTCCGACAAGAATCCGATAATGATCTCAGACACCGATTCGATCGAGCACAACGGACCAGACAACCTCAGCAGCGGCATCTCGACCATCACACACCGCGCCCGCTGCTGAATCAGTTTCGCCGCGTGCTCCCAGTGATCGTTCAGCCCCACCAACCCGTGAAGAAACACCACGGGCTGCCCCCGACCCAGTTCCTGCACTCGCGCCACTAATCCTTCGCCATCGTGGCCCTTTGCCCGCTCTCCACGAAACGTCACAGGCCACTCGTACGACTCAACACCCGCCGCCGCTTCCGGCTTCGAAGGGCTCTCGTTGGCCTCGGTGGTGTTGCTGCTCGGGACGGCGGTCAAACGGACTCCTTACCCGACATTCTAACCCACCCGCCGCACACCCTCCACCCCGCTCACTCGACGCCAACCCTCTCCCATCCATCGCTGGCCGCAATACGAACACCAGGCGAGTTCTGCACGCCTCCATCCAGCATCATCTGTAATGAATCCACTTTCGTGTCACCATGGACACGTTCCCCGCGAACTGAGCGATACTGGACTTGAACCAGTGACCTCTTCCATGTCAAGGAAGCGCGCTAGCCAACTGCGCTAATCGCCCAACATGTCTCGTCCGGGCTCGTTCGAGCTGGACGGATCCAGTATAGCACCCCTCCCGGCGCGACACCACTTCGCCATCCTCCATCCGCCATCCGCCCGATCCTACCCCCGGATCCTCGGTGGCTCAGCCCACCTCAGTTTGTGCGTCAACGCTGACCAGAAATCCGCCCTCGGATTCACCACAAAGTTCAGTGTGGTATCGCTCCGGCGCAGTCTTACCCGATCCCCCTGACGCAACGGCTGCATGACTTGCCCATCTAAAATCAAGGTTGTCCCGTATCCTCCGCTTCCACCGTCGTCGTTCGCCCTCACCACATCCAAGTCGATTTCGGTCTCGCCCGGAACCACAATCGGCCGAAACGACAACGATTGCGGCGCAATCGGGGTAATGATAAACCCATCGGTCAGCGGCGCCACGATCGGCCCCCCCGCCGATAAGTTGTACGCCGTTGATCCCGTCGGCGTCGCCACGATGAGCCCATCCCCATGGAACATCGGCCCCGCCACACCATCAAACCGCAGCGATAGCTGGATCACCCGGAATGGCGCACCCGCCGTCACCACCACCTCGTTCAGAGCAAGAGCAGTCCCGCTCATCCCGCCACGCCCTTCAATCGTCGCTTCGATCATCGGCAGCCGCCTCACCCGCAGCGCTTCTCCCCCAGCCGGCGACAATATCTCCTTCACTTGCGACACAAAGTCACTCAGCTCGAACTCCGCGATAAATCCTAATCGCCCAAAATTCACCCCGAGCAGCGGCGTCGTCAGCCCCGCCATCCGCCTCGCCTGCCCCAATATACTGCCGTCCCCACCCAGCACAATCACCAGATCCACTCCCGCGGCCCGCTCGCGTAGCCCCGCCGACTCCCGCTCGCCCGTATCCACTTCCCCCGCAAGATGCCCGTGCTCTCGGATCAGTCGAGACACTTCCGCCGCCGACGCCGCAGCCTCCGCACGCTGTCGATTCACCACAAGCAGCACTGATCGAGCCATGTCCAAGTGTACCGACCCGCCCCCACAAAGGTGCGGCCTATTTCCTCACCCACCCAGTGCCGACACCACCGCTCGCACCGCCTCGCCGATCTCCGCCTCTAGCTTCGCTCCCGCCGCACGCGTGTGCCCTCCTCCCCCAAACCCACGGCACACCCGATCCACGTCCACCTCGTCTGTTTTGCTCCTCAGGCTGATCTTCGTCATCACCTTCCCAGGCTTGCCAAAGTCCGCACCGTCCGCTTCATTCAGTAGCGCCGACACCCGCACGCTCCCAATCATCTGCGCCACATCGATCAATCCTCCCGTGTCCGAGGCCTTTGCGCCCGTTTCATCAAAGTCACGCCTCGTCAGTTGCATCACTGCGATGCTCTCGCTCCCCAGCACCGTGTCATACAGCCGCAACGATTCCAGTGCTCGCGCCATCAGTTTGATCCGCCCCACCGTGTCCTGCTGCTCCACCCGCTGATACAGAGCATTGGGATTCGCGCCCGCTTCCACAAGCTCTGACGCCAACCTCAGCAAGCCCGCGTCCACGTTCGTATGCCGAAACCACCCCGTGTCCGTCGCCAGCCCGAGATACAAAGGCCGAGCCACCTCCACCGGCAACCCCTCAGGAGTCACCCTCAACAACAAACACGCAAGCCCAGCAACTAATTGACACGCCGCCGCCGCCCCAGAATCCACCCACCGCCTCGCACCCACGTCCGTATCCCCGCGGCGATGATGATCGATCACCATCGTCCGCTCGGCCCGAGGCCTCAAGTACGCCTCAAACAGCCCCAACTGCGACCAACTCCCGGTGTCCACGACCACAATCGCGTCAGGCTCCCATTCCGGTGCTCCACCGCCCGGGCCACCCTTCTCCCAAAGCCTCACAGGCGTGCCACCGTTTGACTCCGCCACCCACGCCAACCACGCGGGCCTTGGTCCCCCAAACACCGCTTCCGCTCGATGCCCGGGAAGACCGTTCAACGCATTCACGAGTCCGATCGCCGACCCCGCCGCGTCCCCATCGGGCTTCATGTGCGTAAACACAAGCACCCTCGGGCTCCCCCGCAGCACCGCCGCGAGCTCGCTCACCGAGCAGTTCGTTGTCCATCCGCCTTCTGATAAACCCCCGGCTGACCCGTTCCCGCTTGTGTGTGAACCGCTTTCCATCCCCAAACCTAGCACCCTCGCGCCACACCAGGCTGGGACGCTTTCAACGGATGCGCCGGCGCCAAACCCCCATCAGCCCCACCCCCACCGCTGCCAGCAACCAAGACCCGGGCCCAGGTACCGGCTCGATTCCGAAAGCAAATCGCTGCGTGAACGCCGCTTCTGCGTTCACCAAGAACATTTCCGTGCGTAGTCGATACTCTCCGGGCCCAATCACACCCGACGCGCTCACCTCGGGCCCGCTCCAGTTCACACCCGCAAACAGCTGAGTTTCATCCGAGACCCGCCACAGCCGGTGCGTCCCCAACGGGGCACTGCTCTCCAGAGTCGCCCGCCACCGAACCGTCTCACCAATCCGAAACGTGAACTCCGCCAGGCTAAGCCCGTGCGCGCTATGTGCGCCTGGAGCGGTCTGCGCCATCCCCAAAAACCAAAACCCATCCGCATCGATCACGGATTCCTGGTTCGCAAGCCCGCTCGCGTCGTACGCCCAGTACCCCGCCATTCTGGTGTTCGCCGAATCAGACAGAAGATTGCCGTCCGCTGCACCCACAGATCCGCTCACGACCCTGTACGCCGACACGATCTCCATCACCTGCCCACGTGCCGCGCCCGCGCCCAACACCCCGAAGACCACACCCGATGCCATCGCCGCGACCCGAGCAGCCGCGATACGCCCGGCTCGACAGGTTCGGCCACCGCACCGAAATTCTTCTTTCCCCGCAACGATGGCTCAGCTCCCGGATCTCTCGATACCACATCCGTCGCACAATTCAGCGCCACCAGCACCCAGCGAAGTCTCGCAAGCCGCACAGACCCGCGATGATCCCGTGTGTTCGCATCCTGTTTGTTGCAGGCGCCAAAACACCCATCAGAGTCCTAGAACATGCCACACGATCCTCGTCCAGACCACACAAAGTCCGCGGAATCTTCAAAATAGTCCACCCACGCCGCAAATCCATGGCCCGCTGTGTGTTAGAGCCTTCGCCGGCCTTCTGTCCACTCCGAAATGCCCACCGATGTGCGCGCAGTACCGGCCTCTCCACCCATGGGTAGAAAGGCCGGTGACTTCAACGTGCCAGATGCTCACCCCATCCGCAACCCAAGACGCCCACCCCCACCCGGGCCGAAGCACCATGCGGATGTCACTCTACCGTTCTTTGGCGTCCATCGGTCGAAGAACGGACATCACCACCGCACCCGCGAGCAGGCCAAGCACGACCAGCAGCGAAACCGTGGTGTCAATCTTGATCGCTTTCTGTGGCTCAAGCCCCACCACGCCCAAATACGGCGGCACCGACAACAGCAAGAGCTTCACGCCCACAAATCCAAGGATCAAAATCAACGCCGGCTTCAAGTACCGGAACTTCTGGATCAACGCCGCAAGGCAGAAATACAAGGCCCGCAGCCCCAGGATCGCAAAGATGTTCGACGTAAACACGATGAACGGGTCCGGCGTGATCGCGAAGATCGCCGGGATCGAGTCCACCGCGAACACCAGATCCGTGATTTCCACCAGCAAGAGTGCGAGGAACAACGGCGTGATCGCCCAACGCTTCGACAGCGTCCCCGTTGGCGCCGGATCTTGCACCAGTTTCCCGGTCCGGGGATCAGGCGAGTACGTCGGGGCCATCGTCCGCTTCGTAAAGAACTTCTGCCCGTCGAAGAACGTCACCGTCGGGAAGAACTTTTTGCACAGCTTCACCGCGACGTTCTGGCTCGGATCATCGTTCCCCTTGATGAGTGCCATCTTGAGCGCCGTCAGAATAAGAAAGCCACCGAACACGATCAGAATCCACTGATACTTCAGGATCAGCCCCGCGCCAATAAAGATCATCCCACCACGCATAATCAGTGCGCCGATGATTCCCCAGAAAAGGACCCGATGCTGATACTTGGCGGGAATCGCGAAGAACGAGAAGATGAGCGCGATGACAAAGATGTTGTCCATCGCCAAAGACTTCTCGACGATGTAGCCCGTCAGGTACTGTTTGGCCGCGTCAAATCCGGTCACCTCTCCAGCGATGATCAGCGGTTGCTCGGCCACTTTGCCCGCGAGTTCGTGGGTGTTGTACATCGGCGTTGCCAAGCCCAACCCAAGCCAGTGCGTCTGATACGCCCAGTAGACGAACCCGGAGAACGCGATCCCGCACGTCAACCAGATCACCGACCAGGTCGCCGCCTCTTTCATCGAGACCTCGTGCGCCTCTCGGTGAAACACACCCAGGTCCAGCGCAAGGAACAGCAGCACCAGCCCGATGAAACCCGCGTACGCCCAAACTTTCAGGTCCGCGGGCGCGGCCGCCACCCCGTCCGACGCCAGAACCAACAACGCATTCGCAGTTTCCAATGCACAACTCCCACGAGCCGAAGCCCGAACGGTCTGTGTTGGTCTTGCGCTGCGCCCAGATTCGGGTTGCGACTCGCCGGGGGATTACTCCCCGTGTTGACGACGGCCGCCCTCGCACTCTGCGAGTGGCTACTCCCCAACGGAACCGACCATCATAGTTTTTTCACCCAATCAAGTCGAGCAATTCAGCCCCGCTTATCCGCGATTTCAACGGAGCCTTTCGTCCGATTCTCTTCAGCCCTCTTCGCCCATGCCATCTGCCGGGCGACAAACGCCGTCGCAACGATCCCCGTGGGGACCGCCACCGCAAGGTCCGCCGCCCGATTCACCAGATCCGCAGCCAGCCCCAGCGTCAGCGCCTGCGATGCACTCGACACCCCGACGACTGAAGGCCTCGATCGGATCATCCATCCCACCGCCCATTCGCGCAGCCCGAGCCCGTTGCCCGCCAAGGGGATCAGAGACGCTGCCTGCGCGCCCGTGGCCACCAGGCAGGCCGTCATGGGCGACACCGGAACCCCCACCGCCGCCAGAGCGAGCCAATACCGAAGCGTCCACACCCCCGCGTCCACCACCTTGTACACCAGCGCGGTGGCACGTGCTCTCACCGCTCCTCGCGACACCCGCGCGAACACCACCGCAACAACCATAACAAATGCAGGCCCGCTCAACGGATCGGCGAGCATCCCCGTCGCCAGAAGCCCCGACGCCAACGCCCCGATGATGATCACCTCGACCACCACGCTCGCCGAAGCGTTCATCGGGATCCCATTGACCACGCGGTGGTATACGACCCGACCCACGAGCCCGGGCCTCATCGGTAGGAAGTTCAGCAGATTCGCCGACGCGATGAGAGCGAGCATCTCGATCCGCCCCACGCTGCCGTACCGCTGTGTGATGGAGTGGAACACCGCTGCCGACAACACGATGTTCGCCAGCGGCAGCACCAGAATCGCGGCAAGCATCCACGCTGGAGCCGCACGAACCTGCTCGATCGCTCCCTTCCATTGTCCCGGTGATTGCCCGACCACCACGACGGCGCCGACCACCAACAACGCTCCCACCATAAACGCCGGTAAGGTCTGCCAGCTCCGTCGCAGCAAGGCGTGCGGACTCGAACCTGATGATTGGCCGTCAGGGAGTGCCAGACAAATCTCCTCGCAGCGAGAGCACTCCCGGCCCTAGTCGCGAATACGTAGTACCCCCTGATGCAAGCCGATGCGAGATCAACTCCGCGAGCCGCTTGAGCCTCGAGTCGGAGCTCTGCGCCGCCGCCGTCAGCGCGGCGTCATCTGCGTCCCGGACCCTGGTGAGCAGTGCCAACGCCTTGACCGTCGGGTCGGGATCGGCAAGCGTCAGAAGATCGAGATCTCTGAATTCTGCGAACTGCCCGCGATGGGGCGCCAGGGCCGCGACCAAGAGCCGATCAATTGGCGTCATCGCCTGGTACCGCTCGACCAAGGCCTTGGCGATTGCATCCGCATCGGAATTGGGTGTGGGAGGGGTTTGCGTGCTCGGAGCAACCGCGGGCACCGCCGGGGTTCCAGGCTCGGTGCTTGCCGAGGGAGGAGGAGTTCGTAGCTTGGTGATTTCGGGCGCGTTGAGAAGCCTGTTCGAGGCCAAGAGCCACGCGTGCAGAGAGTGTGATTGCTGACCGTCAAGGGCCCCGGCGAGGGTCGACGCGTCGCGTTTGGCGTCGGGCACGAAGGGTCTGGTGCTCGCCTGGGTGTCGGCCACGAGGCAATTCGGCCCGACGGCATAGGCACCGGTCTGCGTGGTGATGAATCCTTGCACGACCTTCCAGTGGATGCGAAGCTGCTCGTCGCACATCAGCTCGGTGAGGTAGCCGGTGAAACCGATGCCCGGGACGGCATCGATGGTGAGGGTCTCGCGAGGGAGAAGACGTAACCTGCGGTCCCCCTCGATGACCTCCGAGCGGGCGTCCCGGCTCAGAATGCCGGCGCGCCCCGAGAGCGCGGGTGCCACGAGGAATCTGGTATTGATGGGGCGGTCGGTGCCCAGCGCGAGCGAGATGGGCGCGACATTGCGGAGCGTGATGCGGACGGTTTCCCCGCCGAAGGGATCTCCGGCATTGGGCGCGTCGGCGAGGAGGGTGACGAACGTCTTGGGCTCGGTGATGGCCTTGTCGATCCATTCGGGGATCTGCGCCGCGAGACGGGAGAGCGTGGACTGATGCTCGCTGAAGGTCTCGCCCTTGCCCGAGATGAACTCGATTCGGTTTCTTGCGAGCGCGCCGACGGGGAGCATCGGGACGGCGTGGGAGGCCTCTCGGAAGAAATTGAGAGCCTGCTCCTTGTTTCCCTGCGCTTCGGCGGCGAGCCCGCGGATAAAGCTGAGTGTGGAGAGGATCGGGGATCCGGGTTCGAGCTGCTTCTCGACGGCGAGGAGGCCCGCGAGCCCTTCTTCGATTTTGTTTTGCCGGATGGCAAGGAGCGCGCGGACGAGGTCGGGGCCCTCCTTTGTGCCGTGTTCGGCCTCGTATTTAGCGACGTCGGCCTCGACCCTGTCGATGTCGAGGTTGGCCATCACGCGCCAGAACTGGAGATCGAGGAGCGAGCCTGCGGCGCGTGCGTTGACTTCTTCCTTGGTCATGCCGAACGGGCGTTTCTTGTCGTCGTTGGCGAGCTCGAACATCTCGGCGGTCTGCTTGGTCATGTCGTCGAGGGAGTCTCGTGTGCCCTGGGCATCGTCGGCGGCGATGGCGGTGGCGAGGCGGATTTTCTCGGTTTCAGGCGGGAGACGGAGGTCCTCGGGCTTTCCGAAGTCTCGTCCGATCCCGATCCCGGTGTCGCGGACGTTTTCATTGTATCGGCGGATGTTCTCGCGTTGGGTGTTGAGGTCCTTGTTGAGCTGTTCGAGAACTGACTTGGGTCCGTTTTTCTGCCAATTGAGGACGAGCGTTTCTTCGCCCGCGGAATTGGGGATGTCCGCGCGAGACTTGGCGATGAGCCGGATCCCGTTTCTGTGGGCGCGTTCGGCATGCTCGAAGACGCCGTGAGCGGCGAGTTCCTTGGCGATGGTGAGGTGGACCATGCCGTCGAACGGGTCGGCCATGAGGAGGTTCAGGAGGAGTTCGAATCGCCCGGCGACGTCTGCGGGGTTCTCGGCCTGGAAGGTCTGGAGTGCGAGGAGTGCGGCCTCTTTGTTGGTGACGTCGAGCGTCGCGGCGAGCGTGAGAAACTTGCGGAAGGCCTTTGTGTCGCCGGTCTCGCGGGAGAGGAGAGCGGCGTCGAGAGCGAGCCTGGAACGGACAGCGGCGTCGAGAGAGGATGCCTTTGGTCCGGTGAAGGCCTCGAACAGCGCGAGGCGTTCAGATGCGGTTTGTTTGCGGTTGATTCCGGCGGTGATGAGACGGAGCTGGGCGACGGTGTCAGAAGGATCGAGGGTGACGAGCTTGCCGGTGAGTTCGATCACGCGTGCTGAGTTCGATGCGTTGAACGCCGCCTCGATTCGGCGTCGAAGAAGGTCTGTGTCGCCTGGGGCGAGGTCGGTGGCGATGGCGAGAACGAGATCAGCGATTTCGAAGTCCTCGGGCTGCGGGTCTGGTGCGAGCCGGAGATCGATCGAAGCGATTCGAGCGACGAGCCTCGCAAGGGCGAGGCTGTGCTTGTCGAAGGATTTGGGGTCGGGCTTTGGAACCGCCGTGGGCAAGGCCCCGGGGGCGGCGGGCTGTGAGTTCGTCGGCTGGGAGTGTGCGGGTGCCAGTCCCTGGAGAAGGGCGAGAGCAATGCCGACGGGGAGAGTCGAAAGAGAGATCATGCGGGGGTGGCTCCGGCGAGGAAGAGGTAGAGGAACGCGAGGAGACCCGAGGTAAGGGTCATGATGCCGAGCATTTCGAGTGCCCAGACGATGCGCGGGTGCGCGTGAGGGAAGCATCGGTCAAGGACCATGAGCATGAAGAGAAGTTGCCCGGCGGCGAGTGAGGCGAGCCCGCCGGAGCGGAGGACGTGGTGTGCGGGGATGAGGTCGAGGGGGGGACTGAGGAGGAGCCAGAGCCCGACGATGGAGAGGCACAACGACCATGCGACAATGACCGCGTAGAGGGAGAGGATGCTGATCTGGCGGGTCCAAGCCATACCCGAGTGTACGTTGTGGGGTGCATGAAGGATCGGATCTGGGAGTTGGAACGCGATCGTCAGGGTGCTGAAGCCTTGGGGGAGCGTTTCCAGGCCTTGAGGCGGCCTAGGACGAGGTCTTCGAGCTCGCGGGCCCCGCGGTCGAACGTGAGGGCGAGGCGGGGTCTGAGAACTGGGCATGGCCAGAAGTCGGCGGGGATTGAACGGAGCTTTGACCAGTCCTTTTCGGTGACCAGCAGAGCTTCGGCGGCGTCGTCTTTTGCGGCGTCACGGATGGCGGCCACGGTCTGAGCGGCAAAGGGGTCGTGATCGGGAAGGACAAACGAACGGGTGACCGCAGCCTGGGATTGGGCGTGGCGAAGAAAGGGAGCGGGGTTGCCTATGGCGCATGCGAGCGTGATGCGCCGGCCTTTGAGGAAGTTGGCGGGGAGAGTTCGGAGCTGGGGGCCCTCGCCGGTGAGGATGGCGGTCCAGGTGTGGCGGGCGACAGCCAGGGGAGGACGGTCTGCGACAGCGGTGATATCGCGTTCGAGCGCGGCGAGAGTGGCGGACGAGACAGACTCGGCGTGGGTGATGACGACGGCGTCGGCGCGTCGGAGACCTTGGGGCGATTCGCGGAGCCAGCCTGCGGGGAGTTGTGCGTCAATGAAGGGGTTTCTGGTGGCGTCGATGAGGACGATGTCGCAGTCGCGTCGGAGTTGGCGGTGCTGGAAGCCGTCGTCGAGGATGATGCAGTCGACAGCAGACCCTTTGCTGGTGGTGAGGAGGACTTTTATTTCGGCGAGGCGGTCTTTGCCGACGGCGAGGGGGACTCCCGGAAGGAGTCGTTGGTACTGGAGGGCTTCATCGCTGTCGGCTGGGTTTTTGGTGGCTGACTTGTAACCACGTAGTGCGATGGCGGGCTGGCGCCCGGCGTCTTTGAGGGTCGTGGCAAGGTGAACAACGGCGGGAGTCTTACCGGTGCCGCCAGCGGAGAGGTTGCCAATCGAGATGACGGGCCTGTCAGCGCGGCGACCTGGATTGACGTCATACCAGCCGTTGCGAAGGTTGGTGAGCGAGCTGTAGACGCGAGCGGCGAGGCGGCCCAGAACTGAAGGGATCGGTCCCGGAGGTGGCGAGCCTTCGGAAGGAGAGGTGATGCTATCGGGTCTGGTGTTGGTCATCGCAGCGCGGGGACGAGGTGAGCGGATCTGGGGAGATCCTCTGTCGGAGGCGTTCTCGGAGTTCGGTTCGGAGAGCGCGTTTGGTGTTTGAGGCGATTCTGGCGGTATTGAGGATATCCGCGAAGGCCACTGAGATCACGATTCCGATGACGCCGATGGTGGCGGCCCAGGTGAGGACGAACCAGCGGGCGTCTCGCGGGTCGAGGAGGCAGAGGGCGTAGGTCGTCAGGGGGACGGCGATCATCATGAGGAATGCGTTGACGGTGCGGAGGCGGCGTCGTGAATCGGGCATGTGGCCGGTGCGGAGCGCGGCGGCGTGGGTGATGACGGCGATGAGGAGAACGGAGGCCGTGGGGACGATGAGCCAGGGGGGCGCGATGGGTGTTAAGAGAGAGTCGGGCATGTATGGGCTTCTTTGGGTTGAAATGAGGCGAGATTGAAGGCGGTGAGGCGGGAGGGAAGGATGGACATGGGGAGGCCCATGACGGTGGAGGGATCGCCTGAAGATGAGAGTGGCCAGCCTGCGAGTTGGCGTTCGCGGAGGTTGTAGCCGCCGGCTTTGCCTTGCCAGTTGTTGGAGTTGGTGTAGTCGTCGATGAGAGGGGCTGGGAGGTGTCCTACGGAGACTGTGGCACGGTCGGTGAAGAAGGTTCGACGGCCGGAAGCGGAGTCGATGAGGGCGACGCCGGTGATGACGTCGTGGGAGCCGTCCGAGAGTTGGCGGAGGATGGAGGCGGCGTGCGTTGACGAGGTTGGCGTTCCGATGAGTTGGTGGTCTTTGACGATGGTGGTGTCGGCGCCGAGAACGACGGCGTTGGGCTGAGCGGGGTTGTGGTGGATCCAGGCGGCGGCCTTGAGGTAGGCCAGTGCGGCGACCCATTGCTCGGGGGAGACGCGGCCTGGCTGGAGTTCGGAGTCGTCGAGGCCTGGGTGTTGAGCGGAATGTGCGATATGGGCGTCGTCGAGGAGGAGCCGACGGCGGGGCGAACGGCTGGCGAGGACGAGGGGCGTGCCCGGAGCGGGATCTGATTCTGGGGCGAGAGAGGTCACTGGATGGAGTGTACCACGGGTTGGGTGAATGCCCAGGAACGATGCGGGCTATCGGGATGTGCTGGTGGTATATTGGCGGCCGTGAGAGCACACTTGATACAGATGGACACGGTTTGGGAGGACAAGGCCGAGAACTGCCGTCGGATACGGGGGATTGTGGGGGGTATTTCGGGACTGGGTCCTGGGGACCTGGTGGTGGTGCCGGAGATGTTCGACACGGGGTTTTCGTTTGCGGTATCGAAGACTGCGGACGACGACGGTGCGACACTGGCGGCGATCTGCGGGATTGCGCATGAGTTTAGGGTGACGCTGCACGGGTCGCGGACGGTGAGAGGGCCCGATGGTCGGGGGCGGAATCGGGTGACGGTGGCCGGGCCTGACGGGGGGGTGTTGGCGGAGTATGACAAAGTTCACCCGTTTAGCTACGGGCGCGAAAGCGAGTTCTTTACGGGCGGGTCGGAGGTGGTGACGTATGCGTGGGAGGCGGGAGACGAACGCCTCTTGGCGTGCCCGGCGATTTGTTACGACCTTCGTTTTCCGGAGTTGTTCCGGATCGGGATGCTGCGCGGGGCCGAGGTGTTTGTGGTGGGGGCGAACTGGCCCAAGCCGCGGAAGATGCACCGGCGGGCGCTGGCGGTGGCGCGGGCGATTGAGAATCAGGCGTTTGTGCTGTGCGTGAACCGTGCGGGACGGGATCCGCATCTCGAATATGCGGGCGGATCGATGGCGGTGTCGCCGACGGGAGAGGTCATCGGCGAGGCGGGGGAAGCTGAAGAAGTGCTGAGCGTGGAGCTGGATGTGGCGTCTCTGCGGGCATGGCGTGCGACGTTTCCAGCGTGGCGAGATGTGAAGCTGATGTAGGAACGGGGAGAGCGCACAGGGGAGCTGTGCCGCCGAAGAGAACTAGCGGTTGGCGAGGGGGGTATAGGCAACGGCGTGGGGGCCGGTGTAGTCGGCGTCAGGGCGGAAGAGGCGGTTGTCGGCGAGTTGTTCGAGGGCGTGGGCTGCCCAGCCACCGACACGGGCGATGACGAAGCTTGGAGTGAAAAGGTCGAGCGGGAGGCCGATGCAGTGATAGGTGGTGGCGCTGTAGAAATCGACGTTGGGGTAGATGCCTTTGGCGGCTTTTTCGCGGTTCATGACGGCTTCGATGGCGGTGCTCTTGTCGAAGAGAGGGGTGTTGCCGGTGTCTTTGGCGAGTTGTTCGGCGAGGACTTTGAGGTGGGTTGCTCGGGGGTCGTAGGCCTTGTAGATGCGGTGGCCGAACCCGGGGATTTTGTCCTTTTTAGCGAGTTTATCCTGGATGAATTTCTCGGCATCGGCGACGGAGGGGATGAGGTTGAGCATTTTCATGACGCCCTCGTTGGCGCCGCCGTGGAGCGGGCCGCGGAGGCTGCCGATGGCGCCGGTGATGGCGGAGTAGATGTCGCTTTCGGTGGAGATGAGGACTCGTGCGGTGAAGGTGGAATTATTGAAGCCGTGGTCGGCGTGGAGGATGAGGCAGACGTCCATGGCCTTGGTCATGGCGGGGGTGGGCTTTTTGCCGTTGAGCATGTAGAGGAAGTTTTCGGCGAGGCCGAGGGACTTGTCTGGGCGAACGAAGGTCTCGCTTGACTTGCCCGAGCGGAACTGGTGGAAGTAGGCCAGGAGTGTGGGGACCTGGGCGAGGATGGAGAGTGCTTTGTCGCGGATGGAGGGGAGGTCGATGGAGTTTGGCTTGGGGTCGTGGAGCCCGAGAGCGCTGACGAGGGTCCGGATGGCGTGCATGGGCTCAGCGGACTTGGGTATGGAGAGGAGGAGTTGCTCGACGCCGGCGGGGATGTCGTAGCGTGCGCGGACGGCGGCGTTGAAGTCAGCGAGTTCGGACTTGGAGGGGAGGCGGCCGTTCCAAAGGAAGAAGACGGTTTCTTCGAAGGAGGAGTTGCTGGCGAGGTCGCCGATGGGGATGCCGATGTATTCGAGGACGCCTTTTTCGCCGTCGATGAAGGAGAGCTTGGTTTGAGCCGCCACGACACCTTCGAGACCTTTGGAGAACGTCGCCATACCGCTGCCTTTCGACCGCCCCTGCGCCGACTGTGGAAGGGAGGGGCGGAGCACACCGCTAAGAACAAGACCCAGTGACGCGGGCCACCAACCCGTCGCCGTCAGAGGAAGGCAAGGTTAGGGAATGCCAACGTACTCGTCAATGCGAAGGGTTGATGGCGTGTGAGGAGTTTGCGTGCAGCAGGGGCGGGGTTATGAGTGGGCGAGAGAGTGAGCAGGGGTTGCTGGGGCTTGGGAGGGGTCGATGCCGAGTTTGGTGGCGATACGGAGCCCGTAATCGGTGTCTGCACGGTAGAAGTGGCAGAGCATGCGGAGCTGGATGTCTTTGCGGGCCTGTCCCAAACCCGAGGCGATTCTGGATGTGAGACGGTCTTTGTGGGCGTCGTCGAACATGCGGTAGAGGTTCCCGGGCTGGGTGTAGTCGTCGTGGTCTTGGGTGGAGTCGAAGCGATCGACGACGGTTTGGCCGAGGGTCCAGGCGGGATCTGCGAAGGCTGGGTCTGGCTTTGGTGCGGCGGGGATGGAATTGGGCCAGTAGTTGGTGGCCGAGCCCGCGGAACCGTCGGTGAGGGCCCCGTCGCGGATGTAGTTCATGACGGGGCAACGTGGCTTGTTGACGGGGATTTGGTGGTGGTTGACGCCCAGGCGGTGGAGGTGCGTGTCGGCGTAGGACATGAGTCGGGCCTGGAGCATTTTGTCGGGGCTTGGGCCGATGCCCGGGACAAGAGCGGAGGGCTTGAATGCGGCTTGTTCGACTTCGGCGAAGTAGTTTTCGGGGTTGCGGTTGAGCTCGAGCATGCCGACGTCGATGAGGGGGTGTTCGTGGTGGGGCCAGACTTTGGTGAGGTCGAAGGGATTCCAACGGAAGGCGTCGGCTTGAGCTTGAGTCATGACCTGAATGCAGACGCGCCAACGGGGGAAGTGGCCTTGCGCGATGGCGTTGAAGAGGTCGCGTTGATGGGATTCACGATCAACCCCGATGGTGTTGGCGGCTTCGTCGTCGGAGAGGTTCTTGATCCCCTGGAGGGTTTTGAAGTGGAATTTGACCCAGACGCGTTGACGATCGGCGTTCATCATGGAGTAGGTGTGGCTGGCGTAGCCGTTGAGGTGTCTGTAGGAGGCTGGGATGCCACGGTCGCTCATGAGGATGGTAATTTGGTGGAGGGCTTCGGGGCAGAGGGACCAGAAATCCCATTGCATGTTCATGTCGCGGAGGTTTGTCTGCGGGTGGCGTTTCTGGGTATGGATGAAGTTCTGGAATTTGTACGGATCGCGGACAAAGAAGACGGGGGTGTTGTTGCCGACGAGGTCCCAGTTGCCTTGCTGGGTGTAGAACTTGACGGCAAAGCCTCGGACATCGCGTTCGGCATCGGCGGCGCCGCGTTCGCCGGCAACGGTGCTGAAGCGGAGGAAGGTCTCGGTTTTTTTGCCGACGCGGTTGAGGAAATCGGCGGAAGTGAAGCGGGTGACGTCGTGGGTGACGGTGAAGGTGCCGTAGGCGCCCGAGCCCTTGGCGTGGACGACGCGTTCTGGGATTCGCTCGCGGTTGAAATGCTGCATCTGCTCGAGGAGAGCGACGTCTTGCATGAGGAGGGGCCCGCGAGGGCCGGCGGTAAGGGCCTGCTGGAGGCCGATGGGGGAGCCGTTTGCGGTGGTGAGCGTGGGAGAGGCGGAGGGGGTGGTCATGGACTTCTTTGGCGAGGAGAACGGATGGATGAGGAGGACGGTGAGGGTTTCGTCGGGGCGGTGCCGAGAGATTCGGCGTGGTGGAGAGTAGAGCGCGCCGGACGAGAGGCCACGGCGTGGTGGGGTGAATCTGATGCGTGCTGGGGAGCGAAACACGTCGGAAGGACGGGGCGAGTCATGGTGACGAACGTTGGAGGAACATCGCGATGAACTGGAATCGGTATGGCGGCGTGACGTGGATGGCGGCCATTGCGTTGATCGGCGGGTGCGGCGCGGGGGGAGAATCGGTGAACGCTGGATCGAGTGAGCGAGGGAGCGGGAAAGCGGAGGCCGATCGGCGGGTGGCGATGGTGCCGGTGGCTGGGGAGTCGCTGCGTGTGGGCGGGGACTTGTTCGCGGAGGTGAGCGGGGTGGAGGGGGATTTGCGTGCTGGGCCTTGTCGGATTGACACGCCGCTGCCGGTGGGGTACCCGATGCCCACGCCGCCCGGGGCGATTGAAGTGAAGACGTATCCGAGCGTTCGGCGAGCGGAGGTGCGTGGGACAGGCTCGGCGGATCGCGGGATGAACGGGGCGTTTTGGCCCTTGTTCAATCATATTAAGAAGCACGATATCGCGATGACGTCGCCGGTGGAGATGGAGTATGGGGGCGAGTCTCGTGCCGGTGAGGTTTCGTCGAAACTCGGACGAGGCGGGGCGTGGTCGATGGCGTTTTTGTACCGCACGGCGGAGCAGAACGCGACGGGGACTGAGGGAGAGGTAGTGGTTCGTGACGCGGAGCCGGTGACGGTGGTGGCGATCGGGATGAAGGGGGATTATGGGATGAAGCTGGTGGAGCGCGGGGCGAAAGAGATTGAGGATTGGCTGGCCGCGAACCCTGAGTGGGAGGCGGCGGGCGGGTGGAGGTCGCTGTATTACAACGGGCCATCACTGGATTTCTGGAACAAGTGGGCGGAGGTGCAGATCCCTGTGAGGGCGAGACGATGAACAAGTGACGAGTTGCGGATTCAGGGAATTAGGCGGAGGGCTTGGGAGTCGAGGCGGTTGAAGCTGCATGATCGGGCCTGGCGGGCTCGGCCTTTTTGGGGCCCAGGCGGCCGAGGGCGGCGGGGAGTTCGATGCCGGCCTGGGCGGCGAGTTCGTGGAGCTTGGGGAGGCTGCCGACAAGGCCGGAGAGGAATTCGCTGGTGGTGTTTCGGCCTTCGTCGTTTTGTTGACCTGAATCCCAGACGGTGATTTTGTCGATTTTGATGTTTTGCAGGGCTTTGACCTGCGCATCGACGAGTTTGGGGAGTTGTTCGATGAGGAGGAGCGTGGGGCCGACCTGAGCGTCGGATCCACAGGCTTCGATGAGACGGCGGTAGCCTTCGGCCTTGGCTTCCATGACTTTCTGGATGCCCGCGGCTTCGGCTTCGTACTTGGAGGAGATGGCGTCGGCTTCGCCTTGGGCTTCGCGGCGACGTTTTTCGGCCTCGGCCTCGGCGGCGAGGGCGATGCGTTGCTTCTCGATTTCCTGGGGTGCGATCTGCTCCTTGGCGAGGCGGGCGAGGTCGCGTTCGCGTTCTGCGGTGAGGATGGCGCGAGCGGCTTCGGCGGCGGCGACCTCGGAACGCATGAGGCTGGAGGCCTCGATCTCGGCGAGTTTGGCGCGGCTTTCGGCCATGCGGGCGCGGGAGGTGTTTTCGCCGGTAACGGCGAGAGATTCGGCCTCGGCGACGCGGATGCGCTGCTCTTGCTCGGCTTGTTTTTTGGCGGCTTCCATCTCGGCGAGTCGCTGGGCGCGGGTGATCTCGATGTCGCGTTGGCTCTGGAGTTCGCCCTGGACGGCCTGGGCTTCCATGGCGGCGATGGCGATGCGGCGTTTTTGCTCGGCCTCTTTCTGGCCTTCGGCGGCGGTGGCGGTTTCGCGGGAGACGCTGACGTTGCGTTCGCGGAAGGCGATGGCCTCGCCGGTGGCGCCCTCGCGTTCGGCCTGGGCGACTTCGACTTTGGCTTTGTTGATGGCGTCTGCGGCGGCGCGTTTGCCGGTGGCCTGGATGTAGCCGCTCTCGTCGGTGATGTCGCGGATGTTGACGTTGATGAGGTCGAGGCCGAGCTTGTTGATTTCTTTGGCGACGTTTTCGTTGATGAGACCCGCGAACTTCTCGCGGTCGCGGTTGATCTCCTCGATGGTGAGGGTTGCGATGACGAGGCGGAGCTGGCCGAGGATGATGTCTCGGGCGAGTTCGGTGATCTGTACGGATGAAAGCGGGAGGAGTTTTTCGGCGGCGGCGTTCATGAGGACGTCGTCGGTCGAGATGCTGACGGTGAAGGTGGCGGGGATGTCGACGCGGATGTTGTTTTGGGAGAGTGCGCCTTCGAGGGGGATGTCGATGACGAGGGGCTCGAGGGACATGTAGGCGAAATCTTGGATGACGGGCATGACGAAGGTGCCCCCGCCGTGGAGGCATCGGGCGGCGCGGCCTGTGCCTGTTTTGCCGTAAACGACGAGGATTCGATTTGGTGGGCAGCGGCGGTATCGGGAGAGGAGCCAAGCGAAAATGGAGAGGGCGACGACGACGAGCGCGGCGATGGCGGCCCACAGGATCCACTGGGCGTCGGCGAGGAGGATGGTCGGGGTGGGCATGAGCGTTCCTTTCGTGGGCGGGCCGCGAAGGCCGGGGCGCGAGGGGAGCGTATCAGAATGCGTGGAATTCTGGGAGAGCGCGGGCGAACGTGGGGGGATTAGGGCGGCGAGATGGCCTGGACGAGGAGGGAATTGTCGGGCTGATGGTCGAGGATGACGACGCGGCTACCGGTGGGGATGGGGCCGTCTCGGGAGACGGCGTGGGCCATTTTGGCGACGGAGCCGACGACGACTCGGATTTGCCCTGAGCCCGAGCCGCGTTGTGGGATGCCGATGGAGACGTCGCCTTCGAGGCCGATGAGGGAGGCTTTGGAGACGGTGCCATCGGATTCGAGACGGCGGAGAGCGCGGAAGACGCGGATCACGGCGTAGGCGAGAGTGAGGCCTGAGGCGGTAGCGATGGGGAGATTGAGGAGGAAAGGGAGTTTGAGGATATGGAGGGAGATGAGGCCGGCCCAGCCGAACCCAGTGGCGAAGGCGGAGATGGATTGGAGGGAGAAGGCCTCGGCCCAAGAGATGCCGAGGAGGCCGGAGTGGGCGAGTGAGTGAGGCGAATCGTGGGGGACGTCGGCGTGGGCGTCTATGTCGGGATGGTGATCGATATCGTGCCCGGCGGCGCCGATGAATGAGAGGATGGTTCGGAGGGTGAAAAAGCCGGTGCCGAGAACGGCGGGTAGGCCGAAGATGCCTGCGGAACCGGAGAAGAGATCGTCCATCCACATGGGTAGGCGAAAGCTCCAGTAAAGACGGTTGAAGGATAGGTGTGAGAAGAGAGAAGTCGAGCGGGGCCGAGTGCGTGCCGAACGGGGGGTCCAAGACAGCAACGGAAATCGGTTTGATTATTGAAGGGGTCGGATTTAGAGCAGACGGTCCTCTTTGGCGATGCCGAGGGCGGGGCGGATGTCGAGGGGGACGAGGACCTCGTGTCCAGCCTTTGCGGAGATGAGGTTTTTGGCGGTGTCGGGGTCGACATAGTCGCTGTGGCAGCTCAGCTTTGATGAGTGGACAGGAGTTGAAGGCTCACCGCTCTGGAGAGCGGTGCCACCGGGAGGGGTGCCGGCATTGGACATGGCTTTATTCGTTTTGCTGGCGAGTTTGTGGATTTCGTCGGGTGAGAGGACGCCGCGTTTGTTGAGGATTTCCTGTTGTTCCGGGGTAAGCGCAGCGGACTTGACGGGCTTGCCCCCCCCACTGCGTTCGAAGCCTTCGGCTTTGCCGGACATGAATTCCTGGATTTCTTTGCTGATGCGGACGGAGCACCAGTCGTGGCCGCACATGGCGCAGAAGTCGGTGTCGACGTCGAGGTCTTCGTCGTGATAGGCCCGGGCGGTGTCTGGGTCGTAGCTCAGCTCGAAGTGTTTTTCCCAATTGAGAGCGGCGCGGGCCTTGGTGAGTTCGTCGTCGCGGTCGCGCGTGCCGGGGATCCCGAGGGCGATGTCGGCGGCGTGGGCGGCGATTTTGTAGGCGATGCAGCCTTGCTTGACGTCGTCTTTCTTGGGGAGGCCGAGGTGTTCCTTCGGTGTGACGTAGCAGAGCATGGCGGCGCCGTGGTAAGCCATGGAGGTGGCGCCGATGCAACTGGTGATGTGGTCGTATCCCGGGAACATATCGGTGACGAGGGGCCCGAGGACATAGAAGGGAGCACCATGGCAGAGAGTTCGCTGGACCTTTGCGTTCCACTCGATCTGGTCGAAGGGGACGTGCCCTGGGCCTTCGATCATGACCTGGACGCCGTGGCGCCAGGCGCGTTCGGTGAGTTCGCCGAGGGTTTCGAGTTCGGCGATCTGCGCGGCGTCGGAGGCGTCGGCGAGGCCGCCTGGGCGGAGGCCGTCGCCGATGGAGAAGGTGACGTCGTATTGGCGCAGGATGAGGCAGATGTCGTCCCATCGGGAGTACATGATGTTTTCCTGGTTGTGGACGAGCATCCACTTGGCCAGGAGGGAGCCGCCTCGGGAGACGATGCCGATGAGGCGGTTTTTGACGTGCTTGAGGTGAGCGCGGCGGACGCCGGCGTGGATGGTGAAGTAGTCGACGCCTTGGCGGGCCTGGTGGTGGAGCGAGGCTTCGATGGTTGGCCAATCGAGGTCTTCGATTTTCTTGCCGATGATCATGGAGTAGATGGGAACGGTGCCGATGGGGACGGAGGCGTTGTGGATGATGGCATCGCGGCAGGCGTCGAGGTCGCCTCCGGTGGAGAGGTCCATGACGGTGTCGGCTCCCCACTTCTCGGCCCAGTGGAGTTTTTCGACTTCTTCGTGGGTGCCCGAGGAAACGGGGGACGCACCCATGTTGGCGTTGACCTTGGTTTTGGAGGCGCGGCCGATGGCCATGGGGTCGAGCTTGTGCTTGAGGTGGTTGATGTTGGCGGGGATGACGAGGCGGCCTGCGGCGATTTCGTCACGGACGGCTTCGGGGCCCTTGCCGCCGGAGAGTGTGTCAAAGTGGGGCTCGCGCTGAGCGACGCGTCGCATTTGCGGGGTGACTCTGCCCAGGCGTGCCCATTCAAGCTGAGTGACCGGGGTGAAGTTGCGGGGATAGCTGACACAGAGGATCTGGCCTCGGGCGGTCTCGAACGTGACGGAAGGGTGTGAACCCTCGAAACAAGGCGCTTCGCAGTAGGCGTCGGTCGGGGTTCCGGGAGGCATGGTGCGGACGGCCCAACCTTGGGGGAGGAAATCCCAAGCGGTCTTGTCGCTGGGCGGGGGCATGCCCGGGGCGTCTGGGGAAGAGAACATGAGTGGCCCGCCGATGTCTGGGGCATTGGCGAAGGAGCCCGGGGTGGTGACACCTTGGGTGTTGCCTGGGTTGATGCCGCCGCGGAGGGGAGGGGAGAAGCGTGGGAGCGGAATAGCGTTCGAGTTCATGATCGTCTTTCTCGAGAAGTGGCGGAGAACCGTGGCTGAAACGGAAGAGCCCGCGGAGCAGGGTCTTACATTGGGTTGGGATCAGAGAGTGTGCGTGCGCAGAGGGCCACGATGTCGAAGAGGAGGCAGACGCCGGAGGCCTTTCCCTTGATGGAAGAGAAGCCGAGGTACGGTGTTTCGGCCCTGCTCGTGCGGGAGAATTGGGCGAGAAGATGCGTGAAGGTGGCCAACGAGTGCTTCCCTCCGCCGGTGCAAACCGGATCAGGTTCAACGGGTACGTCTCAGCGGCTAAGAAAGGCACTGTGGACTAGGCACCGGGCACTAGGTCAGACCTTGCTGGAGCCGCGCCCCGAGCCGGAGAGTCTAGCGCGGGTGCTGGTTGGTGGGTAGGAGAGATGGCCGCGGGCGTGTGTGTGGTGGGTGGCGGGCAGCCTCCCACCTCATGGGGAAAGGGAAGGGGAATAGGAAGAGGACACGGAAGGGTTATTGGGAGGGGTTGCGGCGTTTGAATTTGGGGAGTTGCCCGGTTTCGACCTCGGCTTGCCAGTCGGCGGCAGCGACTTCTGGGAGCCCGTCGCCTTGGAGGTCAGGGAGTCCGAGTCGGCGGAGCATGTTGAGGCATTGTGCGCGGTGGTGTGTGCCGTGGGTGAGGACGTGGACGAGAGCGACGCCGCGGGTGAAGCGGTAGGTGGTTTGCCCGAAGTGCACGAGGATGATGGAGTCGAGGCCGAGGCCGCCCTGGGACTGAGGACGTCGGCAGAGGCCGGCGATATCGGCGAGGTCGGCAGCGGCTTCGTCGAGCGCGGCGATGAGCTGCACAGGGGTGAGGACTTTGACGTCGGCACCGGATGGCGTGCCGGGTTTGACCGGCCGATCGAAGGAAGGGCGGAGGGGTCTGTCTGCGATGCGGTCTGCCCAGCGACGCATGGCGCCGATGATGTGCGCGAGGGTGTCGTGGAGGGAGCCCGGGCCGATGTCGAAGCGTTGGTGGAAATGGTCGCTGGAGAGGGTGCCGCAGACTTCGAGGAGACGCTTGGTGCCCCAATGGTCGTGCTTGAGGAGGATGTCGAGGGGGTCGTGGGACATCATGCGGAAGAGCCTTTGCTGGTGGACGGGAAGCGTCGCTTGGGGTTTTTGAGCCCTGTGGATAGTTTATTGGCGACTTCGCGACGAACGCGAGCGGCCAGGCGGTCGCCGTGGCGCGTCATATACGAGCGGACGGCCTTTGGGTCTTTGCGAGCGAGTTCTCGGAGCGCCCAGGACATGGCCTTGACGATCATGTCTTCGCGGTCATGGACGAGGAAGTCGCAGATCGCGAGGGTACGAGCGGGTTCGCCCTGAGGGGCGGTAGAACCGCGGGCCGCGAGATTGAGAGGCACAGTGCTGACGAGTGAGGCTCTTCTGGTCCAAAGGTTCGGCGAGGCGGCCCACTTGACGATGTGATCGTCGGAGAGGACGCCCTCGCGCCAGGCGACGCCCGAGATGAACGACGCGAAGCTGTCTGTAGAGCACCAGTCGTGAAGGATGGGAAGGAGAGACTCGATGTCGCGAGGTGTCATCTCGAGGACAGCGGCTTTCGAGGCGCGGGCGACTTCGAAGGCGAGCTGTTCTTGACTTTGGCGGGCGAGCGACAAGATCAGTCCGCGGAGCTCACGGGGATGGTCCCGCATGAGCTTCTTGGCCTTGGCTCGGACTAGGGCGACGATTGGCATGTGTGGGTTTAGTCGCCACCGGCGTCGTCTGGGACAGGGCAGGAGAGCCCGAGGCGAGAGATGGCGCGAGCGGTGAGGCATCGGCCCCGTCTGGTCCGGGCGAGAAATCCGATTTGGAGGAGGTAAGGCTCGACGACGTCTTCGAGGGTGTCGGCGTCTTCGTTGAGTGTGGCGGCGATGGCTTCGAGGCCGACGGGCCCGCCGCGGTAGATGTTGCCAATGGTGCGGAGGTATGAGCGATCGAGTTCGTCGAGTCCGAGGTCGTCGACGCCTTCGAGGGAGAGGGCGGCCTGGACGCTGAGGACGGAGACGCGGCCTTTGTGCTTGACAGCGGCGTAGTCACGGACGCGACGCAGGAGCCTGTTGGCGACGCGTGGGGTGCCTCGGGAGCGTTCTGCGATGAGGTTGAGGGAGCCTTCTTCGACGGGGTTGATGTCGAGGAGGATGCAGCTGCGCGCGAGGATGCGGACGAGGTCTGGGACGGAGTAGTAGCGGAGGTGGTGGGTCATCCCGAATCGGCCGCGGAGGGGGCTTGAGAGCAGGCCCGCGCGGGTGGTGGCGCCGATGAGGGTGAAGGGTTTGCAGCGGATCTGCACGGTGCGTGCGGAGAGGCCGCTGTCGACGGTGACATCGACGCGGAAATCTTCGAGGGCGGGGTAGATGAACTCTTCGACGGCGATGGGGAGGCGGTGGATTTCGTCGATGAAGAGGACATCGCGCGGCTGGAGGCGGGTGAGGGCGGCGACGAGATCGGTGCCTCGGGCCAGAGCCGGGCCGCTGGTGACCTGGATGTTGGCATTGAGTTCTTTGGCGATCACATGGGCGAGGCTGGTTTTGCCCAGGCCCGGGGGGCCGTGGAGGAGGGTGTGTTCGAGGGGTTCGTCGCGAGTGGCAGCGGCGGCGACAGCGATGCGGAGTCGGTCCATGAAATCGGCCTGGCCGACGTACTCGTCGAGTTTGGTGGGGCGCAGGGCCCAATTTCTGTGCTCGTCGTCGACGCCTTGCTCGATGGGAGCGACGGCGCGGGCGGAGAGAGAAAGGCGCGAGCCGGAGACGTCGGTGATGACGGGGTCGATCGCCATAGGAGAGCATCATACGAAACACGGGGAGGTCGAGTGCGGGCGTGCAATAATGGGGATCAAGGAGCGTGTATGCGACAGATGCAGTCGTCGATGGCGGTCGGAGCGTTGGTGCTGGGCCTGGCTGGTGGGTGCGTGGGGAACCGGGGGGGCGGGGGGGATGGAGTGGGCGGAGGTGCTGGTTCGGAGAACCGGACCACCAAGAACCTGCCTGCCACGATCCAGCCTGACTTGGAATTGCCGCAATCGGCGAGGGCGGATGCGGCGTTGGAGCCTTTGTCGTTTATGGCGGGCCGGTGGATCGGGGTGAATCCGAACAAGACGGTGAACGAGGAGCACTGGATGACTCCTAGGGGCAACCACATGCTCGGGACGTTTAAGCAGATCCGGCGGGATGGGAAACCCGCGCTGGTCGAGATCTCGCTGATCACCATCAACGAAGGAAAGGTGAAGCTGGTGCTGCGGCATCTGCATTCAAACCTCGAAGTTCCTGAGAAGCGCAGGGAATTGTCGGAATTCGAGCTGAAGTCGGCGGGCGGGAACCGAGCGGAGTTTGGTGGCGTCGGTGCGTCGGCGGCGGTGACGAGCGTGGTGTACAAGCTTGTATCGCCCGATGTATTGGAACAGACGCTGACGTTTGCGCCCGATTCGAAAGAAAAGGGGTATACGTTGACGTATACCCGGGAGAAGTAGGTTCAAAGGGGAGTTGTCCGCACGGGGAGCCGGTACAGAGAACCGGCCCACCAGGAATCGGCCTACTTCGGCAGGAGAGGTTTGTACATTTCGATTTGATCCCAGCGGGAGTTGTCGTCGTGTTTGCAGCCGCCGGGGAGGAAGCCGTATTGGACGAAGCCGAATTTGTTGTAGAGAGCAAGGCCAGCGGCGTTATCGGCGTAGACGCCGAGGGTGACGAGTTCGAGGTTGGGGCGGGACTGAGCGAAGCGAACGGCGGCGGCCAAGAGGGCCGAGCCAAGGCCGATGGAGCGATGCGTTGACCGCAGGCCCATGCCGAGTTCGACGATGTGACGGAGTTTGCGCTTGGGCTTTGGGTGCGAGAGCCCGAGCATGCCCCAGACTTCGGTGACGGCTGAGGAGGGGTCGGCTCGGGGTGGTTCGGGGACAGCGATGAGGAAGACCTCATCGGGAGCGGCGAGCCTGGCGGCGAGGAAATCTTGCTCTTGCTGAAGCGTGAGGCGGAACTCGTCGGCCTGGGTGAGGGTGTGCGTGCTGGTGGAGAAGACATCGTGGGCGCAGTCGAGGATCGCCTGGGCGTCGGCGGGAGTGGCCGAACGGATGACGGCGTTGTCGCCCGATTTGAGGATGAAAGTGGATGGAGTAAGGGAGCCCATCGTCGAGGGTATGTGGTTTGATCCCTACCATGAGGGGTGTCGAAGAAAACAGTCTCCATTGTGGTGATCGGCGGGGGACATGCGGGCGTTGAAGCCGCGTGGGCCGCGGCGAACTTGTTCGAAGGCGACTCCGGCGGGGGCGTGGTGTATTTAGTGACTCAGGACGCGTCGCGGATCGGGGTGATGTCGTGCAACCCGGCGATCGGCGGGCTGGCCAAGGGGCAACTGGTTCGGGAGATCGACGCACTGGGCGGGGTGATGGGGCTGGCGACGGACGCGACGGGGATTCAGTTCAAGGTGCTCAACGCGAGCAAGGGGCCGGCGGTGCACGGGCCTCGGGCGCAGTGCGACAAGCACGCGTACGCGCGCGAGGTACAAAGGCTGCTGGGCACGCGGGCTGGGATCCGGGTGGTGGAAGGCGAAGTCGAGGAGATCTTGGTGGAGGCTGGCCTGTGCGTCGGGGTTCGGGTGAAGGCGCACTCGGGCGCATACGACCTTCGGACGGACGCGGTGGTGCTGACGACGGGGACGTTCATGCGTGGGCTGATGCACACGGGCGATGAACGGCGTGCGGGCGGGCGGTACGGGGAGGCCCCGGCGGAGGGGATTTCGGGGTCGCTGAAGAGTTTGGGCTTTGAGCTTGGGCGGTTGAAGACGGGGACGCCGCCGCGGCTGAGGCGTGATTCGATCGACTGGGGTGCGTTGGAGGTGGCGCTGGGGGACAAGGTCCCGACCCCGTTTTCTGATTTGACGAGGTCGTGCGTGGGAGATGAAGGGGCAGGAGCGTTATCGTCGGCGTTGGTTCGGTTTCCGGTGCTGGAACAGACGGAATGCCGCCAAACATCGACATCGGAGGAGGGTCACGAGGTCATCCGGCGGAATCTTCATCGAGCGCCGATGTACAGCGGCCAGATTGAGTCGATGGGCCCAAGGTATTGCCCGAGCATCGAGGACAAAGTAGTGCGGTTTGCTGATCGTGGCTCGCACGGGGTGTTTTTAGAGCCCGAGAGCCTCGACGATGACTGGGTGTATTGCAACGGGGTTTCGACGAGCTTGCCGGCGGATGTTCAGGACGTGGTCGTGCGGAGCATGCCAGGGTGCGCGCGGGCGGAAATCTTGCGGTACGGATATGCGGTTGAGTACGACATGGTGAGACCGCATCAGATTTTGGCGACGGGGATGACGAGGAAGGTGCCGCGGCTGTTTCTGGCGGGTCAGATCAACGGGACGAGCGGGTACGAAGAAGCGGGCGGACAGGGGCTTGTGGCCGGGGTGAACGCGGCGCGGCTTGCACTTGGGCATGGGAGCGAGGAGGCCGGTGGTGGTTTTATTCTGGGGCGCGAGCAGGCGTACATCGGGGTGATGATGGATGATCTGGTGACCAAGACGCCGGTGGAGCCTTACCGGATGTTCACGAGCCGTGCGGAGCATCGGCTGCTGCTGCGATCGGACAACACCGGGGAGCGGCTGACGCCGGTGGCGGAGGAATTGGGATTGTTGAGAACGCGGCTGGGGCGTCTGAGGCTGGACCGTCTCGAGGAGAAGCTCCGAGTGAAAGCGGAGATCAACGGGCTGATCGATCGATCACGGGCCAGCGACGGATCGGCGATGGAGAAGATGATCCGTCATCCTGAGTATGGAGAGGCGGACCTTGGGGCGTGGCTAGGGAGCATGGACGCCGGGCTATCAGAGCGGGCCGCGAGATTCGGGCTCGTGGGAACGGTGTATGCGGATCGGAAGTATGCTCCGTATGTGGAGCGTGCGAGAGCGGAGATCAAACGCGGTGCGGAGATGGAGCACCGGAGTATTCCGCACGACATGGACGATCGAAGCCTGGGGTCGATGCGTCACGAGGCGCGGCAGTCGATTCTGCGGTATCGACCTCGCACGTTCGGGCAGGCGTCGCGTCTCGAGGGGCTCACGCCGGCGGATTTGACGCTGCTCGCCGTGCTGGTGAAGCGACACCGACAGGCCAAGGCCGGCCAAGAAGGGAACGAGTAGGTGGACAGGTTCCTGACAATGGGATGGTCAACATCGCCCTTGGGGTCGTCGATCGTGATCGACCTCGTAGTGATCCTGTTTTTGTCGTCGGTCGTGGCGACGGTGTTTGCGAAACTGAGGCTGGAGGCGATCCCCGGGTATCTCGTGGCGGGGGCGATCGCCGGGCCTCACGCATTCGGGCTGGTTCACAGCGGAGAGGCGGTGGAGCAGATCTCGCAACTGGCGGTGATTTTGTTGATGTTCGGGATCGGCCTGCATCTGGACGCGTCGCACATCGGCAAAGGGATGGTGCATGTTCTGGGGATCGGGCTGCTGTCGACGCTGGCTTTCACATTACTAGCGTTCCCGGTGTGCGTGTGGGCGGGGCTCGCGCCACCCGCGGCGCTGGGCGTGGCCATGGCGCTCTCGATGTCTTCGACGGCGATTCTGGTGCGAGTGGTGGCGGCTCGGAGAGAGTTACGCGCGGTGCATGCGCGGGTCGGGTTGGGGACTTCGATTGTCCAGGACCTCTATGCGGTGGTGGTGCTCGGGGTGCTGCCGTTTCTGGCGGGATGGGCCGAGGTGGAGAGCACGGGAGGCGTGGCCGGCGTGGCGGGATCCGGTGCGGTGGCGGGGCTGGAGACATGGTACGACTCGCTGCCGGCGTGGCTGGAGTTGTTGGCCCGGGCCGGAGTGAGCCTGGGCGGGATCGTGGTGTTGATGGCCGTGGCGCATTATCTGTTGCCCGGGGCGATGCGGATCGTTTCGGCGACGGGCTCGGGCGAGCTGATGCTGGTATTCAGCGCTGCGGTTGGTCTCGGTGCGGCTGTGAGCACTCGCGTGCTGGGCTTTTCGGCGGAAATGGGGGCGTTCATGGCGGGATTCCTGCTTGCAACGACACCGTTCCGGCACCAACTGGCGGGTCAGTTTGCGCCGGTGCGGGACATCTTGATGGCGATTTTCTTCACGGCGGTGGGCCTGAACGTCGACCCGATGGTGATTGTGCATCACCCCGGGTTGATCATTGCGGCCACTCTGGGCATCGCGATGCTGAAGATTTTGAGTGTGGGACTCACGGGGTGGGCGATGGGGCTGACGCCTCGGTCGGCGATCTTGACGGGCGTGTATCTGGGCAACGCGGGCGAGTTCGCTCTTGTGGTGATCACGGCGGCGGCAACCATCGGGTTGTTTTCTCCCGAGGTGACGGCGGTGACCATCACGACGGTGGTGTGTTCTCTCACGTTGTCTCCGCTGCTGATCGGGCCGGCGCACCGATTCGCGTCGCGGACGACACGGTGGCCGATGGCGTCGTGGGTGCGATCGGACGC
>Ga0209573_1000350_pt1 | contig 103871 bp, 93 predicted proteins | sample TNRBio252014_DNA_FD_185870 | JGI IMG/M metagenome (GOLD analysis project Ga0209573, IMG submission 185870) | Wastewater treatment Type I Accumulibacter community from EBPR Bioreactor in Madison, WI, USA - TNR Reactor_6/25/2014_ DNA (SPAdes)... | ecosystem: Engineered > Bioreactor > EBPR >...
CTTGAGTATCAGAACGTACAGCGCCGCGTTGCCAGTAGCGCTCTGGCTGCCATCGCCTTCAGTGTTGTTGTAGCCGTTGCCGATGAATACCGCCCATTTGCCGTTGGCCAGTTTGGCGATGGTCGGTTTGCCGAAAGTGTAGCCGAGGTCGTTATCGCTATATTCCCACAACACCTTGCTGGCGTTGAAATGAGTCGGGTCGGTCACGTCCAGGGCGAACAGGCTTTGACCACCGCCCCGCAAGGTTCCAACCAGAATCTTCCGGGCGCCGATCGTCTGTACGACCGCCGAACCGTCCACCGTGTAGTTGTGGGCGTAATCTTTTTCTGGCAGGGCGCTCAGGCGCTTGAAGATAGCGCCCGGTATGTAAGCGAACAGTTCCGCCCCGGTGTCGGCATGGAAGGCGTGCAACATGCCGTCGTTGGCGCCGACATAGACCACCGGGGGACTGCCGTCTGCGAAGAACGGATCAGAGTGGACAATATCGCCCAACATGCTGGCGCGCTTACGGAAATTATTGGCAGCTAACCAAGAGACGTCTGCCGTTGCAACCCCTTTGCCACGCAGGAAGTCCAGCCGCTGCGGGCCTTTGCCGTCCAGCCCGAGCAGGGGATGGGTATTCAGAGCGGCTTTCTGCCCAGTATCCAGATTGTCCCATAGAAACTCGACGCCGACCCCGCCCGAGCGGGTGAAGATTTTGCGTGTTCCGGGCTCTTGTGTGGCAAAGGGGGAGCCGGGTCCAGTATCCCACAAGACTGCGCCAAACGTGCCGTCACTTTCGAGTGTCACCGATTTCAGCACCCCGGTCCAGTCGGCGCTGTTGAATCCGGCCTGATAAGTTGCTGCGCTCTTGCTGTCCGTCACAAAACCGGCGTTCAGCGACAGGGCTGCCGCCGACCCCGAACGAGCCTCAACCATGCTAAGCGCTTCGCTGAGGCCCGTAACCAGTTGATCGGGGTTTTTGGCCGAGATGAACGCGCCCCGGCCGTTGTAGGCGGCGTGCCACATGTCATCAATCTTGGCCGGGGTGTTCGCCGAAACATTAGGGTTGCCCCAAGCGAGGTTTTTTTCCGTGGCGTTCGGGGCATCCCCATAATTGAGCAGGGTGGTGTCCAGCGGTTCGACCGCCGCCGGCCAACCACTGCCGGTGGGATAGGGCAGAAGGCCCTCAACGCCAAAACCCACGGTGAACGTGACCATGTGCTGCCACATATAGGTTGATTTGAAAAGGTCTTCCTTGGTTTTGAGCACTTTGTTATCCAGCGGACTCAAGTCATTCCGATAATATTTATAAGCAACATCGGCCAGGGTATCCGCGCGCGTATCACCGTCTTGATCACCGATCCCGCTTGGCAAGGTTCCATTCCAGAACCCATCGGTGGTCAGCAATGAGAAGTTCTGCTGACACTGGCCGCCGGCCTCGGCTGAAAGGATCGGGGTGGGCCTGGTCGGGGCCAGGTCGTTACTGAAGTATCGGCCGGCTCGATCCAGAGCGGCCTGCAAGGGGGTGCCACTGGCGGTCCATCTAAAACCGTACATTTTCTGCAACAGATCAGCGTTGTGCGTGTCGTAGGGCGGCTGGGCTTCCGTGGGCATCTGGATAAACAGATTGTTTGGCCAGCTCCCGCTCCACTGATTGAGCACACTGATGCCATACCGGAATTTGGGGAACGCCGTAATGACCTTGGCTAGCGCACCCTTGGCAACGAAGGACCGCTTGCGGTAATACTGATACCAGTTGGCAATATTCTGCTTGACTTCAGCGATGGTTTTTCCACCCAGCTCCGGATGAGAACCCGCACCCGTCAGGGTTGTAGCGCTGCCTACCGGGCTGACCACCAGACGACCTTTCTGGTAGCGGTATTGATAGGTGGAGGGTGGAGTCGTGCAGGCCGTCGTTGTTCCGGTGGTGCTGCTGGCGCAGTAGTACCAGCATCGCGGGTCGTTTTGATCCAGGCTCGCGCCGTTCAAAGCGCTAAAATTGGCGGTTGTTTTATGTGCTGGCGTCGGGCTTACCGTTTTGCAGGTTTCCGTTTGAAATTCCTGCACGGTCATGATATCTGTCGCGCCTGCTTTGACTGTGTACAGCGTGTAGTTATCCCACAGGTCAACATAGCCGTTGGATGTGGAAATCATGTGCCCATCGGTGGTTGATATGGAATCAGACACCGCATTAATACCCCGTCCGGGTCGGGTTCCTGCAAATCCTTTGTTGTCCTGCCATACCGCATAGTAGAAATCGGTCGCGCTGAGATCACGGATAACGGTATAACCCGCAGTACCCGCCGCCGGGGAGTTATTTTTCGGGTTGCTGCGCGCCGCCGTGTAGCTGGCGTTTTCGGTCATGCCTTCCCACGGCTTGTAGGCAGCGCCAGGGTCATAGTACAGCGTGTTCAGATCAGAGGAGAACACCCGCCAGTCCCAGAGAATACCGGTCTGCGGCGTAGCCGGATTTGTCCGTTTATCGGGTCGCCACAAGGTGTAGGCGCTATTGCAGTTGTAGATAGCAGACGAGTTAGTGCCGCTACCCTCGCATACTGTTGGTAAATAAATATTATCGCCACTGTCGTAATAGTAAGAGAACATGCTGCTCACTGTTCCCGTATACCCGGTCTTAATGGAATTGACGCCATAGCTATACCAGCGCTTCTGGGAGTCCGGGAAGGTGTCAGTCGGCGCCGTACTGCTGCCCAGCGTATTGTTAAGAGTCGTACCGACAATATCCCAGTCATAAAAATTGGCTTGCCAGTGCCGATTCGTGGTGAACTCCCAGTCCATCGACCCGGAGTCATCTAAAGTAATGAACACATTCGGCGGCACCCCCACTGAACCGACAAACAGCGGAACCTTGGCGATATCCAGCAGCGGACCCGCTGCATCCGCCGAGGCATAATGGAATAATCCACCGCTGAACAGTACTGCGGTTACAGCCAGCTTACAGCGACGGGTCACTTTGGTTTTCATGGCTTCCTCCACATCGAATACTTTCAATTTACTGCAATCAATCCGTCAAATTACGGGAACGTAGTACAGCCGATAAATCCCGGTTTGCAACATTGATACGGCTGTGTTGCTGCCGCCAACGCCACGCGCAGTCACCCGGTAATAATTTCGCTCACGGCGAAAGCTCGCTCCAGTTGTGACTGTAATGCCATCCGCAGGGCGGCTCCGCCTGAACGCATTAGCGGCTGGACTGTTATCTGCGTCTGCATAGATATAGGCTTCGAGAATGCAGCGGGGTTGGTCAATTAATCCATCGAGCGTATTGACTGGAAGCGCCTGACTGTTGCTCGCCGCGTTTGTCCACCAGTTGGCGTTACGCTCCACCCACCAGAACTGATTGTTGCTGGCATTGGCGTCTAGTCTGACCCCTGCTGGAAACCCCGCCTGATCTTCATCCAGACTCCAAATCCACACCGCCGGATTTAAGACCGTAGCAGGCGGAGTTGGATCAATCAGTTGCCATGCCTGATCCAGGAGTGGCGCCAGGGGTGGATTGGTGACTAACCCCAAGTTCAAGCGTGCTACCTGTGACTGATACTCCAGCGCCAGGATATTCTCGCAGTTGCGCAGCGCGGCTTCGGACGCCTGAAAAGATAAATTGCTGTCCCGCAAATTACCGGCCATCTTCTCCTGCAATGTCGTACTTTGCATCGCGCCGATCCCGACCAGGGTAATCACCACCAACAGCACCAGGCCCACAATCAGCGCCGCGCCGCGTTGCCGGGCGGGCCAGCGTCTGTGTATATAATGATTTCGACTCATGACTATTCTCCCGATCTCTAGCTCTTTAAGGGGCCTGATTGCGGACATTAATCGTCGTATCCATGACATAGCGCATTCTGCGGTCAGCGTATGTGGTGTTCACCCCATTAAATAAAATGGTTTGCGGATCCAGAACCAGGTTATCCTCAGCGGAGCGCAGCAACAGTGAAACACGGACAGCAATCACCTGATCCCATTCCGCAGCCGGCACCTGACTGGCGGGAACATAGGCGGTGACGCCTCTAATCAATCGCCCGGCAGCGTCTATTGCATTATTGCCCTGGCTGAGACCATATAAAATCTGCATATCCTGCAATCCACCCACCATTGGTTGAGTGTTGACCGGAGGGGTGTTGTTGGTGCATCGCAGCGATCGCTCTCCGTTTTCAACGTCGGAAAGGCTGAACGTCATATCCGCCATCTGATTGAGGTTGATCTGTGCACCCAGGCAACTGGTGATTGAACCGTCAGCAGCGCCCTGATAGCGAATGCGGATGCTATCTCTGCCGTTGACATCGTTATCGCCCCCGATCACCACTTGACCCAAGCCGAAAGGTCCATTAGCCGGCAATCGATTTTTATTCCATGGAAGGTTCGTGTAACCCGCCAAGCGGATATAACGATTCAAAATCTCGATGGCCGTGCGCCCGTCTTCCTGCATCTGTGAGGCTGCGTTCTGAATCCGGGCTGACTGTCGGGTGCTGAGAAAAACCTGGATGACCGCATTAAGAATCAGCAAGCCCAAAACCAGAGCCACCATGATCTCAATCAGGGTAAATCCAGCACACCTTCGGGTTGCGGACGCAGACCCCCGAAATACCGATTGTTTGACACACATCACCTTTACTCCTGATAGGTATTCGCTAAACCGCTACGGCGTGAGCGTCACTACAAAGCGCTGAAAGGTCGCGGCGTTGCCTGTGCGGTTATCATCCCACCAAACCTTGATCGCGTAGGCCGCGCCTCCGGCGTTGCAGCTCGGCGCGGCAGGCGTACCGTCATCCATAGGCGCGGCATCGAGACAAACGACCCCCTGGCCGTTTGGCAGCGCTTGGGCCAACCTCTGTTGCCAGCGAAAGACATCGTTTTGGGCCATCTGCACGGCGGTGCATCCCGCAGCGGTTTCACAGGCGGGAACACTGACGCCGCCCGCCGCATTGGGGATGTCATAGCCATTCACCGGCGGTAACATCGTCGGCCGATTCGCCCGCATCTGATCCGCCATTTCGTAAGCCAACAAGGTCGCTTGAGTACGCATATAGGCGCTCTGATTGAAGCGCAAACCGGTTACCTGCAAGCCGGCGATACCGAGCAAACCGATCGACAACACCAGCACCGCCACCAGAACTTCCAGTAGCGTAAAGCCCTCATTGCCAAAGCGATGCCGCAGGACTGCGTTGCTCATCGGGGTCACTCCTTCATCGAGTTTCATATTCGCCCCTCAACAACCGGCTGCCGGCTCATTGCGCTGAACACGCGCCCGCCCGCCTGAACTGATGAATACTTGTCGAGACGACACCGGGTAATTCGGTTTGCACAAATTCAGAGAACCTGCAATAAAACCGCCGATAGCGCCAGATGCCGTATATGAAATACACGTTACAAACGGGTTGCCTCCTATCAGGGTCAAATCATTGGACAGCCTTTCATGCACTTGGAGAGGCCCTTCAGGAGGAGGAGTACAATTATTGTTGGCATCGACAAAGATGATCCAGCCTTGATGGTACCCGCCAGCGGCACACGTCGCGCCATCAGCGCTGCTGCACAGCGAGATGCGGGTATTGCGCTTGATGGCTTCCGAGCGGACCAGATTTAACGAACCCACAAAGGCGTTGGCGCTGGAGGTCAGTCGATTTTCGTTGATCGTGGTCTCAAATGCCGGGAGGCCTATCGCCACGACAATCGCCACAATCGCCACAGCGATGATCAGCTCCACCAGAGTAAAGCCAGTTTGTTTATTCATATAATGGCCTCATTGATTCAAATACGTCCTGTTCAGAAAACCTTACCGATCACACACCTTAGCCCTGCTACTTTATTTGCCAAGGTTATTTTGGTTTTTTTTCTGAGACATTAACTCAGATAATTGACAAAAGGTCGTTTTCAGCCGACGACCGGTATGACGCGCCCACTCCAGGTCAGGGGTCAGTGTTGGCCCGGCGCAAGAAGGCCCTTGAATGTACGCCCCGGATGAGTCACCCACTCTTTTCCAGACCCGACGGTATTGTCTTTCCACCTGAGCCGCATACATCCCGAACCACCCCGGCGCTTCACGCCACCCCTCCTTAGCCAAGGAGGGGAATCAGGATGTCCAGAGATCACCGGGAAAGGCTATAACGCTTATTACTGCCCACTCAAAGCTCTGCATGGCCAAAATGCCTCTACGCCGCGCCTGCTCCAACCCTTTCGGATGGGCGAAATTCACCGTTAATTTCCAAATAAAAAAACCGCCCCCGGAAAACCGGGAGGCGGTTTTTTTAATTCCCCTCCTTAGCCAAGGAGGGGTGGCGCGAAGCGCCGGGGTGGTTGGATCAGCGCAGCGGGCCGATTCGCACTGAATCACTAGAATGGCGACCCAACCTGCTGCGGCAACTGTGATCGTTAATTCAACCCGGACTCAAGCGCTTCCCTGCGCCATCCTGCTGGTCATAGATCATTCGTGCAAACGTTGTTAACACCCAGTCCGACTCCAAACGGGCTGGGGCTGCCAGGCGGACTCACATCCTCCTTGTTAAAGTCAGTGGAGACGCCGATGAGAACAAAGTTCTCCGCCGCTACCGACTCTGTGCCGCCGACCTGGGACCGGGCGACCAGTTGCACACCAACCCAATTAGCGTATTGCTGGGCATAAACCACGTTGAAGAAACCAAAGCCGCTGGCGTTGGTGGTCACCGAGGGCACCGAAGGCGCTGCAACATTGCCCGGATCCAACCGGCCATTGTTGTTGGTGTCTTCACCGGGATCCAGAATGCCGTTATTACGACGGATATCACCGACTGGATAGAACAGATCCTCATTCGGACAGGTGACGGTCACCGTCCGCACCCAGACCGTTCCATTCCAAGTGTAAAAGCCCTTGGAATAAGTCGTCGAAAACACTTGCAGCGTTACGACCCGATTAGCCACCGGTAAGCCGGAAATGTCATTGAGCAATACGCTGTAAGGCAATTCGTAGGTCGTCGGATCCGGCTCCACAACCGTATTGCCAGTACCCAGAGTGATGAAGACCTGTGTTCCAGCCACGGTCAAAGTGACATTCCTGGAAGGAAGCCCGCTGACGGTCGCCCGGATAATCACCCCATTCTCCGGTGTGGAGCTGGTGCCTGCGGTATAGTTCACCACCGCCCGGCCCGCAAAATCCGTGGTCGCCGTAGATGCGCTCAACGAACCGCCGCTCACATCCTGAAGAATCTCAAAGGACACATTGATGTTGGCGACTGGATTGCTATTCGCGTCGCGCACCGTGGCAACAATCTCGCTCTGGCTGGACGTAGCTCCCGGCACGTTGGCGGGAATCGAGGACGGATTCGCCTGCAACGTCAGTTCCGCTGGATCAACCGCCACGAACTGGATCGTCTTCTGCACGGAAACCGTCTGCCCGCCCGAAGTCCCTGTAGCCGTGATCGTCGCCGGACCGGGAACCGTAGCGCTGATCGTGGCGGTCAGCGGATTGGCGCCTGAAGTGGGCGCAATAGTCCCCTTGTTAGTCGTCAGGGTAATGGTTCCGGCTACCGGAGTAACCCCCTGCAACCAAGTGACTGTGATATCGCCGAAACCTGGAGCGATCTGCACCACATCCGGGTCCCCGGTGACGTTATCCGTGACCGTGATTGTGAAGGAATCCGCCGAAGCGACGATAACCAGCGGCAGATTGACCGGATTGGCGAAGGTGCTGCCGGTGGCGTCCCAGGCGGCGCTGATGTTGTAGGTGCCCGCCACGCTGAATGACTGACTCAACTGAACCACGCCACTGCTGTTGGTCGTGATATTGGTCGGCAAGCCCGGCGCGCCCGGCGTACTCGAAATGGCCAGAGGCGCATTGGAAATCGGGTTGCCTGCCGAATCCCTCAGGGTGAAGGTCAAATCGACCGGGGTATTCAGCGGAACCGTTCCCGCAACAGCGCTGGCCCCGGTCAACGTGGTGCCGATGACATTCACGTTTGTCGGAGTCGCAACGATCCCGCTCGCGCTGGCGCCCACCTGAATGATGCGATTGCGCTTGTTGCCCCCCGTGGAAAGCTCCGCAACCGCCGTACCGGTTTCATCCGTCACGCCGCGAACAACCTGAAGGGCGCCATCCCCGCTAATGACCTGGAAGGTCACTGTGACATCCTTCAACAAGACGCCGTTATTATCACGGGCTACTGCGGTCAGCGTCACCGGCTGCTGGCCGGAGGACGGGAGATCGGGGCTGCTGGTCAACAAGGTCAACTGGGTTGGCGTCGGCCCCGTCGTCCCACCACCCACCGCCAGGATATAGCTCTTGAGCGCAAATGCGCCATTCGCATCGGTGACCCGAATGATGAAATTATAAGTCCCCACCTCGGCGGAGGTCGGCGTTCCCGCCAACGCGCCCGTGCTGGGATTGAGCCTCAGGCTGGCGGGCAGGGTGCTCGGCGCTTCGATAGTCCACGAATACGGCAAAGTTCCGCCGGTCGCTGTAAAGAGCGCCGTATAGAACGTGCCGGGCGTGGCGTTCGGCAACGGCGATTCGGTCGCAATCGCCGGGGCCTCAGCGGTGTTCACCGTAATGGTGAAGGTGCCCTGCCCCTTAACGCCCTTGCTGTCGGTCGCCTCGACGGTGAAGACGAAAACCCCACCGGCAATCGGCGTTCCCGACAAGCCGCCCGTCGCCGGATTCAGGCTGACGCCCGTTGGGGGACTGCCCGCCAGAATCCGGAAGGTGTACGGCGATGTCCCGCCCGCCGGAACCACCACGCCGCTGTAGGCTGCTCCCACTGTCGTGGCGGTGGGGCCTTCCAGAGTCAGGGTCAACGGCGACGCGCTGGCGATAGTGATAGTGAAGTTGCCGGTCCCGGTCGCGCCCTTGCTATCCCGGGCTTGCACCGAGAAGGAAAAGGTTCCGGCTTCGGTCGGCGTTCCCGATAACGTGCCATTCGCGTTCAATGCCACGCCCGGCGGCAGTTGGCCCGCCAGCAACGAGAAGCTGTAGGGGGCGATTCCACCGGTCGCGCCCAGCACCGCGCTATAGGGCGCGTTCAGCGTCCCCGTCGGCGGGCCGGTCAACTCGACGGTCAGCGCTTGTACTTCGTCCTGGCCCACCGTGATGGTGAACGCGCCAAAGCCGGTCAGACCATTCTTATCCGTCGCCTGCACCGCGAAACTGAAGGTTCCGGGAGTAGTGGGCGTTCCGGTAATGGCCCCGCCCGCGCTCAGGCCCAAGCCCGGCGGCAGTTGGCCGGACAGCAACGACCAGACATAGGGCGGCACTCCACCCTCGGCCAGCAACACCGCGCTGTACGGTTGGCCCAACGGCGCATCCGTCGGCCCATTCAGGCTCACTTGCAACTGGCCCGGCGCCGGCACATTCACCGTCATCGTATAGCTGGCCGTACCGCCCGCCGCCGTCTGGAATGGGAAGATATATGTACCCGGCATATCCAACTGCACCGTCACCCGGAGCTGGCCCTGGCTGTCGGTCTTGCCGAACACGCCCTCGGCCGGGTTGAAGGTCAGCGTGTAGGTTCCCGCCGCTTCCACGGCGCCCAGCGCGATCAGCACGTCCGGCATCGGCGAACCTTCGTCATCGGTCAGCCGCAGGGTCAGTTCGCACAGTGCGGTTCCCTGACTGAACTCGAATTCGCAGTTGAAGAACCCATCCATCTTGCCCGCGCCCGGTGACTTGATGGTGATTTTGGCCGGTTCCGCCACATAATCCGCCGTGAAATCCAACTCGATCGGCAGACCGCCTGGAATCTGGCCGCTGCTGGCGATCTGCACAACGGTGCAGCCGTTATCGCCGGTCAGCACTTTACCCTGATTGCCTTCCACACCGTTGACGGTCACTTTCGCCGGCCCACTGGAGCCGATATTGTAGCGAATCTCGGTGGCGGGCAACGGGGTGAAATTCACGTCCCGCAGGCACATCTGCACGCCGGTGCTCCGGTTCGGCCCGAGCGTCGTCGCCGATACGGTCAAAGTCCGATCCGAACCGTTCGTCACTCCCAGATAAACCGATTTGCAATTTGCGCCGTTGGCGTCGCAAGTATTCAGCGTTCCGCAAACGCTCATATCCGCCGTGCAGGCCACTAACACTGCGGTCTGGCCGATGCGCTCCACGGGATAGGTCAGGATCGTGCTGGCCACGCCTTGCAGATTAGTGAACGAGGGCGACAGAATCGCGGCGTTCTGGGCAAAGCCGACCACATAGGGAACATTGCTGGTATTCGCGGGGAACGGCGAGCGACTCGTCGATTGCACAGCGAGCGAAGTCGCGCTCAACACGCTTTCGATAATCCGCAAATCGGGGACAGGTCTGCCCAGCACCAGGCGCTGGAACGGAGCGGCCCCTTTAGTGATGAAATCACCACCCACCGCATTGAACTGGAACTGGCCATCGACCGGATCGCCGTTGCTGCCGGCGATGTAAAATGAACCTGGAGTGCTGGGGTAGCCGGTGAGCGGCCCGTCGATCAGATAGAAGTTGATTTGCGTATTGGGATTCGCCGGGTTGCCGTTCATGTCGTTGACGACCGCGCTCACCACCCGACTGTAGGAGCCATCCTGAATCGGCGTTTCGGCGCCGCCAAACTGCGATTCGCCGGCGATCACTGCGTTGACGTAAGCCCCGGTAAAGGTAATCGCCGCAGGTGGCCGTTGCTCATCGACCACGGTGATTTGCAGGCTGGCGCTGACCGTCTGCCCGGTGTTGGGGTCTTGCGCCGAGGCGGTGATCGTCGCCACGCCCGGCGTCGAGGACGCATGGAAGAATGCGGTCGCCAGGCCACTGGTGCTTTCCAGCGGCAGGCTGCGGAAACCCTCGGTGGGGTCTTCGGGATCGAACAACGCGCCCGTAGCCAGAGAAGGCGCTAGGTCCAATTGAATGCTGGTCGGGAACAGCCGTCCGTCCTGCCGCGCCACCACTGTGATGGTGCTGGTGTAGGGCAGCGATGGATTCGGCGCAATCCCTGCCAAATTGACCGGCACACGGGTCTTGTCCGCGCTGATTTCGACCGTGATCAATGGCCGACCGGTGAAACCGCCGCTGCCGCCGCCCGGACTGGAAAACCACTGGGCAAACGCCTCACTGCTCCCCAAGCCGACCATCAATAGCATGGTCAGCAACAACAACTCCATCAGCCCTTTTAACCTGCTTATCAACGATCGCATGGCTTGCACTCCCCGCGATACAACATTTATCTCAAAAACCCCTAACGATCCGCGCTGGTCCCTTCTTTCAGGATCTGCGGCGTCACGAAAATCAGTAACTCGCGCTTGACCGTGCTATTCGTATTGCTCTGGAACAGATAGCCCAGCAGCGGAATATCACCCAGCAACGGCACTTTATCGGTTCCTGTACGTTTGTTTTGCTCAACCACGCCGCCCAACACCACGGTCTCGCCGTTGTTGACCAGCACTTGAGTTTCCACGCCACGCTTGTCGATAGATGGCACCGACCCGCCCGTCGCCTGCGGAACATTCACGCCGACGTCATCCTTAGTAACTTTCAGATCCATCCGTACCCGGTCATCCGGGGTAATTTGCGGCGTCACTTCCAGTTTGAGTACGGCGTCCTTGAACAAGGTGGTCACCTTGCCGTTATCGTCTACTTCTGAATACGGAATTTGTCGGCCCTGCTCGATGGTGGCTTTCTTCAGATCAGCCGTCACCACCCGGGGATTGGACAGAACCTCGCCCTTGCCTTCTTTTTGCAGGGCGGAAAGCTCCAGATCAACCAGATAATCCGCGCCCAGAATCGCTAAAGCCACCTTCGCTGGAGTGCCGCCAAGCGCCCCAGTCGCTGGAAACTGCACACCCAGTCGATCACCCAGATTCGGAACCGCCACCGGAAATGGTTGGCCGGTGCTGATCAGATTGTTAACTGCGCTGTTTATCGTCGTATCGGTGGCGTTCAAACCACCGCTGAGCGTATTCAGCCGACCATCGCCCGTCTGGCTCACTCCAGTAACCCCAAACCGCACGCCGATGTCGCGAGCGAAATCATCGCTGGCGATCACGACCCGCGAATCAATCAACACCTGCCTGGCGGGTTTATCGAGTTGCGTAATCAGATCGCGAATCTCGGCCAGTTTATCGGGTACATCCTTGACAATCAGCGTATTCGTTCGCGGATCGAATTCGACCGTGCCGCGCGGCGACAAAATACTCTGCTGCTGGTCTTTATCCCCACCACTCCTTCTTTTCAGCAATCCCGCCAAATCCTCAGCCTTGGCGTAATTCACCTGAATAATCTCGGTGCGCAGCGGAACCAATTCTTCCACGGTCCTGCGCGATTCCAGATCCAGTTTCTCGCGGGCCGCGATTTCCTCAGTCGGCGCAATAAAAATCACGTTCCCATTCTGGCGCATCGCCAGACCCTTCGTCCGCATGATGATGTCCAGCGCCTGATCCCACGGCACATTCTGCAAGCGTAAGGTCAGATTCCCCTTCACCGTATCGCTCACCACAATATTCAGCCCAGTAAAATCCGCCAAGATTTGCAGGATCGCCCGCACTTCGATGTCCTGGAAATTCAATGACAGCAGATCGCCCTTATACTTCTTTTTCGATGGATCAAACTGCGCTTCCTTCTCCTCCTCTTCCGTCGATTTCTGCGGCGGACGCACCTCGATCACATACAAATCATTGGCCTGATAAGCCAGATACTCAAACGGCGGACTGGGCTGAATGCTCAATCGGGCATTACCCCCGTGATTCAACGCCTCAATAGTCGTGACCGGCGTCGCAAAATCCGTCACATCCAGGCGCCGCTGCTGACCGCGCGGCAGCGTCGCCCCCTGAAAGTCGGCAATCACCTGATTCCCTTCCTGCCGCACATCGGCAACGATGCTCGGATTCGACAGCTTGACGGTAATAATCCCCTGCCCGGCTGGCCCGCGTTTGAAACTGACATCGCTGACATTGCGCGGCGCCGACGGCGCGGGCGCTTCGCTCCGCTTCGGCGCGGAAGCCGATACGGAACTCGTCGGCGACGGCGCCGGGGTCTTTTTCACCGAAGTCCCGGCCCCCTCCAGCGTCAACACCACGGCATCACCCTGCACCTGCACCTGATAAGGCACCAATCGCGCCAGGTTCAGCGACGCCCGGGTCCGATCCGCTCCCTCCAGTACGCTGATCTTCTCCGCCACACCGATATTGATCGCCTGCTGCCGCGTCGCCAGCCCGTTCCGCGTCCCCAGGAAATCCAGAACAATCCGCGCCGGCTCATTGATCGTGAAACTGCTCGGCGGCCCCTGCGGCCGCTCCGACAACCGAAACCGCAACTGCAACCGGTTGCCCGCCAACGGGCTAATGTCCACCGCCTGCAAAATCGGCTCCCGCCCGGCCTCCGCCGCGAACGCCACCGTCCCGCCACCGGTCATTAGCAACACGATGGCCCACCCACCCAACGCCGCCCACCGCAGCAGGCTCCCCCCACCTGACTGCTGGCCGCGTTGGCCTTCACTGATGGCACTGTTCGTCATGACACTTCCCCCTTGATTACTGAGTCAGCGACAGAAACGATTCCCGTTCCTGCCAGCGCCCGGGCCCATCCGCCACGATCTCTTTCAAATCAAGCCGTTGTTCACTGATATTGACGATTTTGCCGTGATTATTGCCCAAGTAATTATTCTTCTGCACCCGGTGCACCACCCCATCCGGGGCCAGAATCAGCGCCCATAAATCACCCGCGCCGCTCGCCCGCATCGTCCCCATCATCTTCAGCGAACCCAATGCATACTTTTCCAACTCCTCCCGCACCCGGTTCGGATCTGGCCGCACTCCCTTATAACCACTGCCTGGCGTCATCGCCACATCCTGAGTCATCGTCAATTCCTCTTCCTGAGCAAACGGCGACACCACAAAGGGATCCTTTAACCCCTGTGCGGTATAGGCAAACGGTTCGTAAGGCACAGGCTCCGGCGACGGATCAGGTTTCTTGACGGGCGTCGTGCGCTTGGTGGTCTCTACAAAGTTACGTAAGTCACTCATATCCCGCTCGGCGCAACCGGCCAGCAGGTGCAGAATCAACGCCAGGACAACGACTCTCCTCCCCAACCCCTTGCCCGCCAACCGGCGAGAGGCATCGGCGCCTATATAGTAGTAGCAGTGCGCGTTCATTTCTTAGCCGCCCCTTTGCCTTTCTGCGGGCTTGCCTTCGCCGGCTCGCTTCCTTCTTCCATATAGCGGTAGGTCTGCAAGGTGGCCTGGATATCGACCAGGTCGGCCTTCCCTTTAGCGCCGCCGCTGGTCGTTCCCTTGTCACCCTTGCCATCCAGCGCCGTCAGCGTCACATTCTCCAGCGTCACGATCCGCGACAGCGCCGCCACCCCGCTCACAAACGTGCCAAATTGATGATAGGTCGCCCTGGCCTTGATTGTAATAGGCTTGGCCGCATAAAAATCCCGAGGTTGTTCGGCCTCGGGCTTGAACAATTCGAAATCCAGACCGTGCTTCTTGCCTGTGTTCGACACATCCTCAAGCAGGTCCGGCATCTCGGTGCCAGTCGGCAACTGCCGCAGCATCACCGCCAGATCAGCCTCCATCTGCGTCAATTGCGCCCGAAACGCCTCCAGGTTGGCGGCCACCCGCTGCTTCTCGACGAACTCCTGGCGCAGCTTCTGCTCTTCGTTGGTCACCGTCTCCAACCGTGCGAGCTGATCGCTGGTGAAAAAATAGTATCCACCGCCGATCACCACCGCCATCACCACGACCGCCAGCGCCAGCCTGCCGGCCAGCGGCCAATCGCCGGCTTCCTGCAGATTGATATCGCTCAGGTTGATTTCAGACAGATTCATGTTTTCCCTCCCGTGATCTCCTGATCAGCCTCCAGTTTGAGCGGAATGGTCAGCTCAAACACTCGCGCCTGCACGTTGTTCACGTCCTTGGTCTGAATGACCTGCAACACCGGCTCGCCGAACAGATTTGACGTCTTGATATCGCGCATGAACTCGGAAATGATCAGATCGGAACGGGCGGTGCCGTTCAGCTTCACCTGATTGCCCGTCACATTGAAAGCGGTCAGGAAAATATCTTCGGGAATCAACCGGACCAGATCATCCAGCATCCGCACCTTACCGGGACGACTCGCCTGTAGCTTCTGAATCACATTGATGCGTTCGATCAGCCGGTCCCTGGTCTTTTGCAGTTCCGCCAACTCCTCGGCGGCCTTTTTCAACCGGGCGATCTCGCCGCGCAAATATTCATTGCGCTGCTGCTGAAACTCAATGCGGCCAGCAATCTCAGTATGCGCCAGATATACGATTCCCAACGCCAGCAGCGCAGCGGCCACCAGCAGGCCAATCAGATCGCGTTGGCGCTGGACACGGCGCGCGTCGCGCCAGGGCAGCAAATTGATGCGCGTCATCCGTCAAAGCTCCTCAGGGCCAGCCCGCCGGCAACCGCCAGTAGCGGCGCGTCGCGCAACAGGGCGCTGCTGTTCACTCGCGAGGCGCTACCCATATTTTTGAAAGGATTAGCGACCATGGTTGCAATCCCCAGCACGTCCGCCACCACGCGATCCAGTCCCGAGAGCATAGCGCCGCCGCCAATCAGCACCAGGTTGTCTACAGTATAGCGGCCTGAAACGAAATGATCGGAGGAAAAGAAAAACTGTAGCGCATGACCGATCTGCTCAGCCAGCATCTGCTTGAAAGGATGCAAGAGCGTCTCATCATAATCTTCATTCACCTGCCCGGTCCGCTTGGCGCGTTCAGCCTGCTCCCGCGACAAGCCATAGGCCTCGGCGATCCGCAAGGTGAGTTGATCGCAACCGAAACCCTGCTCACGGCTGAAAATAATCTGGTCTCCCTGCAGGATATACAGATTGGCGATGGAGGCGCCGATATCGACCAGCGCTGTCAGACTGTCGCGCGCCTTCTTACTCAGGTTCACCCCACTGCTCTCACCGCCGCCCCGAGACAGGCCATCCATCACTAACCGGAACATGTTCTCCAGCGCGTAGGCTTCCACATCCACCACGGCCGGGATCAACCCGGCTTCCTTGAGCGCTGCTTCGCGAGTATCCACATTCTCTTTACGGGTAGCGACCAGCAAAATATCCTGCTGCTCGCTGCTCGCTTGAGAAGGTCCCTTCACCTCAAAATCCAGATAGATTTCCTCAATGGGATAGGGAATATACTGCGCCGCTTCAATCGAGATATTAGCCTCGATGTCGCTTTCCTTGAATTCAACTGGCATCGGCACGGTGCGATTGATGACGCTGGAGGTAGGCACCGCCACGGCGGCGCGGCGCGTTCGGACGCCGGCATTGCGGCAGGCCCGTTTGATCGCTTCGCCGATTACGTCTGGATCAGCGAGGTTACGATCCTCTAGCATCCCCTCGCCCAGCGGCTCGACCGCATAAGCCTCGACCCGGAACCGCGACCCGGAACGGCTCAGTTCGACCACCTTGACCGCCGAGGGACTGATATCGATACCCAACATGGGTTCTTTACGCTTGAACAAAGCCAAGATAAGCTCCCTCCCATCTATCAGAATGGATCAATCAAACCCGGATAGTGATATCCATGACTATAGCAAACCGCCCGGCTTCCCACATCGGGAATTTTCCACGGTCGGCTCACTCCCCTGCCCTGTTCCCCGTGGAGTTCACCCATGGCCCATCGTGAGGCCCCTCGACTCAGAATCCTGTTGGCCCAGGAATGCGCCCGGCTAATGGCTGAGGAAGGCGTCGCCGATTTTCGCACTGCCAAACGCAAGGCTGCGCTGCGCCTGGCCATCGCTGACAAAGGCGCATTGCCGGACAATCGGGAAATCGAGCAGGCCCTGCTGAATTACCAGCGGCTGTTTCAGGCTGACCGCCAGCCCCAGCGCCTGCGGGAGTTGCGGGAAGCGACGCTGGACGCAATGCGCTTTCTGGCGAACTTCCAGCCAAAGCTGGTCGGCGCGGTCTTGAGCGGGACAGCGGGCTTGAATACCCCTATCCAACTGCATCTGTTCGCCGACACTCCCAAAGAAGTGGCGCTGTTTTTGATGGAACAGCGGATTCCCTTTGAAACCGGCGAACGGCGGCTGAAATTGGGCAACGGCGATCAGGCCCGCCTGCCAGTTTTTCGGTTCAGCGCCGGCGATCACGACTTCGACCTCACCGTCTTTGCCCCATTGGCCGAACGGGAAGCGCCGCGCAGTCCGGTCGACGGCCAACCCATGCGCCGGGCCGGACCAACGGAAATCCAAGCGTTGCTGGCTGAACATCAACCCTGAACATTGGACTCACGCGGCAGATGGGTTACTGGGGATGAGTCTCGACGAAGTGTTTGAGCACCAATTTTAATTGCAGAGCTTTTTCATTATGGCCGCGCCGGCGGGCCTCCTCAATGTCATCAAGAATAATGCGCTTGATCATCGGAACGCCCTTATCCGTATGGACCAGATAGCTGCCCATTTCCAAGGCCGCCATCTCCGGCAAATGCTCATGCTCGGCAATGGCCTCGATCTCTTCCTCGGTCAGGTCGCTCAACTCCACGCAATCTTGGTATGACAACATGATGTTCCCTCCTGAGTCGCTTATGAATCATCTGTCGATCTTATTGAAGGCGCGCTGACCGCTACGGCCAGCCCGTTCCCATTTGGCTTACCGGGTAAGGTTAAACCCGGCAACCCGTCCATACAAGCGCAAATCGTAGAGCTTTCGCCGAAAATTTGGCATATAAAAGCTTTCCCTGATAATAGTCATGGTTTTTCCTTATTTACGATTCAGGAGACTCTTGTGCTATCTTTAGTAGGCTTAATAGTCACATTCATCCGGTAAGTGCCTCTCAGAAGAGGCGTTTAATTGTTGTGCTTGGACATAACCGATAAACCTGCCTAATCCGGGTCAGCCGCGAAGATTACGGAGAGTTAACCATCACCACAGGATCGAGGGCCGGTCTACCACCGTCCGGCCAAAGCGCCCACAGCGCGTGCCTCAACAAAAAAAGCACACTCGAAAACCCCATAATCTTATAGTCTCTTGGTCTTCGCGGCTTACCCTTTTTTTTCCATGGATTGCCTTTCCAAGGCGCGGTATCATGACAGCTCCATCCATCGCCGCTGCGCTCCTCTGCTCCGACATGACCGCTGACCCTTCTCCCCTGTCCAGCAGTGATCCCTCCTCGCCCTGCGTCGGGGTCTGCGTGATCAACCCGCAGACCCAATTGTGCGAGGGCTGCTTCCGCACCCTGGATGAAATCGCCGGATGGTGGGACTACGCCCCCGAGCAGAAACGCGCTGTACTGGCCGAACTCGATGACCGGCTAGCGCGCATTATGGACGGCGCCTTCTTTGATTGAGAGACGATAAAAAACATCATGCCGCTTTCCACCCCCGCTTCCCGTCGGCTACTGCACCAACGCAACATCCAATGCTGGGGCTACCAGCGCAATGACGGTTTATGGGAGATTGAAGGCCGGATGACAGACATCAAGACCTATGCGTTTCCCAACGAGGATCGCGGCGGCGCTATTCAGGCGGGGGAGCCGCTGCATGACATGTGGATCCGGCTGACGGTCGACAACGAGTTCCTGATTCACCACGCCGAGGCGCGCACCGACGGCTCGCCCTTTGGGCTCTGCCCGGCCATCGCCGAACGCTACCGGCAACTGATCGGCGTGCGCATTGGGCCGGGGTGGTCGCTTAAGCTGCGGGAACTGTTCAGCGGCGTGAACGGCTGTACGCACATGACTGAGTTGTTGGGGCCGGTCGCCACCACGGTTTTCCAGACGGTCTACGGCCAGCGTTATGACGAGGAAGACGCCAAGCCGCCCGCCGAGCGGACGCCGCCGCCGGTTTTAAACACCTGCCATGCTCTGGCCAGCGACAGCCCCGTCGTGCAACGGCGCTGGCCGCAGGCCTACACCGGACGGGACGCGGATTCGCATCAGCGGCATGTGTTGGATGATTGCCTGACCTGATTGGCCGCCTCACGCCCCTTCAGGTTTCGGATCGCGCGCCAGCAGAATTTCCACCGCCTGGCGCGGGCTTTGGCCGTGGCGCAATACCTGATCGACCTGTTCGGTAATCGGCATTTCCACGCCATGCCGCTGGGCCAACCGCAACGCCTCCCGCGCCGTGGCGGCGCCTTCCACCACCTGACCGATAGCCGCAAACGCCGCTTCCGCCGTTTTGCCCCGCCCAATCGCCAGTCCAAACCGGCGATTACGCGATTGATCATCCGTGCAGGTCAGCACCAGATCGCCGATGCCGGCCAAACCCATGAACGTCTCCCGCCGGCCACCGACCGCTAGTCCCAGACGGGTCATTTCCGCCAATCCACGGGTGATCAGCGCCGCCCGAGCGTTCGCGCCGAACCCCAGTCCGTCCGCAATGCCAGCAGCGATCGCCAGCACATTCTTAACCGCCCCACCCAACTCAACGCCAATCATATCCAGGCTGGTATAGGCGCGCAGATTCGAGCCATGCAGCAGGGCCGCGACCCGGCCAGCGTAGTCCATATCATGAGAGGCGACGGTCACGGCGGTCGGCAACCCCCGAGCCACTTCGCCCGCAAAACTGGGACCGGACACGACTGCGGTGGGCCAGGCCGCGCCCAGCGCTTCATCGGTCACTTCGTGCAGGAATCGGCCACTGCCCGGTTCCAGACCTTTGGTGGCCCAGGCCAAACCGGCAGTGGCCGGCAGAGCGCATCGCAACTGCTCCAGCGTCGCCCGGTAGGCATGGCTGGGTACGGCCGCCAGCGCCAGTTCGGCGCCCGTGACCGCCTCTGCGAGATCAGCGCCCGCCGTGAGTGTGGCCGGAAAGGGAACGCCCGGCAAATAGCGCCGGTTCTCCCGTTCCCGGCGCAGTGGCGCGACTTCTTCCGAATCATGGCCCCACAGGCGCACCGTATGACCGTTACGCGCCAGTAGCAACGCCAGCGCAGTTCCCCAGGAGCCTACGCCCAATACGGCAATTGTTGCAGGAATCATCATCAGTTCAGGATATTCGATCATAGTAAAACCGGCCGCTGGCCGGTTTAAGTCTGCGGGACGCCTTCCTACCTTAATTTCTAGTGCGACGTCGCGGCGGCGTCCGCCTGCGCCTGTTGCTGCTGCAAGCGCTGGAGATAGAGACCATCAAAGTTGATGGGATTCAGCAACAGGGCGGGGAATCCGCCTTTGCCGATCATCGAGGCGATGGCTTCGCGGGCAAAGGGAAACAGGAGATTTGGGCAAAAAGCGTGGAGCATGTGCCCGGTCTGTTGCTCGTCAAATCCCCGCAGGGTAAACAAACCGGCCTGTTGGATTTCGACCAGGTAAGCAGTTCGCTCGCCCAGTTTCGCAGTCACGGTCAACGTCAGCACCGATTCAAATAGATCCTCGGTCAGCGGCGTCGCGCCGGTTTCCAGGCGCACCTCGGTTTGCGGTTGCCATTGCTCGGTGAAAATCATGGGGGAATTGGGCGTCTCCAGCGACACATCCTTCAGGTAAACCTTCTGGATTTCAAAATGCTGCTGGGGAGCCTGCGGTTGTTCGCTCATGCGGATGGCCTTAGTTAGGTTCAGGGTTCAGTAATGGATCCAGCGCGCCGCGCCGTTCCAGCGCGAACAAATCATCGCAACCACCCACATGCTGGTCGTCAATGAAAATCTGCGGTACGGTATCGCGGCCTGTGCGTTCAGCGATCTCTTTCCATAAATGCGGATCGCGCCCGACATCCTGCACGGCGTAGCTGGCGCCCTTACTGTCCAGCAGCGCCCGCGCCCGGCGGCAGTACGGACAGTACGCCGTCGTGTAAATCACAATGTTCGGCATGGCCGCCACTTGGACTCTCAGGCTTTCTTGTTACGGCTGACCGGCAGGTTAGCGTCCAGCCAGGCTGGCAAGCCGCCGCTCAGGCTGTACACGTTGGCGATGTTATTCTTCTTGAGCAGGGCGCAAGCGGACTGCGCGGCTGCGCCCGTGCGGCAGTAAACAATGATCGGTTTATCGCCCGCCTTGGTCAACTCGCCCAGCCGTTCTTTCAGCGTGGCGAGCGGGAGATTCCGGGCTTGCGGGATATGGCCCGTCTTGTACTCGCCGGCATCGCGGATATCCACCATCCAGGCTTCCTGATCGTTCATCAGGCGCAGGGCCTCAGTGGCGTTGATGGCGTTGATCCCACGCACCCGGCGCAAAACCTCACTGCCCACCAACATTCCCACGATAGCGAATAACGCCAGAAACAGCAGGACGTTCTGTTGGGCAAATTCAGTGAAATCACTCATGGCTTGACGTTCTCAACGAGTTGCACAACCGGTCTGGTCAGCGGCGCTCTTCACGCCCAGCCTCCACAATATCAGCTCTGCCGGACAGAACCGGGTGAAGCCGCTTTGCAACAGGTTAAACCCAACAAAGACCGTGACCCATAGCCAGTAACTGCTGTGATAGAGCGGGCTGGCAGGCGCGCCCAGCAGCAGGGAAATCAGGACGAAGGATCCGGCCATGATTCGAATGATTCGTTCGCTGTTCATGACAACCTCAATAGATTCATCAACTTTAAAAATTTGGGAATGCGGCGCTGGGGGCGAACTTGAGCCTGACTGGTCGGATGAAAGCTAGCTTTATAAGTTCCGTGCGCAAAAAACATCCCGCATCATGCCAATCAGACGCAGCGTCCGGCCATCCCCCACCCGGTAATAAACCCGGTTGGCGTCCTTGCGGCAGGTCAGAATACCTTTATCCCGCAGGATGGCCAAATGTTGGGAAATATTGCTCTGGGACGTGCCCACATGGTCGACAATGTCCTGGACGCTGACTTCCCGGTCGCCCAGGGTGCAAAGGATCTTGAGCCGCAGCGGATGCGACATCGCTTTGAGCGAATGGGAAGCCCGCTGGATATCCTCATCGCGGGTTATCAGGAGGTCCAACAGAGAACTGCCGTCGCCATCCCGGTTCAGACGGGCGCTCTTGTCATGCGTTATCAATGCAGCAACTTTTCCAGAAATATAGATGTATTAGCATAACGGAATATAGTGATGTTGAGAAGCGCTCCTTCTGGCTTCAGGAAGCAAGCGACTGGCGAAATGAGCAGGCCGGGCGTATGATCGTTGGGTAAAATTTGCAGAAAAATCCCTTGAGCCTGACACTGATTGACCAACAACAATCATCCCAAAACCAGGAGGCTATTGAATGTACAAGCTCGTACTGATTCGCCACGGTGAAAGCCAGTGGAATATGGAAAACCGATTTACCGGCTGGGTGGACGTGGATTTATCGGACAAGGGCCGCGAGGAAGCCAAAAAAGCCGGCCAGACCCTGAAGAAAGAAGGCTATGTCTTTGACGTCGCCTATACCTCGGTGCTCAAGCGCGCCATCCACACTTTGTGGACAGTATTGGACGAGCTGGACATGGCGTGGATTCCGGTGCATCGGAGCTGGCGGCTCAATGAGCGTCACTACGGCGCCCTGGCCGGTCTGAACAAGTCGGAAACCGCCGCCAAGCACGGCGAGGAGCAGGTCAAGATCTGGCGGCGCAGTTTCGATATTCCACCGCCGGCGCTGGAGGCGAATGACGAGCGACATCCGTCCCGCGATCCGCGTTATACCGGCCTCGATCCCCGGGTGCTGCCCGGCACCGAGAGTCTGAAGACCACCATCGACCGGGTGCTGCCCTATTGGCACGATGTCCTGGTGCCAACTATCCGATCCGGCAAGAGGGTTGTCATCGCCGCGCACGGCAACAGTCTGCGGGCGCTGATCAAATATCTGGATGATCTGTCCGATGAGGCGATCATTGCGCTGAATGTCCCAACCGCCGTGCCGCTGGTCTATGAACTCGACGCCAACCTGCGGCCCATCAAGAACTACTACCTCGCCGATCCCGAGGAACTCAAGAAGCTGATGGACGCCGTCGCCAATCAGGGCAAGGCCAAGTAATCAGCAGGGGGCGCGGCGCCGCCGCGCCCCTCAGGAACGACCTCGCCACCTCGCCGCCTCGCCCAAAATTCCCCTCTCAGTCTCGCAATTTCCAAGCGATTTCGATTGTCTTAAGCAAATATCGCTGCGGTTATCTAAAATCTCCACTGATCCTTCACCACAGTTTTCGGAGCAAAATTATGAGCGTTGCAACCCGACAGGGTCTGGCGTTGGCGTTGAGCTTTTTGGCGGGCATTTCGCTGACAGCGGCGCTGGCGGTCCGGGCTGAAAAAGAGGCGCCGCCCAACCCGCTGCCGCTGGACGAATTGCGCACATTCACCGGGGTGCTCGATGCAGTCAAACAGGATTATGTCGAACCGGTCAAGGACAAGGATTTGCTGGAAAACGCTATTCGCGGCATGTTGAGCAATCTCGATCCTCACTCGGCCTATCTGGACGCCGAAGCCTTCCAGGATTTGCAAATTGGCACCTCCGGCGAGTTCGGCGGCCTGGGCATCGAGGTCGGCCAGGAAAACGGCTTTATCAAGGTCATCGCGCCAATTGACGACACCCCCGCGCAACGGGCGGGCGTTCGCGCTGGCGATCTGATCATCCGGCTGGATGACGCCTCGGTAAAAGGTATGCCCCTGTCCGACGCCATCGCCCGGATGCGCGGCAAACCCAACACGCCCATCACGCTGACCATCCTCCGCGAAGGCGCGAAAAAACCGCTAAAAATCAAGTTGGTTCGCGAAGTCATCCAGGTCAGGAGCGTCAAGAATCGTTTATTGGAACCCGGTTTCGGCTATCTGCGCATCACCCAGTTCCAGGCCAAGACCGCGCCGAACCTCCAGGAATCGTTGCAAGACCTCGAAAAGCAGAATCAGGGTCCGCTTAAGGGCCTGATCCTGGACTTACGCAACAATCCGGGCGGAGTGTTGAACGGCGCTGTCGATGTGGCGGATGAATTCCTCGAAGAGGGAGTCATCGTGCAAACCAAAGGCCGGGGCGACAGCTCCGAACAGACGTTCAAAGCCACTGCTGGCGATTTGCTCAAGAAAGCGCCGATGATCGTCATGGTCAACGGCGGCTCGGCTTCAGCCTCGGAAATTGTGGCGGGCGCGTTGCAGGACCACCGGCGAGCGCTGGTGCTGGGCGAGCGCACCTTCGGCAAGGGTTCGGTGCAAACTATTTTACCGCTCGGCAATGGCACGGCGGTCAAACTGACCACTGCCCGTTACTACACCCCGAACGGCCGCTCCATCCAGGCCGAGGGCATCAAACCGGATATTGAACTCAAGTCGCTCAAGGTCGCAACCGATGACGGCATAGACGCTGGCTTGGTCAAGGAATCTGACCTGACCGGCCATTTACGTAATGACGGTGGCAATGGAACCCACCCCGCCCCCGCTACTGACTCTCCTGTTGAGCCTAAAGACAACGCCGATCCTGGCAGCGATCTGGCGCAAAGCGACTACCCGCTGTATGAAGCGTTGAATATGCTCAAGGGCATGACTTTGCTGCAAAGCCGCAGCGAACCTGCACCGTCCACCCTCTAGTTTTTTAAGGAGCAACCGATGGCTCATGTCCTCGTTCCACTCGCCCAGGGTTGTGAAGAACTGGAAGCTGTGACGATCATCGATCTGTTGCGCCGCGCTGGCGTCACGGTGACGGTCGCGGGACTGGAGGAAGGTCCGGTCACTGCTTCGCGCGGCGTAATACTCATGCCGGAGACTACGCTGGAGGCCGTGCTGGATCAGGACTTCGATCTGGTGGTGTTGCCGGGCGGCTTGGGCGGCGCGCAACGGCTGGAGACGGATCAACGCATCACAGCGCTGCTGCGGCGGATGACTGAACAGGGCCGCTATGTGGCCGCCATCTGCGCCGCGCCTAAAGTGCTGGTCTGCGCCGGCCTGGTGAAAAACCGCGAGATCACCGCTTATCCCGGCGTCCTCGACGATCAATCCGGCGTCCGGCTGAGTAGCGCCGCCGTCGTGCGGGATGGAACCTTCATCACCTCACGCGGCCCCGGCACGGCCATGGATTTCGCCCTGACGCTGATTGACATGCTGTGCGGGCGGGCAACCCGCGATACGGTGGAAGCCGCCCTACAACGTTCGTAGCGGCCGCTCAAGCATCTCCCGGCCAGGCGCTAATCAGCAAACCAACGCCCACGCCACCCAGCAACCAGCTCAGTAGCGGCGCACGCCACAGATCGACGCCGTGCTGGGCGTTAAAACCCATGATCACCGCCGCGCTGACGATCAACGCCGCGCCGACAGCGGCATGAAAACTGCGGCGGCTGGCCCGGCGCAAATCCTGCCGTAACTGCTCCATTTCCTGGCGCTGCAATCGCACGGTCAAATCCCCAGAGTTCGCCTGCTTAAGCAACCCGTAAATGAGGTTCGGCAAGTCAGGCGTCTGATCGGCCCAGCGCGGGATGTAGTACTTGATGCGGTTAAATATGGCGCGGGGACCCACCCGGTCGCGCATCCAGTTTTCCAAAAACGGCTTGGCGGTTTTCCACAAATCCAGTTCTGGATCGAGTTGCCGGCCCAGTCCTTCAATATTCAGCAGGGTCTTCTGCAACAACACCAACTGCGGCTGCACTTCCATATTAAAGCGGCGAGCGGTTTGAAACAGGGTCAGCAAAAAGCCGCCAAAGGAAATATCCTTGAGTGGCCGGTCGAAAATCGGCTCCGACACGGTGCGAATCGCCGATTCAAACTCATCAACCCGCGTCTCTGCCGGCACCCAGCCCGATTCAATATGCAGTTCCGCCACCCGCCGGTAATCGCGGTGGAAAAACGCCAGGAAATTCTCGGCCAGATAGTGCTGATCCGTCGGACTCAGCGTCCCAATAATGCCAAAGTCCACAGCGATATAACGAGGATCGTCGGGATTCTCAGCGTTGACAAAAATATTGCCGGGATGCATGTCGGCGTGAAAAAAACTGTCGCGGAACACTTGGGTAAAAAAGACCACCACACCCCGTTCTGACAGTTTCTGCATGTTCACCCCGCGCCGCCGCAATTCAGCGACGTCGCCCACCGGAATACCGTAAATTCGCTCCATAACCAGCACGTTGCGGCGGGTTTCCGACCAGAACACTTCGGGAACGTACAGAATCGGCGAGTCCTGGAAATTGTGCCGCAATTGACTGGCGTTAGCCGCCTCGCGCACCAGGTCCAATTCGTCGAAAATGGTCTTCTCGTACTCTCCCACCACTTCCAGGGGCCGCAGGCGACGGCCTTCCTTCCAGTAGCGTTGCGCGAGGCTGGCGACGATATACAGCAATTCAATATCGCGGCGAATCACTTTCTCAATGGCGGGGCGCAAAACCTTGACCACGACTTCGCGCCCATTCAACAGCCGGGCGGCGTGAACCTGGGCGATGGAGGCGGAAGCCAGCGGCTCGGTGCTAAATTCAGCGAACATCGTGTCCAGCGACTGGCCATAAGCCTTCTCGATAATCGTCCGCGCCTGCTCACCAGGGAATGGCGGCACTCGATCCTGCAATTTAGCCAGTTCCAGGGCGATGTCATCGGGCATCAAATCGCGGCGGGTGGAGAGCATTTGGCCGAACTTGACGAAGATCGGCCCCAAATCCTCCAGCGCCAGGCGAATCCGCTCGCCCCGCGACAGGATTAATTCCTCACGCCGCACCCAGTTCCAGGGCAGCAAATGGCGGAGGAAGGCGACCGGTCGAAAGAGATGGGTCGCCAAGACGATTTCGTCCAGACCGTGCCGCACCAGCACCCGGTTGATATGCAACAGCCGCAGAAACTGAGCGGGGCCGGGAATACCTCCAATGCGCATGGTCAGAGGCTCTGGCGGTGGGTCAACAGCATTGCATGATGTCCGTGCAGTTCCCCCTTTGGATCGGGGGAGTCAGGAGGGATTGAGCCGGCGCAACCGGGCAATGCGCGCCTCCAGGCGATCAACATCCTCGCGCAGAGTATCGACCGCACTCAGAAAGGACTCAACCGCAGGACGCGACGGCAGGGCGCGCAGTTCCTGTTGCAGAGACTCGCCACTGTCGCGCAGGAGCGTTGCAGACGTTTGTCGGCCCAGTTTGTGAAATCCGCGCCAGAGTTGGCTGAGTCGATGAGCCGCGACATCACCGATTATCCTGGAAAACTGCTCTTCCCAGTCAATGTCCAGCCGGGCCAGCAGGGTCTGAAACTGCCGGCCGATTGCGGCATCGCCTTCAATCGTGATAGCGCCGCCCACCGATTGACCGCGCCATTGTTGAATTAGCGCCAGCGGTGTCCCACGAATCCACACCGTCGGTTCGCCTTCATAGCGGTCCATGACCCGGAGCCCCTGTGCGCCTGGGAACAGATACAGAGTCAGGCCCAGTCCTGCCGGTTCAATAGCGATCACTGCGCCGTCCAGAGCCGCCAGTTGTGGCGCAGCGTCGGGGTCCAGCGATAAATAACGACGGAGCGCGGTTTCCAGACCGGCGGCGAGAACGGCAGGCATCAGCATCAGAATTTGTAGCCGCGATGCACGGCCACAATGCCGCCGCTCAGATTGAAATACTGGCAGCGCTCGAAACCGGCGGCTTCCATCATCTGCAAGAGCGTTTCCTGATCGGGATGCATCCGAATCGACTCGGCCAAATAGCGGTAGCTGGCGGCGTCATTAGTCACCAGTTGGCCCAGCGCCGGCAGCACGGCGAAAGAATACAGGTCATAAGCCGGTTTTAAACCGGGCGCGACCGGATGAGAAAATTCCAGAATAATGACCCGCCCGCCCGGCTTGAGGGCGCGATACATAGCCTTCAGCGCCCGTTCCTTGCGGGTCACGTTGCGCAAGCCAAAACCAATCGTGATGCAATGAAAGGCATGATCAGGAAACGGCAGTTGTTCGGCATCCGCCTGTACATAGCTGATATTGCCGACGATACCCTGATCGACCAGCCGCTTGCGCCCCTCGCCTAACATGCTGGCGTTAATATCGGACAGTACGATCCATCCCTTCGGCCCCACCAGCGGCAACATCCGGCTGGTTAAATCGCCGGTGCCGCCCGCCAGATCCAGCGCCCGGTCGCCTGAGCGAAGGCCAGTCAGGTTCACCGCGAAGCGCTTCCACAGCCGATGAACGCCCAGCGACATCAGGTCATTCATCAGGTCGTACTTGCCCGCGACCGAATCGAACACGCCGGCCACCTTGCGGACTTTTTCGCTGGCCGCCACGGTCTGGTAGCCAAAGTGCGTGGTTTCGGATTTTTCCATGATTTTTCAGGCCGGGCGCCGATGACCGGCTTCGGCTAACCGGCACAGGTAATCCTGCCAGTTCTTTTCCTGATCCACGCCCAGATCATGCAAAATGTTCCAGGAATACAGGCCGGTCGAGTGACCATCATCGAACACCAGCTTAACAGCGTAATGACCCACCGGCTCGATAGCGGTGATATTCACCTGCTCCTTGTCCGTCACCAGCGTCGCCGTACCGGGCCCATGGCCGCGCACTTCAGCCGAAGGGGAAAACACCCGCAAATATTCGCAGGGCAACTGGAAGCGGGCGCCATCTTCAAAGGCGACTTCCAGCACCCGCGAGGTCTGATGCAGCTTGATCTCAGTGGGATGAATGCTCATCGTCAAATCTCGTAGACACTTATAAAATGTAGCGGGTCAAGTCTTCATCCTTGATCAGTTCGCCGAGATGGGTGTCCACATAGGCGCCATCCACCGCCACTTCTTCGCCAGAACGATCAGGCGCCTCAAAAGAGACCGTCTCCAGCAACCGCTCCATGACCGTGTGCAGGCGACGGGCGCCGATGTTCTCGGTGCGCTCATTGACCTGGTAGGCCACTTCGGCGATGCGCCGCACCCCATCCGCCGTGAACGCCAGTTTCACCGCCTCGGTGTCCAGCAGGGCCACATATTGCTCGGTTAGCGAGGCATCGGGTTCCGTCAGAATCCGCACGAAATCTTCGGTGCTCAGAGCGCTTAACTCCACCCGGATCGGCAACCGACCCTGGAGTTCGGGAATCAGGTCCGACGGCTTGGCCAGATGAAACGCCCCGGAAGCGATGAACAGAATGTGGTCAGTACGCACCATGCCATATTTAGTGGATACCGTGCAGCCTTCCACCAGCGGCAGCAAATCGCGCTGCACCCCCTCGCGGGACACATCCGGGCCGCCGTATTCGCCACGTTTGGCCACCTTGTCAATTTCGTCGATGAACACAATGCCGTTCTGTTCAACCGCATCCAGCGCCCGCAGTTTGAGTTCCTCTTCATTGATCATCTTGGCCGCCTCTTCCTCCTGCAGGAGTTTGAGGGCGTCTTTGACCTTGAGCTTGCGGGCGCGGGTGCGGCCATTGTTTAGATTCTGAAACAGGCTCTGGAGCTGATTGGTCATTTCTTCCATGCCCGGCGGAGCCATGATCTCTACGCCCATCGACCGCACGGAAATCTCAATCTCAATGTCCCGATCATCCAGATCGCCTTTTAACAAGCGCTCGCGCATCTTCTGACGGGTGCTGGAATGATCCGGCGGCGTGGGTTCATTGGCGAAACCGACGTTGCGCGGGCGCGGCAACAGAGTATCCAGAATCCGCTCATAGGCCGCCTCCTCGGCGAGGTGTTGCACTTTCTGCATCTCTTCCTCGCGCACCATCTTCACCGCGCCATCCATCAAGTCGCGGATGATCGATTCCACATCGCGGCCGACGTAGCCCACCTCGGTAAATTTGGTGGCTTCGACCTTGATGAAGGGCGCATTCGCCAGCTTGGCCAGCCGCCGGGCAATTTCCGTCTTGCCCACACCGGTTGGACCGATCATCAGAATGTTCTTAGGGGTAATTTCATTGCGCAGATCCGGATTCACGCGCATCCGCCGCCAGCGATTGCGCAGGGCAATCGCCACCGCACGCTTGGCGGCGTCCTGGCCGATGATGTGTTTATCCAGTTCTTGGGCGATTTCTCGGGGAGTCATCTCTGACATGCGAGGCTACCATCCACGGGTAAAGCGAGAGCAAGATACAAGCGCGTCAGTGACAAATACTGATTCATGCGCCCGCCAGTTCTTCAAAGGTTAGATTTTCGTTTGTGTAAATGCAGATACCCGCAGCGATTTTCAAGGCCTGCTCGACGATGGTCCGGGCATCGAGTTCAGTATGCTCGAGCAACGCCTGGGCGGCGGCCTGGGCATAGGCGCCCCCGGAACCGATCGCGGCCAGATTGCGCTCCGGCTCGACCACGTCGCCGGTGCCGGAAATCATCAGGAGGGTCTGAAGATCGGCGACGATCAGCAACGCCTCCAGGCGCCGCAGCAGGCGATCGGTGCGCCAGTCCTTGGCCAGTTCTACGGCGGCGCGGGTCAAGTTACCGCCATGCTTTTCCAGTTTGCCTTCGAAGCGTTCAAACAGGGTGAAGGCGTCCGCAGTGCCGCCGGCAAAGCCTGCAATAATTTTGTTCTGGTACAACCGCCGCACCTTTCGGGCGTTGCCCTTCATCACGGTGTGACCCAAGGTCACCTGACCGTCGCCGCCAATCACCACCCGGCCCTCGCGACGAACGGCCAGCACGGTGGTGCCATGCAATGATTCCATAGTTCTGCCTCGCAGTTTTGCGCGGGATTGTACACAATTCACCGCCAACGATCATGAAGATGGGGGCGGTCACGAAATCATCAAGTATGCGTCAAAAAAAAACCCCGGTGACAAGGGGGAATGCAACCGGGGTAAATAGGGTATCCGGTTTGACCGGATATAGCCCGCTCAGGGAGGGAAGCGGGCAGGCGTAAGGGCTTACGCTTACCCTATGAGATGAGGGCGATCGGGAAAAGTTCAATGGCGCGATCAAGCCTAGCCCACCGATCAAATCCACATCGCAACTTGCGAGTGAACCCTAAAAACCGCTAGATTATGCTGTTTAGCCGCGCTGCGCCGCCCGCGCGCCAACCTTCGCTGGCGACAGCGCCATACCGATCAGCCAACCGTATTTCCAGGGTTTCAGCCGTTATGAAGAAAGGCATTCATCCTCAATACCGCGAAGTGGTCTTTCAAGACATCTCCACTGACTTCGCAATTCTCACCCGGTCCACTATCGCCGCCAAAGAAACCATTCAATGGACCGACGGCAAGGAATATCCACTGATCAAAGTGGAAGTCTCCAGCCAGTCCCACCCGTTCTACACGGGCAAACAGAAAATCGTCGACACCGCCGGTCGCGTGGACCGCTTCCGTCGCAAGTACGGCCTTGCCTCCTGAACCGTTGTTATCGCAACCGTCCCCCTACTCCAGGGGGATTGCTGCAAAGCACACCGTATTTAGTTATCATTCTCGCGGTTACCGCCACAGCGTTACAAACCAATAATCACAATGGCGGGGATGTCCAGCTTGTTCCGACCCTGCCACTACTCACTCTGGAGGTTCATGAATGGCAACGATTACCTTTAAGGACGATGTCACCGGTAAAGCCGTACAAATGCCGGTTCTGGAACCCACCCACGGGCAGTCCGTGGTCGATATCGGCAAATTAGCCAAGGAATTCGGCTACTTCACCTACGATCCCGGTTTCATGTCCACTGCCAGTTGTCAGAGTACGATTACCTATCTGGACGGCGACAAAGGCGAACTGCTGTATCGCGGCTATCCCATCGAGCAACTGGCCAACCAGTGCAATTTCCTCGAAGTCTGCTACCTGCTGCTCTATGGCGACCTGCCTAACCCCGACAAGAAAAAGATTTTTGAAGAAAGCATTGTTCGTCACGACCGGATTACAGAAAACCTGCGCCGCTTCTTTCAGGGCTTTAATTACGACGCCCACCCCATGGCCATGATGACGGCGGCGGTCAGTTCGCTGTCGGCTTTTTACCACGACCGGCTCAATATCCGCGATCCTGAGCATCGCATGGTCACTGCCCGCAGGTTGATCGCCAAGATGCCCACTATCGCCGCCGCTTGCTACAAACACAGCGTCGGCGATCCATCAATTTATCCCCGTGATGATCTGACCTATACCGGTAATCTGCTGTACATGATGTTCAGCCGTCCAGGCAAGCGCTATGAAGTCAACCCTGTTGCAGAACGGGCGATGGATGTGCTGTTCACTCTGCACGCCGACCATGAGCAGAATGCTTCCACCTCGACGGTGCGGCTGGCCGGCTCTTCCGGTTGCAATCCCTACGCGGCGATTGCCGCGGGCATCGCCTGCCTGTGGGGACCGGCGCATGGCGGCGCTAATGAAGCCGTGCTGCGGATGCTGGATCAGATTGGCGATGTCAAGAACGTCGAAGGGTTCATGGATAAAGTCAAGGACAAGAACTCTGGCGTCCGGTTGATGGGCTTTGGCCACCGGGTATACAAAAACTTCGATCCACGCGCCACGATTATCAAGGATATCTGCCACCAAGTACTGGACAGCTTCGGTCATGACCCGCGTCTGGAACTGGCGATGCGCCTGGAAGAAATCGCCTTGAGCGATCCCTACTTTATCGAGCGCAAGTTGTATCCCAATGTAGACTTCTACTCCGGCATCATCTACAGCGCGCTGAAGATTCCCGTGGAAATGTTCACCGTGATGTTCGCCATCGCCCGCACCGCCGGCTGGATCAGCCACTGGATGGAGATGGTCAGCGAACCGGATATGAAGATTGGTCGGCCCCGCCAACTCTACATCGGCGCCGTCAGGCGCGACGTAGTCCCCCTCACGCAACGCACATAACCCCCTACTCAAGCTGTTCACCTCCTCCCCGCAAGGGGGAGGGGGTTAGAGTAGGGAATTACCCCCCCCGCTTTGAATTCTTTGACTTGGGAAGGATGACTGGCTCGGCGCGCGCCACTTTGGTCACTGGGCGTTTAGCATAGACCTTAACTGCCGCCGGTGCCGACTTGCTGTTCTTAGCCACTACTGCCGCCGGCGCCGACTTGCTGTTCTTGGCCACCGGCGCCGACTTGCTGTTCTTAGCCACTGCCACCGGCGTCAAGGTTGATTTGGATTTAGCAGCCGGCTTCGGCTTCGACATGACTACTGTGATCGCCTGACGGGCCTTCGGTTTAACTGACGCCACCTGCGCCACCTGACTTCTTGCCGGTGCAGACCGTACTGCCACGACTGGCGCTGCTGCGGGAGTTTCTGGCATACGCCAAACCATGACCGGCATCGGTTCCGGTCTCTCAGGCGGCGGCGCCAGACCATATCGGGCAAAACCGTAATCCAGCAACGTGCGGGCGTCCTGCCACAACGTGCCACTGTTAGGGCTGTTAAGAATGGCCACAATCAACCGGACGCCGCCGCGATCCACCTCGCCGACAAAGCAGCGGCGAGCCTTGATCGTAAAACCGGTTTTGCCGCCGCGCGCGCCCTCGTAGGACTCCAGTAAGCGATTATGGCTCACCACTGAAACCATTCGCCAGTCGCCATACAGACCCTGCGCAGATTCAATCCGCAAGGCCGCGCTGCGAGTGCGCACGATTTCAGCAAACAGCGGATGCGCCATCGCCTGACGGAAAATCAGCGCCAGATCATAGGCCGTGCTGTAATGATCTTCATTCGGCAGACCGTGTGGGTTCATGAAGTGACTGTCGCGGGCGCCAATTTGCCAAGCCTTGACGTTCATCAGTTCAGCAAACCCCGCCACTGAACCGCCCGCCGCTTCGGCTAATGTCTCCGCCGCGTCATTGCCCGATTTGAGCATCAGCCCATAAAGCAAATCCTGAGTCAGCGCGGCTTCGCCCGCCCGCAAGCCGATCCGACTCGGTGGCGCGCTGGCTGCCTGTGGGCTGACAAACACCCGGGCATACAGATTAAGGCGCTCCAGCGCCACCAGCGCCGTCAACACCTTGGTGGTGCTGGCCGGCGGCAGACGCAGGCGAGGTTCTTTGGCGAATAGAATTTCACCGGTAACCGGATTCATCAATACCGCCGATCGGGCGGCAATAGCCGGCGCGGAAAAAATATCTCCCGCTTCCTGGGCCAGTACTGAGCCGGTCGATATGCACAGCGCCACGCTGGCCAGCCAAAACGACAGCCACCTTGGACGCAATCTGCTCAACAATAGTGGTAAAGACACGCGATTCACCTCGTCGCCATTTTAAGTTCAGGTTGGGCTGCCTAGAGTAGTCAGCGGTTACAACCCCACCGCTGCGTTTGGTTTAGGAAACGTCTGTAGCATTATGGTTGAAAGATTGTTGTTCGGCTAGGTCGCTCCGAATAAACAGCAGGTCCCGGATGGCGCGCCCCAACCGTTGGCCGCGCTGTTCAAACTTAGTCAGAGGCCGCCAGACCGGACGTGGCGCAAATCCTCCTCCATCCGCTGTATTGGCCAGACCGGGAGTTGCGTTGAGCAGGTTCAACATCGCACAGGCGTAATCTTCACAATCCGTCGCGATATGCAATTGTCCAAGCGGTTTCAGTTTGCGCACCAGCAAGGCCAGCTGCTGCGCTTGAACCAACCGACGTTTGTGATGACGCGTCTTAGGCCAAGGATCGGGAAAGAAAATCTGCATTCGATCCAGACATTCATCTGGTAATTGCTGCTCCAACACCCCGACAGCGTCAGCGCATAAAACCCGCAAATTGGTCAGTTGCAGCGCCGCCGCTCGCAACAATAAATGGCCAATGCCTGGACGATGCACCTCAATGCCCAGATAATCCCACTCTGGATGCATTGCCGTCATAGCGGCCAACGATTCGCCATCGCCAAATCCGATTTCCAGAACCAGTGGCGCATGGCGCCCAAACAGAATGAACGGATTTAATAACGCTGCGCCGACTTCCACGCCAAACTGATCCCAGTATTCCGCCAAAGCCCGTTGCTGGGCATCGGTCATTCGGCCTTCACGCCGCACAAAACTGCGAATCCGTCGTAACATGCCGGCATTCAAATGATCGGGAATCACCCTATTTTGCAAAGGGCTATTCAAAGTATCAGTCAAACGCATTTCAACTCCTGATCGAGATCGAAAGAAGCTAAGCTATTCATGATTTCTTTTAGCCTCGCATCAAAATGATTGCGGAAATAAAAGTAAATGCCTTACAATCGTTTTGTGGTTTTACCACCTTTCCCAAAACCCACTATTAAAGACGGTACGCAAAAAACCATGAGTGAGACTATCAGCGAAATCCTTGAATCTTCCTCTATCGAACAACTGAATAGTTTGATCAAGAGAGCCCAAGAAGAAATCGAACGCAAAAAGGTCGATGAAATTCAGGTGACTCGTTATCGGTGGATCGAACAGGCGACTACCCTTGGCATGTCGCCTGCAGAAATTCTGCAATACTCCGGCCGCCGGAAGGGCAAGCCAAAATATCGCAACCCCGCTAACCCCGAACAAACCTGGACTGGCCGTGGTAAAAAGCCGAACTGGCTGCGGGACGCGCCGGATCCCGAGGCCTATCGCATTCCCGAGTAATTCCGCCCGCCACGCCCCAAACAGATTGGCGATCATACCAAACTTGCAAGGGGCTAGCTTTAGCGTTAGGATTTCTATTGTGTCGCCCTGTTCCTGTCCAAAGAAACAAGGCGCAAGATTCATCAGCGGGTGTAGTTCAATGGTAGAACCTCAGCTTCCCAAGCTGATGGCGTGGGTTCGATTCCCATCACCCGCTCCACAATGCCAGGGGTTACGCAGTTGCGTAACCCCTTTTTAATGGGCTTTCAAACCTCCCAAACAAACCCTTACCTTGGCTCCGTTCGGTGACTGAAATGCTCTGCCCCTGCCTTTTAGAGAACGCTCCATGATTCACGTCGCAATCACCGGCGTTGCCGGTCGAATGGGCCGCAACCTGCTCGAAGCCTGCCAACAAACTGAAGAAGTCCACTGCTCGGCGGCATCGGAACATCCCGACAGCGCATTCATCGGTGCTGACGCTGGTGAACTGGCCGGCGTCGGTCGTCTGAATATCCCCATTACCGCTGATTTAACTCCATTCACTGACCGCTTCGATCTATTGGTCGATTTCACCCGGCCGGCGGCGACATTGACTCATCTGGCCCTCTGCCAGACAGCGGGCAAGGCGATGGTCATTGGCTCCACCGGTTTCTCTGCTGAACAGAAAACAGTTATTGCGCACGCCGCTGAATCTATTCCCATTGTCTTCGCGCCAAATATGAGCGTTGGGGTTAATCTCTGCTTCAAACTGCTGGAAATGGCGGCGCAGGTTTTAAGAGACGATGTGGACATTGAGATTATCGAAGCCCACCACCGCCACAAAGTAGACGCCCCCTCCGGCACAGCGCTGGCTATGGGGCAGGTGATCGCCAAAGCGCTGGGACGGGATTTAGCGCAATGCGCCGTTTATGGCCGACAAGGCATGACCGGGGAGCGCGACCGCTCTACAATCGGCTTCGCCACCGTCCGCGCCGGCGATATCGTCGGTGAACATACGGTATTATTCGCCGATGTCGGCGAACGTATTGAAATCACTCATCGCGCTTCCAGCCGTATGACGTTCGCCAAAGGCGCGATCCGCGCCGCCGCCTGGCTGGCGGGACGCGACCCCGGTCTTTATGACATGCAGGACGTGCTGGGCCTGCGCTGATACCGCTAGAGCCGTGCGGCGGGATTTGGTAGACTGAGCGCCAGTCCAGCCTTTTTTTATTGCACCGCATCACCGGAGCGGTTCCCCCGCTCCTTTCTTATGCGTGTCCGTTTTTGGAGACCCTCTTGAGGAAACCCGCGCTTCTGGCCCTGGAAGACGGCAGCCTGTTCCAGGGCGAGTCCATCGGCGCCGATGGCCACGCCCAGGGCGAAGTCGTTTTCAATACCTCGATGACCGGCTACCAGGAGATTTTAACCGATCCCTCCTATTGTCAGCAGATCATCACCCTGACCTACCCACACATCGGCAATGTTGGCGTCAACCGGGGCGACGAGGAAGCCGCCTGCATCCATGCCAGCGGCTTGGTGGTGCGCGACTGTCCCCGGTTGAATAGCAGTTGGCGCAGTCAACAACCATTGGACCACTATCTGCGCGAACGCGGCATTGTCGCGCTGGCCGGCATCGACACGCGCCGACTGACCCGGCGCCTGCGGGAAACCGGGGCGCAAAACGGCTGCATCATGGCTGGCGACGCTCTGGACGCTGAACAGGCGCTGCAACTGGCCCGCGCCTTTCCCGGCCTGAAGGGCATGGATTTGGCGCAAGTCGTCACGACAGCCGCGCCCTATGCCTGGAACGAGGGCCGATGGCGACTGGCCGGCAACCACTGCCCCACGGTCAGCGACGTCCGCTATCATGTGGTCGCCTATGACTATGGCGTCAAGCGCAACATCCTGCGGATGCTGGCCGACCGGGGCTGCCGGTTGACCGTGGTTCCCGCCCAAACGCCAGCCAGTGAAGTTATGAAACTGCATCCCGACGGCGTATTCCTGTCCAACGGCCCTGGCGATCCTGAACCCTGCGACTACGCCATCGCCGCCATCCGCGAGTTGCTGGACGCCGGCGTTCCGCTATTCGGCATTTGTCTGGGCCACCAATTACTGGGTCTCGCCAGCGGCGCACAGACGATCAAGATGAAATTCGGCCACCACGGCGGCAACCACCCGGTAATTGACCTGGACAGCGGCCGGGTCATGATCAGCAGCCAAAATCACGGCTTCGCCGTCGACGAAGCCACGTTGCCCGCCACGCTGCGCGCCACGCATCGCTCACTGTTTGACGGATCGCTACAGGGCATTGCCCGCACTGACCGGCCAGCATTCAGCTTCCAGGGGCATCCCGAAGCCAGTCCCGGCCCGCATGACGTGGCCCCACTGTTTGATCGCTTCATCGACCTGATGGCGACATCTCACTGACTATTCACCACGACTGAGCCATGCCCAAGCGCACTGATTTAAAAAGCATCCTGATTATTGGCGCCGGCCCGATTGTGATCGGCCAGGCCTGCGAGTTCGATTATTCGGGCGCACAAGCCTGCAAGGCCCTGCGCGAAGAGGGATACCGGGTGATCCTGGTCAACTCCAATCCCGCCACGATCATGACCGATCCGAACATGGCCGACGCCGTGTACATCGAGCCGATTCACTGGCGGACAGTGGCCCATATCATCGCCCGCGAACGCCCCAACGCCCTGTTGCCCACCATGGGCGGACAGACCGCGCTGAACTGTGCGCTGGATCTGGTTCGCCACGGGGTGTTGGAGCAGTATGCGGTGGAAATGATCGGCGCTTCGCCCGACGCAATTGACATGGCGGAAGACCGCGACCGTTTCCGCAAGGCCATGCATGAAATCGGCTTAGCGACCCCGCGCTCCGTGATCGCCCATACGCTGGAAGAAGCGCTGGCCCAGCATCACGAAATCGGCTTCCCGACCATCATCCGCCCGTCCTTCACTCTGGGCGGCAGCGGCGGCGGCATCGCGTATAACCGTCAGGAACTGGTCGAGATTCTCGAACGCGGGCTGGATCTGTCCCCGGTCAGCGAGGTGCTGATCGAGGAGTCGGTGCTGGGCTGGAAGGAATTCGAGATGGAAGTGGTGCGGGATCGCGCCGACAACTGCATCATTGTCTGCTCCATTGAAAATCTCGATCCGATGGGCGTGCATACCGGCGATTCGATCACCGTCGCCCCAGCCCAAACGCTCACCGATAAGGAATACCAGATCATGCGCGATGCCTCGCTGGCGGTGCTGCGCAAGATCGGCGTGGAGACCGGCGGCTCCAATGTGCAATTCGCCATCAATCCGCACAACGGGCAATTAGTCATTATTGAAATGAACCCGCGCGTTTCCCGCTCCTCGGCGTTGGCGTCAAAAGCGACCGGCTTTCCCATCGCCAAGGTCGCGGCTAAATTAGCCATCGGTTACACCCTAGACGAATTGAAAAATGAGATCACCGGCGGACGCACCCCCGCCTCGTTCGAGCCGAGCATCGACTATGTCGTCACCAAGGTGCCGCGCTTCAATTTCGAAAAATTCCCGCAGGCCGATCCTCGATTAACCACGCAGATGAAATCGGTCGGCGAAGTCATGGCGATTGGCCGCACCTTCCAAGAATCGGTGCAAAAGGCGCTGCGCGGACTGGAAATTGGCGTTGACGGTTTCAGTGAAATCCTCGACCGCCGCTCTGTCGATCCACACACCACTCTCAAACAGGAACTGGGCGTCCCCGGCCCCCGGCGACTGTGGTACGTCGCCGAGGCCTTCCGGTTGGGCTATTCGGTGGAGGCGCTGTATGAACTGACTTGGATCGATCCCTGGTTCCTAGCGCAGATCGAGGAACTGGTGCAAATCGCCGGCGAAACGCGGGCAATCGGCCTGGCGGCGCTGCATAACCGGGATCGATTGTACTTCCTCAAGCGCAAAGGCTTTGCTGATAGCCGACTGGCCACGCTGACCGGCTCCGATGAAACCACCGTCCGCCGGCTGCGTGAGCAACTAGGCGTTCATCCGGTCTACAAGCGGGTTGATTCCTGCGCCGCTGAATTTGCGACCGGCACCGCCTACCTCTATTCCACCTACGATGAGGAATGCGAGGCGGAACCGACGGATCGCGCCAAAATCATGGTGCTGGGCGGCGGCCCCAACCGCATTGGCCAAGGCATCGAGTTTGATTATTGTTGCGTCCATGCCGCGCTCGCCCTGCGCGAAGATGGTTACGAAACTATCATGGTGAATTGCAACCCGGAAACCGTCTCTACGGATTTCGATACCTCCGACCGGCTGTACTTCGAGCCGCTGACGCTGGAGGATGTGCTGGAGATCGTGCGCAAGGAGCAGCCCAAAGGCGTCATTGTCCAGTACGGCGGGCAGACGCCGCTGAAGCTGGCCAGACCGCTCGAAGCTAACGGCGTCCCGATTATCGGCACCAGTCCCGACGCTATCGACCGCGCTGAAGACCGCGAGCGCTTTCAGCAGATGATTAACCAACTGGGCTTGCTGCAACCGCCCAACCGCACCGCCCGCGAACCGGAAGAGGCCGTGCGGCTGGCCCGGGAAATTGGCTATCCATTGGTGGTGCGGCCCTCCTACGTCCTAGGCGGACGGGCTATGGAAATCGTTCACGAAGAAGCGGATCTGCGCCGCTATATGACCGAAGCCGTACAGGTTTCCAACGAATCGCCGGTGCTGCTGGACCGCTTCCTGAACGATGCTGTTGAGGTCGACGTGGACGCCCTCAGCGACGGACGGGAGGTCATCATTGGCGGCATCATGGAACATATTGAAGAAGCCGGCGTCCACTCCGGCGATTCCGCCTGTTCGCTGCCGCCCTATTCCCTCAACCCGGTGATTCAGAACCGCATGCGCCAACAGGTGCGGGCCATGGCGCTGGAACTGGGCGTTGTCGGCCTGATGAACACCCAATTCGCTATTCAGGGCGACGACATTTATGTGCTAGAAGTCAATCCCCGCGCTTCCCGCACCGTCCCGTATGTCTCCAAGGCGACGGGGCGACCGCTGGCCAAGATCGCCGCCCGCTGCATGGTCGGGCGAACCCTGGCGGAACAGGGAGTATCGGGCGAAGTGATTCCCACTTATTATTCCGTTAAGGAAGCTGTGTTTCCCTTCGTCAAGTTCCCTGGCGTTGACTCCTTGCTGGGACCGGAAATGAAGTCTACCGGCGAAGTGATGGGCGTGGGCCGGACCTTCGGCGAAGCCTTCGCCAAGGCGCAACTCGGCGCTGGCGATCAGTTGCCGCGCAATGGGCAGGCTTTCATCAGCGTCCGCGACGCCGACAAAGCAAAAGCAGTCGAGATTGCCCGCGATCTGGACCGGCTGGGTTTCACGCTGGTCGCCACGAAAGGCACTGCAACCGCGCTGCGGGATCACGGCCTGGCCTGTAAAACCGTTCACAAGGTGGGCGAAGGTCGTCCGCATGTCGTCGACCTGATCAAGAATGACCAAATCGCCCTCATCGTTAACACCACCGAGGGCAAACAGGCCATTGCTGACTCCTTTTCCATCCGCCGCGAAGCGTTGATGCATAAAATCAGCTACACCACTACCCTCGCCGCCGCACGGGCCACTTGTCAGGCGCTGCGCGAACTCGACAACGGCAGTGTGAACTGTCTCCAGGATTTGCACCGGGAATTGCTGGCATGATGAAAAAGGTACCGATGACCGTCGCGGGCGCGGCCCGACTCCGCACCGAACTGCTGGAACTGAAAACGGTGGCGCGACCGCGCATCACCGCCGCTATTGCTGAAGCGCGCGCCCATGGCGATTTGAAGGAAAACGCTGAGTACCATGCGGCGCGGGAACAACAAAGCTTCGCCGAGGGCCGCATCGCCGAGATTGAATCCAAGCTAGCCAGCGCTCAAATTATTGATGTCACTGCTCTGCCTGCTTCGGATCGCGTAGTGTTTGGTTCGACCGTGCGGTTGATGGATGAAGACAGCGAAGAAGAAAAATGCTATCAGATCGTCGGCGAGGATGAAGCGGACCTCAAGCAGAACAAGATTTCCTTCGTCTCGCCGATCGCACGGGCCTTGATCGGCAAATTCGTCGGCGATGTGGTCGATGTTCACACCCCTGGCGGTGTCAAAACTTATGAGATCATGGATGTACAGTACCTCTGAACGGTCAGGGAGTTGGGCTTTAACCTAACTCGCCGGCCATACCGTTTCTGAACCGGAGCGACCGTGATGCCCTTCAACCTCACCCTTTCCCGACGCTGCCTGCTGGGTCTACTAATCGGCAGTCTGTGGTGGCTCCCGGTTCAAGCAGCGGAGTTAGCCGACACCGTCGCCAAAGTCAAAGTCAGCATCGTGGCGGTCGGCACCGTTCAACCTACCCGCCGGCCGTCGGCCAAATTCCAGGCCACTGGCTTCGTGGTCGGTCAGGGCCGGTATGTCGTCACCAATGCCCATGCGCTGCCTGACTTTCTCGACACCCCGAATAAGGAAATGCTGGCGGCGTTCATCGGTCAGGGCCCGCAGGTTGAAGCGCGACCGGCGAAAAAGATCGCCACTGATGTGGAGCATGATCTGGCTCTGCTGGAAATCGACGGCGCGCCGCTGCCTACGCTGCAACTCGGCGCATCGCGGCAAGTGCGCGAAGGGCAGGCCATCGCTTTCACCGGCTTCCCGCTGGGCGTCGTGCTGGGACTATTTCCCGTCACCCACACGGGGATCATTTCCGCCGTCAGCCCGGTTGCCATTCCCGTGCCGGCCGCCGGACAACTGGACGCCACAACCATCCGGCGGCTGAAGAATGCGCCTTACGAGGTGTTGCAACTGGACGCCACGGCTTATCCCGGCAACAGCGGCAGCCCGTTGTATGAACCCGACACCGGCCGGGTCATCGGGGTGATCAACAAGGTGTTCGTTCGAGAGAGTAAAGAGACCCTGCTGGAAAAGCCAAGCGGCATTACCTACGCGATTCCTGTCCGCTACGTCCAAGCGCTCCTCGAACGGGCCGCCTCGGCGAAAAATTGAAGAGCCGCGCCAAGCTTGCCAAGGCTGATCTCGATGCCTATAATTCGTATTCTTTTTTAAAGGGCGATTAGCTCAGCGGGAGAGCACTGCCTTCACACGGCAGGGGTCGCTGGTTCGATCCCAGCATCGCCCACCACTTTCATAAAAAAGCCGTTCTTGATGAACGGCTTTTTTATTTGCGCGATCAGTGAACCGAATGGAACATTCAAACCTGCGTTGTCGGGGAAGCGAACTCTGCCTCGGCTTGCTTGTCGTGCTCGATCATCGCGTAGGCGGAGTGGTTATGAATGGACTCGAAATTTTCCGACTCTACAGCATACGCCGCCACCCGTTCGTCCTGATTCAACTGGGCGGCGATGTCGCGCACCATGTCTTCCACAAACTTGGGATTCTCATAAGCCCGTTCAGTCACATATTTCTCATCCGGCCGCTTGAGCAATCCGTACAACTCGCAGGACGCTTCCTTTTCCGCCAAATCGATTAAATCTTCGATCCAGACAAAGCCGTTTACCCGTGCGGTAATCGTCACATGGGAGCGCTGGTTATGGGCGCCATACTGGGAAATCTTCTTTGAACACGGACACAGGCTGGTGACAGGAACCACCACTTTGAGATTCATCGCCGGCTGCCCGCCGCGAATTTCACCGATGAAAGTAACCTCGTAATCCATCAGGCTCCGCACCCCGGAAATTGGCGCGGCCTTATCGACGAAATAGATAAAAGTCATTTCAATATGCCCGGCTTCCGCCTCCAGCCGCCCGGTCATTTCCACCAGCATGTCCTTAAAGGAATCCACCGAAATCTCGCGTCCGGGAACGTTGAGAATCTCCACAAACCGCGACATGTGCGTGCCTTTGAAGTTATGGGGCAGGTTCACATACATGTTGAACGTGGCGATGGTGTGCTGTTCGCCGCCGCTGCGGTCGCGGACGCGAACGGGATGGCGGATATCCTTGATGCCGACCTTGTTAATCGCCAGGCGGCGGGTATCAACGCTGTTCTGCACATCAGGAATCGGGATCACCGCAGACATGGCCGCGGAACTCATTATCAAGGGCTTCATGAAATCCTCTCAGGCGCCCGTCAATAGCGGGGCAGGTTGGCAGCGGTTCGCTCCCCGTTTGGATGATGAATCGGGCGGTTAATTCCCACTTTTAAACTCAGAAAATGCATGGCCCTTCATCAGGCGACAACTGAAATTCTATGCATTGTCCAACTTCGTTTTCCAATCGACTATCTGCTGGAACACGCCCTCCACATCCAGGCCGCATTCATCCAGCAGTTCGGCGCGTTCGCCCTGTTCAACGAAGCGATCCGGCAAGCCGATATGCAGTACAGGAATCACGATGCCGCACCGGGCTAGACATTCGCTGACCGCGCCGCCGGCGCCGCCCGCCACGACATTCTCTTCCAGCGTCGCCAATCCGCGATGCCTGGCGGCCATTTGCCGAATGAGCGCCTCGTCCAGCGGCGTAATGAAGCGCATATTGACCACGGTTGCGTCCAACCGTTCCGCTGCCGCTTCGGCCACAGCGACCATGGCGCCAAACGCCAGCAGGGCCAAATCCCGGCCCTGTCGGCGAATTTCGCCCTGGCCCACCGGCAGCGCCCGCATCTCCCGCTCGACCTTCACCCCCGGCCCCTTCCCTCGCGGATAGCGCACCGCTGCCGGCTGATGCAACTGAAAACCGGTGTAGAGCATCCGCCGGCACTCGTTTTCATCCGCCGGCGCCATCAGTACCAGATTCGGAATGCAACGCAGATAGCTGTAATCGAAACTGCCCGCATGGGTCGGCCCGTCCGGTCCCACCAGCCCGGCCCGGTCGATGGCGAACAGCACCGGCAAATTTTGCAGGGCGACATCGTGAATCAGTTGATCGTAGGCGCGTTGCAAGAATGTGGAATAGATGGCGACCACCGGCTTGAGACCGTCGCAGGCCAATCCCGCCGCCAGCGTGACAGCGTGCTGTTCAGCGATAGCGACATCGAAATAGCGCTCGGGGAACTGCTCGGAAAACTCCACCAGCCCCGAGCCTTCGCGCATGGCCGGGGTAATGCCGATCAATCGCTCATCCTGCGCGGCCATGTCGCATAACCATTCGCCAAAGACTTGCGTGTAGGTCGGCCCGCTGCCCGATTGCGCCGGCTTTAATCCGCAGACCGGGTCAAAGGCGCCCACTCCGTGATAATCAACCGGCTCGTCCTCAGCCAATTTATAGCCCTTGCCCTTGCGGGTGACGACGTGCAGCAGACGCGGCCCGTCCAGCGACCGCAGATTGCGCAGCGTCGCAATCAGCGTCGGTAGATCGTGGCCATCCACCGGGCCAAAATAATGAAAGCCCAGTTCCTCGAACAGCGTCCCTTCCGGCACGAGAAGGCCCTTGACATGCTCCTCGGCGCGGCGGGCGACTTCCAGCACTGGCGGGACATGGCTCAACACCTTCCTGCCGCCTTCGCGAACGGAGGAAAACAACCGGCTGGAAAGCAGTTGGGTCAAATGCGCGGACAAGGCACCCACGTTCGGCGAAATGGACATTTCATTATCGTTCAACACCACCAGCAAATCGGTTTTCAGATGACCGGCGTGATTAAGCGCCTCGAAAGCCATGCCAGCGGTCATCGCGCCATCGCCGATAATGGCGACGACCTTGCGGTCGCTGCCTATGCGCCCAGCGGCAATCGCCATCCCCAGCGCGGCGCTCAGTGAAGTGCTGGAATGACCGACGCCGAACGTGTCGTAAGGACTTTCGCAACGCTTGGGAAACCCGGCGACGCCGCCCTTGCGCCGCAGGGTGTCCATCTGGACGCGGCGACCCGTCAGAATTTTGTGCGGGTAGGTCTGATGGCCTACATCCCAAACCAGTCGGTCTTCGGGCGTATTGAAGATATAATGCAGGGCAATCGTCAGTTCCACGGCGCCCAGATTGGCGGCGAAATGACCACCGGTCCGGGCGACCGTCTGAATGAGAAAATCGCGCAACTCCTGCGCCAGAATCGGCAGGCGCGTCTCCGGCAACCGGCGCAAATCCGGGGGCGCATCAATCTGTTCTAACAAGGGAAAGAGGGATCCAGGGATCATGGTTACAAAGTCCGTGTCCATTCGCGGCGCGACAAGGTTGATCAAGCTGATCGAGAAATGACCGTGATTGGCGAAGCGCCGGTCATCAGGAGGAACGCTCGACGATATAGGCGGCAATCCAGCGTAAAGGGTCCGCTTCATCGCTGAAAGCCTCCAGACTGTCCAAGGCGTCCTGATACAACAAGTAAGCATGTTCGCGGGCGCCTTCCAGACCCAACAGGGCCGGATAGGTCGGTTTGTTCAGCACCCGGTCGGAGCCCTGGGGTTTGCCCAGGGTCGCAGTGTCGCCTACTACGTCGAGAATGTCGTCGCGGATCTGGAAAGCCAGGCCGATGCACTTGGCGTAGCGATCCAGCCGTTCCAGCAGCGCCGGATCAACTTCGGGCTGACTCATCGCCCCGAGCAGGACACTCGCACGGATCAATGCGCCAGTCTTGTGAATGTGCATGTTTTCCAGTTCCGCCAGACTCAATTCCTGACCAGTAGCCGCCAGATCAATGGCCTGACCGCCCACCATGCCACGGGAACCGGCGGCCTGCGCTAATACTCCCAGCATTCGCAAACGGATCGCTGGGTCGGGCGTCATCGCGGAATCCTGACCGAGGGTCTGGAACGCCAGCGCCTGCAGGGCATCGCCGGCTAGAATCGCCAGCGCCTCGCCAAAGGCTTTGTGACAGGTCGGTTGACCGTGGCGGAGATCATCGTCGTCCATGGCCGGCAGATCGTCGTGGATCAGCGAATAAGCGTGGATGAACTCCACCGCGCAGGCGGGACCGTCCAGCACTTCGGTCGGCGCGCCGACCGCCTGGCCAGCCAGATAGACCAATACCGGACGGATGCGCTTGCCGCCCCCCAGCACGACATAACGCATCGCCTTATGCAGATCGCCGGGATGCAGATCGGCGGCGGGCAAACGCTGATCGAGCGCCTGCCCCGCACGGGTCTGGTATGCTTTAATGAGTTCAGCAACCACGCCGGTTTGTCCACTCGTTGCGTGAACCGTTCTGCCCACAGATCATCTGTGCGGTTAGCAGCATCGTTTTGAAGGGAATAGAGGGAGATTTTTTGGCGTTCATGCCGTTCGCCCGTTGAGGTAGGCGCTTAAGTTACCTTGCGGTTGACGAACGGTCAATTTGGAATCGGCATGTCAGGGCGCAGACAGTGACGCCGGCTCAGCAGTGGTTTGCACAGCGCGAATCTTGCGCGCCCTGGTTTCAGCCTCCACGGTACGACTGAAGTTCTGAACAGGAAGATCGGCGGTCAGGCGGCGGGCATCATTTTTTCCGGCATCTGCACCGCTACAACCTGCCCGCGCGCGCAGATTTCACCGTTAGCGGTCACCGTTGCGCTGACGATAACCTTGCGGCCCTTGATTTCCTGAACCTTACCCCGGACTTCCAGCGGCGTCCCGAGCGGCGTCGGACGCAGATACTCGACTTGGAGCGCGGCGGTTACAAATCGCAACGGCGGTAGAGTGTTCATCGCCCGCCCGGCGGCCCGATAGGCGGCGGCCGCCGCCGTACCCGTACCATGGCAGTCAATGAGCGAGCCGATCAGCCCGCCATAAACGTAGCCGGGAATGGCGATGTGATAGGGATGAGGAGTGAAGAAAGCAACCGATTCGTCGCCATCCCAGTAGCTCTTGAGTTGATGGCCGTGTTCGTTGAGCCGGCCACACCCATAGCAATGACTGAGTTCTTCGGGATAGTAATCTTGAAAAGCTTTTTCATTATTCATTGATATTTCTCAACAAGGTGAGCAATAAGCCATGTAGGTTACAGTCAGGTTTACACTTTTCGTCTGAAGGTATTAACGATAATTTTGGTAGTATAGCGTCTGAGTAGAAATCCGTAGAATCAGCATCCAGTCAGTTTAATTTGAATCTAAGCGGGCCGGATCGAAAATCAGGGTCGAGGACATCAAGGGAGTTGTGTTGCCCTTGGTCATTTTCGCGGCGTACTGCGCCGTGGCGATGGACCATCATCATAGGGGCGCATCCGTGCATCCCGCTTGAATCGCCGTGTAGTTTGCAGGCGTTTTTTCGTCCTCTGAATCCTGCTAATCTGTCAAAAACCCGGCTTGGAAAGCCCGGAGGAGTTTATGCCAGTCCGACACGTTCTTGTAGTCGATGATTCTAAATCGGCCCGATTGATGCTGCGTAAAATGCTGCAAGGTTTCGGCATGATGGTGGATACTGCCGAATCCGGCGAGGAAGCGCTTAATTATCTGCGTGACCGGCAACCGGACGCCATCTTCATGGATCACACCATGCCTGGCATGGATGGTCTGATGGCGCTGCGGCAGATCAAGAGTGATCCCGCAACCGCAGCGATCCCGGTCGCTATGTATACTTCCAGGGATGAGGTCAACTATCGCGAGGAAGCCCGCGTGGCGGGCGCCATCGATGTACTGACCAAGCCGGCGATCCCGGAAATACTCGGCGTGGTACTCGAACGGATGCACCAAATAATCGACGCCGCGCCGGCTATTGCTCCCGCGCCAATCGTCAGCGAAACACATAATATTCAATCGGTTGAGAAAATTGTCATCGACAAGGCCGAGTCCATTTTCTACAACGCTATTGAATCGCAAGTGCTGCCGTTGCTCAATGATGTCATTGCCAAGCTGCGGCGGGAAATGGAGACCGGTCAGACCGCTGCCTGTAGCCAGATTGCGACGAAAATTTGCGATGAACGACTGGCTCCCCAGTGGACTGAAGAGGCCATTCAAACCCGGCTGTCACTGTTACTGGATGAACGACTGGAGGCGTTCCGGCGTGGGGAACAGGACAACCTGAAAAGATTAGCGCAGGACATAGCATCTCAGGTGTGTCAAAACCAGTTGCATGAACTGTCTGAGCGATTGGTGCGACAACTCAGCGCCCGGTTTGCCGAAGCAGTGCAAAAATCGATGTCTACAGCTCGTGACGCAGCGGTTGAGGCCGCCCGGGAAACCGCGCTACAGGCCGTAGGCGCGGCGGCGATAGAACTTGATACGCAAAATAGAAGCGGCGCAGTAGCGGAAAACCAGGCTGCCCGCCAAGGATGGGCGGACGTACAACGGGATTTGGTGCGACGTATTTACCTGGCGGCGATCGGCGCAGCGGCGGCCGGCATCAGTGCGGCGGCGCTGGTTTATGGATTGCGGTGAAGAACCGGGCGCTCCGAAACTGCGCCGATAGCAGGCTAATTAATCCAATAACAAGCGGATTCTAAATCATGGCGGACTGGGTCTATTTAATCATTGGAGTAGTAGCCGGGTTGGTCGTGGGCGGCATGATCATCTATCTGTTGCTTTACCAAACCCTGCGGGATGAACACACACGAACGCTGGCGGAATTCACCGAGCTTCAGGCTCGCAGCAATGAACTACAGAGCGCCCTGCTCGAAGAGCAGTCGAAAAGCTATCAGGGCCGCCAGACGATGCTGACGCGGCAGAAACGGCTCGAAAGCGATTTGGCCGAGGCCAGCGAGCGCACGGCCAAACTGGAGCAGCAATATGCCGATTTCAAGGAACGGGGCGAGCAACAATTGCAGGTGAAGCAACAGGAAGTGACGAAACTCCGTGAGACTATCGACCGCCTGGAGCAGGATCGAATAGCGCTGCAGGATCGTTTCGCGCAGAAAGACGCCGAATGGGATGAGGAACGACAAAGCCTGCTCCTGCTCAACAGTCAACTTCACGATCAGACGCAGGGATTGCGTCAGGACAAGATGCAATTGAGCGCCCAACTGGATCAGCAACAAGAAATCTGGGAGCGTGAACGGCTGGCTTTGCATATTCAAATGAATACGATGGAAAATGATCTGGCGTTACAAAAAACGCCGGGCGGGGCGGGCTTGTCGTCGGATAATGAACAGTGGTTGGAGCAACTTCGGGCTGAGGTTGCGGAATTGCGTCAGCAGCGCGCCGCCTGGGAACAAGAGCGGCAGACCTTGCAGGAACAGCTTGAACGGTTACAGACCGAACGGCGGTCATTACACGCCCAGATAGCAAAAAATTCCACAAGAGAAGCCGGACCGGAAGTGCAAAAACTGCGTCAGCAACTAGAAGAAACGCAGCGGGAATGCCAGGATTTGCAAAAAAAACAGGCGGCGTCTGACCTTCAGACCAAACAGGAACGCAGTGCGCTGGAAACTGAAATCGAACAATTGATGGAACGGTTGCTGCGTGTGCAACGCGGGCCAGTCAGTTAGACTGCTGAACCGGTAAAGGAGGCAACCATGCTGGCGAAACTCAGGCCCTTTGGTCCGCGCGTCAACTTGATCCCGAACACTGCCATCCAGTTTCTGGACTTCGGTTTCAATCTGCACGAAACCCGCCTGTCGCGGGCTTTTTTGGCGGCGACCGGCGTGGATGGACAACCGATACTGACCCCCCTGTATGCTGATGACGCCAGCGGTCAGTTCGCCACCCGTGACGGCCACACGGTCAAGCCGGAACAAGCCTATTCACTGAACGCCGCCAAAGCCGCCGTTATCCTGGACGGGGCCTGGATGCCGATTCCCTTCCTGCGCATCCGCGAACGGCTGCCCGACGGCGACCATCGGTTTGATAATGGGCCGGTTAACTGGGCGCGGGCGCGGCTGCTGGAATTGCCGACGCCCGACGCCGAGGGGCATACCCACCGGGTCACGCTGGCTTTTGACACCCAACTGTTGCCGACCCGCGAAGGCCGGCCCTATCTCGCCCCCAGCCCGCAGGATATGCAGTCTGGCGAGGAATTCGCCCTCAGCGATGCTGAAGACGACACCACAGCCTTCCTGGAGCAGGACTGGGTGCGGGAATGGCTGCATCAACATTTCCATGCCTATGAACGGCGACGGCGCGCCCCACGTCGGGTGGACGAGGCGGAATTGCGCGCCAGCCCCGACGCCCAGGCGGCCTGGTTGACGGTGTTGACTCTGCTGAGGAAAGCGGCCCAACCCCCACACCTGCGCTTCACCTTTGTGGATGACGGGCCGACCGCCCGGCTCAATCAACCGGTGGATGTCGATCTGGTGCTGGACATCGGCAATTCCCGGACCTGCGGGATGTTGATGGAAACCAGCGGCGATGCGCCGGTGGACATGAACGACAGCTATCGGTTGACGTTGCGCGATCTGAGCCACCCGGAGCGGATCTATGACGAGCCATTTCCCAGTCGGGTCGAATTTGCGCGCAGTGCTTTTGGCGATGAAAAGCTGTCCCGGCGCAGTGGCCGAAGCAGCGCTTTTCTCTGGCCAACCGTGACCCGGGTGGGTTTCGAGGCCCAAGCGCTCTCCTATTTCAGCCATGGCGCGGAGGGCAGCACCGGCCTGGCCAGCCCTAAGCGCTATCTGTGGGATACCGATCCACGTCATCACGCCTGGCGATTCAACCCAGGCCCGGAGAGTAGCGGCGACAGCGGCCCCGTCACGACCGGACCCTTTGTCGGTCACTTGCGTGAGGATGGCGAGGAACTGACGCCGGGCGAGCCTCCGGCAGTGACCGCGCTATTTTCACGCGGCGCGCTGATGAGTTTCTTCGTCGCCGAGGTCTTGCTGCAAGCGTTCGTGCAGGCCAATTCCCCGGCCCGCCGTTCTGAACGGGTTTATTCCGAAGCGCCGCGCCGCTTGCGGCGGGTGATTTTGACCCTGCCCACCGCCATGCCGCTGGCGGAACGCAAGCTGTTTTCACGTCGGGTGAACACGGCCATCCGCCTGACCTGGCGGGCAATGGGTCTGGATGAGAGCCAGGCGCCGGAACCCTTTATGCAATGGGACGAAGCGACTGGCACCCAGATCGTCTTTCTCTACAACGAGGTCAAGCACAACTTTCAGGGCGACGCCGCACTGTTCTTCCAGGTGTTTGGCCGGGTGCGGGAAGGCTATGGCGAAACGCCCTGCCTACGGCTGGCCAGCATCGACATCGGCGGCGGCACCACAGATCTGATTATCGCCACTTACCAACTGGAAGGCGGCACCGCGCTCCGCCCGACTCAGGAATTCCGCGAAGGTTTCAATATCGCTGGCGACGACGTGCTGTGCGGGCTGATTGAACGCAACGTGCTGCCGGCGCTGTTGGAGGCAATCCGCCACAGTGGCGCCATCAACGCTGAAGAGTTGCTGGCGCGGTTGCTGGGCGCCAATCGGGGCGATCAAGCCGAACGGGAGCGCACCCTGCGCCGGCAGTTTGCGAGCCAGATCGCCTTGCCGCTGGCGCTGGCGATGCTGCAACGTTACGAGAACGCCGATCTTAGCACCGGCAACGAAGCGGTGACTTTGAAATTAGCCGATGTCTACCCGTCCGACATCAAGCCGCATGAGCAAGTGGTGGCCTTTCTGGAGGAAGCGGTGCGCACTGCTGGCGGTCAGGGATTCAAGCTGACCGAGGTGACTTTCTCCACCACTATGCTGGCGATTGACACCACAGTGCGCCGCATCCTCGGTCAGGTGCTCAGCGACCTGTGCGAAGTGGCGTATCTATACGATTGCGACTACCTGTTGATTTCAGGACGACCCTGCCGGCTGCCGGCGGTGCGGGCGGCGATTCTCGCCAAGCTCCCCGTTCCGCCTGATCGCATCGTCAGTCTGCATACCTACCGGGTGGGCGACTGGTATCCGTTCCGCTCGGTGGGCGGTCGGCTGACCGATCCCAAGACCACGGCGGCAGTGGGGGCGATGGTCTGCGCGCTATCGGAAGGGCAGTTGTACAAGTTCAACCTGCGCAGCCGCGATCTGGGGATGAAATCCACGGCCCGCTTTGTCGGCGTGCTCCAGCAAACCGGGCGATTGAAGCAGGAAGATGTGCTGTTCGCCAACCTGGAGATGGAAGATCGCAAGACTCGACTGCCGGAGGCGACCTGCGATTTTTATGCACCGGTGTTTCTAGGCTTCCGGCAACTCAACGTTGAGCGTTGGCCCGCTTCGCCGCTGTACCGGGTGACCTTCGCCCATCCCCAGGACGCCCGCACCAAAGCGTTGCCGCTCAAGGTCACGTTGGAACGCTCTACCGATGAAAACGTGGATCTGGATTTCAAGGTCATTACCGTAGCCGACGCCGACGGCAATCAGCAACCGACCGGAGTGGTGCTGTTAAAATTGCAGACGCTGAAAGATGAATACGGTTACTGGCTGGACACCGGCATCTTCTCGATTTCCGCCTGGCCCGGCGATGCGCCGCGCCGCTAAACCCGACCCCCGGACCTCGAATGACCGACACTGTGATTCATCCCGACCTGCAACAGCAATGGACCGCTCATCGACGATTATTGCGATTGTTGAGTCTGTTGGTTTTTCTGCCCATGGCGGGGATGATGGTGTTTGCCATGGCGACGGCCCTGCATGGCGACACCCTGGGCGATTTGCTGTTATTGGCGTTCATCGGCGGGATCGTGCTGTTGATGGTGGTTTCACTGGGGGGATTGCTCTGGTGGCTCGATTATTGGACGACGCGACGCCTGACCGACGCTAACGGCTTGGTGCAAAAATATCGTCCGCTGACTGCCCGGCTGACGCCGACCCGCTTCAACAACAAACGGGGGATGCTCATGGCGGCGCAACTCCTCGACCCGCAAACGGCAGGCGGCTCCGGCTATGTTTTGATCGAGCCGTCCATAGGCTGGACTCGGCCACCGCCCCAGGATCTCACCGTTCAGTTGTACTGTCAGAATTTGCAACCGGGCAGCCGATTGGTCGCCTTGCACGATGGCAAGGCGTTGCTGGGCAAGTCGGTGGATCGCCAGAAATACCTTCGCCAGCAACAATGGATCATGATGGCCTTAGCCGCAGCGGTGTTGCTGGCCGCCATTGTGATATTTCTGGGAACGTAGTCCTCCTGCCATTCAACAAAATCGCTGTACTGCTAACGGAGGGAACCCGCCGTGTTGACATTCCAGGCCGGTCAAAACTTTTCCCTGAGCCAAAAACAGCCGGGTATCCAGCAGGTCGATCTGAGCCTGAGCTGGGAACCGGCTGACAGCCCCCGGATGCTGGACGCCAGCGCCTTTGCGTTGACCGCCCAAGAACGGGTGCGCGACGATGGGGATTTCATTTTCTACAACCAGCCAACGCTGACCGGCGGCGGTATCCAGCTTCAGCAAGAAGGCCGGCGCTTCGCTGTGCGCCTGGCCGATCTGCCCGCAGATATTGCCCACGTCGCCATCGCCGTCACCCTGGATGCGGAAGGCGGGCAAACATTCGCCGCCTTCCGCCAGGTGCGGCTGGAATTACATGACGGCGATAGTCAGACCGGCATCGCCAGTTTCACGCTGGACACGGCGGGCATGGCCGAGACCGCGATCATTCTGGGCGAACTCTACCGGCGCGGCGCGGAATGGAAATTCCGGGCGCTGGGTCAGGGCTTTGCCGGTGGACTGGCGGCGCTGGCAAACCATTTTGGCGTTGATGTCGGTGATGACGCCCCCGCTCCGGCATCGTCATCGGCGGCCCCGCCGGTCGCCCCAGAACTGCCGCCGCAACAGACGCCTACTCCACCAACGCCTGTTTCCGAACCCCCGGTCGTTGATGCTGAACCGTTGCCGCAAGCCGCGCCTGCCCCGGAACCACCGCCGGTTGTTGCAGGCCCGGTCGCCTCTATCGATCAACTCAGCGCCCTGTGCCGTGAACTGGAACAGGTGGGCAACGATTTCCTGATCTGGATGGACGAGCATCCTGACCGGGTCGGGCAAGAAAAAGCCGGCTTGACCAAGGAATTCCGCCGCCTGACCGTCCAGGCCCGGCGCCTGAATCAAGCCGTGCAACGACCGATGTGCGCCGGCGTGTTTGGCCCCAGCCAGTCGGGCAAGTCCTACCTGATTTCCGCCCTGGCCCGCAAGGGCAACGCGCCGTTGCTGGCCGATTTCGCCGGCCAGAAGATGGACTTTATTCGTGACATCAATCCCGAAGGCGGGCGAGAATCAACCGGTCTGGTCACGCGCTTCACCCTGCAAACCACGCCTGGCGCGACGCCCGCCGCCCCGGTGCAAATGCGCCTGCTGACCCAGACCGACCTGGTCAAGATGCTGGGCAACACCTATTACGCCGATTGCGACCACACTGATGACGAACTGCTCACGCAGAATCAGTTGAATGAGTTGTTGGCGAGTTTGACTCCGGCGGCGCAAGCCACGCCAGTCGATCCGCTGACTGCCGATGATGTCTTTGATCTACAAGCCTATTTTGAGCGGTATTTCAAGGGCCAGGAGCGGGTGCGGCTGTTGCGGCATGGTTATTGGGAACAGGCGGCGCAACTGGCGCCCCGGCTGCGCATTCAGGATCGCGCCAAGTTGTTTAGCGTGATCTGGGGTGAGGTAGATGCGTTCAGCCAACTTTACATCCGCTTGTATAACGGCTTGCACGGCCTCAATTTCGCCACGGAAGCCCAGGCTGGGCTGGAGGCGTTGCTGCCCCGCGAGCACAGCATCATCGACGTACAAACGCTCAAAGGTCTGGGAACCGGCGGCGGCGGGACGCTGACGCTGATCGGGACTAATGGCGCCCAGATCACCTTGCCGCGCAGCGAAGTCACGGCGCTGATTGCGGAACTGCGCATTGTAATCAGCGAGCAACCCTGGGATTTCTTCCAGCATACCGACCTACTCGACTTTCCCGGCGCTCGCTCCCGCGAACAGATCAAGGATTTGCCGACCTTTCTGCAAGGTCAGGACGCTCTGCAGGGCCTGTTTCTGCGCGGCAAGGTTGCCTATTTATTCGAGCGATATTGCGCGGAACAGGAATTGACCAGCATGTTGCTGTGCATCGGCCCCAGCAATCAGGAGGTCAAGACCCTGCCGGAAATGGTGTATGACTGGATCGCCAGCACCCACGGCGCAACCCCAGAACTGCGTTCCCAACAACCCACGGCGTTGTTCCTGGTGCTGACCAAGTTCGATATGGAGTTCGAGGAGAAAGCCGGCGAACGCTCTCCGGAAGGCCGCTGGACCACCCGTCTGGAAAGTTCACTAACCAACTTCTTCGGCAAGCAGCACGAATGGCCGCGCCGGTGGGATATGCAGGGCGGTTTCCGCAACAGCTACTGGTTGCGCAATCCCAATTTCAAGGCCAAGCATATCTTCGATTATGACGAGAGCGGACGTGAAACCGGCGTTCGGCCCGGCGAAAAGTCGCGCATCGAGCTGTTCCGCGCCGCCTTCCTCCGCGATCAGAACGCCAACGGCCATTTCCGCAATCCGGTCGAAGCCTGGGAAGCGGGTTTCACCCTCAACGATGGCGGCATTACCTATCTGGCGCAAAACCTGCGCCCGCTGTGCAACCCCGAACTCAAACGCCGGCAACTGACGGGACAAACGGCGCAGTTGCAGGCGCAAATGGCCGAGCGCATCGACCACTACCATGTCAGCGACAACCCGGAACTGGAGTTGGAGAAACGGCTGGAAGCGGCGCGATTGGTGGCTGGCAAGCTGATCGACTGCGCCGGCGAACAACGTTTCGGCGAACTGTTGCGCGCCTTGCAGACCAACAGCGACGATCTGGAGGGCATTTACTACCGCATTGAAACCCGGTTGCCGGATGAGAAGCAACCGGTCGGCGGACCCACCATTGGCGCAGCGGTAGACACCCAGAAAATGAAGGCTTTATTGGGGCTGGGCGCTGCTGGAGCGGGTGAGGAGATGCGCAAGGATGACGCCGCGCTGTTCGCCTGCGAGGCGGTAGCGGAATGGATGCAGGATTTGCAGGATTTAAGCGGCGATCCATCGCGGTGCGACTACTATCGGGTTCCGCCGGTGCTGATGGCGGAATTCGTCAAGGAGCTCATCAGCGGCGCGCAACGGCTGAAACTGGAAGAGCGGATAGTGGCGCAGACTCGGCAGGTCACTGGTTTCCGCATGAAATTTGAGCAGATTGTGGCGCTGCCCGCCCGACTGACCGCCAATCTGCTCAATGGCTACGTCGATTTCCTGGGTTACGACACCTTGGCGCTGGACAAACGGCCCTGGCTGCCCCTGGACGGTGGTCCCCGCCCGGTGTTCCCGCCGCGCCCCGCGCCGCGCGGCGGCCCGCAGTTGAGCGAACAGCAGTCTACCTACGATCAGGATTATTACACCGACTGGATTCGCGCCTATCTGGACCTGGTGGAACGCAACGCCCGGTTCCATGACGGCGCAGAGGTGGATTTGGCCGCCAATCGGCGCCTGGGTGAATTACTGACGCGATTGCGGTCTGCAGGCTAAGGTCATGCGATGCTTCCTGTTCACCTTCGTCAAGATTGGCCTGTTGCTCTATGGCCTGGCGTATCTACCGCCGGTCCGATAATTGGCGCAGGCGTATTGCACCGGGAATCCGGGTTACCCCGCGACCCGGCGCAACCCGCCCAGCGACAACAGAAAATCCGGCCCGGACGATTTTGATCGTTCTGGCCCCTCCCACCGCGCCAGATTTGCAATCTTCTGCGTCTGGCGGTTGGCAGGATGATCTTGCCTGTTTTTGAAAAATCCATGAATACCAATGAATTAAGAAATGAAATAGAAAGGTTGTTTCCATTTGTTCCAAAACCAGAGGGTAGCTCCTTGCCATTCCACAAGGATGAATGCTTTGAATGCGAGCATGTGCGAATGTACCTCGCAGAATATGAAGGGAGCGAGCTGCCGCCAAAAGCGATTCGCTGGATATATCAAGAGATGTCATGCCTTTCCGCAGATGGCTGGCGATGGGTTTTACCGTCATATCTAAGATACTGCCTGACCCAGGAAGCGTCGAGTAGCGATATAGAGACAGAATTTCTAATTTATAATCTAGGCCCGAGTGAGAGATTCAAGGATGAAACCTTGAATAGACTTTCAATGTTCAATTCTGATCAAATCAAATGCCTTATTGGTTTTTTATTGTGGTGCAAAAATCAGGAACACTGGGCCATTTATTGTCCGGAAGATATAGATCGGGCAATAGATTTTCTAGGCCAAATCAGGATATAACAAGCTGCTCAAGCGGATAGCGTCACACTTGTAGTCCTCCTGATATTCTGAACAATCATTTTTGATGATGATTTTTAAAATCAATAAAACGACTGCAAAGGGTTTCGCTGAGATCACAACGTTCTCTTTGGCTCAATACCTGCGCTTGGTGACAATACTGATCGTCCACTACGGCTTTCGCCTAAAAGGCGAATACATCCCCCCGGTAACGGATGAGTCAATTTATCCAAGCTTGGTGTGTAGACAAATCAGCATTCTCACGGGCTGGAACCGCTGGTTCGGCTATTACCTGCTTGCCGACGCTGAGGCTACAGACGCCTTTTGCCGGAGTCCCGCCTGATGAAGTTCTGGAAACGCCGCCGTCCCCCCAGCGCCTCCCTCCAACGTCCTGAAGAGTTGCTAACGCCGACGGCGCTGATCTGGCTGACGTTAACGCTGACATTGGCGGTTGCGCCGTATGTCAATGAATTGCCGGTCTGGCTGGCGCCGGCGTTCATCGCCTTCGCCGGTTGGCGCGGCATTGTCGCTGTCTCCCATCGGTCGCTGCCGCCTCAGTGGATGTTACTAGTGCTGGCGTTATTAGCGACGGTCGGGGTGCTGGCCACCTACAAAACCCTGTTTGGCCGCGACGCCGGCGTGGCGCTGTTGACCGTGATGACTGCTTGCAAGCTGCTGGAATCGCGGATTTTGCGTGATGGGGTGGTGCTGGTGTTCCTCGGCTATCTGCTGGTGATGAGCAACTTGCTCTACAGCCAGGAAATCCCCATGGTTGCTTACCTGTTAGCGGTAGTCACACTGATGCTGGTTTCGCAAATGCTGATACATCGCCAGCACGCCGGCCTGACCGCCTTGGCCCCTTTGCGGCTGGCTGGAAAAATGGCGCTGGCGGCGATCCCGGTCATGCTGGTGCTGTTCGTACTGTTCCCGCGCATCCCCGGCCCGTTGTGGGGATTGCCCAAGGACGCCTATCAGGGCCGCACCGGCTTGGCCGGCGAGATGGAGCCGGGGACCATCAGTGAGTTGATCCAGTCCGGCAGCGTCGCATTCCGCGTCCGGTTCACGGGCGCTATGCCGCCGCCCGCACAACGCTACTGGCGGGGACCGGTGTTGTGGAATTTTGATGGCCGCCGCTGGACGCGGCACAATGAATTGCCGTCTCAGACGCCAATCCCCTTCGCCTCGGAAGGGCCGGCTTTGCATTACGCGGTGATCATGGAGCCTAGCAACCGGCGCTGGCTGTTGGCGCTGGATTTACCCGCCAGTCTGCCGCCGCGCGCCGGGATGACCCCATCTTTTCAATTACTGCGCGATCAACCGGTGAACGAGGCGTACCGCTACGAAGTGCGCTCCTATCTGCAATACCGCACCGGCGAAATGACTGCCGCTGAGCGGCTTCTCAGTTTACGCCTGCCGCCCCAGAGCAACCCCCGCGCCCGGGAACTGGCTGAGAAATGGCGTTTACGCAACCCTCAGCCCGAGGCGCTGGTCAAAGCGGCATTGTCGATGTTCCGCGAGCAACCCTTCTACTACACCCTCACTCCGCCATTGCTGGGCTTCCACAGCATCGACGAGTTTCTATTCCGCACCCGGCAGGGATTTTGTGAACATTACGCCAGCGCTTTCGTTTTTTTGATGCGAGTAGCGGGCGTACCCGCACGGGTTATCACCGGTTATCAGGGCGGCGAGCGTAACGAGATGGACGAGTATTTAATCGTTCGCCAATCTGACGCTCACGCCTGGGCGGAGGTGTGGCTCGAAGGGCGCGGTTGGGTGCGTGTCGATCCTACCGCAGCGGTCGCCCCGAATCGGGTGGAGCAGGGACTCTATGGCGCATTGCCGGATGCCGATGAATTGCCGTTCCTGGCCCGTCGGGGCGGCAATTTCCAGTGGTTGCGCCAGTTAGCGATGGGTTGGGATGCGCTCAACATCCGCTGGAATGAGTGGGTGCTGGCCTATGGCCCCGACCAGCAGAAAAAGTTTCTATCGGGACTGGGGTTTGGGGCTATCGACTGGAGGGAGATGACCGTGGCGATGGTTGGGGCAATGGGCGGATTGGCGCTGATTTTTCTCGCTCTGCGCTGGTGGAGTCGCTTGCCTCACGATCCCGTGGCGCGAGCCTGGCAACGGTTCTGCGCCCGGTTGGCCCGGCAGGGGTTAAAGCGCGGTCCGCATGAGGGACCGCTGGATTTCACGGAACGGGTTGTCGCACAAAAGCCGGAATGGGCGGGGTCGATCCGGGAAATTGGGGAACTGTATGCCCGGTTGCGCTATGGACCCGCGCCGCCCCCAGCCGAGGTGCGTCGCTTGCAACGATTGACGTGGCGGTTCCGGGCTTGAAAATCAGCTTCTTGTCAATACTTCCGTTCTGGGGTTCGGAGAAGAATTTCGGATGCGGATTTTGGCCAGACTCTGAGTCATCTCTCAGTAAGTGGGCGACGCAATTCCCGCCCGGATCGCGAACTTCACCAAGCCGGGCAAGTTATCGACGCCCAGCTTGAGCATGATCCGGCTGCGGTAGGTCTCCACCGTTTTTGCGCCAATGCCTAACGCATTGGCGATCTCCTTGATGCGCTGGCCTTCTGCCAACCGGCGCAACACCTCCACTTCTCGGGTCGATGATCTATTGGGCCAGCAACCGGCTCCCATGCGGCGGATGGACCAGCAGACCCCCTTCAATGATTTTGTCGCCGCTTTCACCAGCTTCGAGGCGAAGGCCGCCTTTGAGGCTGGCCAGCCCGCCCCGACCCTTCCCGACACGCTCGATTTCGACGCCATCGCCGACAGCGTGACCCGCAACTGGGTTAATCAGGCGCTCGGGCTATGGAAAGAGATCAGCGCTCGGTTCAGCCTGCGCGAGCTTGACCAACGCCAGGAACTCGATGAGTTACGCAATCTCAACGCCTGGCTCAATCAGCGCGCCAAAAATCTACCCAACGACGAAGCTGCCGCAATTCGCGACCCGCTCGCCGCGCTGACCCGGCAGCGCACTGATCTGCTGACCCAGTCCTTACACAATTCGACAGTCCTTACACAATTCGATCTGCATCTGGACACGCATGAGCCGCTCCGGGTCAGCATCGAAAAACCCCGAAAAAATGACCGGCAGATTCATGATCAACCGTAACCGGTTATGCTCCAGAAAGCGCGCCGCCGCCTCATGATACTAAGGGCGTACTCTTCTCGATATACGGAGGGCGGCGATTTATCAACGCCCACAGACAAAACCCGACAGCTATAATAGATGCTGGCGCTCGGTGAAACGGGCTGGAAACTTAATCAGATGGGCGATTACTGATCCCGTCTGATTTTTATGCCAAGCAAGAGGTAGCGACATGGATATTATGAGTTTATTGATTTTTCTCGTCATCGGCGCGGTGGCGGGCTGGCTGGCCGGAACCCTTATGAAAGGCGGTGGGTTCGGGCTGCTGGGCAACATCGTCGTTGGCATCATTGGCGCGGTAGTCGGCGGCTTTTTGTTCGGGCTGCTGGGATTAACCGCTGGCGGCTTGATTGGCTCGATTGTGACCGCTACGGTGGGCGCCGTCGTGCTGCTATTTTTAATCAGCCTGATCAAGAAGGCCTGAAGCTTTATTCAGAAAACTGCCTTACCCCGTTCGTCTACGCAGATAAGACCTACCTCTATGTGTCCGACCCCGGCGCGGCAGAGATAGAAGTCAAACACTTTCATGGGTAGGGCCGCATTGATCCCGGAAAGGCGCAAAAACAGGTAACCCAATCTATGGAAAACAATCTGGAACACGATATACGTCATTTGGCCTATCACATCTGGCAAACAGCCGGAAGCGACTTCGGCCAAACAGCCCTCGATTTTTGGGCGATGGCGGAGCGGATGGTCATTGAGTTGACGGCGGATTCAGTCCGTCGGGTGAACACGACCACCGCTGCGGCGGTCGAAACGGCGACAGCCTGGCCCCCGACTCTGCGCGCTCTTTATCTGTATCGCGTCCGCGAACTGGCTCGCGGCATGTGGTCCGCCAGCACAGAGCAACGCGACCGCTCGATGGATTACTGGCTGGCGGCGGAAAAGCATCTACGCCTGCTCACCGAGTCAGCGGTGCGCACCGCCAGCGCGCGCCTGGGTCGAGAGGAAGCTCTGGCCAAGACTTTCGAGACGTTCTCGCCGGCGGATTACCTGGAACAAATCCGCAAGACCGCCTATCACCTGTGGGAGACGGCGGAGAACCAGCACAGTTCGGCGATGGACTTCTGGCTGGCGGCGGAGAACAGGATTATGGAGTCGCTCACCGCCAGCGGAGCGGCGACGACCTCCGGGAAGGCTAACTGACAGACGCTCCACATAATCAATAATCCATCAATAATTTCGGAGACGCCCGGATGAAGATTGCCGTATTCAGCGCCAAACGCTATGACCGCGAGTTCTTGAATGCCGCCAATGCTAACGCTGGGCATGAGTTGCGCTATTTCGATGCGCCTCTTGACCGTGAATCGGTCGGTCTGGCTGCTGGTGACGAAGCAATCTGTATCTTCGTCAATGACCAGGCGGATGCTGAGGTGCTCAAGGCGCTCGCGACTGGCGGCACTCGCCTCGTGGCTTTGCGTTGCACCGGCTTCAACAACATCGACCTGAAGGCCGCCGGGCAACTGGGACTCAAGGTCGTCCGGGTCGTCACCTATTCACCCTACTCGGTGGCTGAACACGCCGTGGCTTTGCTGCTGGCGATCAACCGCAAGATTCATCGCGCCTACAATCGAACTCGCGATTCAAATTTCGCACTGGACGGTTTGATGGGTTTCGATCTGCACGGCAAGACGGTGGCCGTGGTGGGCACCGGCAAGATCGGCTGCGTTTTTGCGAAGATCATGCTGGGCTTCGGTTGCGAAGTGATCGGCTACGACAAGTATCCATCCGAGGCGTTTACCGCACCCGGCGCCCGCTACACCGATCTTGTGGAAATCGGCGCCAAGGCCGATATTATTTCTCTGCATTGTCCGCTGACGCCGGAAACGCATTATATCGTGAATGCGGAAATGCTCTCGCACGCGAAACGGGGCGCGCTGCTCATTAACACCAGCCGTGGTGGATTGATCGATACCGAGGCGGTCATTGAAGCCCTGAAAAGCGGCCAATTGGGCGGCTTGGCTCTGGATGTTTATGAGCAGGAAGCCGATCTGTTCTTTCGCGATTTGTCGAGCACTATCATTGACGATGACGTGTTCCAGCGCCTGCTGTCTTTCCCCAATGTCATTGTCACTGGGCATCAAGCCTTCTTTACCGAAGAGGCCATTCGGACCATCAGCGAAACCACCATCAACAGTGTAACCCAGTTCGCCAACGGGCTGCCGCTGACCGATGAGATCAAGGCAGTTTGATGCGCACATCAATTTAAGGGCGGGCGTCCATTATTATGGATATTTCACGTCTATCTCGTCGATCATGGCCGGCGTGATGCAAAGAACGGACTCAATCAGGCTACAATAAGAATTATGGGAGACGCCAAATCCCCGGTTTCCCTCAATTCGTCCGGTTTCCTGGAGATTCTGATGTCCACGCTTTCAGTTCGCGTTTCCGAAGATCCGCAGCGCCCGATGGGCCACGCCATCGTGACCCTGGATGGCCTGCCGCGCACGCTGGAAACCTTTGAATTCGCTCTGAGTCGCCACGGTTTTTCCACCAACCATCTCGGTCCAGACGGCTGGCAGGGTGCGGAATGCTGGTTGCAACCTGAAGAAGTCTGGTATAGCAGCGACTCGTTGAAGTTCGTGATCGACCCCGATCTGGCGTTCCAGTTGGAAAACATGCCCTACCGATTAGCCGCACGGGGCCAGGGTTTAGCCGCCACCCCAGTCGCAACCTTTGTCTGGCCGTTGGCGTTGACTATCGAGGAAGGTACGGCCAGCAACGAGCGCCGGGTGATCGGTGGTACGCGGGTGGGCGCCCCGCCGAAAGCGCCTGTAAAATCAGTCATCGAACCGCCGCTGTTGCCGGAACCGGGTTCTGCGGATTTACCCATTCCAGATATGCCGATTCCTGACATTGGCGGCGAACCGGCGCTGATGGAGGATGACCCGCCGACTCGCCCGATTCCACCTCCTCCCCTGCCCACCTCCCTGGATGAGGGGGATTTACCGACTCGGGTAGTGGCGCATGGACCAAAGCCTTTTCCAAATCACAGGGACGAGCAGCCTACCCGGCGCGTGGAAGGGCGGATCGTCTCTACGCCAATCGATAGTGAAGAACGGGTTTTCGGACCGCAGAACCTACCCAAAATCCTGTCAGAACCGATCGCGGTTCCAGAGCCGACGCCCCGCGCCGTCCCACCGCCTTCTGCGCCTGAACCTGCCCCAGCAGCGCCGCCCCTGGCCGGCGGGGCGCCGCGTAGTCGGCTTGGGTTGATCCTGGCCGGCGTGGCAATCCTGGCCGTGGCGGCGGGCGCAGGTGGCGTGTGGTGGTTCAGTCGCCCGGCGCCCGCGCCTGCCGTCACAGCCCCCCCGATAGAGCATTCGGCTAACGTTCGCCCACATTGGGCATCGGAGCCGAGCGTGGCCCCAGAACCCGTTCCAGCCCCAGAACCCGTTCCAGCCCCAGAACCCGTTCCAGCCCCAGAACCACGCCCTGTATCTCCCCAGCCAGCGCCGCCAGGATCCAAACGTAGTGTGGAGGACCAATTAAAATCGCAATTCGATCCAACCTTGCAAGACCTCGAAAGGGGGCTGCGTCGTTGAATAACTTGGCCTAGAGTTTCCTCATAAACTATCTACTCACTGGAGATTTCTCATGAACCGTCTGCTCATTGGCTGTTTATTTTTCCTGTTTGGTCTGACCGGGCTGGCTGTCGCCGACGATCAACAGATCGGCATGGTGACCGGCTCCCAAACCGGCACCTATATTCAGTTCGGTAACGACATTGCTGGAGTAGCTAAAACGGTCGGCCTGGATATCCTGGTCAAGGATTCCCAAGGTTCGATTGACAACATCAAGCGTATGAGCAGCCGGGAAAATGCGGCCCTGGGCATTGTGCAATCCGATGTTCTCGGCTTTCTCAGCCGCTCCGAGAATCCGGAGATGCGTCGGATCGCCGGGCGGCTACGGCTAATCTTCCCCTTCTATAACGAAGAGGTTCATCTATTCGCCAACAAATCGATTAAGTCGTTCAATGACTTGCAAGGCAAGCGGGTGTCGGTTGGTCAATCAGGCAGCGGCAACTGGCTCACGGCGATGAATCTGTTGCAGATGACCGGCGTCAAGCCTGCGGAAATGCTGAATCTGCCGCCGTTGCAAGGAGTGACCGCCGTATTGAAAGGCGAAGCTGACGCAATGTTCTATGTAGCCGGCAAGCCGGTCAGCCTCTTTACCAAAGTGGGTAACTTGATCAACCAGCCCGAGTTCGCGACGTTGCTGGCCAACGTACATTTCACGCCGCTCAATGATCCACGGATGTTGCGCGAATACCAGGCCGCCCAAATCAACAAAGCGGATTACGACTGGCTGGCGGAAGATACGCCGACCATCGCCGTCAAGGCCGTGCTGATGAGTTCCGACTTCTCCGGCAAACAAACCCCCTATTTCGTCCAGCGTTGTCGGCAACTGACGCAATTAGGCCAGGTGATTCGCACTCAACTTGATCAACTCCGTCAAACCGGCCATGCCAAATGGAAAGAGGTCAATCTGGATGTAAAAATAGGCAACTGGCCGCTGGATAAATGTTCGCGCAGTGCAACGGCGCAAGGCGGCTCGGAGATCGATTTGGCTAGCGAGCTGAAAAAAACATTGTCGAATTAGTAGAAACCGCCTGAACATCAACAAGACGAACAGGAGGCATGGCGGCTATGAGGGAACAGATTCTTTTAGGCAGCGTTTCCTTTGATGGAGTGCGGGAGAAAGGGGGATTCGGCCAACCATTGCACGCCCTGTACCCGCAAATTCGGACCGTACTCGCCAATGAACTGGGTGCGGACGCGGCGAGCTTGTTGGCCGAACCGGTAGTGGATCGGGTTCACAACCGCATTGACTGGTACACCGAAGGCGATCCCGATCAGCCATTGGTGACGTTGAGTGATTTGTCCGAAGAGCAACGCCAGCCGATCCTCGCTCAGGTTCACGCTTTGCTTGACCGTGGGCGGGATCTGGCCGAGCGCTATATTGTTTCCAGCGACTCACAGCGGATGCAACTGGGCGCCATCCTCCAAGCAGTGTTGGGTACGCCAGCGGACAGCGAGGTGTTTCTCGTCAATGACCGACCCGTGATCGCCCACTGGAGTTTTTCGTCAGATCGTCCATGGGTCGCGTCGGACTTGTCATCCGTTCGCGGAGCGATAGCCTCGCCGGCGTTGCTGGAAGCGCCGGATGAGATCGCGATACCGGATATTGCGATTCCCAAAGGAGAAGAATCTCCGCCGCTGCCCGATTCACTATCGGAATCGTCGCCGCCACTGGATTCGCCACCGCCTGAACTACCGCTGCAAGGGTATGAAGAACCGCCAGGGATCGTTCTCGACAAACCAGCGTCGCAACAACCGGAGCACTCTCTTGAACCGGAAGCGCCGCCGCTTTCCACAATGGCCAGCCCTTCGCCGGTCGTGGAAAATCCAGACCCGGCGCTGCGCTATGTAGTCGTCGGCTCCCGATATTTCTGGAGCGTAGCAGCGCTGGCTCTGTTGCTGGCGCTGGGCGCGGTCTTCTGGTATATGACCCGAAGCTCCACCCCCTCACCAACCGATAAAGTGGTCTCGCCGTTGCCCGACGCCGCCATCGACCGGGCATTGGCCGATGCCCGACAAGCTGAACAGGCGTTGCGTCTCCAGCTCGGGCAACGGCTGGCGGAACTCGCTGAACAACGTCATCAATGTTCGTCGCCAATAGAAACGGGCGCGGGCGCGACGCCAATGCTGTCAGCCCCATCCACCTCGACCGCCTCGTTGACTGCGCCGACGCCAACGGATCGAAGCACTACTGCGACGGCGACCCGGGAGTCCGCTGTGGTCAGCACAGCCCTACCCACTGAACCCGGAGTCGGGGACGCGACCCGACCCGATGCTGCGCCGCCCATTGCAGATTCCAGGACGATTACGCCGGTCGCTGCTCACCCTGCCGCGCCGGCGACCGGCGATTCCCCAATGCAAAAACCCACCACGCCAGTAATCAGTAAATCCCTGGCGCGGGCGCTGGAAGAGGAATCAAACGGTTCCCAACCGGCCATTACGCCGCCACCGGCGGAGAAATCAGGCGGTTCCCCACCGGCCATTACGCGAGTGCTGGAGGAAGAATTAAGCAGTTCCCCACCGGCCATTACGCCGCCACTGGCGGAATCAGTCAACGAGCCGCCGGTTCAAGCAGAGTCCACGCCCGAAGAGCGTCAGGAATTTATCAAGCGCCTGTCCGCCACCGGTGCGGCGAGCGGCGAGATTACCGCAACGCTGCTCTGGGATGGCGGCGCCGATCTGGATCTAGTGGTGCGTTGTCCATCCGGGCAATTGCTGGATTATCTGACGCCCCAGGGCTGTGGCGGTACTCTGGACGTAGACGCCAACGCCACCCGCAACAATCTGAGTCAGCGACCGGTGGAAAACGCCTTTTGGCCCGCCGACAAGGCCGCGCCGGGAACCTATCAGATCGCCGTCCGCTACGAACCACGCAAGGATGAGCGCAATCCCCAGCCAGTGCCGTTTCAAGTCCGGCTGATCCGCAACGACCAGGAGCAATCGTTCAAAGGGACCATCCGGCCCCGCAAGACGGTGCAGATTGCAAATTTCACCGTGGTGGAGCGCTAAAACATGGTCAATATGGCTGAACAGGAACACTCTCAATTCACCGTCTATGCCGTCGAAGCAGCAATTCCCCGCTACCAGCGCGCCTGGGTATGGGGCGCGGCGGCTCTGGCGATTTTGTTGTTGGGCGTTGTCGCCGGCTGGCTGCTCAGCGGCGCCATACCGACACGACTGACAAGCAATGCTCAATCCACCGGCGGGATGGCGGATGGAGCGGCGCTGTTGACCCGGCAGGAAGCGGTCAACGCCCAGTTACGCGAACGCATCACCCAAGTAGAGCAGGCGCTGGGCGGAGATGTCTGTTCACCAACAGCATTAAAGGCGCTGAACCTGGACGCCCCTCGTCCATGAATCCATTTTTTTCAAAGAGATCGTTCACTCATGTCCCATTTTTCCATCCGTCTCGACTGGCGGCGCACGACGCCGGATTTTGACCACAAGACCTTTGATCGCAGCCATGTCTGGCATCTGGCTGGTGGGCAGATCGTGCGAGGCTCGGCGGCGCCGGACTATTCCGGCGATCCTAATATGAGCAATCCGGAGGAGGCCTTACTAGCATCGCTGTCGAGCTGCCACATGCTTACTTTCCTCACGATCGCTGCCCTCAAGCGACTGGTGGTGGATCGCTACGAGGACGAACCAACCGCCGAATTGGGCAAGAACGCCAAGGGCAAAATCATGGTGGCCCGTCTGACTCTGCGGCCCCGGGTCATCTTCAGCGGCGATAAGATTCCTGACGCCGACACCGTGCAGGAACTGCATCGCAAGGCCAAGGAAAACTGCTTTGTGGGCAATTCGCTGCTCAGCGAAATAGTTCTGGAGCCGCGCTCCTAGTGTTGCATCGCCGCCCCGGTTATCTTATAAATCCGCCCCGATCATCAAGTAGCGAGAGGTTGCAAAACGAAGTATGTGGCGGTTCAGCAAGCGGGTTTTTCTTCTCGGTCTACTAGCCTGGTTGAGCAGTGGATGTGCTCCCAATAACCTTCAGGAGACCGCGCCTCCAGTGGCGGCGATCCCTGACCCGTTCCCCCGCGAACCCTGGCTGTTGGTGGACACCAAGGCTGATCAACTAAAGATCATGCAAGGCAACCGACCCGTTGAAGTGTTCCATAAAGTGGCTTTGGGTAGCAGCGGGGCGGGATTCAAGCACCAGCGGGGCGATAACAAGACGCCGGTCGGCGTATTTCGGGTCGGCTGGATCAACGATCACAGCCGGTTCAGGCGATTCATCGGTCTGGATTATCCCAATCTTGACTATGCCGAGCGGGCTTTTCGGGAACACCGCATCGACCGCACGACCTACGAGCGGATTCGCGCAGCCTGGATGAACGGTCATACGCCGCCGCAAAACACGCCGCTGGGCGGGCAAATCGGCATTCACGGCGTCGGCGCCGGCAATCCCCAGGTACACAGCGCCGGCATCAACTGGACCAGTGGCTGCGTGGCGCTGGACAATCATCAGATCGAGGCGCTCCGACCGTGGGTGAAAGTCGGAATGCGGGTGGAGATTCGTTAGACCCAGTATTATTTTCACCACTGTTCGCAAATTGAAATTTCGTTATATAATGGCGCTTGTTGTGTAGCAACAATAGTCAGTTGCATTGAGGCAACATTGTCATCGCAAAAGCGCTGTCTTGTTTACCATGATACCGAGGAGTTAAAAATGTCTGTGAAGACCCTGAGCAAAGTTTCCATGCTGATTCTTGCGGCTGGTCTGACGGTTGGTTGCGCCAGCACCAGCGATCTGAAGGCCGTTCAGCAGGATGCTAACGAAGCCAAGTCCATGGCGCGCAATGCGATGGATACCGCCAATGAAGCGAAATCAATCGCTATGGACGCCAAGTCGGTCAGTATGGCGACTGAAGAAAAGATTAACCGGATGTTCAAGCGGTCGATGTACAAATAAGCCGAGCATTCGACGGCGGGTATTAAAAAAACCCCGCGATCCTCAGGATCGCGGGGTTTTTTCATGGTCGTCTACAATCGACTGGTCGCCGAAGCGGCTGGCGGCGCAACCGGAACCGGTGAATAGGACCGGTAGGGAACAATCGGCGGCTCGGTCGTGGCTGCTGGATAGGACGGCGGGGCGTAGCCCGGCCGACCAGGATAAGGGGCGTATCTGGGCGCGGTCGGAACGGGCCGATAAACCGGGGGCTGGGTCTCGGTGGGTAACCGACTGTGGTAGGGCGGCAAGACATCTTCGTCGTAAACCGGGGCCGCGCCTGAAGCGACTTCAGCCGGGAATGGCGTCCGGCTATCGACGGGATAGACCGGTGCGGGCGATGCTGGAGCCTGGAAAGCCACAGGCGGCGTTGACCCTGGCAAAGCCGCAACGGACACGGGAATTCCGCTGACCTGCTCGATCGCCACTTCCAGCGCCGCCTGATCAATGCCCGACATTTCGGCGCCGGTCTTGGCGATCACGGCCTGGCGGGCTTGTTCCAGCGTAACCTTGATCGGAATGTTGTCCTCTTCCAGCGGTTCATGAGCCTCGACCAGCCAATGGCCATTGATGCGCCCGACCTTGACCGGCTGGTCGATCAATCGGACCGGCGTACCCACCGGAACCAGGCCAAACAGTTCCGCGATGTCCTCAGGGTACATCCGCACACAGCCATGCGTGACGCGCATACCGATGCCATTAGGCCGGTTGGTGCCATGAATGAGATAGCTGGGCAGCGCCAGGCGCAAGGCGTGGCGTCCTAACGGATTATCCGGTCCTCCCGGCACGACGTCTGGCAAAATATCGCCCTGGGCGGCATGTTCCGCCTTGATCGAGGCCGGCGGACGCCAGGCCGGGTCGGTTTCCTTACTGGTGACCCGAGTCAGGCCCAGCGGCGTCTTCCAGTCCATCCGGCCAATACTCACAGGATAGGTGTGGACCACGCGCTCTTCGCCAGGCCCCGCCTTGGGGTAATAATACAACCGCAACTCCGCAATATTGAGAACGACGCCCTCACGCGGAGTATCGGGCAGGATATAGCGGGTCGGCAGCACGATAGGCGTACCTTCGCCCGGCGCCCAGCGATCCACGCCGGGATTTGCGTGAACGATTTCGTCGTAGCCCAGGCTATGGCGGCGGGCGATGTCAAGCAGGGCGTCATCTCTGGTCGCGTAGACGACCTTGACCTGACCGATCACATCGTTATCCGGGGGCGGCAGGGGATAAACAACCGCCTGGGCGGCGCTGGCGGACAGCCAGCCCAGCAATAACCAGGCAGTGGGTTTCAAGCATTGGCTCGGCATAAGAACGTCTCATCTTCAGTAGTTGGCGCAAAACGACCGGAATTTTGCCTGTAATCTTTCAGCAAGGCTATAGAGAAGCATTACCGGTACGATATAGAAGTTTTGAGTCAGTAAATCATGCCTATGTTCCCGGCATGATCCGAAAACCGGAGGTAACCCACAATAAAAAAAGGGCTTTCAGCCAGCGATTGCGTTATGCTTAACAATGTCAAATTTAATGACCTGCCCGATAAAATCGCTGGTCATCTGCGGTGCTATCCGGGCGGATCGGCAGACCAATGATGGAGGTGGTCCATGGCGGAACCTGAATCCAATACGCTGACTGAAACAGTCCGCGAGATCGTCCAACGCCACAGCAACATGCCCACCCGGTTGCTGCAAATCCTGCGCGATGTGCAGGATCGCCTAACCTGGCTGTCGCCCGAAACGATTGACCTGGTTGCCCAGGAACTCAATATTTCCCCAGTCAAGGTGCATAGCGTCGCGGAATTTTATTCCTTCCTCTATACGGCGCCGCGTGGCTACTACGACATCCTGTTCAGCGACAATATCACCGACCGGATGCTCGGCAACCGCGAATTACTGCATTATCTCTGCGACCGGTTGGGCGTTGGCATCGGTGAAATTCGCGCGGACGGGACTATCACGGTCGGCACGACCTCCTGCACCGGCATGTGCGATCAGGGACCGGCGGCGCTGGTTAACGGTTATACACTGACCCGACTCGACCAGCCGCGTCTGGATCGAATTGCCAAATTGGTGGAGAGTCGGGCGCCGCTGGAGCAATGGCCGCGTGAATTTTTTGAAGTAACCAGCAACATCCGCCGCGCAGACCTTCTCCTGGGACGGCATTTCGCCGATGGCGCGGCGTTGCGGGCGATCCTGAAGCACGGCCCGGAGGCGATGCTGGAAGAGATGGTCAAATCCGGCCTGCGCGGTCAGGGCGGCGCGGGTTTTAAATCCGCCGCCAAGTGGATTTCCTGCCGCAACGCGCCGGGCGATGTGAAATATGTCGTTTGCAACGCCGACGAGGGCGAACCGGGCACCTTCAAGGATCGGGTGCTGATGCAGGATTTCGCCGACCTGGTCTTTGAAGGCATGACCCTGTGCGGTCGGGTGATCGGCGCCCAGTATGGCTTTGTTTACCTGCGCGGCGAATACCGTTATCTGCTGGATTCACTCAAGGCCACTCTGCAACGCCGCCAAGAAGCCGGGTTGCTGGGGACCGGGATTCTGGGCGACGCCACGTTCAATTTCGATATCGACATTCATTTGGGCGCGGGCGCGTATGTCTGCGGCGAGGAATCGGCGCTGATCGAATCGCTGGAAGGCAAACACGGCGTCCCGCGCATCCGCCCGCCCTTCCCCACGACGCACGGCTATTTAAACAAGCCGACCGTGGTTAACAATGTTGAAACCTTCGCCACCGCCGCCAAGATTGCCGTGGAAGGCGGCGACTGGTTCGCCAGTCGCGGCACAGCGGAATCGAAGGGCACCAAACTGCTGAGTCTCAGCGGCGACTGTGAGCGTCCGGGCATCTATGAATACCCGTTCGGGGTGACCGTGCGGCGGGTGCTGGAAGATTGCGGGGCGCGGGATGCTCAGGGCATCCAGATGGCCGGCCCGGCGGGCCACATGATTTCCGCTAGGGAGTTTGACCGGCGCATTTGCTTTGAGGATTTAGCGACCGGCGGGTCGTTCATGGTGTTTGATCAGAGCCGGGATATTCTGGACGGCATCCGCAATTTCACGCACTTCTTCGTCCACGAAAGTTGCGGCTTCTGTACGCCTTGCCGGGTCGGCACCTCGTTAATGCGCGATCTGGTGATCAAGGTGCATACCGGGCATGGCACGCCTTACGATCTTGAGGAGATGCGCAAGCTGGGGCGGATCATGCAGGTGGCCTGTCATTGCGGGCTGGGCCAGACCGCGCCAAACCCGGTGCTGGATAGCCTCGATCAGTTCCCGGAAGCCTATCAACGGCGCCTGCGCGCCACCACATTTGAGCCGGCGTTCGATCTGAATGCGGCGCTGGAGGATGCCCGGCGGTTAACAGGCCGCAGTGATCCGGGCGCATATCTGAATGAAGAGGAATGGTTGGTGGGGGCGATGCCATGAACGAGGAATCAAGTTTTACGCTGGATGGGCGGCGGATTCCGTTCCAGGACGGCCAGTCGGTCATCGAAGCCGCGCTGGCAGCGGGCGTTTATATTCCGCATCTGTGCTTTAACCCGGACTTTGCTCCACATGGCAGTTGCCGGGTCTGTCTGGTCAAGGTCAATGGCCGGATGCAGGCGTCCTGCACGACGCCCGCAGCGGCCGGTTTAACCGTGCAGAGCGAGACCGAAGAGTTGCGCGAGATCCGGCGCGGCATTCTGCAAATGCTGTTCGTCGAAGGCAATCATGTCTGCCCGGCCTGCGAAAAGAGCGGCGCCTGTCAATTGCAGGCCGTGGCCTATTACGTCGGTATGCTGGCTCCTCATTTCAGCCACTTCTACCCGCGTCGTCTGGTCGATGCATCGCATAACGAGGCCGTCATTGATTTTAACCGCTGCATTCTGTGCGAACTGTGCGTGCGCGCCAGCCGCGACGTGGACGGCAAGAATGTCTTTGCAGTGCGGGGACGCGGCATTGAGGCGCACCTGGTCGTCAATACCCCGTCTGGCAAGCTGGGCGCGACCCATTTCAGCATTCGCGATAAAGCGGCGCAGGTTTGTCCGACCGGGGCGATTCTGACTAAACATCAAGGGTATGACACGCCGATTGGTCAGCGGCTCTATGACCGCAAACCCATTAGCGTGGTCGGCGATGTGGCGCAATTGCCGGAAAGCCGTGGAGGGCGCCGTCATGATTGAACCCAAACTGAAAGTCGCCACCTGTTCGCTGGCGGGTTGCTTCGGCTGCCACATGTCGCTGCTCGATCTCGACGAGCGCTTGTTCGATCTGGCCGAACGGGTGGAACTGGATCGCAGTCCGTTGACTGATGTGAAGGAACTGGGCGAGTGCGATGTCGGCCTGATCGAGGGCGGCGTCTGCAACGCCGAAAATGTGCATGTCCTGATGGAATTCCGGGCGCGGTGCAAGATTCTGATCGCGATTGGCGCCTGTGCGTTGAATGGTGGGATTCCGGCGATGCGCAATCAATACGATCTCAAGGAGTGTCTGGAGGAGTCCTATATACGAGGGACGGGCCTGGTCAACGCGCAAATCCCTAACGACCCGGAGATTCCGCTGTTGCTGAACAAGGTGCATCCCCTGCATGAGGTGGTGAAGATCGACTATTTCCTGCCTGGATGCCCGCCCTCAGCGGACACTATTTGGACATTCGTCAGCCAGTTGTTGTCAGGACAGCCAGTCGCGCTGTCCTATACACAGATCCATTATGATTGAGCGAGGGGCGCACCATGAGCGTATTAGAAACGGCTGCCCATCCAGAACGGTTATGTCGAGTCGCCATCGATCCGCTCAGCCGGGTCGAAGGGCATGGCAAGGTTACGCTATTGGCGGATCGCGATCATCACATCCGCCAGGCGCGTTTGCATATCGTCGAATTTCGCGGCTTTGAGAAATTTATTCAGGGCCGGCCCTATTGGGAAGTGCCGGTCGCGGTACAGCGCCTGTGCGGCATCTGCCCAGTCAGCCACAACCTGGCGGCGGCCAAGGCCGTTGATCAACTAATCGGGGTGCGGGAAATTCCGCCCACCGCCGAAAAGATCCGCCGGTTGATGCACTACGGCCAGACCCTGCAATCCCACGCCGTGCATTTCTTCCATCTAGCCTCGCCGGATTTCCTGTTCGATTTCGATGACCCCACCGCCCATCGCAATATCGGCGGCGTGATGACCGATTATCCCGACATCGCCCGGCAAGGCGTGCGCTTGCGCAAATACGGTCAGGAGGTAATTCGCGTCACTGCGGGCAAGCGCATTCACGGCACCGGCACGGTTCCCGGCGGCGTCAATAAGTCGCTCACCATGCAGGAACGCAATTATCTGCTGACTGACCTCGACCTGCTGATCCAGTGGAGCCGCAACATCGTCAAACTGGTCAAGCAGGCTTACGCGCTGAATCCTGGGTATTTCACCCACTTCGCCACGATCCGCACCAACTATCTCAGCCTGGTCGATGCTAACGGAACGCTGGACCTGTATCACGGCGGACTGCGCGCCCGGAATGCATCGGGTGAAATCCTGTTCGATCATCTGGATTACCGGCGTTATGCCCAGGTGCTCCGTGAGCAGGTCAAGCCGTGGAGCTACATGAAGTTTCCGTTTATCAACTCGCTGGGGCCAGAGCATGGCTGGTATCGGGTGGGGCCGCTGGCGCGGATCAATAATTGTGACCGCATTGCCACGCCGCTGGCCGAGGAGGAACGGCGGGAATTCATGGCGCTGGGCGAAGGCCAGCCGGTGCATCTGACCCTGGCTTATCACTGGGCGCGGATGATCGAATTGCTGCACGCCGCCGAAGCGATCCGAGAGTTGCTGCTCGACCCGGACATTTTTGGCGATGAACTGGTCGCACGCGGTGAAATGACGCGGGAAGGCATCGGCGTCATTGAAGCGCCACGCGGCACGCTGTTCCATCACTACCGCATCAATGAAGATGGGTTGATTGAAAAAGCCAACTTGATTGTGTCCACCACTAATAATAATCAGGCGATGAATGAGTCAATTCGTCAAGTCGCTGAATATTATCTGGATGGTAAGGAATTGACTGAGCCGTTATTGAATCAGATTGAAGTGGCGGTGCGGGCCTATGATCCCTGCCTGTCCTGCGCGACGCACGCTCTGGGCAAGATGCCGCTGATTGTGGAATTGGTGGAGGAAAGCACCGGTGATGTCGTGGATTGCCTGATCAGGGATGAGGATGGAACCTTTCGCAATTCTGCTTGAAGAACGCGGCCCCAGCCTGCTGATTCTCGCCTGCGGCAATCCCAGTCGGGGCGATGATGCGCTGGGGCCGCTGTTTCTGGAACGGCTGGCCACATTACAGGAGCAGCGTAGCAACGCCTGGCAAGACATCGAATTGCTGACCGACTTTCAGTTGCAAATTGAACACGCCGTTGATTTGGAAAACCGGACACTGGCGTTGTTCGTGGACGCCAGCGTATCCTGCCCGGCGCCGTTTCAATGGACCCGCCTGCAACCGGTTCGGGACGCCAGCTACACCAGTCACGCGCTTTCACCCGCCGCTGTGCTGCACGTTTACCAGCAAATCAACCACGCTCCGCCGCCGCCCGCGTTTCAACTGGCGATTCGCGGCGAATCCTTTGCCTTGGGCGACCCGTTAAGCGCGGTGGCCGAGGCCAATCTGGCGGCGGCGCTGGAATTTACTGATCGATTATTGGCGAGTCGGGAGGTCGAAACCTGGAACCGGTTTGCAGAAATCAGCGCGGATGGTTCCCGGCTCATGTGAGGGCGCGACATCGCTCCACAAACCGCCCGATGCGCTCGAACGCTTCCTGCGCTTCCGGCAAAATCGGTCCGAATAAATGCCAGACATGCAGCATCTCCGGCCAGGTTTCCAACTCCGCCATCGAACCCGCAGCGCGGGCTTTGTTAACGTAGCGCCGGGCGTCGCCCAGCATCATCTCCGCTTCGCTGGCCTGGATCAGCACCGGCGGCAGCCCGGACAAGTCGCCAAAGATTGGGGAGATCAGTGGGTTCGGCGGCGCAGTCCGGTTGATGGCCCAGATCAGCAGCAACCGGATAGATTGGGGCGTCTTTAAAAACCATTCCAGGCTCGGCCCCAACACCCGATCTGTTTTGAGGTTGCTCTTGAAAGTCGGGCTGGACAAGGTCATATCCACCCCAGGCGAGATGGCGATAGCGCCATGGGCGGCGCGCAAGCCGGCGTCACGCGCCCAGGCGATCAGGGTCAGCGTCAACCCTCCTCCCGCTGAATCCCCCGCCACGAACAGTTCCTGAACCGGAGTCGGGCCGTCCGGGCCATGTTCCAGAATCCAACGATAACCTGTTTGGCAATCAGCGATCAATTCCCGGCGCTGATGTTCCGGCATCAACCGATAATCCAGCGCCAGCACCGAGACTCCGGCCACCCGCGCCAACTCCGTGGTGATTACCCGGTGACCGCGAGGACAGCCGCTGATAAAGCTGCCGCCGTGCAGGTAAAGCAACCGGCGATCCGGGTCGGAATGCGGCCCCAGCACCCATTCGCCCGGCACACCGCCCGCATCCACTTCCCGAATGCGATATCCGGCGTCGCCAGCCAGCAACGACGGTTCGCAAAAACCCCGCGCCATCACTCGACGGATGACGTCTAACCGCTGTTTTCGCGAAACCGAGCGAATTTCCGCTGAGGCCTGTTCCACCAGGCGCAGCGCCTCCTGATTTTCAGGGCTGGCGTGATCTCGTGATCCGGCGCGGCTATTAGCGATGGGGTGATCATAGGTCAGCAATTTCGGGCCTTTCAGAAAGACCTGAATCAGCAGCCAGGCAATGAAAAGAACGGAGAGCAATCCGGTTAACAGGGACCAATCCAGCATGAGTGTTACTCCTCCAGTTTCAAGCGAATAGCGGGATATGAAATCTTCTTTTCCAACCGGCCACATCTCATTTTCTGCATGTATGCCCATGATGCAACGGGCCACAACCCTTGCCCAGCCCCGGCGCGGTGCGAATCGCTTCCTGGACATAGGCCAGCGCTCGGCGAACCGCTTCGGCCAGCAACAGGCCCTGAGCCAGGCCGGTCGCAATGGCTGACGCCAGGGTGCAGCCGGCGCCGTGCGTGTTGCGGCTCTCTTGGCGCGGCGCGGTAAACGCCTCTGCGCCTCCCCGCCAAACCAGCCAGTCGGTAACAGTTTCGCCAGCCAGACGCCCGCCTTTGACCAGCACCGCCGCCGGTCCCAGTTCCAGCAATTGCCGGGCCGCCGCCGCCAAATCATCGGGCTCCCGGATCGCCAGTCCGCTCAACGCCTCAGCCTCGCGGACGTTCGGCGTGATGACTGCGGCGCGGGGCAGTAATCGCTGAATCAGTGTATCCCGCGCCGCCGGATCGAGCAGACTGTCGCCGCCTTTGGCGTACATCACCGGGTCCACCACGACGGGAACGCCAGCCGCCGCATGGTCCAGAACCCCGGCCACCGTGTCGATCACGGCGGCGTTATGCAACATGCCGGTCTTGATGCAATCGGCGCCGATGTCTTCCAGCACGCAATGCATTTGTTGGGCGATGAAGGCCGGTTCCACGCCGACGATGCCAAACACGCCTTGAGTGTTCTGCGCCGTCAGCGCGGTGATCGCCGTCGCCGCGTAGCCGCCGAGCGCTGTGACCGTCTTTATATCCGCTTGAATCCCCGCGCCGCCGCTGGAATCTGACCCCGCGACAATCAATACTCGTCCCATCGCCATACTTTCTCGTCTCCAAGGTTCTCAATCATTGCGCAACGTGGCAAAAGCAGGTAGCGTACCGCGCTTTTACGGAACGCGACGACTCTCAACATGCGGATCGAATCCCCCCTGTGCCTGTACACCGGCGTCGTGCCGCCTGACTGGATCGATTATAACGGCCACATGAACGTGGCCTACTACGTTCTAGCGTTTGATCATGCCACCGACGCCTTCATGGATCATCTGGGCATGGGGCAAGCTTATCGGAACCATGAAAACTGTTCGGCCTTCGTAGTGGAAACGCATGTCAACTACCAACGCGAACTGGTGGCCGGCGATCCGATGCGCATTACCACTCAGTTACTCGGCTTCGATAGCAAGCGCGTGCATTATTTTCATCGCCTTTACCATGCCACGCGCGGCTTTCTGTCCGCCACCACCGAATTGATGGTCATTCATGTAGACTTGGCCGAACGGCGCAGCGCGCCAATGCCGCTGGCGGTGTTGGATCGGCTGGGCGCAGTGATGACGCAACATCTCCAACTGCCGCGACCGCTGCAATCCGGACGGGTCATTGGGGTGCGCGCCAAGCCGGCCGTGGCCGGGATCACGCCGATCACGCCGACCATGGTCCGCAGCAGGGGTTGACAGCGCATCTGCAAAAATCGAAGTTCCCCGCGCCAGACTTTTGGTATGCTGAATGAGATCGTAATCCCTATTCCCAACCTGAATTTACCTCGGGTGAATTTCATACCACGCACCCTGCCCGCGTTGACGCAACGCCTGCAGCGGTCGCTGCCCCGCCCTGAAACCGGGTTGCGCATCGCTGTCGTCACTGTCAACGTTCTGCTGGTGATCGCTCTAGCGCATGCGCTGGCCGGATTGACTCTGGCGGTGCTGACGGGCGGTTCGTCATCGTTGATGACCCTTGATCCCGCGTCCGGACCCATGATTCATCGTGATTCGCCCCGGCCGGCGGCGGATGCGTCCGTGATCAGCGCATGGCGTCTGTTTGGCCAGGTAGAAACCCAGCGGCCCGCAACGCCGCCGCCGGTCGTCATTCCCGTCACATCGCTCAATTTGCGACTGGCTGGGATTTTTTTCGCCGAGCGCGGCGGCGATTGGATGCTGGCGCTGATCGCGGATGGCGCCAACCCGGAGCGCAGCTACCGAACTGGCGAAGCATTGCCGGGCGGCGCCTACCTGAAACGCATCGAGCGCGATCAGGTCGTCGTGTCCCACAATAACCGGGAAGAAGTGCTCAGGTTGCCGAAACTGGATGATCCTCAGCGCCCGGTCGGCGCGCTGCCCCCATTGCTCATGCCGGAACCGGTGGTGGAGCCAGCTTCTGAACCAGAGCCGACCACGTTCAATGCGCCGCAGGTCATCAACGCCGGCGCCATTGCCGAGCGACTGCGCGGTGAGGCCGCGAGTCGGCCACAGGCGCTGGAAGATATTGCCTTTGCCAGCCCCTATGTACAGAACGGTCAGTTTATGGGCTTCCGGTTGCGGCCGGGACGCGACCGGCAACTGTTTCAACAACTGGGCCTGAATGGCGGCGATGTGTTGACCGAAATTAACGGGACCCGCCTGAGCAACCCCGCACAGGGCCTGGCGATCTTGCAGGAACTGATGAGCGCCAGTCGAATCGATGTGCGCGTACTGCGCAACGGCGCCGAAATTCCCCTCACCTTTACCCTGGATGGTTCATAGCAGCCAGCGAAATCCATCGCCAGTGAACCGCTGGCTGCCGTATCCACCGACCCTGAAGACGCACAATGATGATCCAATGGCTTAACCAACGGTTGACTTCTCACTGGCGATCTTGGCGCCGCCAGACCTTGGCCTTGCTGCTGGGTGCGTTTCTGGCGTTGCCGGCCGCAGCCGCGCCGGTCACCCTGAATCTCAAGGATGCCGACATCAACGCCCTGGTGGAGAGCATGTCGGTGCTGACGGGCAAGAACTTCATCGTTGATCCCCGGGTCAAGGGTCGCGTGACGATTATTTCGTCGAAACCGATGGACGAAAAGGAACTCTACGAAGTGTTCCTGGCTGTGCTGGGCGTTCACGGGTTCGCCGCCATACCCGGCGACAAAGCCATCAAGATCGTTCCGGCCGCCGGAGCCAAGCAGGAAAACGTGCCGACCGTCGATCAACAACGCCGCATCGAACCGGATCAAATCGTGACCCGGGTCATCCAGGTGCAAAACGTGTCGGCGGCGCAGATCGTGCCGATCCTGCGGCCCCTGATTCCCCCGCAAGGTCATTTGGCCGCTTACACGCCGACCAATGTCCTGATCATTTCCGACAGCGCCGCCAATGTCGAACGCATCGCCAGCATTATCGGCCGCATCGATCTGGCCAGTAACGAGGAAGTTGAGATCGTGGCGCTGCGCCATGCTTCGGCTACGGAAATCGTGCGGGTGTTGACCGCGCTGGAACAGGGCAAGACCCGCGCCGACCCCGCTGCTGGCGTTGGCGCGCCAATGCGCATGGCGGCGGACGAGCGCACCAACAGCATTTTGCTCAGTGGCGACAAGGCTTCACGGGTGCGGTTACGCACCCTGATCACCCATCTGGATACGCCGGTCGACGCCGGCGGCAATACCCAAGTGGTCTATCTGCGCTACGCCAAAGCCAAGGATTTGATGACCGTCTTGCAGGGGGTCAGCAAGAGTCTGAGCAGCGAAACAGCGCGCAATGACCCGATCCCCACTTCACCCGGCGCGCCGCCCGGCAGCAGCAGTAGCAGTGGGGGCAGTCTGGTGGATATTCAGGCCGATGAATCCACCAACGCCCTGGTGATCACCGCGCCGCCGGAACTCATTCGTTCGCTGCGTTCGGTGATCGCCCAACTGGACGTGCGCCGCGCCCAGGTGCTGGTCGAAGCGGTGATCGCCGAGATTTCGGCGGAAAAAACGGCTGAACTGGGAGTGCAATGGGGCGTGCGCGGCAACGATGTCATCGGTTTCGTCAACTTTGACGCCGGCGCCAGCAGTCTGTCGAACGTGCTCGGGCTAGCGGGAGCGATTGACATGGCCTTAAACCCGTCAACGGGAGATCCCAAGATGCCTGACTTGTCGAACGCCCAAATTCCCCGGGGTCTGCAACTGGGCGTGGGGGGCAGTGATTTTGCGGTGTTGATCAGCGCCTTGGCCAAAGACGCCGATACCAATGTGCTGTCCACACCAACGATTGTAACCATGGACAACGAACAGGCGGAAATCATCGTTGGCCAGAATGTGCCGTTTGTCACCGGCAGCTATACCACCGCCACTTCCTCCGGCAGCGACAGCACCCAGGTCGGCAATCCGTTTCAGACCATCCAGCGCGATGATGTGGGCATCAAGCTCCGGGTCAAGCCGCAAATCAACGAAGGCAATGCGGTCAAACTGGAGATCGAGCAGGAAGTCTCCAGCGTCGTGCCCTCGGCCAACGCCGCTACCCAAGGGCCGACGACCAACAAGCGTTCCATTAAAACGATTGTGATGGTGGAGGACGGGCAAATTCTGGTGTTGGGTGGCTTGATCGACGATCAGTTGACTGAGAGCGCCCAGAAAGTGCCGCTGCTAGGCGATGTCCCTTTATTAGGCAATCTATTCCGCTATCGCAACACGACTAAACTGAAGCGCAATCTGATGGTGTTTTTGCATCCGGTGATTTTGCGTGATACGGCCCAGGGGACGCTGCACACCAGCGACAAGTACAGCTATATCCGCCAGCGACAGCTTGCAGCTCGGGAAAGCGCTGATTACCTGCTGCCTGACGTGCAGCCGCCGGCGCTGAAGCCGCAGCAGGAAGTCAAGGCTCAGGGGACGCTTCTCGACTTGTCCCCGCCGGTCAAACCGGAACCTCCGCCGCCAGCGCCGGTTACAGAGCCGGCGAGATTTGGCTTTAACAACCAATGAGCACTGAGCCGGAACAGATTGCCGCCAGCCCGCCAGCGCTGATCCGGCGGTTGCCTTACGCCTTCGCCAAGCGGCATGGAGTGTTGGTGCTGGATGAACGCGAGGGCGGAGTGGGCATTGCCTACCGTCCGGGCGTCAGCGCCTACAGCCTGGCGGAATTGCGCCGTTGCCTGAAGGCCCCGTTGCGGCCGATTGCGGTTCCCGCCGACCGGTTTGAGCGCCTGTTGCAGGACGCTTACGAGGGAGACAGCGATGGCGCGGCGCGGATGATGGAGGATTTCGGCGATGAGATCGACCTGAATCAGGTCGCGCTGAGTCTGCCAGAACCGGAGGATTTGCTGGAAAGCGCCGACGATGCGCCGATCATCCGTCTGATCAACGCCCTGCTGACCGAAGCCATCAAGGAAAACGCCTCGGATATTCACATTGAATCATTCGAGAACCGCTTGCTGGTGCGCTTCCGGGTCGATGGCGTGCTGCGCGAGGCTCTGCAACCCCCGCGCGCCCTCGGCCCCCTGCTGGTCTCGCGGGTCAAGGTCATGGCTCATCTGGACATCGCCGAAAAGCGGCTGCCGCAGGACGGGCGAATTTCCCTCAAGGTCGCCGGACGGCCGGTTGACGTGCGGGTTTCAACTTTGCCGACCGGCCACGGCGAGCGGGTGGTGTTGCGGTTGCTGGACAAGCGCGAAGGCCGACTGGACTTGCAACACCTCGGCATGGAGCCAAAGGACGAAACGCGCTTGCTCAAGCTGATTCACCGGCCCCACGGCATTCTGCTGGTCACCGGCCCCACCGGCTCCGGTAAAACCACGACGCTCTACGCCGGGCTGATTCAGTTGAATGACCGCAAACGTAACATTATGACGGTCGAAGACCCTATTGAGTATTACCTGGACGGCATCAGCCAGACCCAGGTTAACACCAAGGTGGAAATGACCTTCGCCCGGGGTTTGCGCGCTATTCTGCGTCAGGACCCGGATGTGGTGATGGTCGGCGAAATCCGCGATCTGGAGACGGCTGAAATTGCCGTGCAGGCTTCGTTGACCGGTCATCTGGTATTGTCCACCTTGCATACGAACAGCGCAGTCGGCGCAATGACCCGGTTGCGCGATATGGGCGTCGAACCCTTTCTGCTGTCCTCTTCGCTGATCGGCGTGCTGGCCCAGCGCCTGGTGCGCAAGCTGTGTCCGCATTGCAAACACGCCGGTCCGGCGACATTGGCTGATTGCCAAGCGCTGGGGGTTGATCCGGTTGCGCCGCCCACACTTTACGCCCCGGTCGGCTGCGAACGCTGCAATCAGTCCGGCTACCGGGGACGCACCGGCATCTTCGAGCTGGTGGTGGTGGATGAGGCAATGCAGACGCTGATTCACGAAGGTCACGGCGAGCAGGAACTGGAGCGCCACGCCCGCTTGTCCAGTTCCAGCATCCGCGATGATGGCCGGCGGCGGGTGCTGGCCGGCGACACCGCGCTGGCGGAACTGGTGCGGGTTACGCGGGAGGATTGATGCCCGCCTTTCAATACGCTGCGCTCGACGACCGGGGCCGTCAGCGCAAAGGCTTGATTGAGGCCGACACCCCGCGCATGGCTCGCCAATTATTGCGCGAGCGAGGCATGAACCCGCTTGGCGTTGAAGAAGTCGCCAGCCAGGAACGCAGCCGCAGCCGCCAGTTTTTTCGGCCACGCATCAGCCCAACCGATTTAGCCTTGATCACCCGACAACTGGCCACTCTGGTCGGCTCCGGCCTGCCGCTGGAGGAGGCGCTGGGCGCGGTGGCCCGGCAGGCGGAGCGCACGCGATTGAGCGGTCTGTTGTTGGCGGTGCGCGCCCGGGTGCTGGAGGGGCATAGTCTGGCGACGGCGTTGCGGGATTTTCCCGGCGTCTTCCCGGAACTGTACCGGGCGACCGTGGCCGCGGGCGAACAGTCCGGCCATCTGGATGTGGTGTTTGAGCGGTTGGCCGATTACACCGAAGCGCGCCAGCAGATGCGCCAGAAAGTCGGTTTGGCGCTGTTCTATCCGCTACTGCTGACCGGGGTTGCTGTTTTAGTCGTGGCCGGCCTGCTGACCTATGTCGTGCCGCAGGTCGTCCAGGTGTTCAGCAGTCTGAATCAGCAACTGCCGGCCCTGACCCGTGGATTGATCGCCCTCAGCGATTTTTTGCGTCAATACGGCTGGTTATTGCTCGGCGGGCTGGCGGCGGGCGCCGTCAGTTGGGTCTACGCGCTGCGCCGCATCGGTTTCAAGCGGCGGGTGCATCAAACCCTGCTGAAATTACCCTTGATCGCTCGCTTGACGCGGGGAGCCAACACCGCCCGTTTTGCCCGCACCTTCAGCATTCTCATGGCCAGCGGCGTACCCGTGCTGGAAGCGTTGCGCATTTCCGCGCAGGTGATCGGCAATTTGCCTATGCGGGAAGCCGTCGAGCAGGCGGCGGCGCGGGTCAAGGAGGGAGCCAGTCTGCAAAAGGCCATCAGCAACAGCGGCTATTTCCCGCCAATGACCGTGCAACTGATCGCCAGCGGCGAGGCCAGCGGCCGGCTTGAGAATATGCTGGAGCGGGCGGCGGTGCAGCAGGAGCGCGAAACCGAGACGCTGATTGCCGCGCTATTGGGAATTTTCGAGCCGATGCTGATTCTGGTGATGGGCGGGGTGGTGCTGGTGATCGTGCTGGCGATCCTGCTGCCGATCTTCGACCTGAATCAACTCGTCCGTTGATGTCCACAGCGGCGAGAGTTCCCGCAACCGCTTGACCGCCGCAGTGACCGCATGAGCGGTCGTATCGATGTCCTCCATCGTGGTGAAGCGGCCCAGGCTGAAACGCACTGCGCCGCGCCCCCGAACGGCGTCGCAACCCATCGCGCGCAGCACATGTGAAGGCTCATTTCCCGCAGACGCGCAGGCGGAACCGGTGGAAACGGCGATTTCCGGCACATCCGCCAACAGGGCTTCGGCAGTGATGCCCGCAAAACTGACATTGAGAATACCGGGGACATGCTGTTCCAGATGGCCGTTCAACGCTACTTGGCCCAGGGCGGTGAACGCCTGCCACAACCGGTCGCGCAATTCCCCAATCCGGGCCTGCTCAACAGCCATTTCCTCCCCGGCGATGCGAAACGCCTCGCCCATGGCGACAATCTGGTGCGTGGGCAATGTACCGGCGCGCAGACCGCGCTCCTGACCCCCACCATATAGCAGCGGCTCCAGCCGCACCCGCACCGGGCGCTGGCGAACGTATAGCGCGCCGACGCCCTTGGGGCCGTACAGCTTATGGGCGCTGAGGCTGACCAAATCCACTGGCCAAGTGCGCAAGTCTATCGGCAATTTGCCGGCGCTCTGGGCGGCGTCCACATGCAGCAAAACGCCGCGCTCGCAGGTCAATGCGCCGATGGCGGCCACATCCTGAATGACCCCGGTTTCATTGTTGACGTGCATGAATGACGCCAGCGCCGTGTCCGGCCGCAGCGCCGCCGCCACCCGCTCCAGTGGAATCCGGCCATCCGGGTCCGGGTCGAGGTAGGTAACCGTACAACCGTCCCGTTCCAGTCGCCGACAAACATCAAGCACTGCCTTGTGTTCGGTCTTGGCGGTGAGCAGATGCCGACCCTTGCGGGCATGAGCGCGCATGACGCCCGACAGGGCCAGGTTATTGGCCTCGGTGGCGCCGGAAGTCCAGATGATGTCGCCGGGATCGGCGTTGATGAGGGCGGCGGCCTGGGCGCGAGCCGTTGCAACCGCCTGCGCCGCCTGTCGGCCAAAAACATGTGTTGTGGAAGCGGGATTGCCGAAAACGCCCTGCAGGGTCAGATGCCGCCCCAGCAGGGCGGCGACCCGGGGATCAACCGGCGTCGTGGCGGCGTAATCGAGGTAAATCGGCGAGCGCATCATCCTGCGCCTGCCGATTACATCATGACCGCTGGAATCGGCAACGGGTTAATCGGCTGTTCCCGCCGGCGCGAAGTCTGGCGGCGCATCACCACCTGATCGTAGATGGCGGGACGCTCGACAAACTGCGCCAGCGTGATGCCTTCGAGGAAGGTGTAAATCTGCCGGCTGAGGTCAGTCCACAACTGATGGGTCAGACAGCGCTGACCACCCTGGCAATTCTCCTGGCCGCAGCAGCGCGTGGCGTCCACCCGCTCATCGACGGCGCTGATAATGTCAGCGATCGTGACTCGATCCGGCATGAGCGCCAGCCGATAGCCGCCGCCGGGTCCGCGCACCCCCTCGACCAGACCGCGCCGGCGCAGTTTTGCGAACAATTGCTCCAGATAAGACAAAGAGATTCCCTGGCACAGGGAAATTTCCGCCAGCGTGACCGGAGCATGCCGGTCGTGAATGGCCAGATGCATCATGGCGGTCACCGCATAGCGGCCCTTGGTTGAAAGTTTCATGGCGTTACCTCTTAAAGTGACTGTTAGTGATACAATTATCGACTATTTATGTATGGAAACTATATTACCCTACTTAATTAGTCAACCAATTTGTCAAAGTAAATCTCGGAATAGAACCCACTTGTATAAGAATTTTCCTGCTGGCAGGAGCGGCAAAGACAAGGGAGTTCAGTTCGGCTCACAGGAAAAATCGGTGAAGCGATGGCCCTGACGCAGGCAATAACTGAGCCATTTATAGAGAAAGCGGTTGATGCGCCAGCGCAGGTAGAGGCTGGCGCGATCGGCGCGTCCGGTATCGAGCAGATCGGTAGAGAGGGCTGCATGATGCCGCAAATGAGCGGCCATCGCCTCAGCCAATCGGGCGTCGTGGTACACCCGGATGCGCAAATCAGGCTCGGCAATGGGTGGACCGTCGTCGCGGCCAAACTGGTAGGTCAGGATCAGTTCGCTGGTATAAGGGCAACGCTCGATAATCCGCAAATGCAGGTCCAGTCCGCCGGGAGTTTGCGAAACCCGAACCGCTGACGCGGGCGGCATGACCGGCAACAGTCGGCGAATCTGGATATAGTTGCGCTCGTACAAGTCCATCAGCGCGGAGAAACTACCCGGCGCGTCGTGTACCCATGAACTGGCTGTAGGCAGTAAAATCATCGCATGCCGGGCAGCGATTCCAGCCGCCAGCCATCCGCAGCGCAGCGCAGGACGCTGCCCTGTTGTTCCCGCCAGTCGCCCAGCACCGCCCGCCGCGCCGGTTGCCCATCCAGCCACCCGTCATGAATCGCCGGTCGATGGGTATGACCGTGAATCAGTCGCTGAACGCCATGGGCACGCATGACTCGCTCCACTTCGACCAAATTGACGTCGGTGATATCCATCGCTTTCTGTTGCGTAGCCTGTCGGCTCGTTTCCCGCAACTGACTGGCCATCACCCGCCGTTGCGCCAACGGCAGCGCCAGAATCCGGGCTTGCCAGGCGGGATGGCGCACCTGGGCGCGGAACGCCTGATATTCGACATCATCGGTGCAGAGCGCATCGCCATGCAGGAGCAGGACGGATTCGCCCGCCAGTTCAATCACCACGCTTTCCGGCAGCAACTGGATACCGCTGGCCGCAGCGAAGCGCTCACCGAGCAGAAAATCACGGTTGCCGCTCAGGAAATAGACAGGGACGCCGGAATCCGTCAGCGTTTGCAGCGCCGCAGCGACTGACCATCCCAGTTCCGCATCGTCGTCATCGCCGATCCACACGTCGAACAAATCGCCGAGAATATACAGCGCCTCGGCTTGTCGAGCCGATTGCTCCAAAAAATTCAGGAGCAAACCGGTGATCGCGGGCCGGGCGGGGTCCAGGTGCAGATCGGAAATGAACAACGCCGCCCGATCGTTCATTGGCCGGCTTCAGCCTTTTCGCCGCTGATTTCCGCCTTGATAATGACCACGTCCTCAACCGGCACGTCCTGATGACCGCGCCGACTGGTGGTGGACACGCGGGCAATAGCCTCCACCACATCCATGCCTTTCACGACCCGGCCAAATACGCAATAGCCCCAGCCCTGGCTGTTCGAGGCGCGGTAATCGAGAAAGTCGTTGTCCTTGAGATTGATGAAGAACTGCGAGCTGGCCGAGTGTGGATCGGAGGTGCGGGCCATGGCGATGCTACCGGTTGCGTTTTTCAGGCCATTCTCCGCTTCGTTGCGGATCGTGGCGCGCGTCGGCTTCTGACTCATGCCCGGCTCCATGCCGCCGCCCTGAATCATGAAGTTGGGGATCACCCGGTGAAACAGGGTGCCGTCGTAGAATCCGTCCTGAACGTATTGAACGAAATTGGCGGCGGTGGCTGGGGCGCGCTCGTGATCGAGTTCGATGCCGATGACGCCCAGCGAAGTCTGTAAATTGATCATGGAAGGAAGCTCACGGTTAGGGGATTGGGGAACGGGGCTGGCGTCCGGCGAAACGGGCGCGCCGGCCAGAACGGTCAAGCAGGCCAGACCCAGCAGGGTCGCGGCGAACGTAGAAAGTAGTTTGCGCATGAGGAAATCGCCAGGATGATAGACATTAGAGACCGCATGATAATCGGCGAACCGGCCTGCCGCCAGATTTGGCGGCATTCAATGCTTTCCGTTACCATGATTCCCCTATGACCATCCAAACGATTAAAACGCGCTTTGCGCCCAGTCCGACGGGCTATTTGCACCTCGGCAATGTCCGCACCGCCCTGTTCAACGCGCTGCTGGCCCGGCATGGCAACGGTCGGTTCGTGTTGCGGATTGAGGACACCGACCAGGAACGCAGTCGGCCAGAGTATGTCGCGGCGTTGCTGGAAGATCTGCTTTGGCTGAGACTGGATTGGCAGGAGGGCCCGGAAGTGGGCGGCCCCGGAGCGCCCTACGCCCAGTCGGAGCGGGCGGTGATTTATGCTGAATATTACCAGCGACTGGAAGCGGCAGGGCAGGCTTATCCCTGTTTCTGCACTCCGGCGGAACTGGCGCTGAGTCGGAAAGCGCAACGCGCCGCAGGTCGTCCGCCCCGCTATGCCGGAACCTGCGCCCGGTTGAACGAAGCGGAGCGGCAGGCGCGGCGGGAACGGGGGTTGCAACCGACCCTGCGTTTTCGGGCGCCGCCGGGCCGGGTGGTTGAATTTACTGATCAGGTTCGCGGGCCGCAGCGTTTCGCCAGCGATGATATCGGCGACTTCATCATTCGCCGGGCCGATGGAACTCCGCAGTTCTTTTTCGCTAACGCGGTCGATGATGCGCTGATGGAGATTACCCAAGTGCTGCGCGGCGAGGATCATCTGACCAATACCCCGCGCCAGTTATTGTTGCTGGACGCGCTGGAGTTGCCGGCCCCGGAATACGGTCATTTGGCGTTGATCGTTGGGGCCGAGGGCGGGCCATTGTCCAAACGGGAAGGCGATCTCAGCCTGCGTCAATTGCGAGCGGCGGGTTACCTGCCGGAGGCGCTGCTGAATTATCTGGCGCGGCTCGGCCATCGTTACGCACACGATGGCTGGATGGATCTGGCAGAGCTGGCCGCCGGCTTCGCCCTGGAGCATCTGGGTCGCGCGCCCGCCCGCTATGACGAAGCGCAGTTACTGCACTGGCAGGCCGAAGCGGTGCGCCATGCGTCGCCGGATCGCCTGTGGACGTGGATGGACGCAGCAGTTCACGAATGGGTGTCGCCCATTCACCGCGAGGAATTTATTGTCACGGTCCGGCCCAACATCCGCTTTCCTGCTGACGCCGCATTCTGGGCGGAACGGTTGTTCGACGCGGATTTAATCGTGAGTGAGGATAGCCAGGCCGTGATCCTCCAAGCCGGTCCCGAATTTTTCATCCACGCTCTGGCCGCGTATGCCGAACAGGGCGCGGTTTATCCACCACTGATTGAGGCGTTGAAGCAGCGCACTGGCGTAAAGGGCAAGAACCTGTTTATGCCGCTGCGGGCGGCGTTGACTGGCGAAACGCATGGCCCGGAACTGGCGCGGATTTTAGCGTTATTGCCGCCGGAGTTGGCGCGGCGGCGGCTGGAAGACGCCTTCCGCTAGACCGCCGCCGCACATCGCCGACCGCTTTTTCCTGTTTCCAAGAGATTTTTTATGCTCCAGATTTTCAATAGCCTGACCCGTCAAAAAGAAGCATTCCAGCCCATCGATCCGGGCAAAGTGCGGATGTATGTCTGCGGGATGACGGTTTACGACCATTGCCATGTGGGCCATGCCCGGGTCATGGTGGTCTTCGATATCGTGCTGCGCTGGCTGCGGGTCAAAGGCTATGACGTCGTCTATGTGCGTAATATCACGGACATCGATGACAAGATTATTCGCCGCGCTCAGGAAAACGGCGAAGATTTTCGCGCCCTGACCGACCGCTTCATCCACGCCATGCATGAAGATTTGAATATGCTGGGCATTCTGCCGCCGACCCATGAACCTCGTGCGACTGGGGCCATGGTAAAAATGATCGCTCTGATTCAAACGCTGCTGGACAAGGGCTTCGCCTATGTCAGGGCGGGCGGCGATGTTTATTACGATGTGAGCCGCTTCGACCGCTACGGGCAACTGGCGAACAAGAAACTGGACGATCTGCGGGCCGGCGCACGGATCGAGGTCGAGGAGGCCAAAGACGATCCGCTGGACTTCGTACTGTGGAAAGCCGCCAAGCCCGGCGAGCCGAGCTGGCCGTCGCCCTGGGGGGCCGGACGGCCCGGCTGGCATATCGAATGCTCCGCCATGTCCACCCACTGCCTGGGCGAGCATTTCGACATTCACGGCGGCGGTATGGACCTGAAATTCCCGCACCACGAAAATGAAATCGCCCAGTCCGAAGCGGCCAGCGATCAGCGCTATGTCAATACTTGGATGCACAACGGCTTTGTCCAGGTCGATAACGAGAAAATGTCCAAATCACTGGGCAATTTCTTCACCGTGCGCGAGGTTTTGCAATGCTATCCACCGGAAGTGGTGCGGATGTTCATCCTGTCCAGCCATTATCGGGGACCGTTGAATTATGCCGATGAAAATCTCGACCATGCCAAGGCGTCGCTGACCCGGCTGTATACCGCCCTGCGCGGTCTGCCCCTCATTGATGCGCCCATTGATGAAACCTGGCGAATCCGCTTTGCACAAGCGATGGACGATGATTTCAACACGCCTGATGCCCTGGCAACGCTGTTTGAACTGGCGCGGGAGATCAATCGCCTGCGCGTTGCGGATGAAAAGGCAGCGGTCGCGCTCGGCGCTAGCCTGCGGCAATTGGGTGGATGGCTGGGCTTGTTGCAGGCTGATCCCGAAACTTTTCTGCGGGGCCGTGACCCTGTGGAACCCACTAAGGCGGAAGGCAATAGGTACACCGCCGAACAGATTGAGACGCTGATTGCCAAACGCACTGCCGCCCGTCAAGCGAAAAATTGGGCGGAAGCGGATCGAATCCGCGCCGTATTGCAGGAAGCGGGCATTGTTCTGGAGGACACGTCGAAAGGAACGATCTGGCGGCGGGAATAAAAACCGGCTTGACGTTAACGGGTGTTTGAAAATAGAATCGCTTTTTCCGCAAGGAAGCACACAGCGACGGGGTATAGCGCAGTCTGGTAGCGCACCTGCTTTGGGAGCAGGGGGTCGTGGGTTCGAATCCCTCTACCCCGACCATCGTGCGGGTTCAGCAGCAGCGACAAGATCACTACGCGCCCGTAGCTCATGAGGATAGAGCATCAGCCTTCTAAGCTGAGGGTAGCAGGTTCGAGTCCTGCCGGGCGCGCCAATTCGACCCGGTTAGATCGATTGAATAGTTTCAATGGTGGGCGTAGCTCAGTTGGTAGAGCCCCGGATTGTGATTCCGGTCGTCGTGGGTTCGAGTCCCATCGTCCACCCCAATGCACACTTGCATTCTGGAGCTTTTTTTGGTTCTATGCGCAACTGATTTTTGGGCCGTTAGCTCAATTGGTAGAGCAGTTGACTCTTAATCAATTGGTTGTAGGTTCGAGTCCTACACGGCCCACCATTTTACAACATCCCCCAATACCTTTGATTTCTCCCCGCTGTTGTCGACCTCCCCAAACAATACTGCTTCCGATTTCTGTGCCGGGTCGGGCGCTGTCTTGTATACTGGTCTTCAATGTCAACCGTTTGCGAAGGGCTTTTTTTGCTTTTCGTAGCGAGCCGTATCCTCTTGCGAGAGTGGCGGAACTGGTAGACGCGCTGGATTTAGGTTCCAGTGGGGTAACCCGTGAGAGTTCGAGTCTCTCCTTTCGCACCACCCACGCCGTATGCCCAGAAACATGACCCCGGCCCGCGCCTCAATCAGCGCATTCAGGATCATGCCGGCAGTTTGGCTAACACGACAACGATTTAACTGACTTTTGAGGTGCATCGATGCAGGTTTCAGTTGAGACACTGAACGCTCTGGAACGCCGGGTGACCGTGCGAGTGCCCGCTGAAAGGGTGGCTACGGAAACCCAGAGCCGGCTGCAAGCCCTGTCCCGAAAGGTCAAGGTTGACGGCTTTCGTCCAGGCAAGATACCTCCCAAAGTCATGAAGCGGCTGTATGGGCAGCAGGCGTGGCTCGATACGGTCAGCGAATTGATAGGACACAGCCTGCACGAGGCGCTGACCCAGGAAAACCTGAATCCGCTGGCCCCCCCAAAAATCGAGCCCAAACCCTTGCAAGAGGGGGAGGATTTTGAGTATTCCGCCACCTTTGAGGTCGTGCCCCAGATCGAGCCGACCGGATTCGAGACCATCCAGGTTGTGCGTCCGGTCGCGGAAGTCACCGAGCAGGATGTGGACGCCATGATCCAAAACCTGCGCTGGCAACAGGCCATCTGGAATGCAGTAGAGCGTCCGGCAGGTCAGAACGACCGGGTTCACGTTGACTTTGAGGGTAAAATTGACGGTCAGGGATTCCCCGGCAATAAAGGTGAAAACGCCGAATTCGTCCTGGATGGAAAGTCCTTGCTCAAGGGCTTCGAGGAGCGCTTGTTCGGTTTGAGCGCCGGCGCGGAGACGGAGTTCGACCTCACGCTTCCAGAAGACCATCCCAGCAAGGAACTTGCCGGCAAAACAGCTCATTTCCAGATCAAGTTGCATTCCGTTGAGGAAGCGACATTGCCCGAAATAGACGATGCCTTCGCCGAAAAATTTGACATCCAGGAAGGCGGCGTGGCGGCCTTGCGCGAATCATTGCTGGATAACATGCAGCGCAATTTGCGCGAGAGCATCAAGGCTATCGTCAAGCGCCAAGTCATGCAGGGCTTGCTTCAAGCTAATCAGTTTCCAGTGCCGAAAGCATTAGTCGAGGCCGAAATCGACAATTTGGCGAGCCAACTGCAATTCCCGAATGATTCCCCGAATCGTTCCTCCAATGAGTACATGCAGCAACTCAAAGCAAAACTGTTCGGACCCCAAGCCCATCAACGGGTCGCGCTTGGTCTGCTGATGTCCGAGCTGGTAACGAAACAGAATATCCAAGTAGATGAGCAGCGGGTGCGTGATACTCTGGAAACGTTGGCAGCGGCCTATCAGGATCCCCAGGAATTCTTGCGCTCCTACGAGCAAGACCCTCAATTGATGGGGAATGTGCGCGCTCTGGCGCTTGAGGAACAGATCGTGGACTGGTTGCTTGGCCGTGCGCAACTTACTGAAGAAAATAAAAATTTTTATGAAATAATGGCCCCGCAACGGCCAGTGATTCCAGGTGAGCAGGGGCTTTTTGAACAGAGCAAACAGGATTCCACAGGGCTGCCCGATCCCACTGCTCAGACTCATCCGGAGCCTTCCAACCATGAATGACCCCTACGCTTCCGCCGCCACGACCAGGGCGCTCAATCTTGTCCCTATCGTGGTCGAACAGACTGCGCGCGGTGAGCGGGCCTATGACATTTACTCCCGGCTTCTGAAAGAACGGGTCGTATTTCTGGTCGGGCCAGTCGAGGATTACGGCGCCAATTTGATCGTTGCCCAACTCCTGTTTCTCGAAGCCGAGAACCCGGACAAGGACATCCATCTGTATATCAACTCGCCAGGGGGCTCGGTCAGCGCCGGTCTGGCGATTTATGACACCATGCAATTCATCAAGCCGGACATCAGCACCATGTGCGTTGGCCAGGCGGCCAGCATGGGCGCATTGCTGCTGGCCGGCGGCGCCACCGGCAAGCGATTCTGCCTGCCACACTCGCGCATCATGATCCACCAGCCCCTGGGCGGATTTCAGGGGCAGGCCAGCGACATCGATATCCACGCTCGGGAGATCTTGCTGGTTCGGGATCGGCTCAACCGTATCTTGGCCCGGCATACCGGCCAACCGGTTGAAAAAATCGCTGTCGACACCGACCGCGACAACTTCATGGGCGGCGCTGAGGCCGCTGAATACGGTCTGATCGACGCTGTGTTGAGCCAACGCCTCCCGGCGGCAGCGACCTGATTCAATCCGGGACTGCCGGCTTCAACGACCGCTCGATGACGAGGATGGCATGATGGGTAGAGATCGAAGTGACCGGAATGATCACGACAAGCTGTTGTATTGTTCGTTTTGCGGCAAAAGCCAGCACGAGGTGCGCAAGCTGATTGCCGGGCCGAATGTCTTCATTTGCGATGAGTGCGTTGAGCTGTGCAATGACATCATTCGTGAAGAGATGGAAGAAAATGCGCCGCCCGTCGCCAGCCGGCTACCCAAACCGCACGACATCAATCAGGTTCTCGATGAATATGTCATCGGCCAGGAACGCGCCAAAAAGGTGCTGTCAGTCGCGCTCTACAACCACTACAAGCGGCTGGAGTTGCAGCGGGCCAATCGAGGCAACCGGGATCCAGGCATCGAGGTCGCCAAGAGCAATATTTTGCTGATTGGTCCTACCGGTTCGGGCAAGACCCTGCTGGCCGAAACCCTGGCGCGCTTACTGAATGTTCCGTTCACCATTGCCGACGCCACCACGCTAACCGAGGCGGGTTATGTCGGCGAAGATGTCGAGAACATCATCCAGAAATTGCTGCAAAAATGCGATTACGATGTCGAAAAGGCGCAAACCGGCATCGTTTACATCGACGAAATCGACAAGATCTCCCGCAAATCCGACAATCCATCCATCACCCGCGATGTTTCAGGCGAGGGCGTGCAGCAGGCGCTGCTCAAACTGATTGAGGGAACGACCGCCTCGGTGCCGCCGCAGGGCGGGCGCAAGCATCCGCAGCAGGAATTTCTGCAGGTGGACACCAGCAACATCCTGTTCATTTGCGGCGGAGCCTTCGCCGGGCTGGACAAGGTCATCCGCAGCCGTTCTGAAAAGGGCGGCATTGGCTTCTCCGCCGACGTAAAGAGTAAGGATAACGGCAAGAACGTCGGTGAGGTGCTCATGGAGGTCGAGCCAGAGGATCTGATCAAATATGGCCTGATCCCAGAATTCGTGGGTCGGCTGCCGGTCGTGGCGACTCTGACCGAACTGGACGAGCAAGCGCTGGTGCGGATTCTGACCGAACCCAGGAACGCTATCGTCAAGCAATTCAAAAAGCTGTTTGAGATGGAGGGCAGCGAACTGGAACTGCGCGAAGAGGCGCTCGGAGCGGTGGCGCGCCGGGCTATGGAACGCAAGACCGGCGCCCGGGGCCTGAGAACCATTCTCGAACAAATGTTGTTGGACACGATGTATGACCTGCCCAGTATGCAGAATGTCCACAAGGTCGTGATTGATGAATCCGTAGTGACCGGCCACGCCAAACCTTATTTTATCTATGAAAACGTCGAGCGCCGTGCGGTCGGGCACGATACCTAGGAATAACCTGGGGCGTTTTCCTCAATAAGGTTATAGTGATAGATCAGGCCAAAGTCTGATCCATCACTGCCTGTCGCCGGTTCAGCCACCCGGTTCGCTGTGGAGAAACTGATGAAGCAGAGCGCCAAGTTCGATCTTTTGCCCAGTCCTGCATTGATGCCAGTTTTGCCGCTGCGCGACGTCGTGATTTATCCACACATGGTCATTCCCCTGTTTGTCGGGCGGGGGAAGTCCATCCATGCCCTTGATCTGGCCATGCAGAGTCATAAATGCATCGTGCTGGTCGCGCAGCGGAGCGCCGAAGTGGACGATCCTGAAGTCGGCGACTTGTACGACATCGGCACCCTGTCAAACGTGTTGCAATTGCTACGGTTGCCCGATGGTACGGTCAAAGTGCTGGTGGAGGGCAGCCAGCGGGTGCGCATCCACTACTTTACCGAAACCCAGGCTTGTTTTACGGCCAGCGTGTCGTTACTGGACACAGCCTCCCCCGAAGAAAGCGAGTCGCCGGATGTGCATGCGCTGGTGCGTTCATTGCTAGGCGCTTTCGATCAATACGTCAAGCTTAACAAAAAAATTCCCGGCGAAGTTCTCTCTTCGATTTCCAGCATTGAAGATCCCATCCGGCTGGCCGACACCATCGCTGCACATATGACGCTCAAGCTGGACGAGAAGCAGAAAGTTCTGGAAATTCAGGACTTGCAGGAGCGCCTTGAACATCTCCTGGGCCTGGTGGAAGGTGAAATCGATATCCTCCAGGTGGAAAAGCGCATTCGTTCGCGCGTCAAGCAGCAAATGGAGAAAACCCAGCGCGAGTATTATCTGAATGAGCAGATGAAAGCCATTCAGAAGGAACTCGGCGATCTGGAGGATGTGCCTAACGAAATCGAGGATTTGGCGCAGCGGATCGAGAAAGCCGGGATGTCCAAGGAAGCCAAAGATAAGGCCAAAGCGGAACTCAACAAACTGAAAATGATGCCGCCGATGTCCGCTGAGGCGACGGTGGTGCGTAATTATGTCGACTGGCTGGTCAGCGTTCCCTGGAAGAAACGCACCAAGATTCACCATGATCTGACCGCAGCCGAGAGCGTTCTGGAAGCCGATCATTACGGGCTGGAAAAAGTTAAGGAACGGATCCTCGAATATCTGGCTGTGCAACAACGGGCGCGCAAGCTTAAGGGGCCAATCCTCTGTTTAGTAGGCCCGCCCGGCGTGGGTAAGACCTCACTGGGACGATCCATCGCCCGTGCGACCAATCGCAAGTTCGTGCGGATGTCGCTGGGCGGAGTGCGCGATGAGGCGGAGATTCGCGGTCATCGCCGCACCTACATCGGTTCATTGCCGGGCAAGATCATTCAGAACCTGGCGAAAGTCGAGGTGCGCAATCCACTGTTCCTGTTTGACGAAATCGACAAGATGTCGATGGATTTTCGTGGCGACCCGTCATCGGCGCTGTTGGAAGTCCTCGATCCCGAACAAAATAATACCTTCAGCGATCATTATCTGGAGGTGGACTTTGACCTGTCGGATGTCATGTTCGTGGCGACCGCCAACTCGCTCAATATCCCGCCGCCGTTGCTGGATCGCATGGAGGTGATTCGCATTCCTGGCTACACCGAGGACGAGAAACTCAATATCGCTTCCCGCTACCTGGTCCGCAAGCAAATCACCGACAACGGCTTGAAGAAGGGTGAACTGGAAATTGTCGATGAGGCCATTCTCGATATGATCCGTTTTTATACCCGTGAAGCGGGCGTGCGCAATCTGGAGCGGGAAATCGCCAAGATTTGCCGCAAGGTGGTCAAGGAAATTACGCTGAAGCCCATTGAAGTCATGATCACCGTCCGACCTGATCTGTTGCAAAAATACCTTGGAGTGCGGCGATTCCGCTATGGTCTGGCCGAGGAACAGGACCAGATCGGGCAGGTTACGGGTCTGGCCTGGACCGAGGTCGGCGGTGAGTTGCTCAGTATCGAGGCGGCGCTGGTGCCTGGTAGGGGTAAGTTGATTCATACCGGTCAATTGGGCGAAGTGATGCAGGAATCCATTCAGGCGGCGATGACTGTCGTGCGCAGTCGCGCCGAGACGCTGGGCATCGATCCCGAGTTTCATCAGAAATTTGATGTGCATATTCACGTCCCGGAAGGGGCGACGCCCAAGGATGGACCCAGCGCCGGCATTGGCATGTGTACGGCGCTCGTCTCGGCGCTCACCCGGATTCCGGCGCGAGCGAGCGTCGCTATGACCGGCGAAATCACGCTGCGCGGTGAGGTGTTGCCAATCGGCGGATTAAAGGAGAAGTTGCTAGCGGCGCATCGAGGCAGCGTGACTACGGTGGTGATCCCGGAGGAAAACCGTAAAGACCTGACCGAAATTCCAGAGAACATTCTGGCCAAACTCGATGTGCGCCCGGTGCGCTGGATCGACCAGGTGTTGGGGATCGCCCTGCAAACGCTACCGGAACCTAAATCTCGAGGAGAAACGACTGAAGCAGAAGAGGTCGTGGCGGAACCCGTGGTCAAGCCCGGCGGCGCGCTGGAAGGCGTTCGCGCCCACTGAGACTGAATGAGAATGTTTTTTAGGCGCTAATTGACACTGCTTTGAACGCCCTGTTATAAGGCAGCCTTGCTACAATTCGCCGAAGAGCGAGTTTCCGTGCATTATGCCGGGCGATGTCCCTACTCAACAACTGATAACATTGCAAAGGAAAGGGCTTATGAACAAGACTGAACTGGTCGAGGCCGTTGCTCAGGCGGCTGATTTGCCCAAAGCGGCGGCAAGCAAGGCCGTTGACGCCATGACTACGGCTATTGGCAAAGCCCTCAATGAGGGAGATTCGGTGGTGATCACCGGTTTTGGCACCTTTTCGGTGCGGGAGCGTCCAGCGCGAACTGGCCATAACCCAAAAACCGGCGAACCCATGGAAATTAACGCCAGCAAAGCGCCTGTTTTCAAGGCTGGTAAAACGCTCAAGGACGCGATAAAATAGCTCTCTTTTCCAGGGTGCTTAGCTCAGATGGGAGAGCATCGCCCTTACAAGGCGAGGGTCGGGGGTTCAAACCCCTCAGCACCCACCACGGTTTGCAGTATCGGAGCGGTAGTTCAGTCGGTTAGAATATCGGCCTGTCACGCCGAGGGTCGCGGGTTCGAGTCCCGTCCGCTCCGCCAAATTCTTCCAAATTCGCCAGACCGTGGATGTCATCACTCGATTTTCTGTTTGGAGCGGTAGTTCAGTCGGTTAGAATACCGGCCTGTCACGCCGGGGGTCGCGGGTTCGAGTCCCGTCCGCTCCGCCAAATCCCAGGGGTGTCGTCCAGACACCCTTTTTTTATGCGCGTTCGTCGCGTCATTCTGAGGCCGGGTAACTCGCCATGCTACAAAAAATCCGTGATCGAGCCCAAGGCTGGTTCGCTTACACCATTATCGGTTTGTTGACGATCCCGTTTGCAATATGGGGTATCGACTCTTACTTCGAGGGCGGTGGACCGATGGACGCTGCGATTGTTGGCGACAGCAAGATTTCCCTTCAAGAGTATCAGCGCGCCTATCAGCAACAGCGGCAGCGTCTACAGACGATGCTGGGCGACAACATGGACCCGGCTCTGCTGGAAGGGCCACGTTTGAAACAGGACGTATTGCGGCAATTGATCGACGAGCGGGTCCTCACGCAACTAATCAACAATCAGCGAATGCGGGTCAGCGACCAGCAATTGCGCGACGCACTGCTGGCGCTGCCCGTTTTCCAGCAAAGCGGCGGGTTTAACAAAGATCTGTACGATCGCCTGTTGCGTAATCAGGGCTATACCCCTGCCCTGTTTGAAGAAGGTTTGCGGCAATCACTGGCAACTGAACAATTGCGTGACGGGGTAATCGCCTCAGCGCTGGTCACGCCGGCGGAACTGGAGCAATTGGTTGCGCTGCTCAGACAGCAACGGGATGTGTATTACCTGACGTTGCCGTTAGCGCAGTATGTCGGCAAGGTGCAGGCGGACGATGCCGCTATCCAGGACTACTTCGCGAAAAATACCGAGCGCTTCGTGAATCCTGAACAGGTGCGCGTGCAATTCATCGAGATGAAACTGTCGGGCATTGCGGGCCAGATCACTGTCAGCGAAGATGAATTGCGGACGGCTTACGAAGCGCAGATCACTAAATATGGCCAGCCTGAAGAGCGCTCGGCTTCGCATATCCTCATCAAACTGCCGCTGGGCGCCGCCCAGGCCGAGGTGGATCAGGCTCAGGCCAAGGCGCAGCGTATCGCTGATGAAGTGCGCTCCGGCGCTAAGACCTTCGATCAGGTGTTGCAGGAGGTTAAGGCCGATACATCCGGTCAGTTGGAAGGCGGCGATTTGGGCGTCATTAGTAAAGGCATGTTTGACAGTCCCGCCCTTGAGAATGCGTTGTATGCGCTTGAAAAGCCCGGCGAGGTCAGTGAGCCGGCGCGGATGCCGTCCGGGTTCCATGTAGTCCGGCTGGACCAGATCACACCGGCCCAGGTCAAGTCGTTCGAGGAAGTCCGCGAGAGCATTGCCCAGGAGTTGCGCCAGCAACAGGCCGAGAACCATTTCTACGAAATCACGCAGACGCTGGCTAATTTGGGCTACGAACATCCCGACAGCCTGGAGCCCGCAGCGAAGGCGCTGGAGTTAACGATTCAGGAGAGCAACTGGCTCCATCGCCAGGGCGATGAGGGAATCGCCAGGCAACAAAAAGTCGTGGACAGCGCTTTCAGTGACGAGGTGCTGAAGCGAGGGTTGAACAGCGAGCCGCTGGAGTTGGAGCCGGGTCATGTCGTGATGCTGCGGGTTAAGGAGCATCAAGCAGCGACCCCACGCACCCTGGAGGAATCCCGTGAGGAAATCGTCAAGATTCTGCGCGAGCAGCAGGCCCGCGAGGCGCTGGCCAAGGATATTGAAACCCTGAAAGCCCGGGCGGCCAAGGGTGAACACTTGCAAGTCCTCGCCAAGGAATTCAGCGGCGAGTTCAAGAACGTCGGTTTGGTGGGCCGCGACGCGCCTTCAGTGGACAGCGCCGTGCTGACTGCCGCATTCCGTTTGCCGCAACCGGACGAAGGGAAAGTAGCCCTGGGTTCGGCAACGCTAGCCAATGGCGATCAGGCGGTGCTGGTGGTGGCGCGGGTAGCCGCTGGTCAGAAAGATGATCTGACCGACGAGGAACGTAAGATATTAGCGCAACAACTGGCGCAGCAGACCGGCTCCGGGCAGTTCGAAGGGCTGCTGGACAGTGTGCGGGTCAAGACCAAGGTAGTCATGTACAGCGACCGGCTGTAGGAATAACTCCCTCTCTTAACGTGAAACTCCCTCCCCCTCGCGGGGGAGGGTTGGGTTGGGGGGTGGAAAACGCCCTACTCTATCGCCCCCAGCGCGACGGTATTAAATCCGCTATCGACGTAAAGAATTTCACCGGTGACGCCAGACGCCAGATCAGAACACAGGAACGCCGCCGCATTGCCAACCTCCTCAATACTGACGCATTTGCGCAGCGGTGCGATGTGTTCAAAAGCATCCAGCATCTTGCGAAAGTTCTTGATGCCGGACGCCGCCAAGGTACGAATTGGCCCGGCGGAAATCGCATTGACCCGTGTTCCTTCCGGCCCGAGCGCCTGCGCCAGATAGCGGACATTGGCGTCCAGACTGGCTTTGGCCAAGCCCATGACGTTGTAATTTGGCGCCGCCCGCACCCCGCCCAGATAGGTCATAGTAATCAGCGATCCGCGCCGGCCTTTCATCAGGGGCCGCGCCGCTTTGGCCAACGCCGCGAAGCTGTAGGAACTGATGTCGTGGGCGATACGGAAATTCTCGCGGCTGATTCCTTCCAGGAAATCGCCTTCCAGCGCCTCGCGGGGCGCATAAGCCACTGAATGAACGAGAATATCCAATCCATCCCAGTGCTGTTGGAGTCCCTCGAAAACGGCCTCGATATCGGCGTCGCTGGCGACTTCACAGGGAAGAGTGATGGAACTGCCTAGTTCGGCAGCCATTTTCTCGACCCGGGGTTGCAACTTGTCGTTCTGGTAGGTGAAAGCCAATTCAGCGCCTTCCCGGCGCATGGCCTGAGCGATGCCCCAGGCGATGGAACGGTTGCTGGCGACCCCCACAATCAGGGCGCGTTTGCCGGCGAGAAAGCCCATAATGAACTCCTATCGGGTTTGGATATCGTTTTAAAGGGTATTGAATTTGCGAACTGTAAAGGATAGGGCATGAATCGCGCAAAATTCCGTTTTCTGCAATGGCTGGCCGCCAGCCTGCTGATGTTGAGCGTCAGTCTGCCAACCATCGCGCTGGGCGCTCCTATGCATGGCGTCGCTCTCCACGGCCAGCCCAAATACGGCCCGGATTTCACCCACTTTGATTATGTCAACCCGGACGCCCCTAAAGGCGGGGAAGCGCGCTTTGCCGCCATCGGCAGTTTCGATACTTTCAACCCCTTCAATATCAAGGGGCAATCCGTGATTGGCATCGGTCAGTTATTTGAAAGCCTGATGACCAACAGCGCCGACGAGCCGTTCAGTGAATATGGCTTGATCGCCGAGAGCGTGGAGATTGCCGAAGATCGAGGTTCGGCAACGTTCACGATTCGCCCGCAGGCGAAGTTTCATGACGGCAGTTCGATCACTGCGGATGACGTGCTGTTTTCCTTCGAGACGCTTAAGAGCAAGGGCAGTCCATCCTACCGCTTCTACTACGCCAGCATCGCCAACGTCGAGCGACTGGACGAACGGCGGGTAAAGTTCACCTTTGCCCCCGGCGAGAACCGGGAATTGCCGCTGATTATCGGTCAAATGCCGGTGCTGTCGAAAAAATACTGGCAGGATCGAGACTTTACCGCAACGACGTTGGACATTCCCGTGGGCAGCGGTCCATATCGGATCGAGCGCTTTGAGCCGGGCCGCTTCATCGTCTATCAGCGTGACGAAAACTATTGGGGCAAGGATTTGCCGGTCAATCGGGGCCAGTACAACATCGACCGGTTGCGCTATGACTACTATCGTGATGTCACGGTGGCGCTGGAAGCGTTCAAGGCCGGGGCTTATGACCTGCGGGTGGAAAATGTCGCCAAGCAGTGGGCCACCGGCTACGACTTCCCGGCGTTGCGGGAGGGACGGGTGAAAAAAGAGATTTTCTCCCACCAGCGGACCTCGGGAATGCAGGGTTTCGTCTACAACCTACGCCGGCCTCTGTTCCAGAATCCCAAGGTGCGTGAGGCGCTGGCCTATGCGTTCGATTTCGAGTGGAGCAATCGGAACCTGTTCCATGACCAGTATAAGCGGACCCGCAGCTATTTCGACAATTCTGAACTGGCGGCGCGGGGTTTGCCATCGCCGGAGGAACTGGCTTTATTGGAACCGTTGCGCAAGGAACTGCCGCCTGAGGTTTTTACTGCCGAATACCAGCCGCCGATGTCTAATGATGACGCACAGCTACGAGCTAATTTTCGTAAGGCGCTGGAATTATTGCAGGAAGCCGGATGGACCTTCCGCGACCGCAAGTTGGTTAATGCTAAGACAGGCGAGTCGTTCCGCTTTGAATTGCTGATTGACGAGCCGACCTGGGAACGGATTGGGTTGCCGTTCGCCCGCAATCTGGAGCGGTTGGGCATCGCGATGACCGTGCGCAGCGTCGATTCCGCCCAGTATGAGAACCGGGTGCGCGATTTCGATTTTGACATGATCGTCAATGTCTGGGGTCAGTCGCTGTCGCCGGGCAATGAACAGCGGGAGTTCTGGAGCAGCGCCGCCGCCGATCAGCCGGGGAGTCGTAATCTGGCGGGGTTGAAGAATCCGGCGGTCGATCAGTTGGTGGATCAGCTCATCGCCGCGCCGGATCGGGCCAGTCTCGTGAGCCGGGTGCGAGCGCTTGATCGGGCGCTCCAGTGGAATTATCTGGTCATTCCGCACTGGCACCTTCCCTATGATTGTATCGCCTTCTGGGACAAGTTCGGTTATCCGACAGTGATCCCCTTGCAAGGGGTGCAGTTAAACGCCTGGTGGATTGATCCCAACCGGGAAGCCGCGCTCAACCGGCGCGGCGCCGGATCTGGAAAAGACAACTAATCACCCGCTTTATGTACGCCTATATTCTCCGCCGCCTGGCGTTGATTCCCCTGACCCTGCTGGGCATCATCGCCATCAATTTCGCCATTGTGCAGATCGCGCCCGGCGGGCCGGTGGAGCAATTGCTGGCGCAACTCCGGCATACCGCCGTTTCCGCGACCGCCCGGGTTGGCGGTGGGGAAGGCGTAGAGGCAGGGCGCAGCGCGCCGGCTGGGCAAAGCGCGGGCAGTGACAGCGCCTATCGCGGCGCGCAGGGCTTGGACCCAACGTTCATCGCGGAATTGAACCGCCAGTTCGGTTTTGACCAGCCCGCTTATGTGCGCTTTGGGCGGATGATCGGCGATTATCTGACCTTCGATCTCGGCAAGAGCTATTTCCGCGACCGGGCGGTGCTCGACCTGGTGCTGGACAAGTTGCCGGTATCCATTTCCCTCGGCGTGTGGAGCACCTTGCTAATCTATGTCATCTCGATTCCGCTGGGCATCGCCAAGGCGGTGCGCGATGGCTCACGTTTCGATGTGCTGACCAGCGCGGCAGTGATCGTCGGTTACGCGATTCCAGCCTTTCTGTTCGCCATTTTGCTCATCATCCTGTTCGCTGGCGGGCGCTATCTGGACTGGTTCCCACTGCGCGGGCTGGTGTCGGATCACTGGGCGGATTTGAGCTGGCCGGCGCAGATCGCCGACTATTTCTGGCATTTGACCCTGCCCGTCACCGCGATGGTCATTGGCGGCTTTGCCTCGCTGACCATGTTGACCAAGAATGCTTTTTTGGACGAGATTAACAAGCAATATGTCGTCAC